>Ga0315276_10003770_pt1 | contig 13883 bp, 9 predicted proteins | sample YL17G05_0_MG_FD_204542 | JGI IMG/M metagenome (GOLD analysis project Ga0315276, IMG submission 204542) | Sediment microbial communities from Yellowstone Lake, YNP, Wyoming, USA - YL17G05_0 | ecosystem: Environmental > Aquatic > Freshwater > Lake > Sediment | place: USA: Wyoming | collected...
CTTGCGGCGGCGCCGTACATCGTTCCGGCCACGGCGCTGGGCCTGGGCGGACGAGTCGCGCCGAGCGAACGGATTATCATGGGCGGGATGGGCGTCGGCAACCGCGGGACGCACGACCTGGGGTGGATGCTGCCGGAGGCGGACGTGCAGTTTGTCGCGATCTGCGATGCCAAGAAGGCCAGCCGCGAGAACGTCAAAAACATTGTCGATACCCGGTACGGCAACAAGGACTGCAAGATGTACGGCGACATGCGGGAGTTCCTTGCCGAGCGGACGGATATCGATGCGCTGCTCATTGCGACGGGCGACCGCTGGCATTCGCTGGCGGCGATAATGGCGATGCGTGCGGGCAAGGACGTCTATTCGGAGAAGCCCTCGTCGATGACCATTGCCGAAGGTCAGGCGGTGGTTGAGACGGCGCGGCGTTACCGGAGAGTGTATCAGACGGGGACGCAGCGGCTGAGCGAGGGGAATTTTACGTTCTGCAACGAGATGGTTCGGACGGGTCGGCTGGGCAAGGTACATACGGTCAGGGCGCACATAGCGCCGTGGGATGCTGCGGAGATGAGGCACGACTGGCTGGCCGGCGAGCCTGAGCCGCCTAAGGACGAGGTTGACTGGGACCAGTGGCTCGGCCCGTGCCCGTGGCGGCCTTACAACTCGGCGTACATAGCCGGGGCGTGGCGGGGTCACTACGATTTCCACACGAGCTGCATCGGCGAGTGGGGGGCGCATACGTTCGCCCAGTGCCAGGTGGGCATAGGCCAGGCGGACACCTCGGCCATCGAGTACAAGTACGTGGACAACAAGACCGGGGACGGTATGGTGACGGTATTTCCCAACGGGATCAAGATGGTGCTGCAGCTTGAGGGCTGGCGAGGCTCTTGCGGGGTCAAGTACGAGGGGCCGGAGGGCTGGGTGGCGGCGGCGGACGGTTATTCGCAGCCGGATGTCTCGTCGCCTGCGATGTTGGACGATTTCAAGAAGCTCGTCGGGGATTACCAGGCGCGGACGCAGAGGCCGATGAGCCACATGCGAGACTTTTTGGATTGCGTGAAGTCTCGGCGTGAGCCGGTGGCGAATCCTGTGGTTATGCACCGGGCGATGACAACGGTGCACGCGGCGAATGTCTGCATGTGGCTGAAGCGCGACCTGCGGTACGACCCGGTGAAAGAGGAATTTGTGAACGATGCAGAGGCTAATCGGTTCCGTTCGCGCGCGATGCGTGAGCCGTGGATTATCTGAGGACAAATTTTGACCAGGAAGGAAAATAGGCTATGTCAAAGTCAAGAATATGCTTAGGGCTGCTCATCGCATTGTTGCTTGGCGGCGCGTTTGAGACATTTGGACAGACTGTTGTGCCGGCCACCAAAGAGCAGGAGAGTAAACTTATCGCCGTATTGAAATCGGATGCGCCCCGCAAGGAGAAAGCGGATGCGTGCCGTCTGTTGAGCATCATCGGAACGAAAGACGCGGTGGGGCCGTTGGCTGCGCTGCTTGGCGACGAGGAGCTGTCGCACATGGCGCGGTATGGGCTGGAACCCATCGCAGACTCTGCTGTTGACGAGGCTTTCCGCGATGCTCTGGGGAAACTCAAGGGTCGGCCTTTGGTTGGTGTAATCGGCAGCGTGGGCGTGCGGCGTGACGCCAAGGCCGTGCCGGCGCTTGCGAATATGCTGGGCGCCTCTGATGCTGATGTCGCCCAGGCGGCGGCGAGGGCACTGGGAAGCATCGGGACATCCGCTGCGGGCAAGGCGCTGCAGGCCGCCGTGGGCAAGGCGACGGCGGGTAATCAGGTGGCGTTCTGCGAGGGGCTGCTCCGCTGCGCGGAGCGGCTTGCGGTCGATGGCCGGCAGAAGGAAGCGATCGCGATTTACGACCAATTGCGCGAGATGAAGGGGCCCCACCAGGTCCGCGGGGGCGCCGTGCGCGGCGCGATATTGACGCGGGGCAAAGATGGATTGGTATTGCTGCGCGAGTATTTGCGGAGCGATGATTACATATTGTTCTCGGCGGCGGTTCAGGCTGCGCAGGAATTGCCGGGCGATAAAGCAGTAACCGACGTGCTGACCGCCGAGCTGAACAAGCTGGCGGGGGACAGCCGGGTTTTAGTGATCAAGACGCTGGGCGCGCGCGGCGATGCGGGGGCGCTGCCGACGCTGTTCGGCCTGGCTAAGAGCGGCGACAAATCGGCTCGGTTGGAGGCGATTGCGGCGACGGCGATGATCGGCGATGCATCGGCGGTGCCTGTGCTGGTCGAATTGATGGGTGACGGCGACCGTGCGATATCAAATGCTGCGCAAGAGGCTTTGGCGTCTCTGCCGGGCAAGGAGGCCGACGATGCAGTGATGGCAATGCTCCAGAGCAGTCAGACCGACAAACAGTTGAAGGGGCTCGAGCTGGTCGAGCGTCGGCGGATGACGGGTGCGGCTCCGGCCCTGCTCAAGGCCGCCAAAGGGAACGATGAATCGGTTCGCACGGCCAGCATCAGGATGTTAGGCGATATGGCGGGCGCGGTGAAGTTCCCGGTGCTGGTCGAGCTGCTGCTTGGCGCCAAGAGCGCCGGGGAAATCCGGGCGGCCGAGCGTGCGCTGTCGGCAACCTGTACGAGAGAGGCCAGCCCATCGGCCGGCAAGGTGACTATTCGCAGGGCTGTCTATGGTGCGGTCGGCGAAGGCGGCTCAGCCGACGTCACGAGCAAGGTCTCGGAAATGGTCGAGGCCGGTGCGCGGGCGATAGAAGCGTCCAACGGCAATTTCGGCGACCCTGCCCCCAGTGCAGTCAAGCAACTGCAGGTCGAATTCACGGCCAATGGTGTTACACAGAGCAAGACCGTTCCGGAAGGCGAGAGTATAACGCTCTTGGCTGGTGCAACTCCTGGGGCCTTCATTGATGAGCTCTGCTCCGCTCTGGCCAAGGCGCCGACGCAGCAGAGGCTCGCGTTGTTGCGGGTGCTGCGCGTGGCCCAGGGTCCCAAGGCCCTCGAGGCGGTCCGCGCCGCTATGAAGGACGCCGATCCGCAGATCAGCAGTGAAGCCGTCTCCATCCTGTGCGGTTGGCCGTCGGCTGAGGCGCTGCCGGACGTGCTCAAATTGACCACAACGGCCACCGAAAGCAACGTCAAGATTTTGGCGCTGCGCGGGGCCATTCGCCTGATCCCGATGCAGGATGCCCCCGTCGAGAAGAAGCTCGCGGGGTTCAAGGACGTGCTGCCCCTCATCCAGCGTGATGAAGAAAAGAGGCTCTTGCTTGGTTCTCTTGCGACTGTGCCGGCGAGCGAGGCCCTGGCGATGGCGATGTCGTACATAGACAATCCGGCTACAAAGAACGAGGCGTGCTTCGCCGCCGTGGCGATTGCTGAGAAAATCGCCGCAGAGAAGCGGGCGGAAGTCGCCGACGCGATGCAGAAAGTGCTCAAGGCTACGGACAACAAAGACATAATCCGTCGCGCCAGAGAGACATTGAACAAGGCCGGGAAGTCCGGGTGAGGATAAGGGAATCCAGGAGGTCAGTTTTTTGCCGCCTCGGAAGGTCTTGTTGAAGATAGCACCGAGTAAGTCCCGGTGAGGCAGCGTCTCATTCAGACAAGCTACTTCGTGGGGCTGGTTTGATAGATTTCTCGCGTTTGCTCGAAATGACGAGCCAGCTTCCGCCAGGAGTCTTCAATTTGCCCTGACGGCGCGACATTCGAAGAGACCGCCGACGGTCAGATTCGGCAAGGAGGTATTTTATGAGAGTTCGATTGGTGTCGGTGGTCGTTTGGCTGGTGGGTTTCTCCGCGAGTGTTTCACTGGCGGAAACGTACGACTTGGCATTTTCGACGTTTTTCGGGGGCAGCGCCGTGGAAGGGATTCGGGACGTGGAAGTGGACGGGCGGGGCAATGTGTATGTGGCGGGGACTACGCGCTCGCCGGATTTTCCGACGACCCCCGGCGCGTATGATGAGCGCCTCGATACGAGCGAGGGGACGACACGATGGGGATACAACTCTGAGATATTCGTGGCGAAGTTCGCGCCGACCGGCAAGCTGGTGTGGTCAACTGTTATTGGCGGGCCGAATTCCGAGGAGGCGTACGGACTGGAGATAGACAGCAAGGGGTATGTGATTGTACACGGGCGCGGGGCCGAGGGGTCGCCTATTACGGCTGGCGCGTACCAAGCGGAGTTCAAAGGGTGCGGGGGCGGCGACCCGGGGAATCCGCACAACACGGCACAGAACGCTTATATCTGCAAGCTGACGCCGGATGGGTCGCGGCTGGTTTGGGGAAGCTTCTTCGGGATCGATCATTTGCATCGCGATCTGGCTCTGGATAAGAACGACGATATCTATGTGACATGGGGCGTGCGGCCAAACGAGAATAACCGGGCACATTGGGATACATGGATGCAGCCGGAATGGAATGCGAAGGCATTCCAGCCGAGCCCCCGGGGTGACGTCGATTGCGGGGCGGCGAAAATAGCCGGCGACGGCAGCAGGGTGATATGGGCAACGTATCTGGGCGGGTCGGACTACGATTCGATAGAGGCGTCCATTGATGTGGACGACAGCGGGTATGTCTATGTGGGGCTGCAAACAAGATCCAAAGACATACCAACGACTGCGGGCGCTCACGACCGCACGCATAACGGGGGCGTGGACTGGTATGTCGCCAAGCTGCTGCCGGACGGCTCGGATATAGTATATGGGACGTACATAGGCGATGAGGGCGATAACTGGCTGAATACGCATAACTTGGTCGTCGATGGGTCGGGCAACTGCTATTCTTCCACCTGTGCATTCAGCTCCTCTTTCCCGACGACTCCGGGGGCGATTCAGAGGACGGCGGGAGGGAAGATGGATTGGGGCGTAGTGAAGCTCTCTGCGACCGGGACGCTTTTGGCGGGGACGCTGTTGGGCGGCAGCGAAGGCGACAATCCCGACGGGATACGTGTTGACTCCGAGGGCAATTTGGTTGTGTTCGGGCAGAGCGGCTCGGGGGACTTTCCTGTATCGAGTGGCGCATATCAATCGGCCAAGGGGTCGATGGATGATGCCGTGTTCGTCAAGCTCAGCCCGAATCTTGATCGGGTCATATACAGCACGTTTTTAGGCGGGGGTGGCAACGATGCGGGGCGGGCCGGCTGTGTCGGCAATGACGGCAGCTTGATTGTCGCAGGGTCCAGCTCGGGCGGAAGCTGGCCGACTAAGAATGCACACCAGGACGGGTGCAAAGGCCCCGGAGATGCGATTGTTGCGAAGCTCAGGCCCAAGTGAAGCGCAGTTCGTGAAGCGTGCCTCGTGGGGAGTGCATGGAGTTATGAGGGTCGGGGGGGACGTCGGCGTGCCGCCGACGGCTAAACGGGAGCGAGTTGGTGGGTAGGGCGGTGGCTATGAAACGCGGGGGATGTCTGAGGTTTTTTTCATGCCGGGCGGCATTTCGAGTCCGCTTCGGCCCGGGCCTTCTTTGAAATCCACTATTATCTTTACCGCGGTTTCGGGGTCGTCCGCGACGGTGAAGACTTTCAGGTCGTCGGGTGCGATGTGCTTGTATTCGGCGAGCATCTTTGTCTTTATCCAGGTTGTCAGGCCGTCCCAATACTCGCTGCCCATCAGGATAACAGGGAAGGATGCCTGCTTCAGGGTCTGGATCAGGACGAGCGATTCGAAAAATTCGTCCATAGTGCCGTACCCGCCGGGGAAGACTATGAAGCCGTGTGCGTATTTGAGGAACATCACCTTGCGGACGAAGAAGTACCTAAAGTGCAGGGAGATGTTCTGATAGTCATTGGGGATTTGCTCGAGGGGCAGCTCGATATTGAGTCCGATGCTCTGGCCGCCCGCTTCTGCGGCGCCTTTGTTGGCGGCCTCCATAATTCCGCCTCCGCCGCCGGTTATTATGGCGAATCCTGCCTTTGCAAGCTCTGCGCCGGTCTGGACGGCGAGCTTGTAGTATCGGTGGGTGGGCTTTGCGCGTGCGGAGCCGAAGATTGATACGGCGGGCCCGACCGAGGCGAGCTCTTCAAAGCCTTCGGTGAATTCCGCCATTACTCTGAATATTCGCCAGAGGTCCTTAACGGGGCTTTCAGCTATCTCCATCATAATGGATAATCTCCTTGATTCACCAGAGGTCTGGTTTGTTGGCCGAGGGGCAGTGCTCTGCAATCGGGCAATCCGGGCAGCCGGGCTTACGGGCTTTGCATATATTTCGGCCGTGAGTAATCAGCACGTGGCTGAACTGTGTCCAGTCCTTCTTAGGGACTATTTCGGCCAAATCGAATTCCAACTTTACCGGGTCGGTATTTTCGGACAGTGCGAGCCGCCGTGAGAGGCGGATAACGTGGGTATCGCAGGTTATTCCGGGTATTCCGAAGGCGTCTCCGAGGACGCAATTGGCTGTTTTTCGGCCCACGCCGGGGAGGGTGACGAGTTGCTCCATTGTGTTGGGGACGCGGCCGTGGAATTGCTCGACTATTTTTGCGCAGGCGCCTTTGACGTTAACAGCTTTGTTGCGGAAGAAGCCGGTGCTGCGTATGTCCGATTCGATTTCCTTCAGGTCGGCGTCGGCCCAGTCTTCGACGGATTTGTATTTTTTGAAGAGGTCTTTGGTGACCATATTTACGCGGGCGTCGGTGCATTGAGCTGAGAGGATTGTGGCAATGAGCAGCTCGAGGGGATTAACGAATTTCAGGGCGATTACAGCGTTAGGGTATGTCCTTTTCAAAATCGGCCAAATCTTCTTGAACCGCTCTTCTGCATCTTGCTTGTCAACTCTCAGGTTCTTGTTCTTTTTCGAGCCCGGGCGATTTACCGTCGTTTTTGCCATACGATTTAATTTCATGCAGTTTTTAGTGTTGTGCTGCTCAAGACCAGGGTATAAAATCCAGTATTATGGTATTTGTAACCTGACGTCCGAGTACTCCAAGAGTTTTATATCTCATATTATAGATTTTGTCGTTATGATAATCTTTTTGGCGGCTCTTTTCAACTATGCATAAGGAGTTTTTGCTGTGCTGAAGAGACTAAAAATCTGCGATGGCAAACTTGGCGAGTGCGCCGACGGCGAGGCCCTTGTCTTTGTCTATGTCGCACCGGACGATTCTGAAAAGAAATACCTGGTCGAGGAATTAAAAATCGACGAGCACACCCTTCATTCATCTCTCGACCCGGACGAGCTAAGCCGGCTTGAATTCGAGCCTGAGCACGTGGCAATGATTCTTAAGCAGCCAAAACACTACGCCCCCCAGGACGAGTTCCTGTTTAGAGTCCTTTCTACGGGAACATTCATCTTCAAGGACAAACTTATAATCGTTGTCGGCGAGGACGCTCCCCTCTTCGAGGGAAAACCCTTCATTAAACTACAGTCCGTACATGACATATTTCTGCGGCTGATCTATCGCGCGATCGCCCATTTTCTCGAGCACCTCAGAGCGATTCATCAGATATCAAACGAGCTTGAACACCAGATAAATGTTTCTATGGGGAACAAGTATCTGCTCAATCTCTTCACTCTGGAAAAGAGTCTGGTCTATTATCTCAAGGCTATTCATTCAAACGGCGTCCTGATGGAAAAACTCAAGAACAACTCCGCCAAAATAGGCTTCTCTCAGGAAAATGTCGAATTCCTTGATGATATGTACATCGAAAATAACCAGTGCATCCAACAGACTGAAATCTTGTCTCAGGTGCTGGCCAGCCTTATGGATGCTCGTGCTTCATTGATCAGCAACAACCTGAACATCCGGATAAAAGCGCTCACTCTGATAACCATCGCTATTATGCTGCCAACCTTCGTTGTCAGTCTCTTTTCCATGAACGTCAAAATTCCCCTCCAAGAGCGTTACTATGCCTTCTGGATAATCTCGCCCCTTGCCTTTGCTTCATCCTGTGCGGTGGTTTTGCTCTGGTGGCGAAGGAAATGGTGAGTTTTCCGGTATTACCGCGGGGGTGGAAATCCGCAGAATCGGCGTAGAAAAGGACGTTTGTTATTCTGTTTGCTGGAGGGGAAGTTTGACCTTCGTACTACTGGTCCAACGCGCCGGAGCGAGCGCGCGGGATGCGATGCTTAATATGGGCTTTGACCTTGAACGTCCGGCAAGTCGTGCAGCGCCTTTTTGAGGTCTCCGCCGATTATCAGGCCGTGGAACCGCTTTGGCTCGGTTTGGCCGGGGACGAAGAGTATGGTGACGGGGACGCCCGGCTCCTTGTAGCGGTCTTTGAGGTCAATTGTTGCGGGGCTGTCGTCGAGGGTGGTATTGGCTTTCATTGGCAGGACGCCTTTCTGTCTTATCAGTTCGGCGATATCCTTGCGGTGGTAAACGGTTTTTTCAACGGCTTTGCAGGTGATGCACCAATCAGCCATAAATTCCATGAGGACGGGTTTTTGGTCCTTGACTGTCTGCTCGATGAGGGTCCTGTCGTACTGCCGCCAGTCGATGTAGGATTTTGGCTCCGGCAGGAGCCAGGCGGCGGCGGCGACGACGATTATCATGGCGACGGTTCTTATGGTTCGCCTGCGGGGCCTGGGAGTTGTGAGGTTGACCCATCCGCCCCACATCCATACGCAGAATGCAAGTATTGCGGCGAAGTACATTACGCCGGGTTGTCTGTTTGCGGGCAGGGCGGTCAGAAGCCAGACGGCCACGATCAGCAGGACAAAGCCCATTGATTGTTTGAAAAGCTCCATCCAGCGTCCCGGCCTGGGCAGATGCTTCAACAGTGCGGGTATGGAGGTAAGTATTGCATAGGGCGTCGCCATTCCGACGCCGATCATCATAATGGCGAGGGTGGAAGTGGGCAGCCTCTGGGTTTGCGCCCAGGCGAAGGCGGTCGTCAGTATTGCGAAGCTGCAGGGCGTGCTCAATACGGCGGCGAGCATGCCCATCGCTATAGAGCCGGCGTGGCCCTTGCGCGGCGCGGCCTTGCCGTATATCGACGAGGGGACGGTTATTGTAAAGACGCCGAACATAAACAACGCCAGGACGACGAGCAGGAGTGACATTGCGATAAGGAATATGGGGTTTCTGAAATGGTCGCCCCACTGGAAGACGGCGCCGTAGCCGAGGCGGAGGACGATGTTCAGGACGGCGATGCCCGCGAAGAACAGGAGTATGCCGAGGCAGAAGGAAAGGCCCAGGGCGACGCATCGGGCCTTGCTTTCTTTTGCCTGCTCGAAGATGCTGAGGACCTTGAGCGGTATTACGGGCAGGACGCAGGGCATAATGTTCAAGATAAGGCCGGCGAGGAAGGCCAGTAGCAAGGCGAACCATATCGAGTAGTTCTGTGCTGCGGCTATCGGCTGCTCGTCGGCGCGGGATTCGAGGGTAATCTGTTTCCAGGACTCGCTTTGACTCAAGTCGATTGTAGTGTGCAGCGTTTTCTCAAACGGCGAGAGGCAGGCGAGAGAAGTGCAGGCTATCCCCGATATGGCGACTTCCACGCTGCCGGCGCCGGCACTGGAATTCTCCGGGAGGGCTACCGGCAGAAAGACGACGAAATTTCCGCTGAATACCTCAATTTTTTCGCCGAGCGAGTCTGTAAAAATGTGCCATTTTGGGAAGACGGCTGGCCCTATAGTGAAAAGGTCCGATCTGCCTTTTACTTTTAGCTCGAATCCGGGGGCCGGGGCGGTTTCGGGCTTTGCGTAATAATGAAGGTCGGCGGTTCCTTCAAAGACCAGGGCGATTCCGGGAGCGGAGTCCATTCGTGCGGGTTCGAGGCGGACGGATGAGAATTCTTTGAGGTATCGCGCCAGCTCAAGCGTGGCGGGTGGGACGTCAGGGCTTGCTGAGGGCGGCTGGTTCACGTCCCGGGCCCAGGAGCAACAGCTTAGCGTGAGAACTAGGATTGTGTAGCGTAGTGCGGTAACTCTATCGGCCATATATGGCGCCTCGCCTGGTAATTGACAGGCGGACAACGTTAGTCAGCGGTTTTTTTCGATTGGGTCTTTTGTTTGGGCTGCTCTTTTAGCTCGGGCTGAGACTCCTTGGCCTGCTCGGCTGCGATGAGGTCTGCAACGGTGGGCTTATCGAGCTGTCCGCCCTTGAGGAGCAGCTTGACGTCCTCTGCGTCGAGGGTTTCGTATTTCAAGAGGGCGTTTGCGATTTTTTCGACGTTGTCTTTGTTTGCCTGGATGAGCTGTTTTGCTTCTTTGTATGCCTCGTCGGTGATTCTTCTTACTTCGCGGTCTATAACCTCGGCAGTCTTATCCGAATAGTCTTTTTCACCGGGCATTACGTAGATGAAATCGTTGAGGCTGGAGTCCGCGCCATAACTGATTAGACCAAGCTCGCTGCTCATTCCCCAGGTAAGAACCATCTGCTTTGCGATCTTGGTTGCCTGGTTGATGTCGGACTGGGCGCCGCTGGTGATATCATCGAAAAACAGCTCCTCAGCGATTCGTCCGCCGAAGCAGACCTGGAGGACCGCCATGCAGTATTTCTTTGTGAATATGGTTCTGTCCTTTTCGGGCAGTGCGAAGGTTGCTCCGCCCATCGGTCCTCGTGGGATGATGCTGACTTTGTGCAAGGGGTCGGCCTCTTTGAGGAGCGACTGGACGAGGGTGTGTCCGGCTTCGTGATAGGCGGTGATTTCCTTTTCCTTTTTGTCGATGACGCGGCTTCTCTTTGCCCTTCCCCACCTGACCTTGTCTCTGGCCTCTTCGAGGTCGGCCATTTCGACATAGTCTTTGTTTGCCATAGTTGCGGCCAGGGCGGCTTCGTTGATGATTGCTGCGAGGTCCGCTCCGCTGAACATTGGCGTTCCGCGTGCGAGTCTTTCGAGGCTCACGTCAGGCCCGATCTTTACTTTTCTGGCGTGGACGTTGAGGATGTCAACACGGCCTTTGAGGTCGGGCAGGGGGATAAAGACCTGCCTGTCGAATCTTCCGGGGCGCGTCAGGGCGTGGTCGAGGATATCGGCGCGGTTTGTGGCGGCAATGACGATAACCTGATCGTTGGTGTCAAATCCGTCCATCTCGACGAGAATGGCGTTGAGGGTCTGCTCCCTCTCGTCGTGGCCTCCGCCGACGAATCCCGGCCCTCGTTTTCGCCCTATGGCATCGACCTCGTCGAGAAAGATTATGCAGGGGGAGTTGTCTTTGGCCTGCTTGAACAAGTCGCGAACTCTTGAGGCCCCGACTCCGACGAACATCTCAACAAAGTCGCTTCCCGATATGCTGAAGAAGGGGACTTCGGCCTGGCCTGCTATGGCCTTTGCGAGGAGCGTTTTTCCACAGCCCGGCGGGCCTACAAGCAATACGCCGCGCGGGATACGCCCGCCAAGGCGTTGGAATTTTTTGGGATTTTTCAAGAACTCGATTATTTCGGCGAGCTCTTCCTTTGCCTCCTCGATTCCGGCGACGTCCTTGAAAGTTACGTTTGCGTGGTCTTTTCCGTGGATTCGATGCCTGCTTCGACCGAAGGACATGAGCATTCCGCCTGCGCCGCCGCGGAGGTTTCGTGCGAACAGGAAGTAGAATACTGCGACCAGGACGACCAGGGGGAGTAGCCACTGCATAAGCATATAGAGCCACAGGCGGGGCGGGGCGTTATCTATTTCAACGCCGTCCGTTATCATCTGCTTGCGCAGCTCGGTGACCCATTCCTTGTCCACTTCCGGCTTGTACTCCACGACGAACGAGGTTTTTGAGCTGTCCTTATGCTGGCTGAGATATGCCTGGCTGAACTTGCCTGATATTTCCGTGTCTTTTAACGTAACGCTTTCGATTTGCTTGTTCTCGACAAGCTGGACGAACTGGTCCCACCTGATTCTGTCAACGCCGCGCGTTTCTCGCAGAATCATCATTCCGGTAATTACAATGAGCAGGATTATGAGCCAGCTGAACGGGCCTCGCCTGTATGCCGGCAGAGGCGGCTTTTTGCCGGGCTTGTTCTGCGGGCTGCGGCGTCTGGTGCTCGGCTTTCTGTTTTGACTATTGGCCATATTTTATCTCGTGGCTCGTGGAAGGCGGGATGGACGCCGAATCCGGAGCTTTGGGAGTCACCATTTTGTTTCCATCAGTTCTACGATCTTCTGTGCGACTTTGTTTACCGCAAGGGTCGAGGCATACTTGAAGTCCTGGTTTTGCTGGCTGGCGTAGCTTGCAGTTGCCGTTACCGACTGGTTGTTTATCAGGAGCTCTCCGGTCTTGAGGTTTTTCCAGTTGACGACGGCCTGGATCAAGACCTCTCTTTCGAGGACGCCTCCAAGCTCGCGCTCGATGCTGAGTCCGGCTTCGCTGATATTGGTTATCTGTCCGGTCATGACCGTGTCGGCACGGTTCTTGCTTGTGATTATCTTGTATGGCGTGTCGGCTTCGATTCTCTTGGCGAGTGCGTCGGTGAGCTCGTATTCGACTCCCCGCCGGAAGGTTGTATTGTCGAACATTTCGAGCCGGACGCTGGCGACATCCTGCGGAAAGAGGGACTTGTCGGAATAGCCGAACATTCCGGAGCATCCATTGAGACTCAGGCAGAGCAAGGCGCACAGGAGCAGCAGGGCGCTGCGTACTCGCCTCTCCATTTTCGATTCTCGCCGCTCGGTGCTGCGAGTATCGAGTATCCAGTATCGAGTATCGAGTATCGAGTATGCAGTATTTTTCTTTTCCATTTGATGATCTCTTAGATATCACTATTTCCCGCCCGCGACTTCTTTGCGGATTCGGCGGCCTGGGTTCCGGACCAGTTGTTGCTCACCATATCGTAATAGAGGTTTGCGGCCTCGATGTTGCCGACTCTTTGGTAGTACTGAGCGATGTGAAGCTGCTTTTGGGCGAGCTGCTCGTCAATCTGTTTTGCTATATTGTCGATATCGAGTTTTTGGGCGTCATCGGGGTAGAGGGACTTGAAGTTGAGGTAGTAGGTCTTTGCGGTGGCAAGGCCGGCGGTGTCGTAGAAGGGTCTTTTTTCCTCCGGGTGGGCATTGTATGCGTTGTGCTTACATCGAGCCATAGCGAGCAGGGCGTCTTTTGCGATTTGGCCTATTCGCCGTTGCAGAGAGATCTCCCACCATTTGAGGTATGCATCGTTGAACATTTCTCTGTTTTGGTAGTTCTCGGCTACGGCGATGGCAGCCCTCAGGCCGAGGGGCGAATCGATGCCGGCGCGGTCGGTAATCTTTTCCATTATTCGGATGCCCTCCGCATCGCCTTTGAGCTTGATGACGTGCAGGACGCTTTTTTCCTGGCCCTGGAGATACGCGGTTCCTATTGCAAACTGCCTGTCTAACACGGCTGGTTGAAGCCTGGTCTCAGGATAGTCCTTGAGCAGCTTCTCATAACCCCTGTACGCCTTTGTGAACTTGCCTTCAGAATAGAGCATCTCGGCCTCTATGAAGGCGTCCAGGTCGGCCCCTGCGATGTTGGGAAAGTCCTGTTTCAGTTTTTCGTATGCCTTCCTGGCGGATTCGGTCTGGCCCGTGTTCACGAGCTTCTTGGCTTCTGCGACCGCCACGAGGAACTTGTCCTCCGGCGATATGGTCTTCCAATCCTGGTCCTGGCCGAGGCGCCAGACGCCGGGCCCTGGGTCCCGTGGGGGCGAGGTCGTTGCAGAAGCCCCCAGGGAGGGTGCGGAAGCCGTCAAGACGGCTGCTGCCGCCAGTGCAGCAAGTGTTATCCTGTATTTCAGCATTGCTCTATCCTGTCCTTTGCAAAAGTCGTCGAGACGGCTGACGCGGCCGGCAAGCCGGTGTTCGCTGGTTTGGGGGTTTCGCCATAACCGGCCCCAGCCGTCCTGCGGATGTTGAACATTATACTCGTTCGGCAGGGCATTGCAAATCAACAGTTAAAAATATGATGGTGTGTAAATTTCGGCAAGAAACCGTTATGGCGGCGGCGATATGGGGTATATTTGTTGGGTGGCACGGTGGCGGGGGATGTGGTAGTATGGGGGTAATGGAAGGCGTTTGG
>Ga0315276_10003772_pt1 | contig 13880 bp, 10 predicted proteins | sample YL17G05_0_MG_FD_204542 | JGI IMG/M metagenome (GOLD analysis project Ga0315276, IMG submission 204542) | Sediment microbial communities from Yellowstone Lake, YNP, Wyoming, USA - YL17G05_0 | ecosystem: Environmental > Aquatic > Freshwater > Lake > Sediment | place: USA: Wyoming | collected...
ATAATACGCAGGCGAACCCCAAAAAGTTCACTCCGCGGTTTTTCCGCGCCCAGGCGCTGGCGAGGGTGTTGTCAGCGGCCTCCCTTTGTGGTACAAGTGGTTCTGCCATTTCCGCAAAGGAGAAGCCATGAGAAAAAAAATCTTCCTGACCGTCTTCTGCCTGTTCGCCCTGACCGCGGCGGCGGCGGAAGCTGATTTCAGCCGCATCCAGAGCCGGATCTCGGAGTTCACCCTGGGCAACGGGCTGAAGTTCATCCTGCTCGAGGACCACAGCGTGCCCATCCTTTCGTTCGTCACCTACGCCAACGCCGGCGCCAGCGACGAACGGATCGGCATTTACGGCATTTCCCACATCCTGGAGCACCTGGCATTCAAGGGGACCTCGGAGATCGGCACCCGGGATTTCCCGGCCGAAAAAAAGGTCCTGGAACGAATGGCGGCCGTCTACGACCTCATCCTGGCCGAAAAGGACCAGCTGCGCCCCGATGCGGCCAGGATCGAGAAGCTGCAAAAAGAGCTGGAGGACCTGAACAAGCAGGCGTCGGCTTTCATCGTGGAGAACGAGTTCGGCACCATCCTCAAGGCCAACGGCGCCGTGGGCTTGAACGCCTCCACGTCGGCGGACGCCACCGTCTACTACTACAGCCTGCCGGCGAACAAGCTCGAACTGTGGGCCTACCTGGAGTCCTCGCGCTTCACCGACCCGGTGCTGCGGGAGTTCTACAAGGAAAAGGACGTGATCATGGAAGAGCGGCGCATGGGCGTGGAGAACCAGCCGGTGGGCAAGCTCATTGAACAGTTCCTCTCGGTCGCCTTCATCAACCATCCCTACCGGGTGGAGACCATCGGCCCGATGAGCAACCTGGAGCGCATCAGCGAACGCGACGTGCGCGACTATCTGCGCCGGAACTACAGCGCCCGCAACCTGGTCATCGGCGTGGCCGGCGACGTGACGCCGGCCGAGCTGAAAAAAGTGGCCGAAAAATATTTCCAGAAGATCCCCGCCGGGCTCAAGAACCCGCGTGTCTTCACCGTCGACCCCGACCATGGCGGCGAAAAGACCGTGACCATACACGAGGACTCCCAGCCCTGGCTGGTGGTCGGCTACGGCGTGCCGTCGGTCCTCGACCCCGATTTCGACGCCTTCACCGTGCTGAATTACATCCTGACCGCGGGCCGCAGCTCGCGCCTGAACAAGCGGCTGACCATCACCGACAAGTCGGCCCTGTTCATCGGCTCGTTCGCCGGCTTCCCGGGCAGCAAGTACCCGTCGCTCTACCTGCTGTACACGCTGCCCAACGGCGGCCACGACAACAACGAGCTGCAGAAGGTGATCTTCGAGGAGATCGAAAAACTGAAAAAAGAGCCGGTCAGCGAAGAGGAGTTGCGCTCGGCCAAGAACCGCTTCAAGGTCCAAACCTTCCAGGAGCTCAAATCCAACCAGGGGCTGCTGCACCAGCTGCTCAGCGCCGAGGTGCTGCTCGGCTCCTGGCGGAAGGCGTTTGATCCCCTGGCCGCCGTGGAAAAAATAACGACCGGCGACATCCAGAAACTGGCCCGGAAATACCTGGTGCCCCAGAACCGCTCCATCGGGCGCATCGAAACGAAAACGGAGGTGCAGTAATGAAAAAGGCGACCATGATACTGTTGGTCCTGCTGCTGGGGCTCTCGGCCCGGGCCGGGACCGTGAAAAGGGGCTTTGAAAAGATACAATACCCGGCGTTGAAGGCCATCGATTTCCCGGCGCCGCAAGCGGCCAGTACCGGGAACGGCATCCGCCTGCGCCTGCTCCGTGACGACAAGCTGCCGGTGGTCAGCCTGGAGATGCTCGTGCGCGGCGGCTCGGCCTACGACCCCGCCGACAAGGTCGGCCTGGCCGACGTCACCGCCGAACTGCTGCGCATCGGCGGCGCCGGCGAATACGGCAGCGAGCAGCTGGACCAGCTGCTGGACGCCAGCGGCATCGAGGTAACGATCTCCGCGGCGAACGATTATTTCACGGTTTCCCTCTCCTGCCTGCAGGAAAATTTCCCGCAGGCCGTTTCCCTGCTGGCCACGATGCTGCGCCAGCCGCGCTTCGCCACCGACAAGCTCGATGAGGTCAAGGTCAAGCTGGCGAGCGCGATCGCCCGGCGCAACGACTCCCCGGACGCGATCTGCGACAGGGAGTTCAGCCGGCTGCTCTATGGCCCCGGCTCGCCGTTCGGCGCCGTCATGGAGTACGACCACCTGGAAAACATCACCCGCGACGACGTCCAGGCCTGCTACCGGAAATATTTCGCCGCCGACAACCTGCTGGCCGGCCTGGTCGGACCCCTGGAGCTCGCGGATATCACGAAGGCGTTCGAGACGAGCTTCGGCGACTGGCAGTCGCGGAGCGACATCGCGCCCTACCCGCAGGTGCTCGAACCGGCGCGCGATTTCAAGGTGGCCTTCGCCGAAAAGTCCAACCTGAACCAGAGCTATGTCGCCATCGGCCAGCTGGGGGTCAGGGAGGATGCCTCGGAAAAAGCGCGCATCCTGGTCTTCAATGCCATCTTTTCCCAAGGGTTCGATTCGCGGCTTTTCTCCCGCGTGCGCAGCAAGATGGGGCTGACCTACGGTGTGGGGGGCGGGATTTTCCCCGAGTACTGGCGCTCGGGGCGGACTTTTTTCACCACCTTCACCAAGTCCGGCACGACCCTCCTGGCCATCAAGGCCATATTCGACGAGATGGCCCTCATCCGCAGGGACCCGGTCAGCGAGAAGGAACTGCAGGTGGCCAAGGATTATTTCATCAATTCGTTCGTCTTCAAGTTCAGCTCGCCCGAGCGGATCATGAGCAGCGAGCTGCAGCGTGAATTTTACGGACTGCCCGCCGACTACCAGAAGACCCTGCTGGCCGGCATAACGAAAGTGACGGCGGCGGATGTCCTGCAGGCGGCCAACCGCTACCTCGACCCGGCAAGAATGATCATCGTGGTGGTGGGCAAGGAGAAGGATCTGGACGGCAAACCTAGCGACCTCGGCCCGCTCAAAGCCATCGATATCGCCATCCCGGCGCCGACGGTCAAGGAAAAGATCGCGGCCGCCACCCCCGAAGCGCTGCGCCGCGGCCGGGAATTGATGCAGAAAACATTCAAAAAGAACTACAGCGGCTACGCGGCGCTGAAGAGCTCCCGCATCACCGGCTCGGCCGAGATCGTCACCCCGCAGGGGACCATGGCGGTCAAGACGGTCGAGACGGCGCTCTATCCCGACAAGTTCCACCAGGAGCTCGCGCTGCCCTTCGGCAAGATCGAGATCATCACCAACGGCGCCAGGGGGGTCCAGCGCCTGATGGGCCAGGAGGAGCCGCTGCCCGACGAGGTCTTGAAAAAAGGCCGTTTCGGCGAGCCGCAGGATTTCTTCACCAAGCTGGCGAGCTATGAATTCCAATACCTGGGCGAGGAAAAGAGCGGCGGCAGCGCGTACGACGTCGTCTATGCCACCCATGGCGGGCGCTGGATCAAGCTCTTCATCGACCGCGCCAGCGGGCTGATCGCCATGGACGAAAAGCTGGAGGACCTCATGGGCCAGAAGGGGGTTTACCGCCAGGTCTACTCCGCTTTCAAAAGAACGGGCGGCATCGCCTTTCCCATGAAGGCCGAGATGTACCTGAAGGACAAGAAGGTCATGACGGCCGCCATTGGCGACATCGCCCTCAACGTCGCCGTCGACGAAAGCCTGTTCGCCATCAAGTGAGCCGCGCCCCGCTTGACAAACGGCCCGGCTGCCGCTATGATGGCTTTTTTTAAGGAGGACTCATGAAAAAAGTTTTATTCGCCGTTATCGCCGTCCTGGCCCTGGCGTTCCTGCTTTCCGCCGACATCTACATCAAGACCAGCGTGCATACCGACGCCTTCGCCATGATGGGACAGAACCAGCCGGCCAAGGACGAGGTCATGGAACAGTGGGTGGGCAACAACCAACTGGTCAACAAGACCGGCGACAAGGTCATGATCATGGATATGAACAAGAACATGATGTACATCGTCAATCCCAAGGAGAAGTCCTACGTGGAGACCCCGCTGCCGCTGGACATGACCAAGCTCCTGCCCAAGGAGGCCGCGGGTATGATGTCGATGATGAAGGTGACGGTCAAGGTCACGCCCAACGGCCTGACCCAGAAGGTCGGCAAGTGGAACTGCGCCGGCTACGACGTGGACATGAACATGATGATGATGCAGATGAAGATGAAGGTCTGGGCCACCACCGACGTGCCCTTTGACTGGAAGATGTTCGCCAAGATGTACGCCAACGTCTCCAAGATGCAGTTCATGGACGACGCGGGCATCGCCGAGCTGATGAAGATCAACGGCTACCAGGTGGCGTCGGAAATGACCATGGACATGATGGGCAGCAAGATCAAGGTGACCAGCCAGGTCACGGATATCGCCCAGAAGCCCGCCCCGGCCGGGATCTACGCCGTCCCCGCCGGCTTCACCAAGAAGGCCACCCTCTCGATGGAGGATATGCGCGGCGGCAAGTAGTCCGTATTCAGAAGATTTTTTGCCAAAGGGCGGCCGAAAAGCCGCCCTTTTTTTTAGCCTGGCTTCTTAACACTGAACCCATCCCAGATCCTTTCCTGACTCCCTAGAAGCTTGGATCCGGCTCGTTCTGAATTTATTTATGGCTGTAACCTTTGCGGAACGGTTTCTTGCCGGTTTTTTTGAAGTCTTTCTCGCCCGGGCCGGCATATTCATGCTTCGCCGCCCCGTGCTTGGGCCGCCGCGGCGGCTCGCCGGGCATTTCCCCGGGTTCGGCCAGGCGCATCTCGGGGGCGGCATTGCGGATGCGGCTGCGGTTCATGGTCTCGATCAGGGCCCGGGCCTGGCTCGCCGGCACATCGATGAAGCTCTGGCGCTCGAAGATGCGGATGGCGCCGATCGCCTTGCCCGGCAGGCCCGTTTCTCCGGTGATGGCGCCGACGATATCGCCGGGGCTGACCTTGTGCTGCCGCCCCACCGCCGCGACCACCGTCACCCTGCCGCCGTCGTCTTCGCTTTCCCGATAGGAGAATTCGCTCTCCGCCGGCTGCGGCACCTCCGGACCGACCAACAGCCCGACCAGGGCGGCGGTCACCTCGAGGGACGGGGTATCGCCGCTGAGCAGGCGCTCGGCCAGCGCCAGGTGCCGCTCCTGGAGGCCGCCCTCGAGGATGCGGTTGACCTTCTCGATGAAGGCCTCCTGGCGGGACGTCTCGACGTCGCGCAGCGTGGGGATCTGCTGGCGGTGGATACGGGTGCCGGTAAAGCGCTGGATGTCGCGCAGCTTGCGCATGTCGCGGCTGCTGACGAAGGTGACCGCCCGGCCGCTCTTGCCGGCGCGGGCGGTGCGGCCGACACGGTGGACGTAGTCTTCCTCGTCCCAGGGCAGGTCGTAGTTGAAGACGACGTCGATGCCGCTGACGTCGATGCCGCGGGCGGCGACATCGGTGGCGACCAGGATATCGAAGTCATTCTTGCGGAAATGGTTCATCACCCGGTCGCGCTGGGCCTGGTTGAGGTCGCCATGCAGCCCCTCCGCCTGGTAGCCGCGGGTGTTCAGGGCGGCGACGACCTCGTCGACGCGCTTCTTGGTATTGCAGAAGACCAGCGAAAGCTCGGTGTTCAGCGTGTCGATGAGGCGGGAAAGGGCCTCCAGCTTTTGCTGTTCGCGAACTTCCACGTACGCCTGCTCGATGCTCGGCACGGTCAGTTGCTCGTGGACGACCGACAGCAGCTGCGGGTCCTTCTGGTAGCGGCGGGTGATGGCCAGGATCGGCCCGGGCATGGTCGCCGCGAAGAGCAGGGTCTGGCGCTCCGCCGGGACGGTCTTGAGGATGGTCTCGATATCATCGATGAAGCCCATGTCGAGCATCTCGTCGGCTTCGTCGAGCACCAGGGTCTGCAGGCGGTCGAGCTTGAGGGTGCCGCGCTGGAGATGGTCCATGACCCGGCCCGGGGTGCCGACCACGACCTGCGCCCCTTTCTTCAGGGCCATGAGCTGGCGCTCGATGGGCTGGCCGCCGTAAACGGGAATGATGCCGATCTTGCGCTTGTGGGCCGCGAGGCGCTTGAACTCCTCGGCGACCTGGATGGCCAGCTCGCGGGTCGGGCAGAGGACCAGCGCCTGGGTATGGCGCTGCAGGCCGTCGACCTTTTCCAGCAGGGGAATGCCGAAGGCGGCGGTTTTCCCGGTCCCGGTCTGGGCCTGGCCGATGATATCGCGGCCCTGGCGGGCGGCGGGGATGGCCAGCGACTGGATGGGCGTGGCCTCCTCGAAACCCATATCGGCCAGGGCCTTTTTGATCTCCTCGGGGAGGTCGGACGTCGAAAACAACAGTTTATGCAAGGTGCGCTCCTTTGGGGACTTTGCCTATCGGCCAGCGGGAGCCTTTTTTCACTCCCCGATGCTGTTCAGTATTTTTTTCAAGGCCAGGATGACGTCGGCGGGGGAGACGGGGCGCGTGGGATTGAAGTAGTTCTCGGCGTCGAGCGGCAGGACCTGGGAATTGACCAGGAAGTTGATGACGTCGAAATTCTTGTGCAGCGGCGACAGGTCGACGACGCTGGCGGGGGGGGATAGCGGGGTGAAGCGCAGGGCGTGCCCCTTGGCCTTCAGGTATTCGATCAGCGCGTTGAGGGTCACGGCGAAGGTGGCGCGGTCGGGAGTGGTGAAGCGGTCGAAGGTATGGTCGGGGCGGGCGTGCATGATCCCGGCGGTGCTGGTCTTGATGATCTGTTCCTTGGCGAACGAGCCGTCGATGTCGGTGATGATCTCCGGGGCCCGGTCCATCTGGATGTAACGGTCGAAATAAAAGCCGATGAGCGCCGCCAGTTCCTCGCGGTCGATCTCGGTCTTGAAAAAGATCTTCTTGAATTTCTCCGGCAGGGTCATTTCCTGGAAACGGTCGCGGATCCGCTTCTTTTCGGCTTCCAGGAAGGGATCGCCGGGCGTGAGGGCCAGCAAGCGGTCCAGGGTGACCATGGCCAGGTCGAATTTTTCCTTTTTCTCGTAGATCGACGCCAGCTTCAGCAGCACGGCCTGGTTGTGGGGTTCCCTGTCCAGGACGGCTTCGTAATAGGGCAGGCTGCGCTGCCAGTCGTTCTCGTCGTAATAATGATCGGCGATCTGCATGGTGATGGCGGGAAGGTCGGGGGAGAAGAAGGCCGCCTGCTCCAGCTCGCGGATGTACTTCGCCTTGTCAACGCCCTTGGCCCTCTCCGCCTCCAGCAGGTGGCCCTGCGTGGCGCTCGAGCGGATGGATTCGTACTTCAGCTTGACCCAGGCGTCTTCGGGGGCCTTGAGCATCAGGTCGCCGTAGGCCCGGTAGGCCTCCGCCGTCCGGCCCTCGAACTCGAGGATCATCGCCTGACCCATGCCGGCCTCGATGTTGCCGGGGTTGGTCTCCAGCGCGCGGGCGAACTGGTCGGAGGCGGCGCTGTATTTCTTGCGCGCCAGGAAGACGTAGCCGAACGCCGCCTGCTTCTTGTCCAGGGGGGCTTCGCTGAGCTGGAATGAGCGGTAGGCCGCCTCGCTGTCACCTTGCTGCAGCTGCTGCCAGCCCTGGCGGTAATAGGAGTCGAGGAAGGTGCCGCCGGCGACGGCGGGGAGATGGAAGTCGACCGAGACGGGCTTCACGCCGCCGCAGGCGACGGTGAACAGGATGAGCGCCGCGGGCAGAATCGCTTTCATCGGATCGTACCTCCGTGCGTTTCCTTGAATTGTAGCATTTTTTCCAGCGAACATAAAACCCTGGCCTGGAAGCCGCCGTCGACGCGGTCTTTTTCCAGTACGATGGCCCAGCGCCCGAGGGCGTCCAGCTGCTGCTCGTCCGCCACCTCGACGGTGTACGAACCGTAGCCGGAAAAGTAGCGCCTGAATATCTCTTCCTTCAGGGCGGGGAGCCCGAGCGGCTGGGCGGCGGAAATGTAGATGGCGCCGGCATCGTCCTTGGCGAACAGGCTCTCCCGGTCGTCGCGCAGGTCGATCTTGTTGAACACCAGGATCACCTTGCGGGGATCGACCTCGAGCTGGCGCAGGACCTTTTCCACCTCGTTCTTCTGCCCCGGCCAGTCGGGGTTGGTCAGGTCGACCACGTGCAGGACCAGGTCGGCCTGGCGCACTTCCTCCAGCGTGGCCTTGAACGAGGTGAACAGTTCCTCGGGCATGTCGCGGATGAAGCCCACCGTGTCGGACAGGATGAAATAGTAGCCGGGGTGGGAGTCATGCAGGTCGACCCGGCGCAGCAGGGGGTCGAGGGTGGCGAACAATTCCTTGGAAATGAAGACGTCCGCGCCGGTGAGGGACTTGAAAAGGGTCGATTTCCCCGCCGAGGTGTAGCCCACCAGGGAGACCAGCGGCACCGGCAGGGAACGGCGGTTCTGGCGCTGCAGGTCGCGGTTGCGGGTAACGGCCTTCAGCTTCTGGCGGATGCGGGCGATCTTCACCTTGATCTGCCGGCGGTCGGTCTCCAGCTTGGTTTCGCCGGGGCCGCGCGTGCCGATGCCGCCGCCCAGCCGGGAAAGGGCCACGCCCTTTCCGGTCAGGCGCGGCAGGAGGTAGAGCAGCTGGGCCAGCTCGACCTGGAGCTTGCCCTCCAGGCTGCGGGCGCGGGCGGCGAAGATATCGAGGATCAGGCGGCTACGGTCAATGACCTTGACCCCCAGCAGGTCTTCCAGGTTGCGCTGCTGCAGGGTGGTCAGGACATTGAAGAACACGACCAGGTTGGCGCCCTGCGCGGCGAGCAGCCCCTTGATCTCCTCGGCTTTTCCCAGGCCGACCAGGTAGCGGCGGTCGGGCGCCGGCCGTTTCTGCCAGACCTGGACCGCCACCTGCGCTCCCGCGGTTCGGCAGAGGGCTTCCAGTTCGTTCATCGCCGAGGCGATCTCGATGTCCCTTTGCTGGCCGGGGAACCAGCCGCAGGCTATGGCTTTTTCGACAGGCATTGCGTGATGAAGGCGATGATCGCCCCCTCGTCCTCGGCTGCGAACCAGTGGATATCCAGCTCCTGGCGGAACCAGGTAAGTTGCCGTTTGGCGAACTGGCGCGAATGGCGCTGGATCAGCTCCTTCGCCGTCGCCAGGTCCGTTTCGCCGCGCAGGTGCGCCAGGACCTCCTTGTAGCCCAGCGACCGGAAGGGCGGACACGAGGCGGGGAGGCGCTCCCTGAGCCCCTTGACCTCTTCGACCAGGCCGTTGGCCAGCATGCGCTCCACCCTGGCGTCGATGGCGCGGTACAATTGTTCCCTGTCGACCCGCAGGCCGACGCGGATGAATTCATGCCCGGCGAAGGGCGAACGGCTGAGGCGGAACGCCTCGCTGGGTGTCAGGCCGCTGTTGCGGTAGATCTCCAGGGCCCTGACCAGGCGCACCCGGTCGTTGGCGGCGATCTTCGCGGCATAGGCGGGATCGATGCGCAGCAACTCGTCGCGCAAGGCGTCCCAGCCCCTGGCGGCGGCCTCCGTTTTAAGTTCTTCGCGCCGGTTGCCGGCCTTGGTCTCCGGGAAGATGCCGCGCATCATGACGCGCAGGTAGAGGGCGGTGCCGCCGCAGACCACCGGGACGCGGCCGCGGGCAGCGATCCCCTCCGCCGCGGCGAAGGAGAGGTCCAGGAACTTGCTGGCGTTGAACTGCTCGCAGTCATCGATGATGTCGATCAGGTGATGGGGGACGTCGCGGCGCAGCCGCGGGCTGACCTTGTCGGTGCCGATGTCGAAGCCGCGGTAGACCTGGACCGAGTCGGCGGAAATGATCTCGCCGCCGATGGCGCGGGCGACGGCCAGGGAAACCCGGCTTTTGCCGGAGCCGGTGGGGCCGAGGACCTGGACGACCGGCTTCTTCATGCGCAAAAAAGGAGGAGGAGGAACAGCAGGCCCAGGAACGCGAGCTGCTGGCGCCGGCGGATCAATTTCCGGATTCCCTGATCCATCTCAAGATCGACTTCTCATGGTCCTTGCCCAGGTGGCGCTTGACCGCGTATATCTCGGAATAGAGGATCTCCTCCAGCCCGCGCAGGAATTCGTTGCTGTTGTCCGCGAAATTCTCGTACCAGATGCTCTTCATGACCGACTTCTCATCCACGCGGCCGTCGGGGCGGAGCCGCAGCTCCTGGAAACAGGGGGGGATGGATTCCAGGATGGCGGTGATGGAATCGGAGAGGATGGAATGGGCCACGGGCCCGATCTCCTTGGAAAGGACCCGGAAGATATACTCGAATTTCGCGTTGTAGTATTGCAGGGTCTCCTCGAAGGAGGTGAAGGTGGTCGGCAGGTTGTGGACCACGTTGGGAGTGGGCTGGCGCGACGGCTGCTTGCGGTCGCAGATCAGCTGCAGCTTCAGCAGCAGGTACAGGACCTTGAGCGTGTCGAAGCGCAGCAGCTCGCTCTGGCCGATGACCTGGTCCAGGGGGGTGGCATCGCCGACCAGGGAAAGCACGTGCGCTTCATACGGCCGCAGGGAGGCGGCGGGACTCTTCACCGGCGCGGGGTAGAGCACGATGTCCGCCTCGAAGCGGCTCTCGATGAATTCCTCGTCGGCGATGAGGCGCACGCCCGAGGCGATCGCCTCCGGGACCGGCAATGCCATGCGGATGTTCTCCCGTTCGCTCTCGGGGAGGGGGCCGATGTCGTAGCGCCCGGAGCGCAGGGGAAAGAGGGAGAAGACGATGGTGCTCAGGTGGGCGGCGATCTCGCTCCATAAAAGCTCCGGCGTGATCAGGCCCAGCTCCAGCAGCGCCCGGCCGTGGCGGATCTTGCTCTTCTGCATGCGGCGGCGGCTTTTTTCGTACTGCGCGGCGTCGATCACGCCCCGCTGGCGCAGGAAGCAGCCGAAGGAATCGTCGGCCAGGCTGGACTGGGCGAAGACCACGGCGCCGTTCTGCAGCCAGAGCGTCTTGGTGAACTGGGTGGCGGCGATCTTCAGCTGCCCGTCCAGCGCTTGCTCGTGCATCAGGGCGAGTATAGTGGCAAAGTCGAATTCGTTCAGAAAGCCGGAGATCGGCAGGTGGCTGCTCATCAATACGTGAGGCCCAGTTCCATTTGCTTCAGCTTGTTCATCTCCCGCTCGTCCTCGATCTGCTGCAGGTAGCTCTTGGAAACGTCCCCGGTGGGGTAGCAGCCCGAGAAACAAGCCTTGCAGAAAGAGCGGATGGCTGGGTTCTGCTTCCGGACCGCCTGCTCCATGTCGTGGACATCCTGGTACAGCACCCGGTCGGCGCCGATCTTGGCGGCGATCTCCTCGGGGGTGGAATCGTGGGCGATGAATTCCGCCTTGGTCTGCATGTCGATGCCGTAGACGCAGGGATTGGTCAGGGGAGCGGAATACGAGACGAAATACACGTTCCTGGCGCCGGCCTGGCGCACCATCTGGATGATGGAGCGCGAGGTGTTGCCGCGGACGATGGAATCGTCGACGATCAGCACGTCCTTGCCCTGGAAGACGTCGGGGATGGGATTCAATTTGTGCCGGATCGTTCGTTGCCGGAGCTGGTCGCCGGGCATGATGAAGGTGCGGCCGATATAGCGGTTCTTGACCAGGCCCTCCCGGTACTTCAGCCTGAGCAGGCGGGCGATCTCGATGGCCGCAGGGCGCGATGAATCGGGCACCGGCACCACCACGTCGATGTGCAGCCCGCTTTTCTGGATGACGCGCGCCAGTTTCTTGCCCAGGTCGACGCGCGCCTGGTAGACGTTGATCTTGTTCAGATAGGAATCGGGGCGGGCGAAGTAAATATACTCGAAGATGCAGGGCCGGAACGGGGCGGACTGCAGCTTTTTTTCATGGACCACGCGGTTCTCGTCGATGAAGATGGCCGAGCCGGGCGGCACGTCGCGGATCTCGGAAAAGCCCAGCAGGTCGAGGGTGACGCTCTCGGAGGCGAAGGCGAAGCTCGGGATCATCTGCTGGCGGTCGACGCCGAACAGCAGGGGGCGCACGCCGTAGGGGTCGCGAAAGCCGACCATGCCCTTGCCGGCGATGTGGAACACCACCGAATACGCGCCCTTGGCGCGCTTGTACACCTGGCGGATGGCGCTGAAAACGCTTTCCGGAGTGATGTCCTGCCGGATCGACTTTTCCAGCGCTTCGGCGAAGACGTTGAGGATCACCTCGACGTCGCAGTTGGAATTGATGATCTTGTGCGATTTTTCGAACAACTCCTTCTTCAGTTCGAAAAAGTTGACCACGTTGCCGTTGTGCGCGGCGGCGATGCCGTAGGGGGAGTTGAGCCAGAACGGCTGGGCGTCCTCGCCCGAGCCCTCGCCCACGGTAGGGTAGCGGGTGTGGCCCAGGCCGACCGTACCCTTCAGGCGGGAGATGTTGTGCTCGTCGAAAATATCGCGGACCAGGCCGTTGCCTTTCTTCATGTGGTAGCGTCCGTCATACGTCAGGATGCCGGCCGAATCCTGGCCCCGGTGCTGCAGCGTCAGCAAGCCGGTATACAGCTTGCCGATCACCGCTTCGGTCGAGAATATTCCCAATACTCCGCACATGATGACCCATTTATAACTTGAAACCGCCCAAAAGTCAACCGCGGTACGCGGCAGCGCCGGGCGTTTTTTTGACCTCCTTGTTATTGACAAATGGAGGAATTATATGGTAAATCATTTACATGCTAGCCGAATTCGAAAAACAAAAAGTGGAAAGAGAGACCATCCGCCAGGAATCCAGGCTGACCATGATCATCAGCCTTTCCCTGCTGGCTTCCATCGTCGCCTACACCCTGATCGCCTTCCTGCACCGGGGAGGCTGGCAGACCGGCAAAGCCGTGCGCGATGCCTGGAACGTCCTGAACATCGTGTCCATCGTGCTGATCATCGTGGTCCTGGCCGTCCGCAAGACGATCTATTTTTCGCCGCGCCTGGTGCGCGAAGATTTCACCCTGAACGCCCTGCTGCAACGCTGGCGGACCATCGACATCATCCTGCTGTCTTTCGCCGAGATCATCGCCCTGTTCGGCCTGGCCATCACCCTGCTGGGCATGCCCTTCGCCCGGACGTTCCATTTTTTCGTCAGCGGCTTTCTGCTGACCATGATCCTGATGCCCATCACCTGGAAGGTCAAGGACAAAATACGCAACTTCGAGAAATATGCCGGACGATCGGTGCTGTAGGCGCGGGAATTTCCGCCCGCCGTCCCGGGATGGGCATGGCCGGGGTAACAGGAGAGGAAAATGACCAAGAACATCTTGCTGGTTGAGTACGACGAATCGACCATCCATGTCATAAAAGAGCTTTTCCATTCGCCGGTCTTCGACGTGGCGGTGGCCAGCGACGGCGAGGCGGCCAAGCAGCTCCTGAACAACCGGAACTTCGACCTGATGATCACGGCGGCCATGCTGCCCCGCTTCCACGGTTTCAACCTGGCGCTGGCGGTGTCCCAGGACCATCCGGCGATGAAGACCATCATCATCAGCGCCATTTACAAAGGCTCGGAATACAAGCACCAGGCCGTCACCCAGTACCGGGCCAACGATTTTTTCGAAAAACCCCTGGACAAGGAAAAATTCAAGAAACGGGTGCTGGAGCTGCTGAACGTCGACGAGTCCGACCTGAACGTCGCCTCCGAGGCGGCGACCACCCAGGTGCCCGTGTCCGACACCCTCAGGATCCCCGTGCCGCGGTTCGACGATAACGAGGAAAAGAAACTGAGCTCGGCCGACATCTTCGGGGACATCATCCAGAAGATCGACCAGGTCCCGGCATTCGAGATCGACCTGGGCGATGGCGTCAAAGCCGCCTCGAAAATGGAGGCGCCGCGCCGCCCCGACCCGGGCCAGACCGTGCTGCTGAAAAAGGAACCGGCGCCGGCGCACGACATAAAGAAACCGGAACCGGCGCGCACCCGCGTGGCGGCACCGGCTTTCGACCTGGACACGCT
>Ga0315276_10003774_pt1 | contig 13878 bp, 31 predicted proteins | sample YL17G05_0_MG_FD_204542 | JGI IMG/M metagenome (GOLD analysis project Ga0315276, IMG submission 204542) | Sediment microbial communities from Yellowstone Lake, YNP, Wyoming, USA - YL17G05_0 | ecosystem: Environmental > Aquatic > Freshwater > Lake > Sediment | place: USA: Wyoming | collected...
TTCTCTCCAGAATACGAATTTTTTCGTCTTCTGTAAAAGACACTGATAGTTCCATGGATACGACTCCTTTTATTTAAATAATAAAAAGGGAGGCTCTCACCCCTCCCTTTCTCTTTTCGCTGTTTAATCGATCTCCTACATACTCAATTAAACTATGCATCTTTCTTATGCCAATATTCAAGCTAAAAAAGAGCCAGGCGGCTCTTTACCAAAGTGATATATTTATGCTCTGTACAAGCAGTCTATATGCTCGTCGCTGAAATACAAATACGCGGCGAACTGTTCGATGTTGTCGAACAAATAGATGTATCCTTGCCATAGCACAAAATGCAATGTTTTTAATTCTAACTAATCGTTCTCGAAGAGAAACATCTTCAGGCAACTCTTTGCCGAGTCGTCTGCGCAAGTCCACGTTTTCAATGTGAAATTGATAGACTAATGTCCATCCAAGCGCAGCTGCAACAATAATAAAGAAAATAAACGATGCCTGGAAAAAGAACGCGAACAATTCAAAAGATGGACTCATGTTATTCCTTTTATTTAATGAATAGACTTTCCATTCTTATGCCAAAATTCAAACTAAAAAAGGACCAGATGGCCCTCTAAATATTACACTTTTTTCTTTGCACCAAATGGCAGAGACTCATGTTTCTTGATTGCCTGAATCCATAGGCGTTTATCATACTTGACATCAAGAGCAATTCTAGCACGTTCTTGTTGTTTCAGATCTACACTCCAAAAGAGAACCTTGTAGATATCTTCTTTGCTGGGCCAGAGACCAAGATACGAACAGAATTTTTTTGTCCAGTTTGCAGTTGTAGGAGCAGCATTCTTACGTTCGATCATTAGATCAATTATACTGGTTCCTCCAATGTCGCATAACCAGGTATAATGACGTTTATCAACCGGACGAAAAAAGACAGCACAGTGTCGCATAAGCCAAAGTTTTTGATATCCTGAAAACTTTAACTGTGTATTCATGGATACAAATAAATCAGCAATATTTTTAAATGACTTGTCTATGATATTACAATAGACAGCATTTAAACCTAATTGTTTTGCAACAATAAATCGTCTGTGCCCGTCTACTATCCAATGTGTCTTTTTAGAAGACAGTGGATCAACTACGACCAGTAGTGGTGCAATGACATGTGTCTTTTCTATTTCTATACGCAGAGAAGCAGTATTCTTATCGAGAGTACGATCTGGAGGATTTACCTCGATAGGTTTAAGAATACTAGTGGGAAGAAGTTGAGTACGAATTTTGGCTAATTCAATTGACATTATTGTTCCTTTATTGTTTAAATGTTATTCATCTTTCTTATGCCAATATTCAAGTTAAAAAAAGGGATCAACGTGATCCCCTAACCAAACGTCGCAAAGAATCTCTTAATTCCATATCCTTTGCCCGTATGTCCCACTTTTCATATAACTCAATGAACGACTTTCCCTTTCCATCATAAAATCGTTTACAATCTCTTTTACGATGTGGGAAAGTGTTACAGAATACCATATCCATAATACTATCATATGGTGCACCATAACAAGTAGTTACCCATTTCCAGGAATTTAATACTTGATCAAGATACTCTATTACATATTCTTCCGAAAGTGGTAATCCACTAGTTATGTAATCGGAATGTATTTCCATTATACCTCCATCCCGTGAGTACAGTAAAAATCAGAATGATGTTCACGTAACAAAGATTTTTGTTCACTAGAAATATGTTTAATGTCCCGTGCTAAAAATCCTACAAATTGTTTTCCTTCCTTAAAAAATATAAGTGCCCAGTCTAAACTAAATGGAGTATCTATTTTCATTACCTTTAAACACGGAACATGTGGATATGGACTTTCTACTAGTGGATATTCAAGATATACATGATCTTTACAAATACTATTAAATTCTCCTTCTGTATAAGAAAGATACTTTTTAAAAAAAGTTCGAACCTTTTTTAAAATCGATTCATTCATCATTGGGGTATGAATCACTAGTGGTTCATCAACAATATGAATCATAATATTTTCCTTTCTAAAATTAATAATTAGATATATCTTTCTTATTCCAATTTTTAGGGTAAAAGGGATCCCCAGAGTTATGAGAGATTTTATTAAATATCTTATACCAAAATTCAAGCTAAAAAAGAGACCAGGTGGTCTCTATATACGAGTTAATAAAATTCTCCAGAAAATATTGCAACGTTATCATACATTATAGAAATCTGATTTGCATATTCTGCTAAATTGATTTTAAGTCTTCCCCCGTTATTATCTTTGGCATCACACCATAAAGTATACTTATCTGTAAACGATCCATTTACGGCGTAGAATATATCCGAAACCTCGCCGCCAATCATAACAGTAATTTTCTTACTCTCTATAAAAAATAGATGACGGTCTACGTAGTCTTCATAACTATTTAGACCTTTAATTATTCGTACCCTCTCTGCTTGAAATCGAGTTTGTGCAAACAGAGATAACGAACACAATACGAGAAGTATTATAAATATAGTCTTTTTCATTTTTTCCTTTCATTTTTAATGATTATTACTACACCCTTCTTATGCCAATATTTAAGGTAAAAAAGAGACCAGGGGTCTCTATCGTCCAAGTATGTGCTTGGACATAATTCCAGTACCAAGAAATTTTTCTCTTTCTTGTTTTTGCTGTTTCTTTTGCAAGTTATTCTTTGCATATCTTGCTTTTAACTTTTTTTCCTTTTCTTGTTTTTCTGTCATACCAGACCTTTATTTTATTTAATAAATAAATTAGACACGTTTCTTATACCAATTCTTAAATTAAAAAAAGAGATCACATGATCTCTTATAAAACACTCCATGTATAACATGCAAATTCTACATTTCTATGTGCAACCAGATTTTCAAATCCTGGTTCGAAGTCGAGATAAGATTCACACTTGATTCCAAAAGTAAGAACACCATTATAAAAAAACATAAGGATAGGAAATCTTTTCAAGGCCTGAGTCATGAACATTATAATTGGAATGCATGAAACTTTTGTACACATATCACCAGATTTCGAATCCATAATAAGTGTGCTGGCTTCGGCACTATTTTCGAAAACTTCTTCGGTCAACTCATTCAAGTCTTCTCTATATTCATTCAAGATTTCTTTAATGCGATCGATCGAAGGTTCCTCTTCTTCTATTACTTCATGATATATTGGAAATGTAGGATGTACTTCTATTCCATAAACTGTTCTCATATTGTTCCTTTTTAAATTAAAAAATGCCAGTTAGTAACTGGCATATAAGAGTAGGTTATAGAAACTTTTTAAGTTTCTTTTTTAAACTCAACCATCTTAAACCAAACTGCAATTCACTTACAGTACTAATTTTATATGGTGTAAATTTGACTTTTGTTATAGACTCAACACTCTCTAAAATTCCAAGGTAGTGAGTTAGAGAATTTGTGGCCACCTTTATAATTTTTTCAAATTCAGAACTGTTTTTGATAATCCAATCATGAGTTTCCTCTTGAAATTCTTTATCCGAAAACAATTCTCCAAGTGTGCTAAAGGTACTTCCTAAATCATCCATAGTAGGATAAACTAATTTTGGATTTTTTAGTTTATTTAAAATGGTGCTGAGAAAACTAAACAATGGTTTTAATAGACTATTAAAACTACTCACAGTATTTTTCACTTCATTCCTTTCTTTTAATGATGATTACTATCATCCTTCTTATGCCAATATTCAAGTAAAAGATTTGGTATTTATGGATATATTTTTGAATATTTATTATTTAAATATCCGAGTATTTTTAATCCTATCATAGAAACCATATTTGTTTGTACTTTATTAGGTTCTTTAGTAGTGGTTATATGTGCTCTAGGAAGAAATAAAATAGTAGCGTCTGGATTTTTATTTTCTAGATCTGGTAAAACCACTGATGTAAAATGTTTTCTGTCCTTCTCAGTAAATTTACCATTTGGACCTGGAATAATTAACATGAATGGCTTTGGTTTATTGCTAGGAGTAATTGCGTATTCATAAGTATATTTCAATTGATCTTCTAAAGGATATTTATGTGTTTTACAATCTTTACCCTGTTTCCAAAGTTCTGCCTTATTACAAGCGACTAAAGCATCTAAATCCGTTTTTAAAAACATTTCAATAAGAGGAATTTCAAATTCTAAAAAAGTCGAACCTTTCGGTAGTGGACATTCTTTTCTATGTTTTCTATCATCCTTTTCACTTTTCCAGGTATTCCAACGCTGGTGTTGTTGATGGCTTGTAATGCCACAATATTGAAGTGCTGTTATAAATGGACTATTGGCCCAATAATATCCATCATAATGTAGTTCTTTATCTTCTGTCTTAGTTACAGATATATCAAAACCATGTCGTACTAATCCAACAGTTGTTCCGCAAGAACAAAAATATTTTCTCTGCCATTTAATGTCTAAATTATAAAATAAAAGTCTATCTTCATGTGTTGGCCATTCTCGGTTTGCATGAATGTTTTCATTAACTATGATCATTTGATTTTTTGATTAAAGGAATTGATCTCAGTCACCAGTAGTTGCCTGAGTCTGCTGGTTCATCATAGCTTGCGCTACACCAATTCCAGTTGTCTTATACCAGAAAATTAAAAATAATATTTAAATTAAAGAAAGAGGCAAAGCCTCATTCTTCAAACTCTGGTTCTGGTTCCAGAATTTCTTCTTCCTCTTCTTCCAGATTGCCTTCCTTGAGTTCTTCTGGTTCATCTTCATCAGGATCAAAATCTTTTTCTTTTTCCTGATACAGAATTTTTTGCTCATCGTCCCAAACATACCCCAGAACTCCCATAAATCCCTCCTTTTTTAAGTTGTTTTTTATTGAACATGCAATTCTGCGAATAGTATCCAACTGAAGAGTGGGCAAACTACTTTGTAATACCAACAATGTGTCTTCTGGAGAGTATCCAAGTTCTCTAAGGCGCTTGTATTCCCTCGATATGAATAAATTTCTAAGTACTCTTTCATCAAAAACCTTCATTTTATATAAAGCTTCAAAGATCTCGTCTGATATGAAGTGAGACAGAATATTCATTTTTACTCCAGATAATTATAAAAATGGGCAATCAAGTATACTTGACTGCCCTTTAATTATTCGTCTACCATTTCTAGAGAATTCAGAAACATCCGATATTCGAATGTATCTGTTTCATCGAGGGAACCGACTTCAATATCGATTTCATCCTCGAGCTCCGGAGTTTGTAATAGTTCTTCGATCGCTAGAACTTTCTCCGGATTTCCTCTAAAAAAGGAAACTGAGTCTGATGCATGGGTCATCATAGTTCCTTAAATTTTTATAGAATAGTGTGGATTCCCTTTTCTTATACCAAGTTTTAAAAATTTAATCTCACTATGAAATCGATCAACTATTAAATGAAAAAATTCAAGCAAAAAAAAGGGTAGCTATTTGCTACCCAATTCTCCTTGACATGGTACTAACTTTTTCTGGAGTTAGGACCACGTAAGTCTTCCACTTTAGAAATCTATACTCGAAAGTAAAACTTCCGAGATACTTGAATTCCTCCATATTACTAGCACGAATACGATAGTAATTAAATATCTGTCCAAGTTGTTCATTATCGCCGTACTGAGACAAATTAAAATAACGCAAGGTATCGTCCTGTATTTCCAGAACAATACTTTCGTCGCTATTCAGAACTCCACTGTATCCAAACTGATTCTCTTCATAACTATCTAATTTGGACAACAAACATTCGACGGAACATTCGTACTTCATAAAGTCTTCTGCCGAGTAGTACTTCTTGAACAATAAACTAGGAGCACCTGGACAACATCCATTAAATAAAATACTAGTGAATATCACCAGCATAACAAAGTATGTTATATTCAATATAAACTTTATTGATTTCATACTACTACCATTTCTAATTCTGAAGAGATTGTACTAACAAGTTCAGGATGAAATTTAAAACTCTTATGTTGCCACTCTATAAACCATTGGACAAGTAAGGGTTTTTTATTTTCATCTACTGCGTTCCGAAGTCCTTTCAGAATATGTTCAACTAACACTTCCATCTCTTCTTCAGACAGAAGTAGTAGTTCTTCTTGACAATGATCAAACATACGTATTATCACTTCATACTGTTCAGTTATGAATAGCGGAAGTAATTTTTTTACTAGTTCCTCCATAAAAATTTCCTTTCTTTTATTTTTATGACACATTTAAACTAAGGCCCGTCCAGCGGATCTCGACCTGCCGGGAGTTCTACGCCAGACTATTTCTTTTCTTATACCTAGAAAATTTCATAAGCTCCAGATAAAAATGTGCTGTGCATAGTAAGTAATGTAGTAAAATCAATAACGGCTTTTTTTTCATCATTCAGATGTATTACAATATCATACACTCCTGCAATGAAACGAAAATTTTCAAACACTCTATTTAATTCATCATACTCTATGTCGCCTTGCCAATCAGCTACTTGTTCTACAATCATTTTCTGGTTGCGTCGTAAGAACTCAGCCAAACTAATAGTATACTCTGCAATAGGATTTTTCGTACGTCCTATTTCAATTAAAAGATTAAAATATTTATCCCACTTGATGGACAGATCAGAATACTTATCTGACATTAATTTTTTAGCAATGTCTATACTAATGCTCGCGTGCGTGTGTGATCTAAAATTTGGACGTAGTGCATAACCAGAATAATGATATTCATCCTTTTCATTTACATATTTCCAACGTTTATTTAATCTTGTTCTAGAATGTATTGTAATTACTTTATCAAGTGCACTATCTATACATACGTATCTACCTTGTTCTTTAGTAATTACAGTAATCCAATGTGCCCACGAGTCTACACATAATAGACACGGGATTCCATTTTCAAGATTTTTATCTAAAAAGTCAAATGCTTGATCATAGACATCTGTTACTTTTTCTTGTAGCGTGCAATCAAAAAAGTTAGCAGCCCGGGCAAGACCTATTTCATCAGTTCCTGCCCACCATGTGCTGCCCGCCTTAGACTCTATTAATTTTTCATCTTCCATTCTACCAAGCATAACAAGTGCATACTTAAGAGCAAATGGTCCACACTGGTAAGATAAGGGCTGCGAATAAAAACTCACTTGTATTTCACCTTATCGCCTTCTTTTTTTATTTCGTTAATAAATTCCTTGGCTTCCAGTTCTGTTTCAAATTCCCGATTGTCTGTAAATGGTGGGAAGTCTAAAGAATAGGTTACAAGTATTTTACCATTTTTATGTTCAAAAATAATTTTTTTAGAGAACTTGGAAATGTCTAATTTTATTCCATCAATATCTACAGTCATTTGTTATCCTCTAGATTTCTTTGTTCTCATTCCACGTGCCATAGCAGGTTCAATGATTCTAGACTTTAAAATTACAAGTTCGTTTTTAATTCTAGTTATTCGTTTTTCATGAATCTCTTTTGCATCCTGAACAATTGGAATCGGTATGGTAAGATTTTTTTCTAAACGATCCAGAACCTTTATACGACGATCGTTTTTTCTTCCTGGAAAATTTTTTGGCTTCATGTTCCGCCTTTCTGTTTTTATAATTGACATAATTGTCATATTTAATTTGTGCAATATCTTTCTTATGAGCAGTTTTGCACTTTCTGCCAAAAATAATTGTATCCTCAGAATATTGGGTTATATCAACAGATCGATCCATAATACTCCTTTAATATTTAATTGTAATTTAGATTTGAATTCTTATACCAATTAAGAATTAATTGTATCGAAATGTGGAAAAGAGGTTCCTGGTTTTTTTATTCTAGAAGGAGTAAAATGATTCTGATTCATATAATTTAAAAACATCTGATCTTCAAGTAATGCAATTTCATTTTCAAGATCCAAGAGATGTGCATATATAGATGTGATAGTAGACTTTTCTTCATCTACTATATCTCTTGTAAGATTATCCGAAGATACCAGATCCTGAAAACTTGTAGTAATTAATTTTTTACAGTTATCCCTTTGATTCTTCAGAACTTCTAGTTGAGACAAATCCAATTTAAGAATATTCTGACTAAACATTACCAGACCTTCCTTTCTCTTGATTTTTTAATACGTATGTCTCTGGCTATCTTCAGATCTTCTATATCTTTTTGTATATTTTGCATTTCTTTATTAATCTGAGTAAGTTGATTTTCATCATCTATCACAATTAATTGCGAAAGAAGTTCCTTGAACTTGTTTTCTAAATTAGTTTCTATTCGAAATGAAATAAGGGTATCCATGGCATCTGCCACTTCACGATGTTCTTGAAATAACTTTATAGGGTCGTATTTTAAAACATTCTCCATAAATACTTGACTATTCTTAATTAAAACGTTAAATTAAACATATCTAGATCTAATTAAATATACAATTTTATAGGCAGAAATACAATGACTAAATCAGAAATTTTATCTTTTAAAAAATATGCAGCAGAACAAACCCCAAATTTAGCTAGTACTCTGGCTCTAAAATATCAACAAGCAATGCCAGGTTTAATAAAAAAATATGGACCCACTCCATTCGGAACAGCATTTGGTTTAGGAAGTGCACCTAAATTAACAGGTGGTTCTGTATATAATAAATACGTTAGTGCTATTACTGGGCAAGAGTCAGGTGGTCGATATAATGTAGTTAATAAACAATCGGGAGCCTTAGGTCTATATCAATTTATGCCAAAAACTTTAAAGGGAATGGGATATACGGGAACAACACAACAATTTCTAAATAACCCAAAACTTCAAACCGAATACATGCATAAGTTTACTCAAAACAATGCAAAGCAACTTGGAATTAATATTAATGCAATGACACCGCAACAAGTTGGGTATCTTGCGGCTGCACATTATGGTGGAGTTGGCGGAGCAAGAAAATTAATGAAAGGAAATACTGGATATGGAATGACCAATTTTGGAGGGAAAACTCCATTTGGTTATGTAAATGATATTACGAGGAAAGTATATGGAAAATAAATTAGAACAATTATTCGAAAAAATTTCTAGAAAATGCAAAGGTAAAAAATTAGTAAAGACTGCAATGTCAGTAGGAGGTATGGTTGGAATAGGAACTATACCATTATTTATGGCACCTAAACCCAAAGGAAAGGTAACAAGTATAGTTAATGATAAAGGCGAACCCATATCTATGAAAAAATTAATAAACTTAAAGAAATGAAAGTACGATTCGTAGCAGATACGCCATATGATCGTGCAAAAGGACTCATGTATAGTCAACCCCTGGCTAATGACGAAATTGCTATATTTAAATTCGATACAGATAGCACATCTGGATTCTGGAATAGAAACGTTAACTATGGAATTAAAGTAACTTTTTTTGATAATAATTTTAATATAGTGGGGATTAAAGATTTAGATACGAATCAAGCAGAAATAGTAACTTCTCTTAAACCTTATAGATATGCAGTCGAGATGGCAGATACAGATTCTGATCCAGGGAAACTAATAGAGATTAAAAATTATCTGGAAAAAAAATATGGAAATTAACTATCAAGCATTTGATACAACTTTACGAGAAGAAAAGTATGCAGATGCATTTTATATTTTATTTCAAATGATTGATCGACTTGACCCCGATGCCCTGAAGGCAGATCGCAAGTGGACTAAATTAGCAAGAAAGAAAACAGACAATGAAATAATTCAAGACCTTGACAAAAAATTCAAGGCTCTTCCAAAAAGTAAGATTAAGGAAATTCAAAATAAATTTGAATCTATGGAAAAACAATAATGAGTAAAGCAGAACAAGTATTTAATAAACTAGCTTTATCTGCACGTACTATTGAAGAGGCAGCAGATAGTGCTAAAAAATTAATGAGTAAGTTAACTGGTTCTAGGTACAAACCAAAAAGTTTTGCAGAAAATAGAAAAATTAGAAACCTATGGTCTAGAAAATTTGATCAACGTGCCTTTTTAGAATCCGTAGCAAATAAAAATTACTTGCGTGCTGAAACAGAAGGCAAGACAAATAATTTTATAAGAATGAGAATGCCATAATGTCTCTAGGCATACCAGATAGAAATATATTTAAGTCCATTCCAGGCGATGTTAATTCGAGTTGGGGTGGGAACATACAAGTACATAAGGCTAAGAAAGCCGGTCTTCATTATGATCTGCGCTTGAACCCGCCTGGTACTAGTGATGCTCTATCTTGGGCTATACGTAATTTACCAGGACCTGGACAAAAGACTCTTGCGGTCGAACAACCAACACATGAAAGTAGCTACATGGGATATTCTGGGGACATACCAGAAGGATATGGAGCAGGTACTGTTGAAAGTGTGTTTATGGATAAAGTAGAAATTCTAGAATCCAAACCCGATAAGATTCTATTTAACATGTATCGTGGTCAGAGTGTAGATCGCTACATGCTCATGCGCACGGGCGCGAAAGATTGGCTTCTATATAATTATACTGGTACGGCGCAAGAGACAGAAAAAGTACCAGATTATAAATCACATTATAAGTCAATTAAATTAAATGAATTACGAACTGATTATAGAAATGAAGTATGGAGCCCTAAATTGGACGGCGGACATAACACAGTACTTATAAGACCAAATAAACGACTCGATGTTTATTCTTACAGAACGAGTTTGAAAACTGGAAGACCTATAGACCATTCGTATATTACAGATTTATATAAAATACGCGGTCCTGTAGATTTAGGAAATACTATAGTTAGAACTGAATTATACATTCCTGGAAAAGATTCTTCAATAGTAGGTGGAATATTAAATTCAAATGTCTGGAAATCTAGAGAAAATCAGGAACAGGGGGGAAAACTTAAACCAGCAATGTTTGATATTATTAGATTCAAAAATAAATTTGTAGAAGATAGGCCATATAGTGAAAAATTAGAAATGATGAAAGAAGTTACAAGTAAGATTCCAGAACTTGAATTGCCTCCATTAGCTTATACACAACAAGAAAAAATGCTACTTAAAGATAAAATAATTTCAGGAAAACATCCTTTGACAAATGAAGGAATAATAGTCTATAAAATGGATGAATCTGTTCCATATAAATCTAAACAAACGGAAGATTATGACGTATTGATAAAAGGAATTTTTTCTGCTAGTCCTGGTTCAAAATACGAAGGAAATGCAATTGGTGGATTTTTAGGCACTCCAGAGAATAGTAAGGCAGAAGTAAGAATTGGTTCTGGAATATCTGATGAATTACGAAGAGAAGCATATTTAAATCCAAATAAATTTATTGGCAGTTGGATAAAAGTAAAGGGGCAAATGAAGTATGATAGATCGGGAAAAATACGGATGCCAATTTTTCAAGAATTTAGAATAGAAAAATATAAATGAACTCAGGAATTTATAAAATAGCTAATAAAGTAACTGGTGATTTCTACATAGGATCTGCAGTTGATATAAATAAAAGATGGAATCAACATAAGTTTCTTCTTAAGAAACAGAAACATTATAATTATAAAAGACAAACGTTTACACCACAAAGGATGGACTAGAGTCTAAATTTGCAATTAAACCCAGTTATGTATATATTAAATAAATATTAAATTGGAGGACAAGTCATGGCGATGACATTATATCAAAAAGCTTATATGGAAACCCTTTCAGGGGCAACAAAAACTACTTATATAAGAACAAAATATGATACATATTCTGAAACAGCTAGTACCGCTACAAGTGCATATGCAGCAAAGAAAGCAGATGAGAAATTACATGTACATGCTTATACAAGAAAGTTAACTAAATTAAACGGTTCACGTGCATAATCAAAATTAATTATGGCATATACAGCACAACAAAAGTCTTTAGTTTCCGCAAGAATGCGAGAGATCACTAAAGCAAAAAAGATACTCGAAGAACCTGTGGTTAATACACCACAGGAACTTCCAATAGAACCTGAACTACCTATAATAGAACCTGAACTACCTATAACAGAATCAGAAAAGGAATCAGAAAGAGAACCCGAAACAATTCCTGATATAGTCCCAGAAGTAGTTCTAGAGGAAGTTCCAGAGGAAGTTCCAGAGATAATAAATACAATTGAGGTTCCAACAGAACCAGAAAAAAAATCTTTCCCTAAAAAGAAAGTTAAAAAAGAGGATAACAATGAATCATAATACTATAATCGGATTCAGAGACGAAATTCAAAAAACTGCAATTTTTCCTGTAAAAGTTATTGAAGGAGTTCAAAAACTTAAAGGAGTACGTGCGGCAGTAAAAGGATCTAAACGACAAGTCAGAGAGGCAGGCAGACTTGTACAAAAAGCTCGCCTTGCTGGAGGCAAAGAATTTAATGCAACTGGCAAATTTGATGAAGTACTTCAAACAGTCAAGGAACGAGATTCTGCCATTGCAGAAAATATCTTGAGTCCGAAAACTACTGGTCCCGCTGGAGAAGGTTTTCTAAAGAAACATAAGAAAAAATTAATCTTAGGAGGAGCAATTGCTGGCGGACTTTACTTAGCCAATAAAATGAATAGCGCTGTAGATGAACAACGTCAACAAGAAGCATCTTCTCGCAACTTTAATGTTCCACAAAGAGTGTTATATCAATAATGTATTTATTGATTGAACACAATGGGACTAAAGAAAATAATATTCTCGCAAGTAATCTGAAGGACATCGCAGAAGATGACTTTGGAGCTACATGCGAGTTTATTATTGGAAACTCTTCGGATATTGCTATCTATGATGAGGACCAAAAAGAATTAATTAAATTTACTAGTCCACGTTCTAACGAGGACTTGAAATATATTTTAAACTATATAATTGAGGAAGAATAATGGGATACGAAATATTCAAGCACCTTAACTATGATAAGGACCCAGAGACCCCAAATGATTTTGATTCACTCTTCTGCAAGGTTGCTGAAAAGAGTAAACCAGAATCTTTTGCTCAAATGGAAGAAATTGTAAAAACTGCCTTTGAAGGTAAGTATGATATCCAATTAAAAGAATGGGGAGAAAAACTCAAGCTCGATAGAGTTAAATTAGCAAAATTATTTTTGAGGTAATATAATGGATAAATTAGCACAATTAGTACGATCTAAAAATGGTCCTAAAATAGGCCCAGTAGGTTGGACAGGCCCAGGATGGATGCCACAACAACAAAAGTCTAAAGACTTTACTAGTAAACCTGGCGGGGAAAATCAGGATAAATATAATAAAAATTTTACACCACAGACTCAAAAAAATACTGGTGGATTTGGAACAGCTTTTGCAACTGCACGTAAACAAGGCCTGAAGGAATTTACTTGGAATAACAAAAAGTTTACAACTCAAGTAAAGGGAGAAACAAATAAAACTACTGCTCCTAAAATTGAATTAACAGATATTCCAAAACCAAAGGGCATTGAACCTCCTAAAATGAACACGACATTTGCCACTCAAAAAGTAAATACAACGGCTAATGCAAAACCTGTTGCTGCAAGTCCAGTAGATACATTGAAAAACAAAATGATGGCCAAGAAAGCTGAGTATGTATTTGAAAAACTATCTATGGAAAAATTTGCGGCACCCATTACAGATATAACCTCTGTAGTATATTCAGATGTAGCTAAAAAAGATAGACAAGAAGTCTTTAGTATTATGCAAGATTATGTAACTCCTCTTGCTAGAATAGCTTCGCCTAGTATAAGACCATTAGGATATGGCGCCCTAGGTGCATTAACATTGGGTCCTTGGGGAGCGATAGCTGGAGCTGTATTGGGTAAAAAATTAACTAATAGTAAAAGAACTAGTCAAGTTGAGTATGTAACTGTTGATTTAAATAATAGATTATATCGTCTAGGTTATAGATTTGATACATTATTAGCCAAGATTGTAAAAATATAAAGAGTTATGGTAAGACAAATTAAACAATTGAATATTACTCAAGTTGG
>Ga0315276_10003776_pt1 | contig 13873 bp, 12 predicted proteins | sample YL17G05_0_MG_FD_204542 | JGI IMG/M metagenome (GOLD analysis project Ga0315276, IMG submission 204542) | Sediment microbial communities from Yellowstone Lake, YNP, Wyoming, USA - YL17G05_0 | ecosystem: Environmental > Aquatic > Freshwater > Lake > Sediment | place: USA: Wyoming | collected...
GACTCCGAGCGGAACGACCGCGGCACCAACGAGGCCATCCTGAACTCGAAGCAGGAGATTCCATCCATCCGTCCGGTGATGGTGGGCTCCGACGGATCCAACCAGGTCGATTTCGTGATGGTCAAGGAGGCGGAGTTCTCCAGCGCCCTCCGGGAGGCGGTGGCCCAAAAGCAGGGTACCGCGGCCCCCGGCGGTGCGGGATCGGCCGCCGCCCCGGCGGAAGGTCCCGGCATGGAGCCGGGCACTGCTTCCGGCACCGCGGCCCCCGGGGCCGAAGCACCCGCCGCTCCCTCCAAGACCGTCACCGATGCGCTGGAGATGATAAAGGCGGGCAAGAGCGACGAGGCGATTCCCATCCTGAAGGACTTCGTGGAGAAGAACCCCAACAACGCGCCGGTGCAATTCACCCTGGGGAAGGCCTACATTCTCACGAAGCAGTACGAGGAGGCGATTCCGCCCCTCACGAAGGCCCTGGAGCTGAACGCGAGCCAGGGGGGAGCGCACTTCTACCGGGGGATCGCCCACTCCCAGATGGGCCGCGACGACGAGGCCATCCAGGAATTCCTGGCGGAGATCCCCATCAACCCGGATCAGGACGCGACCTACTCCAACCTGGCCTCCATCTATGAGAAGCAGGGGAAGCTGGACGAGGCGCTGGAGTATTACAAGAAGGCGGCGGAGATCAATCCCCAGAGGCCGGAGCTGCACGCCAGCATGGCCGAGATCTACGAGAAGAAGGGCAACCAGGCCCTGGCCGAGGTGGAGTACAAGACGCTGGCCGACGTCGATCCCGCCAACGCTGCGGTGACCTGGTACAACATCGGCGCCATCGCCAAGAACAATGACAAGAACGTGGACGCGGCGAAGGCCTTCAAGAAGGCTGTGGAGCTGGATCCCAAGTATGCCCAGGCCCACCGGGAGCTGGGCTACGCCCTGGTCCAGCAGGGAGACTTCGCCGGGGCGGTGGCCGAGCTCAAACTGTATCTGGCGCTGTCGCCCGGCGCGGCCGACGCGGGCGAGGTCCAGGGGATGGTCCGGCAGCTCTCGAGATAGGCCGCGAAGCGGAGAACGGGAAAAGTCCCCGCCGGGTCCTTGCGGGCCCGGCGGGGATTCTTGTCTCCGGGGTCGGATCAGCCCCCGGGCGGGAGGGACCCGGCGGAGGCCAGAAGCGATTCCACCTCCCCGCACAGGAGGTGCCCGACGAGGATGTGGACCTCCTGGATCCGGGCCGTGACGGGGCTTTCCACGACCAGGGGGTGATCGCACAGGGGAAGTGCGCGGCCTCCGTCGTTGCCCAGCAACCCCACGGTCGTCAGCCCCATCTGCCGGGCGCAGCCCAGGGCCCGGAGGATGGCGGGAGAGTTCCCGGAGGTTGTGATGGCGAAGGCAACGTCTCCCGGGCGGCCCAGGGCCTCCACCTGCCTGGAGAAGACCCGATCGAAAGCGGAATCGTTGGCGATGCTGGTGAGAATGGAGGAGTCGGTGGTGAGCGCAATGGCGGCGAGGGCCCGGCGCTCCAGGGCCATCCGGTTCACCAGTTCCGCGGCGAGGTGCTGGGCGTCGGCCGCGCTGCCGCCGTTGCCGAAGAAAAGGATTTTTCCGCCGGCGGCCAGGGAGCCGGCCATCGCCCGGGCGGTCCTGTCCACGTCGCCGGCGCGACGGTCGAAGAACCTCCGGACGGCCTCCAGGTGGTCGTGCACCTCCCGTTGACAGCGTTCGGAAAACTCCAAGGAGCGCCTCCAGTGCCGCCGGAGAAGGGCCGGCGGCGCGGCCATGTTAGGGGCCGCCTTCCACCCCTGTCAAGGGGCGGGGGAAGACCCCAGGAAACCCAGGATCCGGCCCGCCCGCGCCCCTTCCCTGCGGTAGGAGGGAAAGAGGTCCCCACGGCAGCGGGTGCAGAGCGCGGCTTCGAAGATCTGCCGGGGCGGGATTCCCGCGTCCTCCAGGAGACGCCTGTTGGCGGCGGGCAGGTCGAGGTACGACGGGCCCTCTTCGATGGGGAGCATCCCTCCACCCGCAATCCCCGCGTCGCGGAAGGCCCGGACCACCTCCTCTCCCACCTGGTAGCAGCAGGGGCCGATGCAGGGTCCGATCAGGGCCAGGAGATCCCGGGGGCTGGAGGCCCATTCGTCCCTCAGAATCCTCACCCCCTCCCGGGCGATTCCGAGGCAGGTCCCCCGCCATCCCGCATGGAGGACGGCGCCCGCCCGGGCCCGGGGATCGAACAGGATCAGGGGGACGCAGTCGGCGGATGCCACCGCCAGGACGATCCCTCTGCGGCCGGTGGCCAGTCCGTCCGCCTCCTCCTGAAAGGATTCGGCGCCGGCGCGCTGGGTGATCTTCAGGACCCCCCTCCCATGCACCTGGGCCGGGCGGAAGACGGGGAGACCTTTCCACCCCAGGTGGGGGAGGACCGGATCCATCGTCCCGCCGGCCGGGAGGGTGGTGAAACCCGCGAACCATTCCTCCGTTCCGGGGAAGCCGGGAAGGTGCAGGAAGAGCCCGGATGGATGTTCCGAGAGAGGCGAGGTGGAGGATTTCACGAGGCCGGGGCCCCCGTCGATTCGCCGGAGAGTCCGGCGCGTACGTGCCCGGTCAGTCTAGGGGAGAAAGATTCGAGGGGTCAAGCAAATGTGCCGTGCGGATCCTGCCTTGACATTTCCCCGCGATTCGGGCACTCTACCCGCCTGCGCATGGGGCAGAGACCGTTCCCGCCGGATTGTCCCGGCCGGAACGGTTCTGTTTTGATTTCCGAAGGACCCGGAAACGGGAGGAGGAAGATTGACCTTACCTGCAGTCGTGCTGGCACTGGGAGCGCCCCCCCAGGGGCAAGGGAGCCCCAACATTTTCGTGCAGATTCTGCCACTGGCCCTCATCTTCGTGGTCTTCTACTTTCTGCTCATCCGGCCCGCGCGCTCCAAGCAGAAGGCTCTGCACGCCATGCTGGAGACGCTGAAGGCCGGCGACAAGGTGATCACGTCGTCGGGAATTCACGGCACGGTGGTGGGGCTCTCCGACGACATCGTTCAGATCCGCATCGCCGACAACGTCAAGGTCGACTTCTCCAAGAGTGCCATCGTCGGAAAGAAGGAATGACATCATGCCGCTGAAGTGGCGCTGGGCCATCATCGCAGCTCTGACCCTCCTGAGCGTTTTCCTCTGCTATCCCCTCCGAGAGAAGATCAAGCTGGGACTGGACCTGAGGGGGGGGATCCACCTGGTGATGGAGGTAAAGACCGACGACGCCATCAAGGCGGCCACCGACCTGGACATCGAGACCCTCCGGACCGAGCTGGCGAAGAAGGGGATCGCCCCGGAGAAGATCGAGCACGCCGGCGTGGGTCGGATCGTCGCGAGCGGCGTGGATTCGGCCAAGACGGGGGAGTTCCGCGATCTGGTCTCCGCCATGTTTTCGGCCTACGACCTCTCGGCCCGGGGCGGGGGGGCCTTTGAGCTGCGCCTGAAGCCGGCCCAGGCCAGGGCCATCCGGGACACTTCCGTCCGGCAGGCCCTCGAGACGATCCGGAACCGGATCGACAAGTTCGGGGTGGCCGAGCCCGTGATCCAGCAGATCGGGTTCGCCGGCGGCGGCGAGGAGAAGATCCTGGTCCAGCTCCCGGGGATCCAGAACACGGAGCGGGTGAAGGAGCTCATCGGCTCCCCCGCCTACCTCGAATGGAAAATGGTGAGCATCCCGCCGGGCTACAAGCCTGAGGATTTCCAGCGAATCTGCCCGACCACGCAGGCGCAACTCCTCTCCCTCTTCGGGGGAGCCCTTCCGTCCGACACCGAGCTCTTCCTGGGGGAGCACCAGAAGGCGGGGGAGGAGACGGTCTACTGGCCGTGCAAGAAGGCGTCTCCCATTACCGGGAAGGACCTGAAGGATGCGCGCCGCGGAGCGGGCCGGATCGGGGAGGCGGTGGTGGACTTCCGGCTCACTCCCGACGCGGGGCAGCGTTTCGAGGAGCTCACCCGGGCGAACGAGGGGCAACTCCTGGCCATTCTCCTGGACAGGAAGGTGATATCCGCCCCCCGGATCAACGCCGTAATCCGGGACAGCGGAGTGATCGAGGGGAGCTTCAACGTGGAGACGGCCGAGGACCTGGCCATCAAGCTCCGCTCCGGCGCGCTGCCGGCCGGGATGGAGCTCCTGGAGGAGCGCACCGTCGGCCCCTCCCTGGGATCCGACTCCATCCGCCAGGGAATCGTGGCCTCCCTCCTGGGCGCGATCCTGGTGATCTTCTTCATGCTGCTCTACTACCGTCTCGCGGGGGTCAACGCCAACCTGGCCCTGGTCCTGAACATCCTGCTCCTGTTGGGGGCCCTCTCGTATTTCCGGGCAACCCTCACGCTGCCCGGCATCGCGGGGATCGCCCTGACCATCGGGATGGCCGTGGACGCCAACGTCCTGATCTTCGAGAGGATCCGGGAGGAGCTCCGGCTGGGGCGCACGGTGAAGTCGGCGGTCTCCGGGGGCTTCGAGAAGGCCTTCAGCACGATCATCGACTCGAACCTGACGACCCTCATCGCGGCCGTTTTCCTTTTCGCTTACGGCTCCGGACCGGTCCGCGGCTTTGCGGTGACCCTCTGCATCGGAATCCTGGCGAACCTCTTCACCGCCATTTTCGTCTCCCGCGCCATCTTCGACTGGTACCTGGGGCTCCGGGGGCGGGTAGAGCACTTGAGCATCTGAACGCAAGCTTCCGGGGGAAACGGGTGTGAAACAGCTGCAGCTCCTGACCCACGCCAACTTCGACGTGATGGGGAAGAAGTTCATCTTCATCGGGGTCTCGCTGGTGGCCATGGCCATCAGCCTCTTTTTCCTGGCCACCCGCGGATTGAATTACGGCATCGACTTCAGCGGCGGCACCGAGGTCCGGGTGAAGTTTCTCTCCGATCCGGCGGTGGAGAGGATCCGGAAGGGGCTGGAGGCGCTGAATCTGGGCGACGTGAACATCCAGCGGATCGGAAAGGTCGAGGAACGGGAGCTTCTCGTCCGCCTGGGGCAGAAGAGCGGAGTGAAGAGCGAGGGGGGCCTGATCGGCGCGGGGGACGTCTCCGAGCGGGTGCTCTCCGCGCTCCGCCCCGAGAGGGACCGGCAGCTCGCCGCCTCCGGGAAGATCAACCTCAACGAGGCCAGCGCCGGGTCCCTGGAGACCTGGCTGGTTTCGCGGGTCGAGGAAGGGCGCAAATCGGGCAGGATCTCCGGCTCGGCGGCGCTGGATCCCCGGGCCGCCTCGGAGGCGTTGGTGGCCGCCCGGGACTCTCACGGGGGGATCTTCCACACGCTGGATGCGATCCGGGGGGTCCCCGGGGTGGCGGGCGAGATTTACGCCCTCCTCCAGGAGGGGGCCTTCCTGGGAGAGATGGCTCCGCGGAGCGTGGAATTCGTCGGGCCCAGCGCGGGAAAGGAGTTGATCCGCAAGGCGACTTGGGCGGTGATCGGCTCCAACATCGGCATCCTCATCTACATCTGGGTCCGGTTCCGGTTCATCTGGGGGGTGGCGGGGGTGCTGGCCCTCGTCCACGACGTGGTCATCGCCCTGGGGGCGCTCGCCTTCACTCAGAAGGAGTTCAGCCTGACGGTGGTGGCGGCGCTGCTGACCATCGTCGGCTACTCCATCAACGACACGGTGGTGGTGTTCGACCGGATCCGGGAAAACCTCCGGATCCACCGGACCAAGGACTATGAGATGGTGGTGAACGCCTCCATCAACCAGACTTTCAGCCGGACCATTCTGACCCAGTTCACCGTCATGCTGTGCGCCACTACCCTCTATCTCTACGGGGGTGACCGCCTGGACGCCCTCTCCTTCACCCTCCTGGTGGGCTTCCTCTCCGGGGCCTACTCCTCGATCTTCGTGGCCAGTCCCATCCTGGTCCTTCACCAGCGGTGGTGGCAGTCGCGCCGGAAGAAGCGGGCCTGAAATCCCGGCCCGTTGCGGCAGGGGTTCCCCTCGGCTATCCTAATCCGGCGATGGAAGAGCCGCGAGGCTCCGCGCCGGACGCGAGAGGCGCGGCCCTCGAAAGGGACGTTCCGCCTTGATCCGATTTGAGGACATCCAGGAAAAGGTCCAGGAATACCTGCCCGACGCGGACATGGAGTTCCTTCGCCGGGCCTACGTCTTTTCCGCCATGGAGCACCGCGGGCAGGTGCGCTCCTCCGGCGAGGCCTACCTCACCCATCCTCTGGAAGTTGCCCACATCCTTGCCGATCTGCGGCTGGATCTGGCCTGCGTCGTGGCGGGCCTCCTCCACGACGTGATCGAGGACACCCTGACCACGCGGGAGGTGCTGGAGGAGTACTTCGGGAAGGACATCGCCCATCTGGTGGAAGGGCTGAGCAAGATCAGCCGGATCTCCTTCACCTCGCGGGAGGAGGCCCAGGCCGAGAATTTCCGCAAGATGATGCTGGCCATGGTGGACGACATCCGCGTCATCCTCGTGAAGCTTGCCGACCGGCTGCACAACATGCGGACCCTGGAGCACCTCTCTCCGAGGCAGCAGGAGCGGATCGCCCTGGAGACGATGGAGATCTACGCTCCCATCGCGAACCGTCTGGGGATGGGGAAGATCAAGACGGAGCTGGAGGACCTGTCCATCCGCTACCTGGATCCCCCGGGCTACGCCTCCCTGGCTGAGGCCCTGGAGGAGAAGCGCAAGGTCAGCGACTCCTTCATCACCGAGATCCGGAAGGTCCTGGAGGCGAAGCTTGGCGAGCAGGGAGTCGCGTGCGAGATCACGGGGCGGGTCAAGCACTTGTACAGCATCTACAAGAAGCTGCGGGTTCAGGGGATCGACGTGAGCCAGGTCTACGATTACGTCGCTTTCCGGATCATCACTCCGTCGGTGAGGGACTGCTACGCCGCGCTGGGGACCATCCATTCCGTCTGGAGGCCCGTGCCGGGGCGGATCAAGGACTTCATCGCCATGCCGAAGCCCAACATGTACCAGTCCCTGCACACCTCGGTGATGACGGACACGGGGCAGCCCTTCGAGGTCCAGATCCGCACCCCGGAGATGCACCGCATCGCCGAGGAAGGGATTGCCGCCCACTGGAAATACAAGGAGGGGAAGGCCCCCCGGCGCGGGGAGGATGCCGACATCCAGTGGCTGCGGCAGATCATGGAGTGGCAGCAGGAGCTGAGGGATCCCCGGGAGTTCCTGAAAATGGTGAAGGTGGACCTCTACCCGGAGGAGGTCTACGCCTTCACGCCCCAGGGCCGGGTGAAGAGCTTCCCCCGGGGGGCTACTCCGGTGGACTTCGCCTACTCCGTGCACACCGAGGTGGGCAACCAGTGCGTGGGGTCCCGGGTGAACGGGAAGCTGGTGCCCCTGAAGACCCCCCTCCAGAACGGCGACATCGTGGAGATCCTGACCAGCCCGGCCCACAAGCCCAGCCAGGACTGGCTGAACTTCGTGAAGACCTCCCGCGCGCGGAGCAAGATCCGGCAGTGGCTGAACGTGGACCGGCGGAACAGCAGCATCGAGCTGGGTCGGGCGCTGCTGGACCGTGAGCTGAAGCGCTTCCGCCTGCACCTGAAGAGCTTCAGCGGCGACGGGAAGCTCACGGAGGCCCTGCACTCGCTGGGATGCGCCACCCTGGAGGATTTCCTCGCGGCGGTGGGCTACGGGAAGATCTCGCCCCGCCAGCTGGTGGCGAAGCTCGTCCCGGAGTCGGAGCTGAAGGAGCAGCCCGAATCCCGGATCACGCGCGTCGTCAGGAAGGCCCTGGGCCTGGCGGGGGCGTCGGTGAAGGTGCGGGGCCTGGATGACGTGATGGTCTACCTGGCCAAGTGCTGTGAGCCCATCCGGGGCGAGCCCATCGTGGGCTACATCACCCGGGGAAAAGGGGTGTCGGTGCACGCGGAGCGCTGTCCCAACGTGGAGCGTCTCCTCTACGACCCCGAGCGCCGGATCGAGGTGGCGTGGGCCGGGGCCGAGGAGGAAGCGCGCTTCCAGGTGAAGATCAACATCATCTCGGAGAACCGCCAGGGAGTCCTGGCGAAAGTGACCTCCGCCATCGCCGACGAGGAGGCCAACATCACGAACGTGAACGCCCAGAGCCTCGAGGGGAGGAGGGGACAGATCACGCTGACCGTGGACATTTCGGACATGAATCACCTGGAGCGGATCCTGCAGCGACTGAGGGGAATCGAGGGGATCCGCCAGGTGGAACGAATGACCGGGTGAGCCCGGCAGAAAGGAGCGAGACATGTCGAACCGGAAGGCGGTAAGGACAGACTCGGCGCCCGGCGCCATCGGACCCTATTCCCAGGCAATCGCGGCCGGCGGGTTCCTCTTCGTCTCGGGCCAGATTCCTCTGGATCCGGGCACCGGTCGACTGGTGGAAGGGGGGATCGCGGAGCAGGCGGAGCGCGTCCTGGAGAACCTGAAGGCCGTCCTGCAGGCAGGAGGGGCCGGGATGGACTCGGTCGTGAAGACCACGGTCTATCTGACGGACATGGCCGAGTTTGCCCGGATGAACGAAGTCTACGCCCGGCACTTCGGTCCCGAAGCTCCGGCGCGCGTCACTCTTCAGGTGTCGGCCCTGCCCAAGGGCGCGAAGGTGGAGATCGACGCCATCGCGGCGCTTTAAGGTCGACCTGGCTGAAGAGGGATCAGGAAACCGCCTTGGCCACGGCACCGGAGCGGATGCACCGGGTGCAGACCCGGATGCGCTTCCGGGCGCCCTTCAGGGCCACGCGGACAGTCTGGAGGTTGGGTAGCCAGATCCGCTGGGAAACGTTGTGGGCATGGCTGATCTGGTTTCCAAAGCGCGGTCCCTTGCCGCAAATCTCGCAAACGCGGGCCATCTCATCTCCTTCCGTCGCGTCGAGTAGCAGCGAACTCTAGCACACCGCCACGGCCGGGATCAACCGTTTTCAGGGCCACCCGGCTGCCTCGCACCCGTCAAAATCCTATCATCCCGCCGCCCACCCCTCTTGCCCGGGGTGGAGGGCCCGTCCCCGGGGCCTTGGCAAGTCTTTCTTTCCGTATGGGTAATCCCTACATGCAATATTGCGTTTTCGCCAATTAATTTCTTGACGGACAGCCTTGCAATCAAAAGGCTCTGACATATATTGGACTTCCGTGACGTTGTTCCGTGGGAAGGAGTGCGGTCTGCTGTTGCTCAAACCATTGGAATAAGGAGAGAAGGGGTGTTCTTCTCAAGGAGCAAGAACCTGGTGGGCCTGGACATCGGCTCGAGCAGCATCAAGGTCGTTGAGCTCAAGGACCTGGGAAAGGGGAAGGGCTACCACCTCGTCAACGCGTCGGTTGAGCCCCTCTCTCCCGAAGCAATCGTGGACGGCGCCATCATGGACTCCGGTCTGGTGGTGGATGCCATCCAGCGGAGCTTCGCTTCCCGCAACATCAAGGCCTCCGAATGCGCCATCGCCCTCTCCGGACACTCGGTGATCATCAAGCGGATCTCACTGCCGGTGATGACCGAGGAGGAGCTGGCCGAGTCGATCCAGTGGGAGGCGGAGCAGTACATCCCCTTCGACGTGGAGGACGTGAACATCGCCTACCAGATACTCCGGGGGACCCACCTGGCCGGCGACGGCAACATGGACGTCCTGCTGGTGGCCGCCAAAAAGGACAAGATCAACGATTACACCGCCGTTGTGGGCCAGGCGGGGAAGGACGCCGTTCTGGTGGACGTGGATGTCTTCGCCCTCCAGAACGCCTTCGAGATGAACTACGAAATCGACTCGGGACAGACCTGTGCCCTGGCCAACATCGGCGCCGTGGTCACGAACGTGGCGGTCCTGAAGGGGGGGGCCTCCATCTTCTGGCGGGACATCTCCATCGGAGGCAGCCAGTACAACGACGCCATCCGGAAGGAGCTGAACCTCAGCTTCGAGCAGTCGGAGAAGCTCAAGAGGGGAGAGAACGTGGAGGGGGTCCCCATGGAGAACGTGACTCCCATTCTCACCACCGTGAACGACTACGTGGGGGCCGAGCTCCAGAAGACCCTGGACTTCTTCAAGAACGCCACCCCCGGCGAGGCCATCGACAGGATCTACATCTCGGGAGGAAGCTCCCGGGTCCCGAACCTCCTGGAATCCCTGGGAGAGCGTTTCGGCATTCCCGTCGAGCGGATGGACCCCTTCCGGCGGGTGACGCTGGGTAGTGACATCCCGGCGGAAACGGCCGAGGAACTTTCGTCCAGCGCCGCCGTCGCCGTGGGACTGGCCAGCAGAAAGGTGGGAGATCGATGATCCGGATCAACCTACTCTCCGAGGCGAAACCCTCCAAGAGCCGCTCCTTCAAGCCCAACATCCAGATGCCGGGGAACGTCCCGCAGAATCTGCTCATGGTGGCCCTGGTGGCCCTCACGCTGGTCTTCGTGAGCTGGAAGTGGTACAGCCTGAAGGCCGAGCACTCGGATCTCTCCGGAAGGATCGTGAAGGCCGAGGCGGAGAAGAAGCGCCTGGACGAAATCATCGCGAAGGGCGACACCTACAAGGCGCGGCGCGACCTTCTGAACAAGAAGATCGGCCTGATCACCCAGCTCAAGAAGAACCAGAGCGGACCCGTCCACCTGCTGGACGAGATCAGCCGGAAGCTCCCTGACTTCCTCTGGCTCGACCGGATGAGCGGCGTCAACAACGGCGTCACCATCTCGGGCAAGGCCACCACCTACAACGCGGTCTCCAACTTTTACAACAACCTGACCGGATCCAAATACTTTGACCAGGTGATCCTCGGGTCCATCATCTCCACTTCGGGCGGGATCACCTTCTCCCTGACGTGCAAGTTCATTCCGGCGGCGGAATCCACCTCCACGGACCAGGAAAGCACGGGCCTCTGAGGCCCTCGAGGGTGTGATGGACTTCAAGAATCTTCCGTTCTGGGGGCAGGTGGCGACGATGGCGGTGATGTGCGCGGCGCTGGCCTGCGTTGCCTACTGGGCCTATCCCAACTTCAGCCAGATGCGGCAGCAGAACCTGGCGGACGCCAAGAGACTGGAGGACCTCCAGACTGAAATCCGCCGCGGCGCGGCCATCGAGGCCAAGCTCCCGGAGTTCGAGAGGGAGATTGCCAATCTTCAGAAGAAACTTGAAGACCTTCTCCAGATTCTCCCCACGGAGCCCGAGACGGGCGAGCTGCTGAAGTGGGTCAAGAACCTCACCGACCAGTCGAACCTGGACCTCCAGCGGTTCGACCCGGGCGCGCTGAGGCCGGTGGAGTTCTACCGGGAATTCCCCATCAACATGGATGTGGTGGGCGACTACCACGACCTGGGGGTCTTCTTCGACCGGATCAGCAAGTACTCCCGAATCATCAACGTCGACAACGTCCAGATCGGGACCAATTCCTCGGGGAAGGGGAGCATTCATTCCACCTTCACGGCCACCACGTTCGTCTATGACGACAGGGCCGCCGGCAATCAAGGGAGCCAGCCATGAACCGCGAGAGACTCCACAGACTTCTCCTCGGCCTGGCGACGGTGGGGATCAGCCTGTCCCTGGCGTTCTCCTCTGCCCGCGGGGCGGACCAGGCCACTCCCGCGACCGGTGGGCAGCCGGCGGCCACGGATGATTCCGAAAAGGCCAAGGACGAGCAGAACAGCAAGACCATCGAGAAGATCATCGAGGAGAGCGAAAACGTTCTCGCCGGACGGGGCTTCACCTACGACCCCGCCGGGCGCCGGGACCCGTACCGCTCCCTGGTGGAGCAGACCAAGGCCGACAAGGGACCCCGGCCCAAGGGGATCGCCGGCATGCTGATCTCCGAGGTCGATCTGGTGGGGATCGTCCAGAAGGACAGGGACAACCTGGCCTTCTTCAACGGCAGCGACAACAAGGGCTACTTCCTGAGGGTGGGCGACCTGCTCTACGACGGGCGCATCATCCAGATCAACCGTCATACAGGCCAGGTGGTCTTCCGTCAGGAAATCAGCGATCCCCGGTCCATCAAGCCCTATCGGGACGTCACGAAGAGGCTCTATTCCGCGGAGGAGGAAAAGATATGAGTTCCTGGAAAATCGCCGCGCTGCTGGCGCTCCTGGCCGTTGCCGCGGGTTGCGCTGCCAACCCCCGTGTCAGCGAACCGGCACAGCAGATGCAGCCGATGCCGACGGCCGTGACTATCGGCTCCGTGGAACAGGCGTCGAACGACGGCTCGACCCGCCTCACGTTCCACGGGAACTTCCCGTTCAGCTACACCTCGTACCAGCCGAACTATTCGACCCTGGTGCTCGAGCTCCTGGACGTCGATGCCACCGCCATCGAGGGCGTGACCCGGGTGGACAGCGAGGATGTGGAGAGCGTCGAAACCAGCGTGCGCGGCGAGGGGATCGAGGGGGACAGAATCTCCCAGGTCATGGTCCATTTCAAGCGCCCCGCCACCCACGAGCTCAAGACGCAGGGAAACGATCTGATCGTGGAGATCCGTCCCGATCCCCTGCACGCCGCCCCGCCCCAGGCCGCGGCGGTGGCGCCGGGCCCCGCTCCGGCTCCGGAGCCTCTCCCTGAGGCCCCGGCTTCGGCCGGTGCCACGCAGGAAGATCTCTCCGCCCTGGCCCAGGCCAAACCCGCCACGGCGCTGCTGTCGGTGGTGGCCGGAGGACCCGACGCCCGGCGGACGGTCCAGCTCAAAACCGACGGAAGGGTCACCTACAAGGCCTTTGAGTTGAAGAACCCCGACCGGCTGGTGGTGGACATGGAGGGGGTCAAAGCCCGGGTGCCTCCGGCCCAGCGAACCCTTCAAACCGTGTCGGAGTTCCTGGAGAAGATCCGGGTGGCCCAGTTCGCCTCGACTCCCCGGCCCATCGCCCGGGTGGTCTTCGATCTGAAATCGCCCCGGCCCTATGAGATTCACCCGACCCCGACCGGGCTGACCGTGGACTTCGGCGACGCGGTGGATTCACGGCCGGACCAGCAGCCGGCGGGAGCCATGAGCGTGGCGGCGGCGCAGCTTCCTCAGTCGCCGGCCTCCCCGGATGGCTCCACGCCCCCCCAGGCGTCCGCGGAGACTCCCGCGCCCTCCGACGCGCCCGGGGAGTCCGTTACCACGGTCCCCAGTCAGCCTCCCTCCGGGGAGGAACCGGCGCCCCTGGGGGTGAATCTGGCGGCCCAGACGCCGGAGACGGTTTCCGGGACCGGGCTGACCCCGATCCAGATCCCCGCGGAAGCCCCCGAGGCCGTGGAGACCGTCGAGATCCCGGAGGTCCCTGAGGCCGCGGAGGACCTGGTGCCCATGCAGCCCGCCCCCGCTCAGCGGGCGCAGGTCTCCCGCGAGACCACCATCACGGGCCCCCAGAACCGGTTCAGCGCGCGGACCATCTCGGACAACGGGCTGAAATACAGCGGGAAGAAGATCTCCCTGAACTTCAAGGACGCCGATCTCAAGGACGTGTTCCGGATCTTCCACGAGATCAGCGGCTACAACATCGTCCTGGATCCCAGCGTCTCGGGAAGCGTGACCATCGTTCTGGAGAGCGTCCCCGAGGACCAGGCCCTGGACATCATCCTCAAGAACAACGGCCTGGACAAGATCTTCGAGAACAACGTCATCCGGATCGCCAGCACCCAGAAGCTCTCTCAGGAAGCCGCGTCCCGGAAGCAGCTGCAGGAGGCGAAAGAGCTGGAGGAGAGCCCGGTGACGTTCACCCGGAGCCTCAGCTACGCCAAGGCCAAGGACGTGGTCCCCATCGTGAAGCGAATCATGTCCAAGCGCGGCGACGTGATCATGGATGACCGTACCAACACGCTGGTCATCAGCGACATCGCGGCGAAGCGGGAGCCCCTCAACCGGCTCATCGACTCCCTGGACGAGCAGACGCCCCAGGTCTCCATCGAGGCGCGCATCATCGAGACGGACCGGGAATTCGAGAGGGATCTGGGGATCTCCTGGGGCACCA
>Ga0315276_10003777_pt1 | contig 13872 bp, 10 predicted proteins | sample YL17G05_0_MG_FD_204542 | JGI IMG/M metagenome (GOLD analysis project Ga0315276, IMG submission 204542) | Sediment microbial communities from Yellowstone Lake, YNP, Wyoming, USA - YL17G05_0 | ecosystem: Environmental > Aquatic > Freshwater > Lake > Sediment | place: USA: Wyoming | collected...
CAGAATTGCTATGAAAAACCGGGACAAGTTTAAACCCTCTTATAAAAGGTGGATCGCTGCGGTTACACTGACCATCATTCTTTACTATCTAATAACAAATATTCGATAACGAGGAGGATATATTTACCATCTTTCGTGTTTAAGTTGAAATGAAACGCATAGTCGATATATTGCCCTGTTTTATAAGGCTAATTGTGAGCAAGCTTTTGCAAAACTGTATCAATAGAGGCTTTGCAGACTTTTTTGCCCAGTATTTATCCATCTTAAAGGAGTTTTGGGCTGTTAGTCGTTCCCAAATCCTTAGCCCATGCGGTTTTGCTAATTTCAGTGCTCGTAACCATGCGAAATTAAATATTAATAACGACCTTAATAGATTCTTTTCAACTTTATTACGAATGAACCTATATTTATTAATTTTTCGATAATCAAATTCCCTGAGTGCTGGCATCGAAATCCTTTCAAGTACTACGGTATAGCCTCCAGAAGTTTTATAATTATACAATGATTATAATCTTCGTCACAGACTTACATGGTTCTGAGTGGAAATATAACCGGCTGTTTGAGATCGCAGCAGACTCAAACGCACATATCGTTATCAATGGCGGCGATATACTGCCCAAAAACGGAGAGCTGTCACAGCAAAGGGATTTTATTACATCATTCCTGGATGGCTACTTTAAAAAGTTTAACGATGCAGGAATCTACTATCTCTGTTATCCGGGAAATGACGATCTTATGATTTACGATCAGCTATTCGAGGAGGTCTGTGGCAAATACAACTTTGTCGTGCCTCTGGCCCAGCGAAAATATGACATCGACGGTTATGAGTTTATAGGAGTGAATTGGGTTGTTGATTATCCCTTTCGTCTCAAGGACAGATGCCGGATGGATACAAACGACTATGTATTCCAAAGGCAGCTCGGTACGGGCCTGTTGTCAACTCAACAGGGATTTAGAGAGGTAAAGGACTGGCCTGCCTATGCCAGAACACTTCCTACTCTCAAAGATGAGTTGACTAAACTGGTTCGCCCTAAAAATATGAAAAATGCGATATATGTAATTCACATGCCTCCTGCCAGACTGGGACTGGATAAATGTTATAGCGATGTAGAAGCGGGCTCGGATACGGTTTACGACTTCATCAAAAAAAATCAGCCCCTTTTGGCGCTTCATGGGCATATACATGAATCCCCTCAAATGACAGGGAAGTGGTCCGCGAAACTTGGAAAGACAACCTGCATACAGAGCCCGGTCAGCTTGATGATTTTACGTACGTGACAATTGATCTTGATAGCATGCACTTCGAAAGATACAATGAACAATTCCATAAGGAGAAGACAATTGAGATGGACGCATAGAGTGAATAAGGGCAAGGACAGGTCTATAAAGATCGTTTTCTGCTTTTCTGCAAAGAGCCAGCAAGCCTCTTTATATATGAAAGATGAAGCCGATTTATTAAGTGTCCTTGAATCCTCTTTCTCGGTAGAGAAAAAGCCAATATGCAGCCTTCAGCAACACAGTTTTTAGTTTCTTTTTCCAGTCATCTTGTTGAACGTCTCCGTCCAATCCTTCCATACAAGATCAAAGTCCGGAAGTTCTTTCAGCATGGGACCCAAACGATCTTTCCATGCTTTTTTATTCAAAGTCTTAAGGTTATCGGATGTCAATTCTTTTATATTTGGCTTTATGTCCCTGACACGGCATTTCTCCCTAAACATTGGCAACAATTCATTCCATTCAAAGTGTTCTCCGGCTAAGCAGAGCATATACCATAGGTCATATAAATCTCTTGGTCGTGGCCATTTCATCTGCTGCTGAAGAAGGGAACGCAGTTTTTCGGCGACAATTTCTTTTTTTGAGTATGAGCGTATCTTGAAAGTGGAGAGGTCGGAATAGCCTGATTTAATAGAACAAACAACCGGCGTCTCAAGAATAGGTTCATCAAAGGTAAGGTGAACCTTTACCTGGGGCAGCCCCTGCCTTCTCGCACCACCCCGGTTATACTCAACGGGAATCTCTATCTGAAAATCTCCCGGAATACTATGTGCCTCCTTTACCGTTATCCGAATCCCTGATTCACTTTGAACTTTCTCCGCGGTTTTTTGAAGTAATTTCAGAGATTTATCGAGATTATCTACTCCCGGCTTGCAGCTGAAGTCTATGTCCTCTGAGAATCTGTATCCTTCGTGATAACAATGCCTGAGACATGTCCCGCCCTTGAAGACCCATCCGTGCTGTGATATCCCGGAATGCGCCAGTCCTGACAAAATCCATAAGATAACATAGTCCTTTTCTGCCTGGTCGAAGCGAAGACCTTCTTTTTCCGCTATACGATGTAGTTCGACAGTCGTAATCATGCCTTAATCTCCGTGTTAACCAATAATCCCCACCTGCGGTTGTATTTTCCATGACGCGGAAGTGTAGGATCGAGCGGAGAAAATCCAGGGGCAAGGGTGACTACCTTTCGGAGTGCTTCAACATTTCCCAGGCCTAATGTCTCCATCAGGAAACCAAGTCGCTTGGCAACAGCGCTGATACCTATTTTAACTGCATATTTACGAAGTTTGGATTCATTTAGTTGTGTCCAGCCGATGGACAATACTTTGGCGACTTCTATTACTCCTCCGACATATTGTGGAAGATCCAGTCCATCAATTATGGTCTTCTCCCTGTCTGTAACCATAAAGGGCATCTCATCAATCCAGTCTTTTACAATGCCAAAAAACTTCTCAGGGCGTAGCGAGATGACCTTGTAACTAACACCGAGCACCTCACCAGGAGGCCTGCGGACAGGATGATTGGTAGCCACAAACACAGTCCGCGGAAGTTGCTCGGTCATGCCATGATGGTTAAGCGCAGACCAGTAGGCAATTGCTGCAGGGGATACGAGTTCCATAGCGACGATGAATTCATGCAGTTGAGGGGTACGGTTTTCTCCCGATGAAAGCGGTATGATAGCAAAGCGTCCGCGCTTAATACGTCTGATCCAACCCTTAGTTTGAAGGCGTTCAAGAAATTGTCTGGTTGGATCACTGTCCTTGTGACCCAAGACATGGCGCGCTTCCGCAATACTGAACGTCGGACGGATGCCTATTCTGGCAAGAAATCGGGCTTCAGTTCTGCCTAATGGGCTTCTTGTTATATTTTGTACGCCGATTGACATCTCTACAGCCTACCTATGGCTTACATAATATAACATTTCACAATAATGGGTCAAGAGAATTGATTGCTTTAAGAATAGCACTGTCTCTATCTCTACCCTTGTGCCTTCAGATCAACGTATCCGTCTCCTTTGTTTACTATAAATTTTTGCCATGTTCAGTAATATTTATTGTTCACTAAAGATGAACATATAAAATAAGTGAACACAATCCTTCTTCAATGACTGGGGGTTTTGCTGTAAGTTAAGATAATGGATTTTGATTCTGCTGTTAAAACTATAAACAAACTACTAATAGAGACACGACCCAATACATTCAATAGTTCCTGGATACGAGGATGCACTCCACATGTTTATCGATATTTTCAGAAGAACATCAGAAGAGAAATCGGCGGTATAGATTGGGACAGAATTACCCGTGCTTTGGATCGTAAGTTTCAACGAAAGTGGATTACATCCCGGCGTAAAGGAACAAAACTCTATCGAAATAAGAGCGAGGTTAAAATTATTCTTTGTAAATACGAGGAAAATCTTTATACTTTTCTGACCCCGGAGGATAAAGATAATAATTCTATACGAGATATTATTAGTATTGCGCTGGTAAGAATTGCTCAAAAAGGAAATGTGACAGCCAAACAGGAAATTATTAAGTTGGTCAGGTTCACTATTGATGAGTGGATTGAACATCATCCCAAAATTTCTCGTTGGAAGGGATATGAGTATTTAATTCAAAAGCGCATTGAGGGCTGTGTACGTTGCTATCGCTATTCGGGATCGTTCATGGGTTATTTATTCAGAACACTTGAATATGCGGGACGAGGGCTAAAACCTATAGTTGTTCATTCACTGGACGATTCTCCATATCCCGTAGGGAGAAAAAGAATTGATACAATCGCGCAGAATCCTGAAACTGGAGATTTACTGATATATGGTAGAAATATTAATACGCCGTGATGCAATGAAAGATTTCCTCACAGCACCAAGGTTATTAAAGCTCCTTTAGCCAAGCTCTCTCAGTTCATTTTATAGTTAGGCTGCATCCGACCCAAATTTTCATATATTGCCATTTATTATCGATTAATGATAATATCGTTATATGATATTGTCTTTCAGGGACGAGGAAACGGAATTAATATGGCTCGGAAGGTTCTCAAAGAAGATCAAGCTCCCCACGAATCTTCACAACCTGGCAAGACGAAAACTTAGAATGATTGCGGCTGCGGTAACACTTGAAACGTTGAGAGTACCGCCAAACAGCAGACTCGAAGCTTTAAAGGGAGATAGGAAAGGGCAGTGGAGCATTCGCATTAACGACCAGTGGCGTATTTGCTTTGAATGGCAAAATGGAAGCGCCTATAACGTTGAGATAACCGATTATCATTAAAAGGAGAGTAATGATGAGACATTTAAAGAACATTCACCCGGGAGAGGTTTTACAGGAAGAGTTCCTGGTGCCGATGGGAATATCTGTATACCGGATCGCCAAGGAAACGGGCCTGTCCCCGACACGGCTCGGGCAGATTATTAGAGGGAACCGTGGCATCACAGCTGAAACTGCTATCAAGATCGGGCTTTTCCTGAATACTGGCCCCGAGTTCTGGATGAACCTGCAATCGCTGTATGATATTGAAGAAGCAAAAAGGCGGTATAGCAAAGAGGCCAAAGCAATACACCCTTATTCCCAGACGGATCGGAAAGCCGAACTGGCCTGTAAGTAGTGTGTAGAACAATGCTTTTGTAAAGCCACTGTCGCATATGGAAGCAGGATGTTCAAAATATGTGTTTTGTGAACACTTATCAGACCTGTCAGGGTTTGATAAACCTGACAGAAGTAATGACGGGAAATTGATGAATTTATCAGGAAAGCGCCGTAAACCCCCGTTCTTCAGATCGGGGATATAAGGCATATTGTTAATCCGGAGTTTCCTGCTGTTCGATATACTGCCTTATAACAAAGATTGGGGCACCGCCACATGATCCAGCAAAATAACTTGGGGACCATAATGCGCCTCTCAAGTAGTATTTGTGCAGATCAGGATGCTGTTTCTTCAGAAGTCGTGAGGAGACACCCTTCAGGCTGTTGACCATCCTGGAAACGGAGACCTTCGGCGGATAATTTACCAAGAGATGAACATGATTTTTCTCCCCGTCAAACTCAACAAGCTCCGCTTCAAAGTCAGTGCACACATCAGCGAAGATAACTCTCATGGTGTCAACGACACGCCGACTTAAGACACAATGCCTGTATTTAGGAACAAACACCGGGTGCACATGATGCAAAGCAAAGACGAAATGTCTGTCCTGTCTGTCTGTCCTGATATCTTGATATTCTCACAGACCCAAAATATAATAATCTCGTGCTAATACGCAAAGCCTATAAATACAGGCTAAAGACCAATGTGAAACACGAAACCCGGCTCAAACAATTTGCCGGCTGCTGCAGGTTTGTCTGGAACAAAGCCCTTGCTCTTCAAAAAGGACGCCTCGACGATAAAGAGAGTTGCCTGTCCTACAGTAAGATGGCAGCGCTCTTAAGGCAATGGAAAGCTGAACCTGAAACAAGTTTCCTTGAGGATGCTCACTCTCAAATACTTCAACAGTCTCTGATGTTTCTGGACAGGGCTCTCAGAGACTCCTTTGACAAGAGAAATCCGAAACGGTTTCCCAAATTCAAAAAGAAGGGTATGCATGATGCATTCAGATATCCACAGGGATTTAAGATCGTAAATGACGCTATATATCTGCCAAAGATCGGCTGGATGTCTTTCTATAAGAGCCGGGATATGGAAGGAAACCCTCAAAACATTACCATTTCCCGAAAGGTAAAGCACTGGTTCGTCTCTGTTCAGACCGAAATGGAAGTTGCTGAGCCTGTGCATCCTTCAACCTCTGCTGTCGGCATAGACATGGGCATCAAACGGTTTGCAACACTATCCGATGGGGATTTCTATCAGCCTTTGGGCAGCTTTAGAAGACTTGATAGAAAACTTGCCAGGGAACAGCGAAAGCTGTCCCGGAAAAGCAAAGGTTCTCAGAACTGGTATAAGCAGAAAGCCGTAGTGTCCCGGCTTCATATCCGTATAGCCGATACCCGCAATGATTACCTTCATAAGACCAGTACAACTATAAGCAAAAACCACGCACTGGTGGTACTGGAAGACTTGAAGGTGTCCAATATGAGCGCATCTGCCAGGGGAACTATTGAGAGTCCGGGTAGAAATGTAAAAGCTAAAACAGGACTCAATAAGGCGATACTGGATCAGGGCTGGTATGAGTTCAGGCGGATGCTGGAGTATAAGCTGCTTTGGAGAGGCGGTAAAGTTGTTACAATAGCACCTCAGTATACATCACAGACCTGTCCTCAGTGCGGTCACGTCTGCTCCGACAACAGAAAAACCCGGCAAATTTTCAGATGTATTGTTTGCGGCTACATGGAGAATGCTGATCGTGTGGCTGCTATAAATATTTTGGCGGCAGGGCATGCCGTGTCAGCCTGTGGAGAGTTGGCGCTGTCAGGCCTCTCTGTGAAGCAGGAACCAACCAGAGTTGCTGCTTAAAGCCTCTTGGAATCATCGGCCTTCAGGTAGGTGAGGATGTCAAATCTTCCCTATATTCTTCTATTCCGTAATGGACAGCTATCTTACGGCTTGCCAGAAGGTGCTGAAATTCCCAGAGGGACAAACCAGCAAGTGATTTAGCCTTCCCAATAGATAGTTTGCCCGTTTCAAATAAATGAACGGCAAGTTCAACAGCAATATCCTTTGATGTCATATGTGATGCCAGCAAAATGTCATCTGGAATTTTTATAACTGAGGTCTTCATATTTAGTTCCCTCCTTCTATGAAATACTTTATATTATTGCTCTTTGTTACGCAAATCGCCAATAAAATATCTCATGCAATCATAGTTTGAATCTGGAAATTGTTGTGCCACCTCAATGTGTGCTTAACACACCCGTCCTTTTTACCCATAAGTCTTTAATGATCTGAAGGGCAATACGATGTTTTTCTGCTGCATCAAGATCATGGGCGTATATTAAGATGTTTGTATCAAGAAAGAACTTATCGTTCATGAAGTTCATCACGTGAAGAGGTTATTTTGCCACCAAGATGAAACCCTTTATCAAGGAGACTAAAAGCCTTTCTTTTTGATAATTCATAAAATTCTTCCTGAGTAATAATCTGCTTGAGAAAATCACTTAAAAGTCGGTTCAGCGAAGTACCCCTTTTAGATGCTATAACCTTACCCTTATTTATCAGTTCCTTGTCCAGGCTCAAAGTAATATTTTGTTTTATTTCTCTTTCTCCTTAATCAACGTCAGCAGGTCGTTAGGCTGGCAGTTGAAAAAAAGCAGAAGTTTTTCAAGGTCCTTCCGGCTGACGTTGTAGTCGTGATTGGTTGCAATCCTGGATAAGGTCAAAGCCTTAACGCCGGTTTCCTCCTCGATCACTTTGTAGGTAATCTTCCTTCTTTCTACAGCGCTTTTCCGCTCTATGAGAGCTTTGAGGTTTACGATCAACATGGTTCACCCCGCCTGTCTTTAAATGTATACATATTATCACCTGAAGAATAAAACATCAATTTTTTAATCAAATAATAGCATAAAATGACTTGACAAATGAGCACAAAATGCTATAATTAATTCTTAATGATATTAAAGTATCTTTAAACGATCATAAAATATCACTAAAAATAATTAAGAAAGGAGAGAAAGTATATTGGATGATGTAAGGAAGAAGATATTTGTGATTGATACCAGCGTGTTAATCGAAGATCCGGATGTCTTGTTCAAACTTGGGGGCAATGAGATCGTCATACCGACCGCTGTTCTCAAAGAACTTGACGGGTTGAAGAAACATCCTGATCCGAATGAGTACAGGGCGAAAGCGGCAAGGCAAGTTACAAGAACTCTTGATATGCTGGGAAGTTATCAGGACATATCAACCGGGGCTAGGACTTCTGCCGGATCCATCGTGAGGATATGTAATCAGTATAAGGTCGTTGATGATCTCGCCAGCAGTGCTGATAACAGAATCGTTGGAACTGCAATAAAACTCAAAGAAGAAGGTACCGGGCGGGTGATCCTGGTGAGTACAGACGGTAATATGAGGAATGTGACAAGATCCTACAAAATCAAGGCGGAGAATTATCCCTTTTCTTTGGGTGATTCTGTTGACAGACCGAAAGCGAGATTATTGGAGGAATGGAGTAGCACGAACGGATATGTCCCAAATATGCCCAGAGTGGCTTCATACAGAATTGCTATGAAAAACCGGGACAAGTTTAAACCCTCTTATAAAAGGTGGATCGCTGCGGTTACACTGACCATCATTCTTTACTATCTAATAACAAATATTCGATAACGAGGAGGATATATTTACCATCTTTCGTGTTTAAGTTGAAATGAAACGCATAGTCGATATATTGCCCTGTTTTATAAGGCTAATTGTGAGCAAGCTTTTGCAAAACTGTATCAATAGAGGCTTTGCAGACTTTTTTGCCCAGTATTTATCCATCTTAAAGGAGTTTTGGGCTGTTAGTCGTTCCCAAATCCTTAGCCCATGCGGTTTTGCTAATTTCAGTGCTCGTAACCATGCGAAATTAAATATTAATAACGACCTTAATAGATTCTTTTCAACTTTATTACGAATGAACCTATATTTATTAATTTTTCGATAATCAAATTCCCTGAGTGCTGGCATCGAAATCCTTTCAAGTACTACGGTATAGCCTCCAGAAGTTTTATAATTATACAATGATTATAATCTTCGTCACAGACTTACATGGTTCTGAGTGGAAATATAACCGGCTGTTTGAGATCGCAGCAGACTCAAACGCACATATCGTTATCAATGGCGGCGATATACTGCCCAAAAACGGAGAGCTGTCACAGCAAAGGGATTTTATTACATCATTCCTGGATGGCTACTTTAAAAAGTTTAACGATGCAGGAATCTACTATCTCTGTTATCCGGGAAATGACGATCTTATGATTTACGATCAGCTATTCGAGGAGGTCTGTGGCAAATACAACTTTGTCGTGCCTCTGGCCCAGCGAAAATATGACATCGACGGTTATGAGTTTATAGGAGTGAATTGGGTTGTTGATTATCCCTTTCGTCTCAAGGACAGATGCCGGATGGATACAAACGACTATGTATTCCAAAGGCAGCTCGGTACGGGCCTGTTGTCAACTCAACAGGGATTTAGAGAGGTAAAGGACTGGCCTGCCTATGCCAGAACACTTCCTACTCTCAAAGATGAGTTGACTAAACTGGTTCGCCCTAAAAATATGAAAAATGCGATATATGTAATTCACATGCCTCCTGCCAGACTGGGACTGGATAAATGTTATAGCGATGTAGAAGCGGGCTCGGATACGGTTTACGACTTCATCAAAAAAAATCAGCCCCTTTTGGCGCTTCATGGGCATATACATGAATCCCCTCAAATGACAGGGAAGTGGTCCGCGAAACTTGGAAAGACAACCTGCATACAGAGCCCGGTCAGCTTGATGATTTTACGTACGTGACAATTGATCTTGATAGCATGCACTTCGAAAGATACAATGAACAATTCCATAAGGAGAAGACAATTGAGATGGACGCATAGAGTGAATAAGGGCAAGGACAGGTCTATAAAGATCGTTTTCTGCTTTTCTGCAAAGAGCCAGCAAGCCTCTTTATATATGAAAGATGAAGCCGATTTATTAAGTGTCCTTGAATCCTCTTTCTCGGTAGAGAAAAAGCCAATATGCAGCCTTCAGCAACACAGTTTTTAGTTTCTTTTTCCAGTCATCTTGTTGAACGTCTCCGTCCAATCCTTCCATACAAGATCAAAGTCCGGAAGTTCTTTCAGCATGGGACCCAAACGATCTTTCCATGCTTTTTTATTCAAAGTCTTAAGGTTATCGGATGTCAATTCTTTTATATTTGGCTTTATGTCCCTGACACGGCATTTCTCCCTAAACATTGGCAACAATTCATTCCATTCAAAGTGTTCTCCGGCTAAGCAGAGCATATACCATAGGTCATATAAATCTCTTGGTCGTGGCCATTTCATCTGCTGCTGAAGAAGGGAACGCAGTTTTTCGGCGACAATTTCTTTTTTTGAGTATGAGCGTATCTTGAAAGTGGAGAGGTCGGAATAGCCTGATTTAATAGAACAAACAACCGGCGTCTCAAGAATAGGTTCATCAAAGGTAAGGTGAACCTTTACCTGGGGCAGCCCCTGCCTTCTCGCACCACCCCGGTTATACTCAACGGGAATCTCTATCTGAAAATCTCCCGGAATACTATGTGCCTCCTTTACCGTTATCCGAATCCCTGATTCACTTTGAACTTTCTCCGCGGTTTTTTGAAGTAATTTCAGAGATTTATCGAGATTATCTACTCCCGGCTTGCAGCTGAAGTCTATGTCCTCTGAGAATCTGTATCCTTCGTGATAACAATGCCTGAGACATGTCCCGCCCTTGAAGACCCATCCGTGCTGTGATATCCCGGAATGCGCCAGTCCTGACAAAATCCATAAGATAACATAGTCCTTTTCTGCCTGGTCGAAGCGAAGACCTTCTTTTTCCGCTATACGATGTAGTTCGACAGTCGTAATCATGCCTTAATCTCCGTGTTAACCAATAATCCCCACCTGCGGTTGTATTTTCCATGACGCGGAAGTGTAGGATCGAGCGGAGAAAATCCAGGGGCAAGGGTGACTACCTTTCGGAGTGCTTCAACATTTCCCAGGCCTAATGTCTCCATCAGGAAACCAAGTCGCTTGGCAACAGCGCTGATACCTATTTTAACTGCATATTTACGAAGTTTGGATTCATTTAGTTGTGTCCAGCCGATGGACAATACTTTGGCGACTTCTATTACTCCTCCGACATATTGTGGAAGATCCAGTCCATCAATTATGGTCTTCTCCCTGTCTGTAACCATAAAGGGCATCTCATCAATCCAGTCTTTTACAATGCCAAAAAACTTCTCAGGGCGTAGCGAGATGACCTTGTAACTAACACCGAGCACCTCACCAGGAGGCCTGCGGACAGGATGATTGGTAGCCACAAACACAGTCCGCGGAAGTTGCTCGGTCATGCCATGATGGTTAAGCGCAGACCAGTAGGCAATTGCTGCAGGGGATACGAGTTCCATAGCGACGATGAATTCATGCAGTTGAGGGGTACGGTTTTCTCCCGATGAAAGCGGTATGATAGCAAAGCGTCCGCGCTTAATACGTCTGATCCAACCCTTAGTTTGAAGGCGTTCAAGAAATTGTCTGGTTGGATCACTGTCCTTGTGACCCAAGACATGGCGCGCTTCCGCAATACTGAACGTCGGACGGATGCCTATTCTGGCAAGAAATCGGGCTTCAGTTCTGCCTAATGGGCTTCTTGTTATATTTTGTACGCCGATTGACATCTCTACAGCCTACCTATGGCTTACATAATATAACATTTCACAATAATGGGTCAAGAGAATTGATTGCTTTAAGAATAGCACTGTCTCTATCTCTACCCTTGTGCCTTCAGATCAACGTATCCGTCTCCTTTGTTTACTATAAATTTTTGCCATGTTCAGTAATATTTATTGTTCACTAAAGATGAACATATAAAATAAGTGAACACAATCCTTCTTCAATGACTGGGGGTTTTGCTGTAAGTTAAGATAATGGATTTTGATTCTGCTGTTAAAACTATAAACAAACTACTAATAGAGACACGACCCAATACATTCAATAGTTCCTGGATACGAGGATGCACTCCACATGTTTATCGATATTTTCAGAAGAACATCAGAAGAGAAATCGGCGGTATAGATTGGGACAGAATTACCCGTGCTTTGGATCGTAAGTTTCAACGAAAGTGGATTACATCCCGGCGTAAAGGAACAAAACTCTATCGAAATAAGAGCGAGGTTAAAATTATTCTTTGTAAATACGAGGAAAATCTTTATACTTTTCTGACCCCGGAGGATAAAGATAATAATTCTATACGAGATATTATTAGTATTGCGCTGGTAAGAATTGCTCAAAAAGGAAATGTGACAGCCAAACAGGAAATTATTAAGTTGGTCAGGTTCACTATTGATGAGTGGATTGAACATCATCCCAAAATTTCTCGTTGGAAGGGATATGAGTATTTAATTCAAAAGCGCATTGAGGGCTGTGTACGTTGCTATCGCTATTCGGGATCGTTCATGGGTTATTTATTCAGAACACTTGAATATGCGGGACGAGGGCTAAAACCTATAGTTGTTCATTCACTGGACGATTCTCCATATCCCGTAGGGAGAAAAAGAATTGATACAATCGCGCAGAATCCTGAAACTGGAGATTTACTGATATATGGTAGAAATATTAATACGCCGTGATGCAATGAAAGATTTCCTCACAGCACCAAGGTTATTAAAGCTCCTTTAGCCAAGCTCTCTCAGTTCATTTTATAGTTAGGCTGCATCCGACCCAAATTTTCATATATTGCCATTTATTATCGATTAATGATAATATCGTTATATGATATTGTCTTTCAGGGACGAGGAAACGGAATTAATATGGCTCGGAAGGTTCTCAAAGAAGATCAAGCTCCCCACGAATCTTCACAACCTGGCAAGACGAAAACTTAGAATGATTGCGGCTGCGGTAACACTTGAAACGTTGAGAGTACCGCCAAACAGCAGACTCGAAGCTTTAAAGGGAGATAGGAAAGGGCAGTGGAGCATTCGCATTAACGACCAGTGGCGTATTTGCTTTGAATGGCAAAATGGAAGCGCCTATAACGTTGAGATAACCGATTATCATTAAAAGGAGAGTAATGATGAGACATTTAAAGAACATTCACCCGGGAGAGGTTTTACAGGAAGAGTTCCTGGTGCCGATGGGAATATCTGTATACCGGATCGCCAAGGAAACGGGCCTGTCCCCGACACGGCTCGGGCAGATTATTAGAGGGAACCGTGGCATCACAGCTGAAACTGCTATCAAGATCGGGCTTTTCCTGAATACTGGCCCCGAGTTCTGGATGAACCTGCAATCGCTGTATGATATTGAAGAAGCAAAAAGGCGGTATAGCAAAGAGGCCAAAGCAATACACCCTTATTCCCAGACGGATCGGAAAGCCGAACTGGCCTGTAAGTAGTGTGTAGAACAATGCTTTTGTAAAGCCACTGTCGCATATGGAAGCAGGATGTTCAAAATATGTGTTTTGTGAACACTTATCAGACCTGTCAGGGTTTGATAAACCTGACAGAAGTAATGACGGGAAATTGATGAATTTATCAGGAAAGCGCCGTAAACCCCCGTTCTTCAGATCGGGGATATAAGGCATATTGTTAATCCGGAGTTTCCTGCTGTTCGATATACTGCCTTATAACAAAGATTGGGGCACCGCCACATGATCCAGCAAAATAACTTGGGGACCATAATGCGCCTCTCAAGTAGTATTTGTGCAGATCAGGATGCTGTTTCTTCAGAAGTCGTGAGGAGACACCCTTCAGGCTGTTGACCATCCTGGAAACGGAGACCTTCGGCGGATAATTTACCAAGAGATGAACATGATTTTTCTCCCCGTCAAACTCAACAAGCTCCGCTTCAAAGTCAGTGCACACATCAGCGAAGATAACTCTCATGGTGTCAACGACACGCCGACTTAAAACACAATGCCTGTATTTAGGAACAAACACCGGGTGCACATGATACAAAGCAAAGACGAAATGTCT
>Ga0315276_10003779_pt1 | contig 13871 bp, 12 predicted proteins | sample YL17G05_0_MG_FD_204542 | JGI IMG/M metagenome (GOLD analysis project Ga0315276, IMG submission 204542) | Sediment microbial communities from Yellowstone Lake, YNP, Wyoming, USA - YL17G05_0 | ecosystem: Environmental > Aquatic > Freshwater > Lake > Sediment | place: USA: Wyoming | collected...
GAGGTCTTCAAGCAGGCCAAGGCGTGGGGCTACAGCGATGCCCAGCTCAGGAACATCTGGCGCGTGGACTCAGCCGCGCTCGCCAAGCTCAAGGCCCCGCAGCATCTCCCCAAGTTCAAGCAGGTCGACACCTGCGCGGCCGAATTCGAAGCGTACACGCCCTATTACTATTCCACGCACGAGGAGCCGATGGCGCAGGTGTTGCGCAGCCCCGCGGCAGTCGCGGAGCTGCGCGCTCACCAGCGCTCGCGAGGGCGCAGCGCGCTCGGCCCCGCGGTCAGCAGCCTGGGCGCGGGCGGGGCTTCGCGTTACATGGTGCTCGATGACGAGCATGTGCTGGCGGAGCTGCACGACGACGAGCTGCGCGTGACCCAGACGCCGAAGGTGGTGGTACTCGGTGGCGGCCCGAACCGCATCGGCCAGGGCATCGAGTTCGACTACTGTTGTGTGCACGCGGTCGGGGCGGCGAGCGACATGGGCTTCGAGACAGTGATGATCAACTCGAACCCCGAGACCGTGAGCACCGACTACGACACCAGCGACCTGCTGTTCTTCGAACCGCTCACCCATGAGGACGTCGTCCACATCTGTGAGCGCCTGAACAGCCGTCCGTTCCGGTCCGAGCCGGGCACACCGGGCGAGGATCGCGTCAAGGGCGTGTTCGTCCAGTTCGGTGGGCAGACGCCGCTCAACCTCGCCTACGGCCTGCGCGAGGCGGGAGTGCCGATCCTTGGCACGTCACCCGAGAACGTGCATCTGGCCGAGGACCGCGAGCAGTTCTCGAAAGTGCTGCACGAGCTGGGCCTGCGTCAGCCGCCGAGCGGCATCGCTTACTCGGCCGAGGACGCCGCGCGTGCCGCGCAGCGGCTCGGCTTCCCGGTGCTGGTCCGGCCGTCCTACGTGCTCGGCGGCCGCGGGATGCAGGTCTGCAACAATCCCGACGATCTGCTGCGCTACATGAAGCAGGCGCTGCACGCCACGGACCGCGAACGGAGCTTGGACGCGCAGCATCCGATTCTGGTCGACAAGTTCCTGCTCGACGCGATCGAAGTGGACGTGGACGCGGTCAGCGACTACGGCTATCCGGGCCGCGATCCGATCGAGGGTCGCTGCGACATCTGCGGCATCATGGAGCACATCGAGGAAGCCGGGATCCACAGCGGCGACAGCAGCTGCGTGCTGCCGCCACATTCGCTTTCGACGTGGCTGGTCGACGAGCTCAAGCACCAGGTCAAGCTGTTGGCGCGGCGCCTTTCGGTGTGCGGGCTGATGAATGTCCAGTTCGCGATCCAGGATCGCACCGTCTACATCATCGAGGTCAATCCGCGTGCCTCGCGCACCATCCCGTTCGTGAGCAAGGCGACCGGCGTGCCGTGGGCGAAGATCGCGACGCAGGTGATGCTCGGCCGTTCGCTGGACGAGAGCCTGGCCGAGATCGGCATGCGTGACGTGCCGGTGCTGCGACACACTTCGGTCAAGGTGCCGGTGTTCCCGTTCAAGCGTTTCCACGGCACTGATTTCGTGCTCGGCCCCGAAATGCGAAGCACCGGCGAGGTGATGGGAATCGATGCATCGTATCCGCTCGCGTTCGCCAAGGGACTGCTTGCTGCCGGGATCCGGCTGCCGACGCGCGGCAGGGTACTCGTGAGCGTCAACGACGCCGACAAGCCGCGTGTGGTGCCGATCGCGCGCGAGCTGCACGAGATGGGATTCGAGATCTATTCCACGCTTAGAACCCACGAGACCCTCGAAGCGCACGGCGTGCCGTCTACGATCATCTCGAAGCACGAACATGAGGAGCACCCGTTCCTGCTCGAGATGATCAACCGTCGCGAGCTCGATCTGCTGATCAATACTCCCATCCACACCGGCAGTGCCTCCGACGAGGGCCGCTGGCGCTCGGCTTCGATCCGGGTCGGGATTCCGCTGATCACCACCCTGGCCGGGGCGCGGGCTGTGGTCGGCGCGATCCGCGCGCTGCGCGAGGGCGCTCTCCACGCGCGGGCGTTGCAGGACTACCTCGCGCCCGCAGCGGCGGTTGCGGTTGCGGGCAAACTGGAGCTCGGATCCATGGCGGGGAGTCACACATGATCTGCAAACTCGCGCTCGAAGACGGCACCGTGTTTACCGGTGTCGGGTTCGGCGCCTCGGGAACGCGCACCGGCGAGGTCGTGTTCAACACCTCGATGACCGGTTACCAGGAGATCTTCACCGATCCCTCGTACTGCGGCCAGATCGTGACGATGACGTTCCCGCTGATCGGGAACTATGGCGTGAACTGCGAGGACTTCGAGTCATCGCAACCGTTCCTGTCGGGCTTCGTCATCAAGGAGCTGTCGCCACGGCCCAGCAACTACCGCGCGACCGCCGCGCTTGAGGAGTTCCTTGCGGAGCGAAACATCATCGGCCTGTGCGGCATCGACACCCGCGCGCTGACGCGACGGATCCGCATCCACGGCGCCCTGCGCGGCGCGCTGTCGACCGAGATCCTCGATGCGATGGAGCTGGTCACGCTGGCAGCCGGATCGGAATCCATGGTGGGCGCCAACCTCGTGCCGGCGGTGACATCGCATAGCCTGCACGAATGGTCGGAGTCGGTGTGGGCTCCCGATCCCGGGTCGAATGGATCGAAGCCCGCCACCTGCCACATCGTGGCGATGGATTGCGGGATCAAATACAACATCCTGCGCAGCCTGGTTCACGCCGGATGCCGCGTCACCGTGACGCCGGCGGCCTGGACCGCGGAGCAGATTCTGGCCCTCGCGCCCGACGGCATCGTCGTCGGCAACGGTCCGGGTGATCCAGCCGCAGCCACCGACGCCATCCTGGCCCTCTCAGGCTTGCTCGGGCAGGTCCCGATCCTCGGCGTGTGTCTCGGCCACCAGATGCTCGCGCTGGCGATGGGGGCCAAGACCTACAAACTCCGATTCGGTCACCACGGCGCCAACGTTCCGGTGCTCAACCAGCCCGCGGGTCGCGTCGAGATCACGAGTCAGAACCACGGTTTTGCGGTCGACACCAAATCGCTCGAGCGTCTCGGCGCAGTCGTCACGCACGTCAACCTGAACGACGGAAGTCTCGAGGGATTCGCCCACCCGGGGCACCGGGTGATGGCGGTCCAGTTCCATCCCGAAGCCAGCCCCGGGCCGCACGACTCGAGCTATATTTTCGACCGCTTCGTCGCGGCGGTCGTGACCGGTGAGCCGATCGGCCCCGGTCTTCTGAGAAGCTGAACCGCCGCCGCCAGACTGGCGGAACAGACCCACCCTCAAATAGAGATCCGACATGAACGTGCTGGGAATGATGGGATTTGGCGAGAATCCCTCCGCCTGCCTGCTGCAGGACGGGAAGATGGTTGCCTTTGGCGAAGAGGAACGTTTCACCCGGCTCAAAGGCAGTGATGGCATGTGCCCGACCAAGTCGATCGCCTTTTGCCTCGCTTCAGCGAAACTCCCGCTCACCGGCGTGGACCGCATCGCCTTCGGCTGGAACTCGAACAAGTACCCGTGGCGGATGCTGCGAAACTTCGGCGGGACCTACATGAAATACCGGGGCCGCGAATCGCGAGCCCACCACGAGATCAATGAATCGAGTTCGATAGTCACGGCCCTTGAAACCCTGCTTGAGTTCCATCCGGATCGCATCCGCGCTCACATCGCGAGAGGCCTGCGCGAGGGCGGGCTGACCGGCCGGATCCCCCCCATCGATTTCGTGGACCACCACATGGCCCACGCCTATAGCACCTACTTCTGCAGCCGCTTCGACCGCGCTGGCATTCTGACGCTCGACGGCAGCGGCGAGAACATTTCCACGATGCTATCGGTCGGCAGCGGCGATCAGATCCGGCCGGTGGAGACTTTCGAGATTCCGAACTCGCTCGGCTGGTTCTACGCCGCCACCACCGAATACCTCGGATTTCTTCCGTACCGTGACGAGGGCAAAGTGATGGGGCTCGCGGCACTTGGCGAGGAGCGGCGCGAAAAGAACAAGTGGCTCGAGCCGCTCGCGCGGGTGCTGCGGGTGGGAAAGGGCTCATACGAGGTTGACCCGATCTACACCAAGTTCGGGGGCCATTTCTTCGGACACCTCTACACCGACGAGTTCGTGAAGATGATCACGGCGGTGGATCCCAACGCGGGCCCGATCGCTTACGGCGAAAAGACGATGATCAACGGCAGGCTCTCGAGCAAGTACATGCTCGAAACCTACGTGGACTTTGCGTGGGCCGCCCAGGAACTGCTCGAGCGTGCGGCCGTGATGCTGGCGCGCCGCCTGGTTCACGAGCACGGGCAGGAGAACCTGTGCATCGCGGGCGGCGTTGGTCTCAATTGCAAGATGAACGGCGAAATTCTGAGACAGTCGGGCTGTAAGAACATCTTCGTGCAGCCGGCATCGAGCGACTCGGGCACTGCACTCGGTGCCGCGATGGTCGTCGCCCAGCGTCACGGCGACAACGTCCGCAATCCGCTGAGCCATGTCTATTATGGCCCGGGATTCACCAACGAGGAGATCCACGCGGCGCTCAAGGGTTGCAAGATCCCGTTCAAGCAGGTCGACGATCCGAGCCTCGAAGCCGCCGGGATGCTCGAGGAGGGCAAGATCATCGCGTGGTTCCAGGGGCGCATGGAGTTCGGGGCGCGGGCCCTGGGCGGGCGTTCCATCCTCGCGAATCTGACGTTCCCCGGCGCCAAGGAAAAAGTGAATGCCGAGGTCAAGTATCGCGAGGCGTGGCGGCCGTTTTGTCCCTCGATGACGATCGAGTCGCAGGATCGCTACATCGAAAACCCCAACGAGACTTCGTTCATGACGGTGGCGTACCGATCCACCGATTCGGCCGTCAAGGAGCTGCCCGCCATCGTGCACGTGGACGGAACCATGCGTCCGCAGACGATCCGCGAGGACGTCAACCCGCTCTTCCACCGCCTGATCTCGGAAGTGGGGCGGCGCACGGGTCATCCGGTGGTGATGAACACCTCGTTCAACGTCCGGAGCGAGCCGATCATCTGCACGCCGCTCGAAGCCGTGCGCTGTTTCTACTCGAACGGTCTCGATGGCCTGATCATCGGAAACTTCGCACTCTCGAAATCATGAGTCACGCCTGCGCGGAAGTGCTCGACGAGGTGCGGCATGTGATCCGGTCGCTGCTCGAACCGCTGGCGGCGGCGAACGGGACCGAGGCGCACCTGCTCGATGTCGGATGCTGGGACGGGGTTGAGACCGTGCGCTATGCGCGGCTGCTGCGCGCGCGTGCGCACGGGATCGAGATCTTTCCCGAGCCCGCCGCAGAGGCCGAACGGCGCGACGTGGATGTCGCACGGATTGATCTGGAGACCGGACGTTTCCCGTGGGCCGACAGGTCGATGGACGTCGTGATCGCCAACCAGGTGTTCGAGCACCTCAAGAACATCTGGCTGCCGATGTCCGAGATGTTCCGCGTTACCCGCGACGGCGGCTGGCTCGTGATCTCGGTGCCCAATCTTGGCAGCCTGCACAATCGCGCGCTGATGCTGCTCGGCGTCCAGCCGACCTCGATCCGCACGTTCGGCCCGCATGTGCGCGGCTATACCGCAGGTGAGTTCGCGCGGTTCGTCACGTTTGAAGGCGCCTACGAGCTGGTAGGCCGCACCGGGGTCGGGTTCTATCCGCTCTCGGCGCGCCTCGCGACCCCGCTGGCTCGTGCGTGGCCGGCCGCGAGCCACACCACGGTTCTCCTGGCGCGTAAACGCCCGGGGGTCGCGCGACCCCCGTGGCAGGCGTTCGTTGAGGGCGGACACGAAGCGCTGCAGACGTTCTACGGAGAGGCCGAAACGCTCGCGCGCTGAGCGACCTGCCCGGCCGCGGCACGACCATCCTGCCATGCGCGCCAGTGGCGTTCGAATGCCGCCGTGAACTCACGGTCGAAGCGCTCGACCCCGAATGGCTCGGCGCGCTCGGGGAGGCCCGAGCGATCGAACGGCTCGTGCTCGAGTGCCACGATGCCCGCGATCACGCCGTCCACGCTCTGCGTGCCGAACAGCACCCCGCCCGGCACGCGTGCCGCACCGCCCGCTGTGACGCGCGCCAGGGTGTGCGCATCCGCGCCACGCCCGACGGTCTCCACGGCGCCGCCGCGTCCGTAGGCGATCACCGGGCAGCCGCTCGCCATCGCCTCGACCGGGACGATCCCAAAGTCCTCCTCACCCGGAAAGATCAGCGCCTGTGCCTGGCGGTAGAGTTCGGCGAGATGCGAATCCGAGGTCCATCCCACGAACTCGACGCCGCTCTGTACCAGCTTGCGCAGCGCACGCTCGTCCTGACCCATGCCGACCACCAGCACGCGCCGGCCGAGCTTCACGCACGCTTCGATCGCGAGATCGGTGCGCTTGTAGGGCGCAAACGCGCCGGCGAGCAGATAGAACGGACGTCCAATCGCTCCGTGTGCAGTTCCCGCGCCGCCTGAGTCACTCGGGGCGCTGGCCGGAGCGAACGGTGCGGCGGTGCCGTAGCGCGCGACGTCCACCGGCGGATGGATCACATCGGCCTCGCGCCCGTAGTGGCGCCGGATCCGATCCGCGACATGGGCGGAGTTGCACAACATGGCGTGCGCTCGACCGCTGGTGGCGATGTCCCAGCGCCTGAGCCCCGCGAGCGTGCGATCCACCCATGCCGACACTGGCCACGGAAAGCGGCCGGGAGGGAAGTACACGTCCTTAAGATCGTAGACATAGCGCATCGGGGTATGCAGATAGCTGAGATGAAACGTGCCGGGCGGCACGCGCACGCTCTTCGCCACGCAGTGGCTCGACGACACCACCGCATCGAAGCCGGTGAAATCGAACGTCTCGATCGCCCGGGGGAACAGCGGCAGATACCAGCGATAGAACCGGTCGGCTTCGGGCAGGCCCTGAACGAACGACGTGCGGATCGGGTGCGACTCGATCGGGCCCGCTACTGCGCCGGGCTTCCACACCAACGTGTAGATCGGGGCGCCGGGAAATCGCGCGCACATCCGCTCGAGCACGCGCTCGCCGCCGCGGATACCGGTGAGCCAGTCGTGCACCAGGGCGACCTTCATCGGGGGGCCGTCGCCGTGGGGCGGGCTGCCCACGCCATGCCCGCCAGCAGGTAGAGCGGATAGAGCAATTCCTCGTCGCCGAAATTCCATTCGAACAGGCCGGCGACCGCGAATCCGGCGAGTCCGCCCAGCACCCCGAGCCGCAGTCCGGCGGCGAGCGCGGCATCGCCTCCCTCTGCGCGCGCGCGCGCCACGGACTCCTTCAACCCCGCGAGAGCGCAGCGCACGATCCCCGCATAGAGCAGCACGAAAGCGATCAGCCCCGGAATGCCCATGGTTGCCGCGATCTGGACGGGAATGCTGTGCAGGTGCCCGGCGCGCTCGCGGGCGGCGGGGGCGCGATAGCGCTCGTAGATCGGCTTGAGGTCCTGAAGGCCGACACCGGTCCAGGGATGATCGCGCAGCATGCGGGCGCCGGCCTCCCACATGTAGGTCCGCTCGATGTTGGTCGGATGCCGGGGGTCGAAAATGCTGTCGATGCGTGGGCGGAAGCTCCCGGGTGCGAGGGCATACGCCACCAGAGCGAGCGCGGCGAGTGCGGCGATTCCACGGGGTCGGGTGAGGCCCAGCATCACGGCGACAGAGACGAGGAACCCGAGCCAGGCGCTACGGGTGTAGGTGGCGGCGAGGGTCAAAAGACCCAGCGCACACACGGCCGCCGCACCGAGGCGCCACCGTCCGCGCGTGACGAACGCGATGCCGGCGGCGACGCTCGCGATCAAGCCGATCTGGCCGGCGAAGGTCATGTAGTGGCCGACGAGCCCGCGGGCCCGAGCGGGGAAGCTCGCCCCGTGGCCGATGAACAACCCGAGACCGTAGAGCCATGCAGCCACGGCCGAGATCATGAGCCAGAATAGCGCGCGCTGACGGTGCAGAGGCGTTGCGCTGTGCCACGCTCCGAGTGCGACAAGGCCCGGAAACAGTCCCTTTCCGAGGCGACCGAAGCTCGCACTGGGATCCAGGGCGAAAGCGGCCGACAATACGAGTGCCGCCATCCAGGTGACCCAGGGGATCGCGACCGGGTTATGCAGTGGCTCCCGGTTACGGTCGATAACCCAGATGACGACCGAAAGCACGCCGCACGCGGCGGTCGCTAAGGACATGGGTGCAATCGACCATGGAATTGCAATGATTAGCAGCACAAAACAAGAACGCGCAGATTTGCGCATTCCGCTCACAAGCGCGGCAGCCCGACTCACCTCCGACTCCCGGCTTCCTTGCTCAAGAAGTACCCTCGCGTGCTCGAGTCCGGCTGAAATCTGCGATCCCGTTGGCTGAGTCAGCGTATTTTTGGGGTTCGGGTCCGGTCAAACGTGTTCTGTGCGTGACAAGCGGCCCGGGGATGTGCGAAACTCTCTGCACCCGAAACGCTGGACGGCGCAAGTTTGCAGCGCCGTTTCCTCGATGAGTCTCACCGATTACTGCGCAGGAGATCCGACCGAGATCTAGTTGATACCCTCTAGTTGTGCCGACGGTTGGTTTCGCAGTACCTCGTGACTTCAAGCCACTTCCTACACCACCCTACAACGCCTGAGCGTGTTTTCACGCATGGTTTCATGGACTGCGGATCTTCTTGGCGACGGCCGATACCCAGGGTGTCCGTATCTCCAGAGGCCATTGAGATGAGAGGGAAGAGCATGAGAGTCCTCGTCACAGGGGGCGCAGGTTTCATCGGGTCGCACCTTTCGGAGGCGCTTCTGCAGCGCGGGGCCGAGGTGTGGGCGCTGGACGATCTTTCTACCGGCCGCCTCGAGAACCTTCGCTCGTTTGAGCGTCACCCCAGATTCCGCTTTCTCGAAGGTAACGTTACTGACTCCGCGCTGGTGCATGGCCTGGTCGCCCAAGCCGACCGGGTGTTTCACCTCGCCGCCGCTGTCGGCGTGAAGTACGTTCTCGAAAATCCGCTTCGCTCTCTCATCACCAATATTCGCGGTACCGAAGTCGTGCTCGAGGCATGTGCTGAGCACAATCGGCGGGTGATGATCTTTTCGAGCAGCGAGGTCTACGGCAAGGGGGTCAGCGTTCCCTTCTCCGAAGACGATGATCGCGTTCTAGGTCCGACTCACAAGTTGCGCTGGTCCTATGCGTGCGGCAAGGCGGTCGACGAGTGCCTCGCCCAGGCGTACTTCCAGCAGCGTCAGTTGCCGGTGATCGCCGTTCGATGTTTCAACACGTGTGGTCCGCGCCAGACCGGTGCCTACGGCATGGTAATTCCGAACATGATTGCTCGTGCCCTGCGCGACGAGCCGATCCTCGTGTTTGGCGATGGCCAGCAGTCGCGCTGTTTCTCGGCGGTGTTTGACGTGGTGCGCGGCGTGCTCTTGCTCGCCGACAAAGACGAAGCCTATGGCGAAATTTTCAACGTGGGCAGTGACGAAGAAGTCACCGTGCTCGAACTGGCCCAGCGCATCCGCAAGATGTGCGACAGCAAGTCCGAGATCGAATTCGTGCCCTACGAGAAGGTCTATGGCAGTTCGTTCGAGGACATGCGCCGCCGCGTGCCGGATCTGAAGAAGATTGACCGCTTTGTCGGCTATCGGCCGCGGATCTTGTGCGATCAGTTGCTCGAAATGACCATCCGGGATATGTGCGAGCAGATGAGCGTGCCGTTCCCGGTGGGATTGCAGTCCGCCTGATCACCGGGCGCGGCCCCGACTCCATTCCGTCATGGTGCTCGCGACCGCGTTCCTGCTAGCTTTGATCCTGTCTCTGGTCCTGACTCCGGTCGGGACCAGGCTGGCGTGGGCCACCGGGTATCTCGATCACCCGGAGGCACGAAAGCTTCACACCACCGCGACCGCCCTGCTCGGCGGGGCGGTGGTGTTTTTTTGTGCGCTGATCGCATGGACGACATCCTTGAACGCGCATGCCGCATTCGGGCCATCGGGCGAGGGAGTGTTCGTTCTCGCCGGCGCCTGCCTCGCACTCCTGCTCGGAATGTGGGACGACCGTTTCGGCATGGGACCACGCATCAAATTCTTCGGCCAGGCCACGGCGGCGGCACTGCTGCTCGCTTCGGGTCACATCCCGGACTTCGGCATGCCCGTCCCCTTGAACGCGGTGCTGGCGCTCGTGTCGCTCGTGGCGCTCATGAACGCGGTCAACTTCCTCGACAACATGAATGGAGTCGTCGGCGGCATGTCGGCCATCGCGCTTGCCGGCTATTCCGCCCATTCATGGACGCGCGGCGCCTACGGGCTTGCCGCCGCCCAACTTGCGGTCGCAGGAGCGTGCGTCGGGTTTCTGCGCTACAACTTCCCCAGGGCCAAGATCTTCCTGGGTGACGCCGGGAGTCTGTTCCTCGGCTATTGTTTGGGCGCATCGGCCCTGCTCGCGTATGATGGCGCCCCGGCGGGATGGGGGCGCTCAGGTGCGATCCTCGTGCTCGGCTATCCGGCATTCGACCTGTTTTTCGTGGTGATCACCCGCCTCCGCGACGGCCGCAAGGTTTCGCAGGGCGGCAAGGATCACACCAATCATCGAATCGCGAGCGTCCTAAAATGTCAGACGAGAACCGTCCTGCTGGTGTGGTTCAGTATGGTCGCCCTCTGCGTAAGCGGCTTCGTGGTCCTCAGGCTCAACCAAATGCTGCCGGCACTCCTGCTGTTGGGCCTGTGGATCCTTCTGTTGCTGGTAGCGGGGCTGAAACTATCATCCGTTCCAGTGCTCCGCCCGTCGCCCGAGCCGCCACTGCTCGCCGGGACCCCGACGCCGACGATCTAAAGATGCGCGACATGGTGACGCTGATCGCGCGCGGACTCGTCGATCATCCGGACGAGGTCGAGGTCGACATCCTCGGCGTCGGCTCGGAGACCAGCCTCGAGCTGCACGTGAATCAGGACGATCTGGGCCACGTCATCGGCAAGCAAGGCCGCACGGCGCGTTCGCTTCGGCTCGTGCTCGGCGCCGCCGCCTCGCGCGTCGACCGCAGGGCATCGCTCGAGATCGCCGATTAGCTCACCCGTACGCGCCGGACTGTCCGGCGCTCCGGACGGGTCATGTCCTGGGTTCTGATCGGCCGTATCGGCCGGCCGCACGGTCTCCAGGGTGAACTGCATCTGGACGGATGCGCGCTGAGCGCATCCGAGCTCGAGACGCTCAGGGAATTCTCCTGGCGCGGCCCGCGCGGCGAGCAGCGCGCGCTCGAGTTGCTCGCGGCCCGGCCCGCCAATGCGCGCATGCTCGTGACGTTCGCCGGCATCGGCTCGCGCGAATCGGCCGCCGAGCTCACCAATGGCGAGCTCGGCGCTGAGCCGTCCCAGCTGCCCGACGCGGGTCCGGGCGTCGCGTACCACTTTCAACTAATGGGGCTCGAGGTCCGCACCCTCGAGGGTCGCGTGCTCGGATCGATCGCAGACATCATCGCCACGGGCGCACATCCGGTGTACGTGGTGCAGGGTGTTCGCGAGCTGTTGATCCCCGGGACTCCGGCGATCGTTCAACGTGTGGATCTCCAGGCTCGCACCATGACGGTGGCGCTGCCGAGGGGACTCGAAGACGCGATGGCGTAGCCGTACCCAGGGACCGCGCCACACAGGAGCAGGCAGATGCGCATCTCGATCCTCTCGATCTTCCCCGACTTCTTCGGCGCGCCACTCGCCGAAGGGATGATCCGCCTCGCCCGCGAGAAGCAACAGCTCGCGGTGGACATCGTGGCGTTGCGCGACTTCACCGAGGACTCGCATCGGACCACCGACGACTACCCGTTCGGCGGCGGGGTCGGGATGATCATGAAGGTGGAGCCCATCGACCGCGCGCTCAAGTCGGTGGGAGCGGGCGAACGCGACGCGCGCGCGCCGGGAATGCGCGTCGTGCTGTTCTCTCCGCAGGGCAGACCGTTCACCCAGGACGTCGTGAAGGAGTATGCGACGCTCGATCACGTCGTGCTGGTGTGCGGCCGCTACAAGGGCGTCGACGAGCGGGTCGCACAGCATCTGATCGACGAAGAGCTGTCGATCGGCGACTTCGTGTTATCGGGCGGCGAACCCGCCGCGCTGTGTGTCGTCGATGCCGTGGCCCGGCTGCTCCCGGGGGTGGTGGGCTCGTTCGACTCGGTCGAAGGCGACTCGTTCCATTCTGGGATGCTCGATTCCGCCTATTTCACGCGCCCGGCTGAGTACCGGGGCTGGAAGGTTCCGGACGTGCTCCTGTCGGGCAATCATGCCGCCATCGCGCGCCACCGCCGCGAAGAGTCGTTGCGGCGCACGCTGGAGCGCCGCCCGGAGCTCCTCGACGGCGTGGAACTGACGCCTGAAGAGCGCCGGATGATCGAGCGCATCCGCCGCCCGAGCTCGAATCGGTCGTAGACCCGGGCTCCCAAAGGTTTGCTGGCCTCCCGAAACCCGATCCTCTATACTCCTGCGCCGCTCAACATTGCCCGGTGACGCTGGGCTTTTCCTGCAGAAAGGAGCCCCACCATGGGCCTGATCGAGAAAATCGAAGCCACACAGTTCAAGTCCGACCGTCCCGACATCCGCCCGGGTGACACGGTCGAAGTCTTGGTGCGCGTGATCGAAGGGGACAAGGAGCGCCAGCAGAAGTTCCGCGGCGATGTCATCAACGTCCGCGGCAATGGCGTGCGCCGGACATTCACCGTGCGCAAGATCAGCGAAGGCATCGGGGTCGAGCGCACGTTTCCCGTGCACAGCCCGTCGTTGTCCGAAATTAAGGTCATGAAGCATTCCAAGGTCCGCCGCGCGAAGCTGTTCTACTTGCGCAAGAAGACTGGCAAGAGCGCGCGTCTGACCGAGCGTGCGGACAAGAAGCCCGCAGCACCGGTGCGGGCCAAGGCTGACCGGCACGAAAAGAAGTCCGAGGAACCCGCCGCGACGTGAAACGGCCGGTCTGGCGCCGATTGGCGCGCGACGAGGCCCGCCTGGCGGGTGATGCGGTGGTGGCCGGTGTCGATGAAGCGGGCCGCGGTCCTCTCGCCGGCCCGGTGGTAGCGGCCGCGGTGGTGCTCGTGGTCGGCGGAAAGTGGCACGGCCTGGACGACAGCAAGAATGTCGATCCTAAGACGCGTGCGGCGTTGTATGCCCGGGTCGTGTTCGAGGCCCGGGCATTTTCGTGGACGGTGTTTGGTCCACGCGTGATCGATCACACCAACATTCGTCGCGCGAGCCTCACCGCCATGCAGCGTTCGGTCGAGAAGCTCAGGGTCCGCCCCGAATTGGTGCTGGTGGACGGCAAAGACGAGATTCCCGGTCTCACCGTGCGCCAGCACGCGCTCGTGGACGGTGACGCGCGGATGATCTCGATCGCGGCCGCATCGATTCTCGCGAAGGTGGTCCGCGATCGCATCATGGAGCGGCTCGATTGCGTGTGGCCGGCCTACGGCTTCGCCCGCCACAAAGGCTACGCCACCCCGGAGCACCTTGCGGTACTCGAACGGCTCGGGCCGTGTGCACTGCACCGCTATTCGTTCTCGCCGGTGTGCGTGCAGCAGCTGCCGCTCGTCTAGTATCACCCAGCGTTCGGCTACTCGCTGCGACATCCGGTAGTCCCCGAATACCCACAAGAATCCCGCCCCCGCCACGAGGCTGGGAATCCATGGCACGTTCGCAATTGCGAGGAAATGCGGGGGAGGCGCTGGCCGCGGCCTACCTCGAACTCATCGGTTATGCGGTCGAAGCGCACAACATCCGCCTCGGGGGTGTCGAGATCGATCTCGTCGCAAGCGACGGTCGCACCCGGGTGCTGGTCGAGGTCAAGCTGCGCTCACGCACGGACTACGGCGGCGCGGCACTTGCGGTGAATCACGCGAAGCGCGAACGTCTGCGCCGCGCGGCACAAGTTCTCGTGCGGCACGAGGCTTGGC
>Ga0315276_10003782_pt1 | contig 13867 bp, 12 predicted proteins | sample YL17G05_0_MG_FD_204542 | JGI IMG/M metagenome (GOLD analysis project Ga0315276, IMG submission 204542) | Sediment microbial communities from Yellowstone Lake, YNP, Wyoming, USA - YL17G05_0 | ecosystem: Environmental > Aquatic > Freshwater > Lake > Sediment | place: USA: Wyoming | collected...
CTTCTCTACGGATCGCTCGACGTGAAGGGAGCGGTGGGCGGCCTGGGGGTCGCGGTGGGGAACGTCCCCTGGCCCGCGGTGGTGGGCGTCCTCTCCGCCGTCACCATGACGCTCGGGAACTTCACGGCGCTGCCGCAGACCAATCTCAAGCGTCTGCTCGCTTACTCCTCCATCGCACACGCGGGTTACGCGCTCATGGGCATCGCCGCCAACTCCTTCGTGGGAACGCAGGCGGTGATGGTCTACATGCTCGCCTACCTGGTCATGAACCTGGGGGCCTTCCTCGCCGTGATCGTCGTCGAGCGCTTCACCGGCTCGCCGTCGATCTTCGAGTTCCGCGGCCTGGGCCACCGCGCGCCGCTGGCCGCGGTCAGCATGGCCATCTTCCTCTTCGCGCTGACCGGGCTCCCGCCCTCGATAGGGTTCACCGGCAAGTACTGGCTCTTCGTGGCCGTGATCGAGCGCATCTCCGGCCCGGGCGGCACCTGGTACGCGGTGCTGGCCCTCATCGCCGCTCTCAACACCGCGGTCTCGCTCTACTACTACGCGCGCATCCTGCGGGCGATGTTCTTCGAGGCGCCGCTCACCGAGACCCAGGTCACCTACCCGCTCTCCTACAAGTTCCTGCTCTCCGGCTTCGCGCTCGCCACGGTGATCTTCGGCATCTGGGTGTCGCCGGTGATGGACTGGACCCGGGCCTCGCTCTCCCAGTTCTACCGAGGGTGACGAAAGCCGCGGCGTCGCCGATCAGGGGCGCCGCGCTTCCAGCCGATCGAGCTCGGCCGGATCCATCGACGAGGTTCCCAGGAAGCGGTCCGGCGCGACGACCTCGCCGTGGTAGTCGGTTCCCGCCGTGCACACGAGCCCGGCCCGGTCGGCGGCCTCCCGGTACTTCGCGGCCTGCTCCCGCGGGTGGTCGGGGTGATACGCCTCCACGCCGTCGAATCCCATGGTCCGAAGCCGCGGCAGCTCTCCGGGGTTCACCTTGGAGACGCCGGGGTGGGCCAGCGTCGCCACCCCACCGGCCTCGCGGATCATCTTCACGCCATCCTCGGCGAGAAGCCGGAAGCGCCCGACATAGGCCGGCTTACCCTCTCCCAGAAATCGGTCGAAGGCCTCCTTCACCGATCCCACCACGCCTGAGGCGAGCATGGCGCGGGCCACGTGGGGGCGGCCGATGGTCTTCCCGCCGCTGCAGGCCACGATGGCTTCCTCGGTCACCGACACGCCGTTCCCGTCGAGCAACCGGACGATCTCCCGGACCCGGATGCGACGGTGGTCGGCGAGCAAATCCTCGAAATCCCTCAGGGTCGGGTGCACCGGGTCGACGAAGTGACCGAGGATGTGGATCTCCCGCCGCCCGAGAAAGGCCGAGAGCTCGATCCCGGGCACGAAACGCACGCCCAGGGCCCGGGCGGCCCCGGCACCTTCCTCGAGCCCGGCCACCGTGTCGTGGTCGGTCAGCGCCCAGGCCCGCGTACCGGCCGCTGCGGCCCTTGTGGCGACCACGGCGGGCGCGTACTGTCCATCGGAAGCAGTAGAATGAGTATGTAGGTCGATGATACCGTTGTTCCGAATCATGAGATGTTCTCGCTGGTGTCATCTTAATCCCCCCGAGGCGGGGTGCAGGGAGTCTCGATGCAGCACGTCCTCCGAATCTCCAGGAAGATCGACTACGCCATCCGGGCGATGATCCACCTCGCGTCCATCCCGCCGGGGATCGTGGTTCCATTTCGCGAGATCGGGCGGCAGATGGACGTGCCCGAGGACTTCCTCGCGAAGATCATGAAGACCCTCGTCGATCAGGGCATCGTCCGTTCGACCCGTGGGCCTCGCGGGGGCTACAAGCTCGCCCGGCCGGCCGAGACGATCAACGTCCTCGAGGTCATCGAGGCCGCCGAGGGGCCGGTGGCGGTGAACGTTTGCCTCGACGACGACGACGCCTGCAGCCGGCAGTCGTTCTGCACGATGACGTCGGTCTGGCGCGAGGGGCAGGAGCGGATGCTCGACGTGTTCCGCGCCACCACGCTCGCCTCGCTGGCGGAACGGCGGGCGCCGGCCGATCCCGCTCCGGTCGTGCTCCATACGGCCGGCAGCCCCGTTTAAACTCCAGTCGCGGCGGTCACTTGGGCCGGCCGCGCCGGAAGCGTTGACGGCGGGCGGGCCCTCCGACAGGATCCGCGCCCGTCATGGCCCAAGAGCCCACCCCGAAGCAGCTTCGCAAGCGCTACCTCTCCCGGCCTCCCGTCGAGCCCATGCGGCTCCGGAAGAGCATGTCGGTCGTGGACCTCGTGGACGTCTACCGGCGCGCCGGAGCCTTCAACGGAGGGCGTCTCGCCCAGGGATGCGACCTCTTCTGCCGGATGATCGACGCCGACGCCACCATCGCCCTCACCGTCACGGGAGCCATGGCCCCGGCCGGACTGGGTGGAGCCATCCAGGCGATGATCGAGGCCGGCTTCGTCGACCTCGTCGTCTCCACCGGCGCGAACCTCTACCACGACTTCCACTTCGCCCTGGAGTTGCCGGTCGTGCAGGGGCACTTCCAGGTCGACGACGGGGAACTCTACCGGGCGGGCATCGAGCGGATCTACGACGTCTTCATCACCGAGGACTCCCTGCTCGACACCGACGCCTTCATCCGGGAGGCGCTCGAGAAGGCGCCGCCCGAGCTTCGCGGGCGCATCTCCACCCCGCGCCTCCACGCCTACCTCGGCCATCTCATCCTGGCGAACGCGCCGCAGCCGCAGCGCTCCTGGGTGGCGACGGCCGCCAGGTGCGGCGTACCGATCTTCACGAGCTCCCCCGGGGACTCGTCGATCGGCATGAACGTCGCCGCCATGAAGCTCCGCGGCGGCGAGACCACCATCGACCCCGATCTCGACGTCCTCGAATCCACCGCCATCGTCTACGACGCCAAGGTGAACGGCGTCGTGATCCTGGGCGGCGGATCCCCGAAGAACTTCTACCTCCAGACCCAGCCCACCCTCTGGCAGATCCTCGACCTGAACCGCGGCGGGCACGAGTTCGTGCTCCAGATCTCCACCGACTCGCCGCAGTGGGGCGGGCTCTCCGGCGCCACCCCCAGCGAGGCCATCAGCTGGGGCAAGGTGCAGGCCGACATGATGAAGAACCAGGTGGTGATCTACTCCGACTCGACCATCGCGGCCCCCATCGTCTTCGCGAATGCGCTCTCCACCCGGAAGCCGCGAAAGCCGAAGCGGCTCCTCGACCGGCTCGACGCCCTGTACGCCAAGCTGAAGAGGGCCCACGCGAAGCGCCATCCGGGCACCGGCGCCATGCTCGACGTCGGCAAGGCCACCCGGAAGAGCAGGTAGCGTTCCCGGGGCCTTTGGTCAGCGCGGGGGCAGCTTCCGATCCAGCCGCTCCTGCGCGGCCTCGAGCCGCTGCCGGAACTCCGGGTCGGCGAGGAGTCGCAGGGCCTCCGGCGACCGCGTGAGCCTGGCCTGCCCGGCCGCTGGAGCCTCCTCGAGCAGCGTGCGGACGCGTGGGTCGTCGACGAGCCGCTTCAGATCGGGGTCGGAGGCCAGCCGGGCGGCCGCGCCTGGATCGCCGGCCACCTGGAGAAGCACGCCGAGCGCCAGCTCGGCCCTGCGACGCCAGTCGCCGAGGAGGTCGTGTTGCCGGACCAGCCCGGCGAGGTCGCTCCGGGCGATCCCTGCCTGCCAGGGCGCGGGAAGCGCCGGCGCGATGGCGTCGGCCACCGCCAGCCCAACCCACGAGGCCGCCGCTGCCGCCAGACCGCCCAGGAGTGCCCCGGCCGCCCGATCGCTTGGGCGCCCTCCCCCCTCCGGCGCTCGAGCGAGCTTCCGTCCGGCCAGGGCCACGACCACTGTCAAGGTGACGAAGAGCAGCACCGCCGCCGCCGGCTGGGCGGCCCCAGCCGGCACCACCCTGGCGAGCCCACCGCCCAGCGGCCCCGAGAGGTGGCGCGCCGCCAGCCATCCCAGCGCCGCGCCGGCGAAGAGGAAGAGCGGGCGGAGGAGGCCAGCCAGCGCCCCGAGGGAGGCGGCCGCGGCGAGGAAGACGAGCACGGCCGCGTCGAGGAGCACGGGGCGTGCCCTACTTGATCCGGAAGTCTTGCTTTGGCCGGTTCTTCTCGGCGAGGGCGAGCTGCTCCTTGAAGCGCTCGTTGCCGGGCTCGTAGGTGAGCGCCATCCTCAAGTTTCGCTCGGCGGCCTCCCAACGTCCGGCCTGGGCGTCCGCGAGGGCGGCGGAGAAGAACTTCCGCCCGTTGGGCGTCTGCCCCATCTGCTCCACGGTGCGCCGCTTGGCGGCGTCCTTCACCTCCGCCTCGTCCTCCTCGGAGAAGCGGAGCTTGCGCGAGCGGTCCGGGCCGGCCACGTCGGCGGCGTACTTGCGCCGGCGCGCGTCGTCGCGAAGCACCGTGTAGGCTTCGTTGATGCGCCGGTAGATGCGAGCCACCTGGCCGCGGAAGGCGTCGTCGTCCACCGCGGCGTAGCGGTCCGGGTGATAGGTGCGCGACTCTCGGTGGTAGGCGGCCCGGATCTCGGCCGGGATGGCGCCGGCCGCGATCTTCAGCACCGCGAAGTAGTCGAGCTGGTCGAGGGCGCCGGAGAACGTCTCGACCTCGAAGCGGAAGGATGCGTCCATCTCGGTTCGGTGCCCCGGCTCAGGACGCGGGGTGGCCGGCCAGCACCACCTCGGCGTTCTTGTCGGACGCGCTCTGGAGGTCGGCCTCGGTGAGTCCGGAGGAGAGGTTGATGGTGGTGGAGGCCTTCTGCCCGGTCTCGTTGTCGGTGGCGGACACGTTGACGATGCCGTTGGAGTCGATCTCGAAGGTGACCTGGATGAGGACCTCGCCGCGGTAGCCGACGCGGAACCCGGAGAACTCGAACTCGCCGAGGAACTCGCACTCATCGGCCTTCTTCGACTCCCCCTGGTACACGCGAATGCGCACCCGGTCCTGGCCGTCGCGACTGGTGGTGAAGGTCTTCGATTTCTCGATGGGGATGGGCGTGTTCTTGTCGATGATCGACTCGGCCCAGCCGCCGGCGGTCCCGACGCGGAGCGTGAGCGGCGTGACGTCGAGGAGGTAGCTGGCCTGTCCCGCCGTGGCGGCGCTCCGGTTCTGGAGCGCGGCGGCCTGGATGGCGGCGCCCTGAGCGACCACCTCGTCGGGGTTGATGCCCGCCATGGGATCCTTCTGGAAGTAGTGGCGCACGCTCTGGCGGACGATGGGCAGGCGCGTCGGCCCCCCCACCAGGATCACCGCGTCGATGTCGCTGGCCGTCATGCGGGCCGACTGGAGCGCCTCGTCGCAGACCTTGAAGGTGCGTTGCACGAGGTCCATCACCATGCGGTTGAACTGGTCGCCGCCCAGGGCCTGCTCCAGGTCGAGCACCTGCCCTTCCGGCGTCTGGCAGATGCCTTCCACCTTGATGACGGCCTGGCCGTCGTGCCCCACGTCGATCTTGGCCTTCTCGCCGGCCTCCTTGAGCATCTGCAGGCAGAACTTGTTCTGTCGCAGGTCGACGCCGTGCTTGGCCTGGAAGTCATCGGCCAGCCAGGTCATGATCCGGTCGTCGAAGTCGTCGCCGCCCAGGTAGGTGTCGCCGGCGGTGGCGATGACCTCGAAGACGTCGCGCCCGATCTCCAGGATCGACACGTCGAAGGTGCCGCCGCCCAGGTCGTACACGCAGATGCGCTGGGAGATGTCCTTGCCGAACCCGTAGGCCAGCGCCGCGGCGGTGGGCTCGTTGATGATGCGCAGCACCTCCAGGCCGGCGATGCGGCCGGCGTCCTTGGTGGCCTGTCGCTGGTTGTCGTTGAAGTAGGCCGGGCAGGTGACCACCGCCTTGCGAACCTCGCGCCCCAGCGCCGTCTCGGCGATGGCCTTCATCTCCTTCAGCACGAGCGCCGACACCTCCGGGATGGCGAGCACCCGCTCGCCGACCTGCACCCGGACCGCGTTGTTCGGCCCCTCGACGATGCGGTAGGGCATCACCGCCTGGGCCTTCTTCACCTCGTCGGAGAAGTAGAAGCGCCCGATGAGCCGCTTGGCCGAGTAGACGGTGTTCTCGGCGTTGGTGATGATGTTTCGCTTGGCGCTGTTGCCGACCAGGACCGTGCCGTCCTCGAGGAAGCTCACCACCGAGGCGTGGGTGCGTTCCCCCCACTCGTTGGTGAGGACCTCGGGCTTGCCGTCGATGAACGTGGCCACGGCGCTGTAACTGGTGCCGAGATCGATTCCGACCGCGATGTCGTCGCTCATGGACCTTCCGTGCAGGGGGCAGAGGATCGTAGGCGCGCGCGCTGCGCAGTGTCAAACAATGGCCCACGGGCGCGGCATGAACACCTTCTCCCACGTCTCCAGGGCGAAGCGGTCGGTCATGCCGGAGAGGAAATCGGTGACGGCGCGGGGAAGGTCGTCGCCCGGCCGGGGGGCCACCCCGAAGCGGGAACGAAGCCGTTCGCCGTCCTCCAGGCACCACCGGTTCAGGTCCTCGAGGATGCGCTGGGCCTTGGTGAATTCCTCCTGGACCACGGGGTTCTCGTAGACGCGAGTGTAGAGGAAATCGCGCAGCGCGAGCAGCGCGCCGTGCACGTCTCCCGACATGGCGATGTGGCCCCCCCCCTCGATGTCGGAGGAGCGGATCACGTCCCCGATGAGGTTGTGCAGGCGGACGGAGTGGCGGCCGCCGATCACCCGGGCGATGTCGCGAGGGACCTCCTCCTCGCGCAGGAGGCCGCCGCGGACCGCGTCGTCGAGGTCGTGGTTCACGTAGGCGATGACATCGGCCAGTCGCACGATCTCGGCCTCGAGGGTGAGGGCCTTCCCCGCGCCGCCGGCCATGAGCACGTTCCCGCGACCCTTGGAGTGGCGCAGGATCCCGTCGCGGACCTCCACGGTGAGGTTCAGCCCCTCGCCGTCCTTCTCGAGCACCTCGACGACCCGCAGCGACTGCTGCACGTGGTGGAAGCCGCCCGGCACCACCCTGTTGAGCAGTCGCTCCCCGGCGTGGCCGAACGGCGTGTGGCCCAGGTCGTGCCCCATCACCATGGCCTCGACGAGCATCTCGTTCAGGCGAAGCGCGCCCGCGATGGAGCGGCCGACCTGCGCCACCTCGAGGGTGTGCGTGAGCCGGTTCCGGTAGTGGTCGCCTCGGGGAGCGAGGAATACCTGGGTCTTTCCCTTGAGGCGGCGGAAGGACTTTGAGTGGAGGACGCGGTCCCGGTCCCGCTGGTAGGGGGGGCGCATGTCGTCCTCGGGGTCCTCGCGATCCCGGCCGCGCGTGTCCCGGGAGAGCGCGGCGCGGGGGTGCAGGCGCGCGACCTCCTGCCCCTCGAGCATGGCGCGAATGGTCGGTGGCATGCGACTGGATGTAACCCGATTGGTCATTCCTGTCGTCTCCTTCACCGGGGCGCGATCAGGCTCGCGTCGAGCACGACGAGCAGGAGGTTCGACAGGGCGTGCGCCACGGCCGGGGCGACCACGTTCCCGGTGCGGGCCCGCAGCCAGCCGAAGAGGAGACCGGGCAAGAAGGTGACGAGCCGCCAGGGCTGGAGGGTCACCAGGTGGCCGGCCGCGAAGAGTGCCTGGGTGGCCAGGAATCCCGGTCCGATCTCCGCGCCCAGGATGCGTCGGGACGGACCGGATCGGCCCCAGGCCGTCTGCATCCACCCTCGGTAAAAGAGCTCCTCGGGCAGGGCGACGGCGAGCAACTGGGTCGCGGCGGCGAGCGCGAGCCCGGGGGGAAGCCGGGGCTCGAAGACCGCCGGGAGGCCGGCCGCGCGCGCGCCGGCAAGCAGGGCGAGCGCGAAGACCGGGAGGACGACCAGCGAGACCCCGAGTCCGGTGGCTACGCCTCGGCTCCAGGCCAGCCAGGTTCGCCGGTCGGAGAGCCCCCACCACGGCAGTCCATAGTCCTGCCAGGACTCTCCCCGGCCACGGATCCGGAAATCGGGGACCAGCACGAAGAGAAGGGCCGCCAAACCGCCGAGGTTCCGCCCAAGTAGACCGGTCGGCTCCACCTTGCCCAGGGCCGCGGCGACGCCGATGCCGGCCACGACCCAACCCCACGTCGACATGAGCTCGCGCCGGGATGGGGGAGGACCCCCGGTGGAGGGAATGTCGGGCACGCTTCGGAGGAGCATTATGATGCACGTGGAGATGGAGCGCGAACCCGCGGTTGCCGGCCGATTCTACCCGGCCGACCCGGCAGTGCTGGCCGAGGAGGTGGCCTCGCTCCTCGCCGAGCGGCCGGACGGGCGGGCCACGCCAGGGCCGCCCAGGCCCGCCATCGGCATGCTCGCGCCGCACGCCGGGTACATGTACTCGGGACCCGTGGCGGGGGCGACCTACGCCCGGGTCGACGTGCCCGGTCGCGTGATCGTCCTCTGCCCCAACCACACCGGCGTGGGAAAACAGGTGGCCGCCTGGCCCGGCGGTGCGTGGGCGACGCCGCTCGGGCGGGTCCTGGTGAACGAGGCCCTGACGCGGGAACTGCTCGAGACCGGCCTCGCCTCTCCCGATCGCGAGGCCCATCGTTACGAGCACTCCCTGGAGGTGCAGCTCCCCTTCCTCCAGCTGCGCAATCCCGAGGTCTCCATCGCCGCCGTCTGCCTCGGCCCCCTCTCCTTCGATCGATGCCAGGAGCTCGGCCTGCAAGTCGCCCGCATCGCCCGACGCCACCAGGCCCTCATCGTCGCCTCGAGCGACATGAGCCACCACCTGCCTGCGGCGGCGGCTCGCGCGAAGGACCGGCTGGCGCTCGACCGGGTCCTGGCCCTCGACCCGCGGGGCCTCCACGAGGTCGTGTCGCGCGAGCACATCTCCATGTGCGGGTCCGTGCCGGCGACGGTCATGCTGGTCGCGGCCGTCGAGATGGGGGCGAGAGAGGCCGAGCTGGTTCGCTACGCCACCTCGGGCGACGCCACGGGCGACGACCGAAGCGTGGTGGGCTACGCCGGCGTCGTGGTTTCCTGACGGGGCCGCCGCCGAAGCAGGAGCGCCAGCGCCGCGAGTCCGAGCCAGGTGTCCTTCGCCCCGACCGTCGAACAGCCCTCCGCGTGGGAGCCACATGTCTTCACGGCACCCCCGAGCGGATAGATGTCGCACATCCCTTCCACCGCATCGGCCGAGAGAAACCGCTTGCGCGTCTCTCCCTGTGTGGCCCTGGCGAACATCGTCGAGGCGCGCAGGTCGGAGTGCGAGAGGCCGAGGAAGTGCCCCGCCTCGTGCGTCATCGTGTTCCGCAGATCCATCCCGATGCAGCCCGTGCGACGCTCCTCGGAGCAGGCCGGCGCGGGCGGGTCGACGCAGGTGACGAGGAAGCCCTCATCGTCGTCGCCACCGTCGCCGGCGTTCACCTCCACGTCGGCGTCGAGGATGGCGCCAGTGGAGACCCGGTAGGTGATGGTGGTGAGTGCGATGAGCTGGTCGTGGTCCCAGCAGCCGAGGTCGTCGGCGCAGGTCCCGGCTGCGATGCAGGGCGCGCCGGGCGGAACCACCGAGTGGGACCCGCTGCAGGGGCCGCGCCGGATGGCGATGCGGTTTGTCCCGTCGGCGCCAGTGGCGGTGGCGGTCGTGACCCCCTGGAAGGAGAGCTGCATGTCGGTGCAGGGCGCCGAGGCACTGGATCTCGACGCCGCTGCCCATGCGTCGAAGGCGCTCCGGATGGCCTCGACCGGATCCCCGCCGGAGCGGCAGGCCGGCGTGGCTCGCGGATCCCCGACCTCGTAGGGGACGCTGCGCACCTCGGGCGAGGCGGGGTCCGGCCAGTACTGGCAGAGCCCCTCCCCGGCCGTGGAGCGTTCGTACGCCGGGACCTGCCCGGTCCCTGCCGCGAGAAGCGCCGCCACGGCGAGGGCGAGCGGCGGTGTCAACGGGCCCGCACCCTTCGCTCCAGCTCGTCGACCGGCATGGCCTCGACGCGCCGCTCGGACGAACGAAGCGGAGCTCGCTCGAGCCGGAGGCCGGCGAGTTGCGGGACCGCACTGCCGGCCTCGACCCGGAACTTGCCCAGGGCCAGGCCGAGGACGCGCCATCTCCCGGCGCCGGCCGCCCGGAGGAAGACCACGACCTCCTCGCCGTTCTGGAAGGACGGCGCCCCGGAGACCACCTGGGCCACGTCGCCGACGGTGCCGCCCGGAACGTCGACGGCGATCTCGGCGGGCGGAGTGCCGCGCCAAGTCGAGAGGCGGCGCAGCGACACGCGGGTGCGGATGTGCCGGCCATCCGGCGCCCAGCGCGGGGTCGCCGAGGTCACCGTTCCACGGACGACGGCGTCGGCATCGCGAGCGAGCTCCTCCACCGAGACCTCGGGCGCCACGGCGGCCATTGCCGGAGAGGCAACCCAGAGGGAGAGCACGGCGAGGGCCCAGCGCACCCCTGGAGCCTAAGCCATCTTGTGCTAGCTTGCGCGCCCATGAGCGCTCCGGTCCGCGTCCGATTCGCCCCGTCGCCCACCGGCTACCTCCACATCGGAGGGGCCCGCACGGCGCTGCTCAACTGGCTCTGGGCCCGCCACACCGGCGGGAAGTTCATCCTGCGCATCGAGGACACCGACCGGGAGCGGTCCACCGAGGAGGCGGTGCGAGCCATCCTCGACGGGATGCGATGGCTCGGGCTCGACTGGGACGAGGGGCCGGAGGTGGGCGGGCCGTTCGGGCCGTACTTCCAGATGCAGCGGCTCGGCCTCTACCGCGAGTACGCCGAGCGGCTGGTGAAGTCCGGCAAGGCCTACGCCTGCTACTGCACGAAGGAGGACCTGGACGGGCAGCGCGACCACGCCAAGGCCGAGAAGCGCCAGTTCATCTACCCCGGCACGTGCCGGGAGGAGAGCTACGACCCCTCCCGCCGCCACGTGATCCGGTTCCGGCTCCCCAAGGTCCTCGAGGTGACCTTCACCGATCTCGTGAAAGGGCCGATCACCCGCCCCGGATCGACGCTCCAGGACGAGGTCATCGTTCGCGCCGACGGGGTCCCGCTCTACAACTTCGGCGCGGTGGTGGACGACGTCACCATGCAGATCAACCTGGTCTCGCGGGGCGACGACCACGTGAACAACACCGCCATCCAGGTGCTGCTCTACGAGGCGCTCGGCTACCCGTTGCCGGCCTTCGCCCACCTGCCCATGATCCTGGGGGCCGACAAGACCCGCCTCTCGAAGCGGCACGGCGCCACCAGCGTCACCGCCTACCGCGACATGGGCTTCCTGCCCGAGGCCATGGTGAACTACCTGGTGCGGCTGGGCTGGTCGCACGGCGACCAGGAGATATTCACTCTTAGTGAATTAGTGGAGCACTTCGGCTTCGATCACGTGGGCGACACGGCTGGCGTCTTCAACCCGGAGAAGATGGCCTGGGTGAACCAGACCTGGATCAAGTCGCTCTCGCCGCAGGAGCTCGCGCGGCGCGCCCTGCCCTGCTACCGGGCAGCCGGGCTCGAGGTGGCCGACGACGCCCGCCTCGTCGGGGTGGCCCGGGTGTTCCAGGAACGGGCCAAGACGCTGGTCGAGCTGGTGACCCAGTCCCGCTACCTCTTCGCGCCGGTGGAGATGGATCCCAAGGCGAAGGAAAAGTTTCTCGGGCCCGACGGGCTTTCCATCCTTCAGGGGATCCGGGACGGGATCGCCGGGATGGAGACGCCCGACGCGGCCGGCCTGGAGAAGCTCTTCCACCACGTGGCCGCGGCGCGTTCGCTCGGCCTCGGCAAGGTCGCACAGCCGGTGCGGGTGGCGCTGACCGGAGGGACGGCTTCGCCGGGCATCTACGATGTGGTGCTGCTTCTGGGTCGCGAGGAGTCGATGAAGCGGCTCGACGACGCAATCCGGGCCGGCCTGCACTGAAAAGTGTCGCGGGACCAGTCGGGCTCCCCGCATCATCAGAGTCCCTCTTGGGGCGTCGTCCGATCCTGCCGTCCCCGGCAGTCCCGTGGCGCTCCCACGCGGCCGGCCTGAACTGGTTGACCCAAAGGGAGTCTAGTTCAGTTATTCCAGGCGCATACCTTGGTCGAGGGACACCGTCATCCATGACGGCACAGATGTTTACTAGAATATTTTAATGTATAATAATTTCAATATCTTAGAGTAATTGACTCGGATCAACGACCTCTGGGGGAGAATTCTCTAGTTTTCCCCGCCATCCAGGGTCGACCCCTGGGAGGGAGCGACTCAGGGATCGCTCGCAGGAGGGGAACAGTGAAGCACTTCGGTCGCAGGGCCTCGATCTCCGTCGTCGTGTGTCTCGCAACAGTGCTGGCCCTGTCGGGCTGTGGCGCCTCACAGCCGCCGGCCGAGAAGGCCTCGGACACCTCGAGCGCGCCGGCTGCAGCTCCCTCGGCCCTTCCGGTGGCGCAGATCCTCCCTCCGCGTTCCGGCGCGGCGACGACCTGTGCCCCGCTCCTCGGCCACGCTGCCTATGCGGCGCAGTCCTGTGAGGCGTGTCACCCGTGCGGCGCGAAGGCGACGAGCGGTCACCCGGCCGCGTGGACGGATCGGACGAGCGCCGGCTTCCACGCCTACTCCGCGAACAACGGGCTCTCGAACTGCCAGGGGTGCCACGGCGCCGCGCTCGACGGCGTGGGCGGAACCGCCACGACCTCTTGCGCCCAGTGCCACGGCGCCACCTGGAAGACGAACTGCGTGATGTGCCACGGCGGCACCGACAACCAGACCGGCGCGCCGGCGAAGACCACCTGGGGCAACACCGCGGACGCGGTCCGCGTTGGCACCCACACCGCGCACGTCGCGGCGACCCACGGGCTCGCGGCCGCCGTCGCTTGCGCCACCTGCCACGTCCAGCCCGTCGACGCCCTCGCCGCCGGCCACGTCGACGGCGGTACCTCCGAAGTCGTCTTCTCCGGTCGCGCCATCCAGGGGGTCGTCACCGCAACGGCCTGGACCCGCGCCACCGCCACCTGCTCCAACACCTACTGCCACGGTGCCACGCTCCAGGGCGGCACCGCCACTGCGCCGGTCTGGACCCGGACCGACGGCACCCAGCGCGCCTGCAACTCCTGTCACGGCGCTCCGCCCCCGCCCCCGCACTCCACCAGCACTGGCTGTGCCACCTGCCATGGCGCGGGCTACTCGGCCACGACCGTCAATGTCGCCACGCACATGAACGGCGTGCTCGACGTCTCGGGCATGACCTGCACCTCCTGCCACGGCACCGCTGGCCGCGCCGCGACGGCGCTGAATCCGCAGTTGCCGGCCGCGCCGCCGGTCCAGGTCTCGGGCCACCCCGCCTCCGCAGTCGGCGCGCACCAGGCTCACCTCGTGAACACCCGGCTCCGCTCGGCGGCCATCGCCTGCACCGAGTGTCATGTCGTGCCGTCGTCGACGAGCCACTCCACCGGCGTCGTGGACATGACCTGGGGCACTCTGGCGAGGTCGGCCGCCGTCGTCCCGACCTGGACCGGCGCCACCTGCACCAACTACTGCCACGGCGCCACCCTCGTGGGCGGCACCGCCAAGGCTCCGACCTGGATCGGCGGCGCCACGCAGGCCGCCTGCACCTCCTGCCACGGCCTCGCCCCCGCGAACGCCTACCACACGCGCACCGACCTCGCCTGCGGCGCCTGCCACACGGGTTACACGGCGACCACGGTCAACGCGGCGAACCACATCAACGCCACGCTCGACTACACCGTCGGCTGCACCACCTGCCACGGCAACTCGGCACAGACCGCCTCCCAGGCCGCTCCGCTCTTCGCGGCCCCGCCCACCGATGCGAGGGGCAACACCGCCATCACCTCCCGCGGCGTCGGCACCCACCAGATCCACCTCGTGAACGGCACGCTCCGCAACGCGCTCGCCTGCTCCGAGTGCCACACCGTGCCCTCCTCGCAGCTGCACGCGAACGGGACGGTGGAGGTGGT
>Ga0315276_10003783_pt1 | contig 13866 bp, 10 predicted proteins | sample YL17G05_0_MG_FD_204542 | JGI IMG/M metagenome (GOLD analysis project Ga0315276, IMG submission 204542) | Sediment microbial communities from Yellowstone Lake, YNP, Wyoming, USA - YL17G05_0 | ecosystem: Environmental > Aquatic > Freshwater > Lake > Sediment | place: USA: Wyoming | collected...
CAGCAATTGAAGAGCAGATTTCAAGCATGTGTGCGCCCAGCACTCTGTCACCTGATGGACTGAAATGATAAGTGTAATCTTCCATAAAACTGGTGCCTTTTTTTAGGCCTGTGCTCATGACTTTCATAGCACGTACCAGAGCCGAGGTCTTCCAATCACCTTCCGCACCAAAGCCGTAGCCGTCTGCCATCAAGCGCTGAACAGCCATGCCGGGCAGTTGCGCCAGTCCGTGCAAATCTTCGAAGGTGGTGGTAAACGCCTTGAAGCTGCCGGCTTCCAGGAAATGCCGCAGCCCGAGCTCAATGCGCGCCCCTTCTCGCAGGGATTGGTGCTTCTCACCGTTTGGCAGAAGGTCGGGGACAACATCATAAAGGTCCAGATATTCCGCGACAAGCTGGTCAATATCCGTGTCCCCTACCTGGTTGATGACCCTGACCAGATCGCCGACACCATAACCGTAAACGCTGTATCCCAACTGGATTTGGGCCTCGACTTTATCGCCTTCGGTGACGGCTACGTCGCGCATGTTGTCACCGAAACGGGCGATTTTTTCGTCCTGGGAATCATGCCAGGCACCTGCAGCCCGTGTCCAAACGCCCAGGCTGGCCTGAACGTCATCGTCCTGCCAGAAACCGACCACCACCTTGCGGTTCAGGTGCATGCGGGTACCGATGAAACCAAACTCCCTGTCGCCATGGGCAGACTGGTTGAGATTCATGAAGTCCATATCGATCTCAGACCAGGGAATCTCACGATTGAACTGGGTATGTAAATGAACAAATGGTTTCCTTAGCAAGCTCAATCCCGCGATCCACATTTTGGCCGGAGAGAAGGTATGCATCCACATGATCAATCCGATGCAATTCCTGGTACCATTTGCTTCCAGGCACAATTCGCGGATGGATTCGGGGGTCGTCAGAACTGGTTTAAAAATCACCTTTACAGGGATATGGGCCGATGCATCCAAGGTTTCCGCAATCTGCTTGGAATGCTCCGCAACCTTTTCCAGCGTCTTTGGACCGTAGAGGTGCTGACTGCCGGTGATAAACCAGACTTCGAAATGCTTAAGATCCACCATGTTCATCTCCTGGATTATGCAATAAATTTTCGAGCTCCCCGGGTAGAGCCAGGGTCACTGTCCGTATTGTTCTTTGTAACGCTTATAAAGGCGGGAGACCATTTCATCTGGGATGGGGATCGGTTCTCCCAACTGCAGAGAATAATAGACCGTACGGGCTGCATCCTCCACCATCACCGCAGCTTTAACAGCAGACCTGGCGGACTTGCCAACCGTAAAGACACCATGGTTTTGCATCAAAATTGCAGGCGAATCGCCGATCGACCGCACAATTTCCTTTCCGATGGCTTCGTCACCGATGGGCGCAAATCCGCCAATCGGGATCGCCCCTCCAAACTCGTCACAAATGGCGGTTAGAACCGGCGGGATGGGCTTGCCAACCGCCGCAAAGGCCGTGGCAAACGGGGAGTGGGTATGAACGATGCCATTCACATCCGGGCGCTGGCGATAAATATAGAGATGGGTGGCTGCGTCGGAAGATGGTTTCAGCGTTCCCTCCACGATCTTCCCGTCTAAATCGAGGACAACCATCTTATCGGGGGTAAGATCGGAATACAGCACTCCGCTCGGCTTGATGACCACCAATCCGCTCTCCGGGTCGCGGCCACTTATGTTACCACCGGTCCAGACGACCAGATTGTTGCGAGGCAATTCCTGGTGTAGTTCGCACACTTCCTTGCGCAATTCCTCAATTATCATAATTTGCCTTCCAAGGCCGTAATTTATTTGATCCAACTCGCTAAGGACTTACGATCTCAAGTTGAAAAGTGTGGATAATGTCATAATTCCTTGCCAAGGCCACGGAGATCCTGCCTGTGCTGATTCCATAGATGATAGACCATTGTGTGCCATCCATTCTCGCGGAGACATCGCTGAGAAGGTCCATGCCATCTTCGGGAGTGAGAGTTCCATCACTGGAGGCGAGTCGTTCCTCCATGATTCCATAACGCCACCCGCTGCTTCCTACTCCTTGAGTCCCAATCCCAAGCAGATGGTTGGTAGCCAGGTGCCAGGCATGTTCATTGGACAAGACAACCTTTTGACCGGCGATGTATTCGATCAGTACTGCTTGACCATTCCTATCGGCAATCAGATAATGGACTGGCGGTCCACCGGTAAAGTCGATGTTGTATTGGGAAAAGATCGCAACGGTCTCATCAACAGTGCGGGCATGATCAAGGACCTCCCGGATAATAACAAGGGATCCGATGGTCGGCCTGGAGGAATCGTAGTCGGCAACGCTCTCATTCACGGCTGCTATACCAATTGTCAGCCCGTACTCATTCATCCCATCGAAAGGAAAATATGGAGCGCCCAGTAGTGCTTCGCGTTCAGTGATGGGCAATCCCATTAGTGTTTGCAAATTGCCAGGGCTAACATTGAAATAGGTAAGATTTACCATCGAAACGGATGAATAACCGTCGGGCGGATCAGTATAAAGCAGGAGCGCCGGAGCGTAAGCCCAATCTAGATTCCGCCCATAGAGCAGGTGATTTTCATCCCCGAGAGCAGCGAACAGTGAGCAGGCGAAAGGTGTATTGTCAGGAAAGTCCACTGTCACTGGACTGTCATACCCGCCGACATAATGCATCACATAGAGCGGATAATCATCCACTTTCTCCAGGCTGTTTAATGTCTCAAATTCATCATGGGAGAAACCGTAGGTGTTTTCGGTTGGAGTTGGGGATGGCACAGCGATTGATGGCGCACAAGCGAACAAGGCCAACAGAATCGCGATCCCAATTCCTGTTTTGTAAAAATAAGCCATACCAGGTGTATTCATAATTCCTTCCAGGCAATTAGCTTATTGCGATTGACGCATTTTGATTGTCTTGAGCTTTTCGAGCATATCACTCTTTCGCTTCCTTGCTTTCACTCTTCTACTTCAGTCCATCCACGGCAGCTCTTTCGATGACAAGTCCCTTTTTATAGCGTTCCATGAATGCCAAAAAGCCATCCACATCCTCTCGAGCGGGAGTGATCGTTGTGCCGTTTTCATGCGCAAAAACCCTTTTGGAGAGATAGGCTTCCAAGGGTTCGTGCTTTGTCTTATGAAGCATAAAAGATGCAAGCAGTGCAATTCCCCAAGCGCCGCCCTCCCCGGCGGTCTCCATCACGGTAACGGGAACATTCATCGCTGCTGCCATCATCTTTTGCCCCACTTCTTTTGTTTTAAAGAAGCCCCCGTGACCGAGAACCCGGTCGATCTTCACCTGCTCCTGCTCAAAGAGAATATCCATGCCGATTTTCAGCGCGCCGAGCGATGAAAATAGGTGAATCCGCATGAAGTTCGCAAGGTTGAACCGGCTTTCGGGGGTACGGACGAATAGCGGGCGTCCTTTTTCCAGGTGGGTGATGTGCTCGCCGGAAAGATAGGCATAGGCCAACATTCCGCCACCATCCGCATCTGCCTTGAGTGCTTGCTGGTAGAGCATTTCAAAAAGTTTCGATTGGCTGACTTCCACACCGAGAGCCTGTGTAAACTCGTGGAACATCTCCACCCAGGCATTCAAGTCGGATGTGCAGTTGTTGCTGTGTACCATTGCCACTGGTTTGCCGGATGGTGTGGTGACCATATCGATTTCAGGATACAGTTTCGAAAACGCCTTTTCCAGCACGATCATGGCAAAGACCGATGTCCCGGCAGATACGTTGCCCGTGCGCTCCGCCACACTGTTGGTGGCGACCATGCCTGTGCCCGCGTCGCCTTCCGGGGGGCAGAACGGGGTCCCGGCTGTGAGTTTCCCACCCGGGTCGAGCAGTTTTGCGCCTTCCTCGGTCAGATTCCCGGCGGAATCCCCGGCAACCAGTACTTTGGGAAGAATGTCCTGCAATTTGAACGGGAGTTTTTCTACGGCGAGCAATCCATTGATTTGTTCGATCATGTGTTCTTGGTAATCGTTGGTCTTGCTATCGATGGGGAACATGCCCGATGCTTCGCCAACGCCCAACACCTTCTGCCCCGTTAGTTTCCAATGGACATAACCTGCCAGAGTGGTCTGAAAACGAATGTCCCTGACATGGGGTTCCTCGTTCATTATCGCCTGGTAGAGGTGTGCAATGCTCCAACGTTGGGGAATGTTGAATTGGAACAAGTTGGTGAGTTTCTCTGCTGCCTGTCCGGTCATGGTATTTCGCCACGTGCGAAACGGGACAAGCAAATTTCCATCCCGATCGAATACCAGGTAGCCATGCATCATGGCGCTGAAGCCGATGGCGCCAAGGGTCTGAAGTGGGGTATTGTAATTCGCAAGAACTTCACCGCTGAGCTTCCGATAGCTTTCCTGCAAGCCTGTCCACACATCTTCGAGACTGTATGTCCAGACGCCATTTTCGTATCGGTTTTCCCACTCATGGCTTCCCGATGCTATCGGCGTATGATCGTCGGCGATCAACACCGCCTTGATGCGGGTAGACCCGAATTCGATACCAAGAATGGTCTTTCCGCTCTCAATTGCTTTTTGGAAATCGTCTTGATTCATGTTCATCTCCCGTGACTGGAGTTAGCATTCCACGATCACCTTCAACCCTTCCCGTCGCTCCGCCATCGAAAACGCCCCGTCAGCCTGTGCCAGCGGGAAGCGATGCGTTACCAGCGAGCGCACATCCACCAGTCCTTGTGCGACCAATTCGATGGCACGTGGGTAGGTGTGTTTCATTCGCCGCACCAGCTTGATGGTCAGCCCCTTGCGGCGCGCCACGGAAGCAGAAAAAGAGGTCTTCTCATCATCAGGAATCCCTGTCAGGATCACTTTTCCACCGGGGATGACCGCGGCAAAAGCATCGTCGACCGCGCCCTGGTTCCCGGCCACCTCGAACGCAACATCGACTCCTCGTCCCCCGGTTGCCGCCCGGAGTGTGCTGGAATCGAGCCGGTCTGATACGAAATGAGCATGATCTGCCCCTAAAGTTTTCGCTGCTTCCACTCGGTGTGGGAGTTTATCGGTGGCAATGATCTTCACCGCTCCCGACAGTTTCGCCAGCTGGATGATGAGCAACCCGATCGGGCCGCAGCCGAACACCCCCACCGTCATCCCGGTTTTGAGATGCGCCAGGTCAACCGCATGAATCGCCACCCCAAGCGGTTCCAGCATCGCTCCTTCCTCGTCTGTGATCGAATCAGGCAGAGGGAAAAGGCATCTTTCGTCCCAGGCCATATACTCACACAGCGCGCCATCCACATTGCCATACCCGGCAAAACGGATCTCCGGGCATAAGTTGGGGTGACCATGCTTGCAGAAATCGCACTTCCCGCATGGGATGGCCGGGTCAACCGCCACGCGCTCACCACTATCAAGGATCCCCGCAAATTCGTGCCCTGGAACCAGCGGGTGTTCAAGAAGCTGCGCATCACCTATTCCGCCTTCGATAAACCAGTGCAAATCCGATCCGCAGATGCCTACGGCCTTCACTTGAACCATTTTCTCTCCTGAACCTGGAATCGGGTCAGGTTCATTGTGCAGGCGGAGGTCAGCGCGAGCGTGGAGACGGATAACCTTCATGGAATTTGCTCACCTTGAGAATTATAAGAGCGGTCGGTGATGCTGAAACCTGTCGGACGGATAATGCTCACTGTCACAATATAATCTGTGGCAGGTACGATAAATGGGATCTCACCAGACCATTGTGAGGCGGGGGCCAGTGTTGGCAGTGAAACATCTCCTTCTGAAAACACATCATTATTGTCCAGCGAGGTCACTGCCCAGTGTAGAGTGTACCCGCGCAGAGTATAGACAGGCATATCCACCCCAATTGGACCGCGGGTATACAACAGAATGGTCGCTGTCTGCTGATCATCAACCACCGGGGAGAGAGTCAGCGAGTCGAACAACGCCGGGGCATATTCATCCCGCAAGACTTCCCAGGAGCCGCGCCGATTCCGATCATAATCCACCAGTCCCATGATAAAGCTGCTACGGGTGCGGTAGTCCTGGTAGGTCCAGAATATGGCTCCAGATACAAACGGCTTGCTGCGGAAAATCGTCATCTGTTCAACAATCAGTTGGCACCGGATGACATCAGCAGCTTCCGAATCAGAAGGCGTGCCATCCGGAATGAAGTAATACAGATCTGCATCCAGCGTGGCAGTGGCCGGTCCCCAGAGTTCATTCCAATGTGGTTCAAAACCGTATTCAGTAATAATGATGGCTTTATCTGGCCATGTCTGGTGTATGCGATCGAGAGCCGGGCCTAAACCCTGCTTGGGGCCAACCCAGGTCCCAAAATATTGATTCATCATTACAAAGTCCGAGAATTTGGTGGCCTCAAAAAAAGTCCTCGATCCAAGACGGTTGGTTGCAAATCCAACCGGACGAGTGGGATCAAGCGATTTTACATACGCCAGCATGTCTTGAACGAATGAATTCCCGGCAGATGTATCCGATTCTATCTCGTTACCAATGCTCCATGCCCACACGGATGGATGATTGAAATCTTCCATAATCATCTCGTTGATCTGCTGCATTTCCAAAGTCCGCATTTCGTCGTTATTCATCTGGGTCTGGTTTAATTGCCAAGCGGGTACTTCGGGGATCAGCAGGATGCCATGGTGGTCGGCATAATCCAATACGGTATCATCCTGCGGGTAATGCACCGGGCGGGAGAGCACTTCGTTGAGCGTTTTCAGGTCATCATAGTCAGCAATCATGGCGGTGACAGTTTCAGCTGAGCCCTGGCCGGGATAATCCGCATGCCGGGTAACGCCTACCAACCGGACCTGTTCGCCGTTTAGATAGAATAATCCATCCTTCAACTCCACGGAGCGAATACCAATGGTTACCTTATCCGTGTGAAGATTCTGACCATCATTGTCAATCAGGGAAGCCGACCAGATGTAAAGATTGGGATGGTCAAAATGCCATAGTTTTGGAGAGGTCAGGGTGGCGATCAATTCAATAACCGCAGATTCGCCGGCGGGTGCGCTTACATGCGATGAAACAGGTGCTGCCAAAGCGGACTGAGAATTGGTCTCCTCCAGGAGGTCAGCAACGATCGTACCGTTTAATGGATTGCCTGAGGTGTTATTGATCGTAATGGTTGCAGTCACGGTTGCTGAATCGGCCTCATCCATGCCAGTGATATGCGGGGTCGAAACAATCTGTTGGCGGGCAATGTATGCCCGGCTGGTGATCTCAAGGGAGACATTACGCGTGATCCCACCATAATTCCACCAGTCATACGACCAGCCCTCGGTAAGTTGGGCCGGAATGCGATCAGAACTACGCAGGTTATCCACCTGGACGGCAATCGTGTTCTCCTCGCCGGGTGTGACAAGATCGCTCACGTCAAACTCGAAAGGCGTATACCCTCCTTCATGCTGGCCGAGATACTCACCATTCAGCCAGACGCGGGCCAGGTAAAACACAGCCTCGAAACGCAGGCGCAGGTGAGCATTCTCGGATTCTACCGGGGCAGTGAATGTCCGGCGGTACCAGGCAAAACCTTCGTAGTCCAGGTATTCGGGCATGACATTCCAAGTGTGCGGCACGTTAACGATCGTCCAGGTGGAATCATCAAAACTGGCAGAAAACCACTCTTGCTCCTCGCCCACCTTGTCCTGATCAATGGAAAAACGCCATTCACCTGTGAAGGGGATGGATTGAGACTCAAGTGCAATGAGGGAGTTAAGATTGGTTGTAGGGGTCATTGGAATGATCGGTTCAACAGATGGTGTTATTCCACAATTTGAAGTGATGACAAGGATTACGAGAGCGAATACCAGGGTGGCATAGCGGACCAGTGGTTTTTTAAAGGAACATCCAGTCTTTACTGATGATTCTGGAGAAAGTTTCATGATTGTGCGCCCTGAGAGGAAGTGATCGTATTGACCATTGCCAAAAAGTTTTCAAGCGGGGTATCCAGTTGTACAGAATGGGTAGGCGCCAGGATCAGTCCACCATCATATCCAACGGTTTCCAGACGGATCTTTATTTCGTTGGCGACATCCTGCGGGGAGCCAAAAGGTAATGTATATTGCTCGTCAATGGTTCCCCAGAAACAAAGTTTGTCTCCGAATTCTTTCTTGATCTTGGCGGGATCCATGGATGCAGGCTGAACCGGGTTGAGCACATCCAGGCCGATTTCGATCAATTCAGGGATGATGGGTTCAACATTTCCATCGGTGTGATAGGCTACTTTCAGATTGGGGTTGATCAACTTCAATTCAGCAATAATATTTGCCATACGTGGCTTAAAATATTTCCGCCACATGTTTGGCGAGATCATCATCTGATTTTGAGCACCCATGTCATCCCCCAAATAGACCATATCCACTCCAAACTCTACCAGTTTTTTCGCGGCAGCCAAATGGTAGCGGTAGGGGATATCAAACAGGGTATTTGCCAAGTCAGGATTCATTGCCATATCAATCAGGGTCTGTTTCAATCCACGCAGTGCCCAGGCAGTCTCAAAAATGGTTGTGACCGTTGAACCAACTATCCAATACTCATCCTTGAAATCCTTGATCATCTGTTCAGCGGCCTGGTATAGCTCCGGCCGATCGGGATCCGGTGCCATGTAGCTGCTGATTGCGTTTTCATCCGCCAATGGATGACCGCTAATTTCGGTATAGTGACCAATCCCAAAGGATGTTTCGTACGGAGTGATATCCCAGCTAATGCCCCATTCGTCAGTATAGGGTTTAATATCCATATAGTAGGAATTGGCCCAACCAACGGAGGTAATTAATAAATCTTCTCCAAGGGAGCGCTCGATCGAGTAGGTGTTTCCATCCCCATGAGGATTATGCGCCTTCAGGTTTTGGATACCCTTTTCTTCTCGCAGACGCGCCGCAAATTCCGGTGTAAAGCCGGCCTGAAAGGGACATCGATCGGCCTTTTGGTGATTTAATGCCAATTCAACACGTTCCCTGGACTTCATCATGGTCTTTTTGTAGTTTCAGATGTCTTCTTTACATCAGTGAGTATCAAAATATCCCGGGGTGCGAGGGTAACGTGCCCGGATAGATCATTGTCGGTTAACAGGTCTAAGAATGGCGACTTTAGGGTAATAACCTGTGCTTCAGGATGATGATTAAGTACAAAGACCAGCCGCTTCTTGCCCTGCCAACGCTCTGCAACTTCGACCCCAATGGGGGTTTCCATCAAGGATTCAACACCGGCTAGCCCGGATATCCAGCGGGCGATCGCGTTGTAATAAACACTATCGCCCAAAATTCCCAAGTAGATTACTTTACCTTTTTCAAATTGATTAATGGTTGCCGCGGGTTTTTGAGCGTAGAAATCCTGGATGTGCCAGGCGATCACCTCTGCCCCCTTCGGCTCGATCACATCTGCCCAAACGGAGGAAGGAAATTCCTCTTCCAGCCCAGGCAGACCAAATTGCACCCGATTATCCTGGTCAATTGGCATGGAGATATATTCTTCGATCTCGATCCCGCACATTTTGGAGACCAAACCGGGTAGTTTCATGTTGACAACCGTGTTTGATTCGTCCTTTACTCCTGTGCGCGGCGTAAAGACCACGACCCCGCCGGTCGCGGCAAATTTTTCCAGGTTTCCAGCGGTCTCTTCGGTCAGAATATACATGGCGGGCACAACGACAATTTTGTAACCGGCCAAAGGATCTTTTTCGGAAACAATGTCTACAGGAATGTTGTTTTCATAAAAACCGCGATAAATATCCTGGATGTGCTTTTCGTATCCAAGGCGTGGATTGTTGGGCTGCACCTGGAAAGCAAAACGAGTATCGTAGGATTGCATGATGGCAACCTTCGCTATTACTTGGGAGCCCGCAATCATTTCTGAGACCCTATGTAATTCCTTGCCTACCTGGGATACTTCAGCATAACGCCGGCCGGGGATGCCATGATGTTCAAGGATTCCCTGCCAGTATTGTTCGGTTCCGACACGTGCGGTGCGCCAGCGAAAATAGACGATCGCATCAGCCCCGTGAGCGATGGATTGGTAGGTCCAGAGGCGCAATTCGCCGGGTTTTGGGGGCACAGCCACATATTCCCAGCCACCGCCTCCGGATTGCTGCTCCATGACCCAGAAATTTTTCTTTTTCAGGCCGCGCATGGCATCATGACTGAGGGCAGCCCTGGCGGGATCGACTTCCGCCTGCATACCCCATTGCATGCGCATGTAGTTATCCCAGGAAACAATATCGAGATCTGCGGTATTGTCATAATAATTGAGCTGGCTATAACCGAAACCCATCAGGTTATGCGTGATGAAATGCCCAGGGCAATGTTGCCGGATGATATCGATCTGAAATTTTTGAAAATCCCGGTATGTGTCAGACATGAAACGGCGATAATCCAATCCCAAACCGGGGTTATGGGAGCGGGCAGTGGTCAGGGGGACAGGGATCTGCGCCCATTCGGTATATCCATGGCTCCAAAAGACAGTGCCCCATTTCTTATTCAGGTTATCCAGGGTTTGATAACAGTTTTGGAGCCACTTATGGAACTCAGTCCGGCAAATGCTGCAATAACAACGATCTCCAAACTCGTTATCAATTTGCCATCCGATCACCGCCGGATTGGCTTTGTAATGCTCAGCCATTTTACGGACGATACGTTCGGTATGCTGGCGGTAGAGCGGATGGTTGGGGCAATATTCTCTGCGTAACCCGTAGGTCTGCCGTACACCATTTTGCTCAACGAGGAAGAGATCCTCCTGCTTTGCCATCAACCAGGGAGGCGGGGAAGCAGTCGGCGTTCCCAGTACTACCTTGATCCCTTTGGCTGAGAGAATCTTGATCGCCCTGTCCAGCCAATCGAATTCAAATTCGCCTTCGGCTCGTTCCAGTTTTGACCAGGCGAACTCGGCCAGGCGGACGACATTGAAGCCCGCTTGTGACATCAAATGAGCATCTTCGGGCCAACGTTCTTCCGGCCATTGTTCTGGATAATAATCTGCACCGAAATAAAACATCAGGTATGTTCCTTGATCACATAAACAATGGCTCAAAATCGCCCGACCGGGAGATTAACGCTGCCTGTTCCAATAAAGACAACGAAGTATAGTTTTCACAAGCATCCAAAATATCAGGCAGCAGGGAAACATCTCCGGCGGTACAAATTCCGGTAACCGGTTGAGAAAGGGCAAAGTTGATGCCATTCTGGATCCATTCCTTTTCAGTAAAGGGCTGGTACCAGGTTGTATTCGTTTTTAGTTTTTCCCCCCAGGGACCTCTGGCTATACTTTTAATTACCATTATTCCGATATCCCGTTTTGCGCATTGTGCCAATAATTCTTCAGCCCGCTGTCGGTAGTCTGGATTACTGTATAAAATGAAATTAATTGGAAATAAAACTGTATCAAAATCAAACCGTCGTAAAGCTTCCAGGAAAACAAGAGGCACATCCAATCCATGTCCTGTGATCCCAATGAATTTTATTAAGCCCTCTTCCCTGGCTTCTATCACTGCCTCCAATGCTCCTCCGCCACGTGTGATCAAATCCAACTCTGCCATAGTCCCAACGGCATGAAATTGATAAAGATCAAATGATTCTGTCCTGAGAACATCCAGGGAATGCCGAAGTTCATCATGGGCGGCGCTTTTGGTTCGCTGCGTGGTTTTACAGCCCAGGAAGAAACGGTTCCGCTCGGCTTCCATCCAAGGACCCAGGCGGTCTTCAGCCTGTCCATAGCCAGGGGCTACATCAATATGGTTTATTCCCGAGGCAAGCACTAATTCCATCGTTTGGTCAGCTAGCTTTTGAGAAATCTCATAAAAAGCCGCCGCACCAAAGATCGCCAATGTACTTTCATGGTTTGTTCGACCAAATCTTCTTTTTTTCAATTCCCGCTCCTCTCATAAAGGCAAAAGCCGGAATCGGGTCCATTCATGGTTAGCCTTTGATGGCTCCTGCAGTAATACCTTCCGCAAAACGACGCTGGAAGATCAGAAATATGATCAACAAAGGAATCAGGCTGATCACAGACATGGCCATCTGGGGACCCCAATATGTTAACCCTGCGCCGCCGTTTAAGGCATTGATCGCCACAGTGATTGTCCAGTTTTCCGGTGATTTCAGGTAAATGAGCGGTCCAAGGTAATTGTTCCAGCTTGACATGAAAAAGATTAAACCCAAACTGACCATCCCGGGTGAAACGATCGGTATAATAATGCGCCAAAAGATCCCAAATTCTGTGGCGCCATCGATGCGCGCCGCGTCCATCAACTCATTATTGATGGAAGAAATGTATTGACGGAAAAAGAAGATCCCAAAAGCATTGGCTGCTCCAGGAACGATCAGCGGCCAGAATTTGTCCACCCAGCCAAATTCACGCATAATGACAAAGGTGGGTACCATCATCACTGCACCCGGTATGATCATGGTCGCCAGGAGGGTCGCAAAAAGGATTTTTTTGCTCGGAAACTCGAATTTCGCAAAACCGTAGCCTCCCAGGGCGGTAAAAAACAGGCCTAGCAGGGTGGACGAAAGTGCAATGACTATGGTATTGAATATTATATTAACAAGTCCCCTCTCTTCGAATACGTAAGTGTAATTGCTCAGGATGGGATTTTCCGGGATCAATCTCGGGGGATAACCAAAAATATCCTCCGGCAGTTTGAGGGATGTGCTCAACATCCATACGAACGGCAGGATCATGAAAATTGAAATGAGGATCAACATTGCATAAAGGACTATATCAGTGAGAATTTTCCGACCAGTTCCTGACATGGTAAAGAATCTCCTTATCCCTGTTCCTGATTCAAACGGAATTGGATGATGGTCAGAATAAAGATTAATGCAAAGAAGGTGTAGGCTACAGCAGAAGCATAGCCGAACTGATAACTTCCAAAGGCAAGGCCGTAAATTCGAATCAAGGGTGTGATGGTTGCATTGACTGGTCCGCCGCGAGTGAGGGTTGAGACCTCAGTAAATAGCCCAAAACTTCCGATCATTGAGGTGATCGTACAAAAGAGGATCACCGGGCGCATGAGGGGCACAGTGATTTGGAAGAATCCCTGGATGGGGGAAGCACCATCAACCTGGGCGGCCTCGGTAAGATCCTTTGGAATGGTTTGCAGACCGGCCAGCATGATGACCATGTTATATCCCAACCATGCCCAGATGATCAACAAACACAATGATATGCGCGCCCACCAGACGTTTTCCAACCAGGGTATTCCAGGCAAACCTAAAACCCCAAGGAGCATATTGAACAGGCCATTCTGTTTCTCGAGCAGGATTTGGAAGGTAAATCCGGCCGCCACCATGTTGGTGATGAAGGGCAGGAATATCAATGTCCGGAAGAAACGAAATCCTTTGACCCTGCCTGAATTCAGGATGACTGCCAGGACAAGTGCAAGAAATAGCATTACTGGAACGTAAAGAAAAAAGAGGATGACACCATTGGCCATGGACTGCCAAAAGACTTTGTCCTTCAGGACCAAACCAAAGTTGACCAACCCGGCAAATTCCATGGGACCAACCCCTTTCCACCGGGTGAAGCTCAAATATAACGAGAGTCCCATGGGGTAAAGACCAAAAATGGCAAAGAGAATATAAAAAGGGGAAATGAATGTATAGGCCCAGCGAGCTTTTTTTATCCGGAGCCAAAGTGAAGGAGAAGATGCTTTTGTATCATCTGAAAGCATCTGTTTTTGTACTCGAGTCATTGGTACCTCCCAAAGGCTGTGGGATCGAACGATCCCACAGCCTTTTGGAACTTTATGGTTTAGGGCATGCCCGTCTCAAGACGGACAGCATCCGCTGCATCCCTCAAGGCATCTTCTGCACTCATGGTACCCATAGAGAAATTTTGAAGCGCCCTGGCTCCATTATTTGACATCGTTACTGCATATTGGCC
>Ga0315276_10003784_pt1 | contig 13865 bp, 10 predicted proteins | sample YL17G05_0_MG_FD_204542 | JGI IMG/M metagenome (GOLD analysis project Ga0315276, IMG submission 204542) | Sediment microbial communities from Yellowstone Lake, YNP, Wyoming, USA - YL17G05_0 | ecosystem: Environmental > Aquatic > Freshwater > Lake > Sediment | place: USA: Wyoming | collected...
TTCCCCAGTTCCAGGTTGGATTCCCCGATCATCACATACAGCCGGACGCCCAGTTTGTCAGCTTGCGCCAGTTGCTTGTACATATCGATAGTACCGAACGATGCGCCCGCGTCATGGAAAGTAGTGACGCCGTTTTCCAGGCAAGCCCGGTCGGCCAGTTCGATGGACTTAACCAGGTATTCACGCGCCTGTTGGGGGGACCGTTTCGAGAGGGACACATTCAACGCTTTATCCAGAAGGTCCTGGGCGTTTTCCCGGAAAGCGCCGATGGGTTTGCCGTTTTTATCTTTGACAATTTCGCCGCCGCCGGGGTTGGGGGTGTTTTCATCGATCCCGGCCAGTTCAATGGCTTTTGCATTGGCAAGGCAGGCATGGCCGCTGGCGTGGGTCAGTAAAACAGGGTTTTGGGGAGAAGCTTTGCTCAATAAATCGTGTAGGGGTAAGCCGGCCACGTTCGGTTCCGGGGCATGGTCCCATTTTTCCTCGTGCCAGCCGCGGCCGATGAGCCATTCGCCCGGGTTGGCCTTTTCAGCGGCTTGTTTCACCATTTGCACCGCTTCATCCCAGTTTTTGATGCCTGTCAGGTCCAGTTCCATTTTCGCGCGGCCCAGGGAAGTGAAATGGCCGTGCGCTTCGATCAGGCCCGGGATGGCTGTTTTGCCTTTTAAATCGATCACCCGGGTCGATTTCGAAATATACGGTTTTATTTCTTCGCTGTTGCCGATGGCCAGGATGTGGCCCTGGGAAACGGCAAGGGCTTCCGCCGTGGGTTTGGTATCATCCAGGGTAATGATTTTGCCGCCCGTAAGTACCAGGTCGGCGGATTGAGTTTGTTCTTTTTTATTATCGGATGCGGATACCGATACAAACGTGATCAAACTTATCGTTAAAAAAACCAGGAAAATTGTTGACTGAAAGAATTTTGTTCTCATTCAGGACCTCCGGGTAGAAGTATACCCAATACTTCTTTTTTTAGCAAGTGTAAGAGAGTAAATCTTGCCTTTTAGGTAGGCTAGCCCCATCAGGAAGAGGAAGTGTTTCCGCATTTTTAGGAAATCTCTTCTCTTTATAAGTAAACATTTCCTGATTTTCATGAAATCACTCCTCTCCAACAGGAAACGTTTCCTCATTTTCAGGAAGTGTTTCCTGAACTCGAGGAAATCACTCCTCTTCATCAGGAAATGTTTCCAGATTTCCAGGAAATCACTCCACTCCAACAGGAAACATTTCCTCATTTTCAGGAAGTGCTTCCTGATTTCCAGGAAATCTCTCCTCATTTTCAAGAAATCATTCCTCTCCAACAGGAAGCATTTCCTGATTTTCATGAAGTCATTCCACTCCGACAGGAAACGTTTCCTCATTTCCAGGAAATCACACCTCGCTATCAGGAAACATTTCCTCATTTTCAACAAATCACACCTCTCCATGTGGAAAAGTTTGTACTTAGACAGTCGATTACACCTGGAGAGGAAGTGAGGTTGGTTTTTTTAGTGACGTTGATGGAGGGAAAAACCCCGGGTCCGGGGGAAAAACAGGAACCCGGGGTACAGAAAATTAAGTTTGAGAGGATTTTTCCGTTGAGGTTTCATCCTTAGGGGAAGGTGTTCTCCGATAGTGGATGCTCATATCCCTGGCGATTTGTTCCGCCACTTCGTCGCCGGCCCTGGCGGCAGCTTTAACCGCATTGTAATACAGCCGGGACGATTGATATGCTTCAGCCTCTGCCAGGATGGCGGTATCTTTCACTTTCCTGGAGATCATGTCCAGCTTTTCTTCCACTTTTCGCATCCATTTGCCCAGGACAACATCCTTTTTGAATTCAGCAAAAGACATTTTCCCGGTCAGGTAGGCGGGATTAATCTCCGCATGCCTGTAACCGCGATCGACAAAATCCACGTTTTTACGCCCCATTTTCACCAGGCGTACCCGCTCGGCTATCACCAACTCCGGCAGGGGACCTAATCTTGCGTCGAGTTCTCCCAGCAGGCGATCGACATCGTCGGATTGCTCCTGGGAAATCTCCATACTTACAACATTCGTGCTCATTATAAGCCTCCTTTACAATTTTAGTTTACTACTTTTAAATTTATCTCTCGCAAGGTCACGGGGAAAAACTGGATATAAATAGTGTATGATCATTCTTTCCCGCTGTCAAGTCCTTTTCCCCAGAAAAAAATAAAAAAATTCACAACGTCCTGGGGCTAAAAGTTGAACACTAAATGATTTGAAGGCATTTTTCCGTGTTATGAAAGTGCTATTTTCAAAGGTCTTTAATCATAAAGAATTTACGGCCCGATTTTTTATTATCTATCCGCCATTGCTTACATAATTTACCGGGTGTTCTTCGGTGCCATTTTTTGTACCTGCGGATGAAATGGCTTGTATTAGTGATGTTCATGATTTTGAGGGCTTTTTCAACCTGGGGCTTTTGCATGTTCCAAACCAGGCAGCGGAAAGCGACAAATGTGCTTAATTCCAGGTATTCATGCAGCGTATTGTAATGGTATTTATGGAAGGAGCGGGAGAGGTAGGAGGGTTTGACGTGAAATTTACGGGCCAGGCCCGAAACGGACATAGACGCGATTTTTTCAGGTGGGGCGTTGTCTATCAATAATAGTACGGCGTGGGCAAGGCTTAATTCTTTCATGTTGCTCCTATATTTTCGAGGGGGATCGTTATTTAAAAGTAAATTATTATCACAGATTTCAGCGTAAATCAAGCATTTCCTTTTTATTTTTTCCTTTTTTTCAGCAGTCTGGGTGTTTGACTGACAATTAAAGCGCCCCCCGGTAAAACGATATCAATGATCGGTATTTAGGATTGGAAAAATAAAAATGACCTGGGATTTAGAAACAAGCAAATTCTCAGCCTCAAATTTTTGCCGGCGTACCCAACATGAAAAGGGGCAGGGCTGATTTTTTTCTCAAAGTTGAATAGTGCCCTCTCGAGCTATTGACATTATTGCGGTGCTCTGTTACAATAAATGAGTGAAAAAAATAATTTCTAATTAGTGGGAAAAAAATAGATGAAAGATGAACAGTCAGGTAAGATAATGGGGAATGACAAACCCAATTGTGAAAAGCAATCATCATTCCTCCGTGTCGCCATAATTGGAATGAGTAACCATGTAAAAGCAAATTACCTGGATTATCTTATAACAAACCCTGGAATTAAACCAGTGGCTATATGTGATCTTGCCTTAAATCGAAGCAAAATTAATGAATTGACGCCTGATATCCCTTTTTTCACTTCAATTGAAGAATTGATGGCGTCGATGGAGTTGGATGCAGTAATTATCAGTACTCCTCACTACCTGCATTATAAACAAGCTGCTTTTTCTCTGGATAATGGGTTTGATGTTTTTGTAGATAAGCCTTTGGCCTTAACGGAATCTGAAATAACATCTCTAATCGAAAAAAGTAAAATCCAGGGGAAGATTTTATTTACAGGATTGCCAAGGCGGTACAGTGAATTAAATCGAATTATTTTTGACTACCTCAATCGTGAAGAATTAGGAAAGATTGTCGATTTCGATTTTTCTTATTACCGCCCCTTTTATCAAGGTTTTGAAAGTTCATGGCGAAATTCAGCGCAAAGTGGTGGTGGGGTGTTAATGGACGCCGGTTATCATATAGTCGATTGCTTATTGCGATTGGCGCAAAGCTCCGTTGTATCCTTGAAATGCCATGTGGAAACCTATGAATTCAATGTTGAAGTGGCAGTGAAAATTTCAGCAAAATTTTCTGATAAAAGTGTCGCAAACATAAGCCTCGGTTTAAATGGTCCAAAAGAATTCTTGACTGAAAGAATGTTTATTCACGGTACAGAAGGCGCATTATACTATAATAGAATAAGGATAGGAACAACCAGGGAACAAAGAGAACTACTTTTTATCAAAAACGGCACATTGGAGGAAATCCCTTACCAAGAAAAAGAAGATCTCGATGTTAAACCGCTAATCCATTTCTTCGATTTATGCAAATCCAGGAAGCAGCATACACAGGACTTACAAATCGATTTAAAAATCATTCAATTTATCCGGGAGGCGTACAAAGATGCTGAATTTAAAAGATAATACCCCTCATTTAAATGATAGGGTGAGCCTAGCATTGGAGGTTATAAAAAAAGCAGGTAAAATCACCATAGAGGATTTTTATCTCAATAAGAGGATTACCTTAAAAAAAGAATCTCCTGCAAATATTTCTTGCGATACCGATTCCAAATCCGAAAAAATTATTGTCAATGAGATAAAACATCGTTTTCCCTATGATAATATTATTTCTGAAGAGAGTGAACCGATTGAAAAGGGGGGCGAGTTTCTATGGGCAATCGATCCATTGGATGGGACATCCAATTTTTCTATGAACATTCCCTATTTCGGTATTTGCATCTCTATCCAACATAAGGGTGAGACCCAGTTTGCTTGCATCTTAAATCCGTTTAGCAACGATCTGGTTTATGCAATCGATCAGCAGGGGGTATTTTTAAATGATAGCCCTTTTAAAATAGAAAATGGGGGGAGGGAAAATAATTGGGTGGGTTTTTATATCCAGGGATATGGAGTAAGCAAATCCCAGGAAATTGAAAATCTGAAAAACTTAGTCCTTTCAAGTAAACGTGTTTTAAATATGTGGACCCCATCATTGGATTGGCTTGCATTATTGAGAGGACAAGGAGATTATATTGTTACTTATAATACCGAAACCGAAGATTTCCTTCCGGGCGCCTTTATATATCAACAAGCCGGTGGTCTTGTAGAAACATGGGATGGACTTCCCATTCGCCTTAATTTAAAAAAAGATAGAAAGGTCACTGCTATTGCTGCTTCATTTGGGGTAATCGATAAGATAAAATCAATGGTTTCTAAGATTCAGATAATATAATAAAAACAGATGGAGGCATCATGAATCGATTGCTTATTAGAGAATTAAATGAGAAATCATTTCTAAAGGAAGTCGTTTCAAAATATGCAATCACTGCCATGACGAAGGAGTTTGATGATTGTATCGTGATTGACCTGGATGAATTGTTAGGAATGAAAAATTTGCCATATTTGGTCTACTCTATCGACCATCCCTCTTTCATCAAAAGGCCCGTCGATGAAGAACTGATGTACAAATTTTACGGAAGATGGGTGGCTGCTATCGTATGCGGTGATGTCCTTGCTATGGGCGCTAAACCAAAAGGTTTTTCACTTGATCTTGCCGCTCCCTTGAATACTGAAGTTCAGAAGATCGAATATATCTTGCAGGGAATTCGTGATGTTTTGGATCGTTACGGAGTAGTCTATGAAGGAGGGAACTTTGATGTCAATGCTTTAGAGACTGTGGGAATGGCCTGGGGAATAGTCGATCAGGATAAAATCATTCGCAGAAGCGGCGCCAGGGAAGGGGATATTATTGCTACAACCACCACCCTGGGCTATGGTTGGGCGGATTATATCTCGCGAAAATTAAAACAAACCCATCTCCTCTCCCAACAAACCTGCCATAACTTCCAGCAATTTAAAATAATGCCTGAAGCGCCAATTAAAGCTATTTTGGAAGCCGTTAATGCCGGAGGTATTACTTCAGGTATGGATTTAAGCGATGGGTTAATCGAATTCCTATATACTGTCAAAGAGAGAAATCAATTGGGATGTACTGTTTGTGAAGAATGGATCGCTGTAACCCAAGAGATGGACGAAGTCGCTAAAAAAATCCTTGGTATTCGCCCCGGATTATTGGCCCTGGAAGCAGGTTACGATACTCCTCTCGGTCATGCTTATACTGTAGCTCCGAAAAAATGGGCAGAATTGTCCTCTATCTTTGAAAAAAATCATTCCCGGCTTTATAAAATAGGTGTTGTCGCAAAAAAACCGGAGATTCTGCTGAAAACCACAGAAGGCAATACCGTTACTATTCCACCTTTCTGGGATGATCAGTTTAATAAAGAAAATGTCGTAGAACGTTGGTTAAATTTGATCAAACAATTCTAAGGAGGTCATATGGGAATTATAAAAGCGATTGTTCCACTGGCCGGCTTGGCTACACGATTTCTTCCTATTACCAAATCGATTCCAAAAGAAATTTTGCCCATTGGGCCATTCCCAGTTATCCACTGGGTGGTCCGAGAACTTATCGATGCCGGAGTCAAACAGATTCTTTTTATCACCAACAATCGGGATCATGTCATTGAACGTTACTTTTCAAAAGATCCCTGGTTGGCAGATGAATTGGCAATGAAAAAAAAAGGAGAACTTCTTGATGAAATCGATTCTTTACTGGACCAATGCAGTTTCTTTTATATGCATCAAACCAAACCCGCAGGGATTGCCGATGCCATTTATCTGGGAAAAGATTTTGTGCATAATGAAGCGTTTTTTTGCCACATGGGCGACAGTTTTTTTTGTAATGGCCAAGTGTGTAAAAAAATGATCGAGAACCATGAGAAACACAATGCCTCCAGTACTATCGCCATGCGTGAGTTAGAGAAATCATTAATCATGGAACATTCGCACGCAGTGACCGAAAAGGATCTCGGCAATGAGATATTTACTTTTTCCCGATTTATTGAAAAACCGGGTTCCAGGGAATTGACCAGCAATTTAGGCGTTATCGGCCGCTTTACTTTTGAACCCTATATCTTTGAAATCATCGATTCATTGATGCATAAAAAGGAATTGGTGGATGAGCGAGATTTCAGTAAGTTGATGAATCGCCTGTTGGAACGAGCTCCTGGTATTGCCATCAAGTCAAGCAGTAAAATGGAATTTTATAATGCCGGCGATTTGGGCGATTATTCAAAAGCGTTTATTGAATTCTATAATAGGAATGGAATATCGGACAAAAAGGGTTAAATTGGACAAAACCCGGAAATAGTTCGGTATTAATATAAGGAGTAATAGATGAATGATAAACTTGCCTTATTTGGGGGAATCCCGGTGGTTAAAACTCAAAAAATCCCTACCTGGCCTGATGTAGGTCTGGAGGAGATAGAAGCGGTAAAAGAGTTATTGCAACACAATATCCTTTCGATTTATGATCGGTCGGGAATATACGAAGAATTTGAGACCAATTTTGCGCAATATCACGGGGTAAAATATGCGCTGTCTCACAATTCCGGGACTTCATCACTTCACGCCGCATTTTTTGCGGCCGGGGTCGGACCTGGAGATGAAGTGCTTGCACCCACTTACACTTTTTTAGCTACCGCCACTCCTATTTTTCAATTAGGCGCTACGCCTATACTGTGTGAAATGGACCCCGAAACACTCACCATCGATCCGGAAGACACCGCTGCTCGAGTTACTTCCAAGACAAAAGCCATCGTAGTAACCCATATGTGGGGGCATCCTTGCGAGATGGGTCAATTAATGGAAATTGCCCGAACCCACAACCTCATCCTGATCGAAGACTGTTCCCATGCCCATGGGGCAACGTATAAAGGACGTAAGGTGGGTACTATCGGACATATGGGATGTTTCAGCCTGGAAGGCCATAAAGCCATTTGTGCCGGAGAAGGTGGAATGCTTATTACCAATGAACAAGAATTCTATGAAAGGGCCATTCTACTGGGCCACTTTGGCAAACGCGCCAAACAGGAAGTCACCTTACAGCCGTATCGCCGGTATGTTGAAACCGGTTTTGGCCATAAATACCGAATCCATCCATTGGGGGCGGCGATTGCCAATATCGCCCTCAAGTATCTCGATCAAAAAAATGAAATACGCCGTCATAACATGAACTGGTTTTCGCAGCGGATATCCGGTATACCAGGCATCGTTCCCCCCATTACCAGGAGCCATTCCACTCGCGGAGGTTGGTATGGATATAAGCCTTTCTATAAACCCGAAGACCTTGGCAATTTGTCGATATCCCGGTATATAGAAGCGTTAGATGCCGAAGGTGTTCCTATTAAGAAGCCCGGTTCAAAACCGTTGCATTTGCTCCCGCTATTTCAGGACCCCCCATCAAAGTTAACTCAATTAGGCAGTTTCTGGCGATCTTTTGCCTCATGTGCCTCACCCGGTTATAAACAAGGCGATTTTCCCATCTCTGAAGGAATTTACTCAAGACTGTTAAGCCTCCCGGTGTTTGCGCAACCAGCTTTGCCTCTGCTTGAAGAATTTGCTATAGCTTTAGAAAAAGTGGCGGAAAATTTTAAGAAATTACTCGATAAATCATTAAATATAAAGGCCAACCATGATGACGATTGAAGAATTTATTACGGATTGTGTGGGTCTTCCCCGGGATATATGGCAGAAAAACTCAGACCTCGATTATTTATTTTCCTGTGCTCAACATTTTCGAGAAAACCCTTCCGCCTATGTAGATTATATCTTAGATATCATTACCCCAAGAATCCGCTCTTCTTCACAACTCGACGAAATTAAGGGGATTGCCCGGGGTCTTCTCCGCCAGGGCATTTCACAAAATGACCCGGAAATGGATATATATATTGCCCAGGCTCTGGAAATTATCGTTAATGATTACTGGCTCCTTGAAGAGATGGCCGGGAATAATGTCAACCCGGATATTATTTTTATGCTCAAAAAAAATATATCCGAAGAGGCGATTGATGTGGGACGCCGATTATTCGGCAATGCCATTCGGAAAATCGAGGCCATTCAACTCCATGACATACCCCTTGATTTGACCAAAGTCCGCCCTTTAGGAGAAGTCGTCTCTGCACAAGCCCTCTCATTAGAAGAAACAATTCAAATTTCACCGGAAATAAAGAGAATTCATTTGATTATAAATGGCGGACGAAGCACCCGGGTAAGAACCACCCTTCCCAAGGGTGTTATTTTTCTTGAAGGCCGACCGCTCATTCAATACACTATCGATGCCGGGAGAAAGGCCGGTTTTGAAGCGACCGTTGTGGTACTGGGATTTAAGAAGGAGATAAATGCCAGGTTCTTATCGGAAGATATATTCATTATCACCCAACCCACCATCGAGGGAACCGGACATGCGGTAATGAATGCTTATAGAGTGCTGAAGGACTTTAAAGGCACACTCCTGGTTTCATACTCAGATATGCCCTTTATTACACCCGAATCATTAAAGCGCCTTGTAGAAATTCATGAACGCAGCCAGGCATTGATGTCGATTCTTACCACCTCAAATGAAAAAAGGCCTGAATTTGGCCGCCTGGTTTGCGATAAAAAAGGGAATTACCTACGGATTGCCCAGGTCAGGAGGGAAGAAGTAGAAACCAATGAAGTGGACGCCGGTTTTTATTGTTTCAAATGCCCGGATTTCTGGGAATATCTAAAACAAGTTGAAAACCGCAATAACCGTTATGAATATTATTTGACAGATATCATGAATATTATTTCATCCGCCAATATCCCCATCCGGGGGTATAAAACCTTAGATGAAATCGAAACAATCGGTATTAATCGCCCCGATGAATTGATAAAAGCGCTTGAGATAGGAAATTTTTTGATCAAAAAAAAATACTCTCACACACAACTGGATGGCTATTATAAGCAAATTCCAACGACATTCCGGGATGAATGGCTAGGGTTTTACCAACAGTTCCAGGTTCCCGGTCCTTCGCCCAGGCAAACGCATGAAGCAACTATGGAACAAATCCAGCGTCAATTAACCCAACAAATCGGCGCAATTTTTTATTATAAACAAGAGGATATAAAGGAGGATAATTATGCCGCCATATGAATCAGGATTGTTTACATTTAAAAAAGAAAGTCACTTTGACAGTTTAAAAATAGCTGTAAAGGGATTGAGCGCAAGGGATCTTTCTGGCTTTTACTATTATACCCTGCACAATATCGAACATATCGATTCTTGTATGGAAATATTGGAGTTATTCTTTGGAAAATTAAAACATTGTTTGCCTGACCTGGATTATATATTTAATGATAAAGACCGAAAACTCCTGGTTGCTGCGGTTTATCTTCACGACATCGGTTTGTATATAACGGAAAATAGACAAGATGTGATAGAAGCAAATAAGCAGGGAAAAGATATTTATGAATACATAAGAGAAACGCATCACGAAAGAATCGAAAATAAAATAGCCCAGTGGAATCCACAATTACGCTCCTGTGGTTTGGATGATCTTGATATCAGTCATCTATGTATGATTTGCAGGGGGCATAGAAAAGTTAACCTGGATGAATATCCGCGACGTATACGGAAACTATCCGCTTTATTACGTTTGATTGATGAACTGGATATAAGTAAGAATAGAACTCCTGCTGAATTTCTAAATGAGCATCTCTTAGCGATGGATTTACGTGCCAGGTGGCACTGGATCAAACACAACTTTGTAACTCAATGGCACGAAGGAAGCGTTGTTTGCAATATGAACGGAGCCATACCAAAATTGGTTTTTAACTTGACACATTCGCTTCCGGAAGAGTATAATTCAGCTATTTTTTTACAGGAAATCATCCGGCCAATAAAAAGAGTGATTGAAGAGGAAGGTGTAGGGAATATACTAAAAAATGACTGGGGGTTTGAAGTTGAAATCGGAGCCAATATTCAACGCTTATTGGGTATACCCCATTCTATAGCAGGAATCGATTTAATCGATTCTCTCAAATATTATCTGAATTATCATGAAATTGAGATGAAAAATTCCTTAAAACCTGGAGATGAAGTTAATTTCGAAAAATATTGCCGAAAGATTTCTGATAAATACTCCGACGAATTGGATGTTTCATCGAGAATAAACATCAAAAATGAATATTACTTATGCCTTGAAAAGATTTATAAAAATGAGTTAGAAAAAAAGGCAGAAGAATTTGCAAATCATTATAAGAATAATATCCCCAGGAAGGCTGTAAAATATTTTTTAATATGGGCGAATATGCAAAATTCCTATATTCCCACCGATGCCATTACCGACAAAATATTTATTACCGACAAAGCTATTGAAATAATAGAAGAAGCTTATAACACAAGAATATCAGACAAATCACAATGGCCCCCCAGGGAAGAATACTCTTTGTTGATCGAATATGGACGGCTAAAAAGGTTTACCGGGGATTGGAAAACTGCCAGGGGAGTGTTTGAAAAATGCCTGGAATTATCAGACCAGATTGGCGATGACGAAATCAAAGCAGAAAGTCTACTTGAATTGGGTTCACTTATCTTTGAAATGGGAAAGACCGGAAATGGATTAGCCTATGTTAATCAAGCTCTTGATATTCAGAAATTGAAAGGTATCGGCCCTGGATTGGTTAAAACGTTAAAAGCATTGGGGAACATGCTCCGCGAACAAGGCGACTGGGAACAGGCATTTGAGGTAACAAAATTAGCCACAGACTTAATGAAATTTCAACATGGCAAGAGCACTACTGGCAAAAGCACTGAAGACGAAGCTATTAAAAAGACCAGTAAAGATATAGTAGACAAGATGATTCTATGCGATTGCCATCGAGAACTTGGTAATCTATATGCTTGTATGAATGAAGTTAATAAAGCTAAGGAATCCTTTAAGAAAAGTCTTGAATATACAGAACAAGCAAATTCCGCTGATACCTTCAAACATCTTAAAGGAATTATTCTGTATCACCAGGGTAACTTGGAGTTAAAACAAAATAATATACCCAACGCCGAAAAATACCTGGAAGAAAGTAAGCAAATTTTAGAACAATTTGAGAACCCGATAAGAAAGACTTTTGTTTACGATGCCCTTGGTAGGCTCCATTCGCAATTACTACTCCCCGGTGATTTAGAAAAAGCTGAAAACTACTTTAAAAATGCATTGGATTTAAGGAGAATATCCGGCCATGAATATTTTGCGGGTCTTAGCCATTATAATTTAGGCGTTCTGTACAAGAAGTGGATTCCTCCTCGATTAGATGATGCTATTAATGAAGTTCAAACGGCTATTGAAATTTTTTCTAGATTAGGAAAATTTGAGGCCGGGGACGCCCATTTCACCCTGGGAAAGATTTATTTAATGCAGGAGAGAAAAACAGATGCAGAAGAACAATTTGAAAAAGCCAAAACAGCGCTTATAGAGATATATAAAGAAGACAGCGAAAAAGTTAGGACAGTAGAGTATGAATTAAAAAAATTGCAGTATGGAGATAACATTCCTTTTAACGAGATTAACTATTTAATCGAAGCCGGAGAGTATAGGTTCCATGACTGGTTGCGAGAAAATGTCAAGATACCTGGTATACTACTGTCTGATGATCATATAGAAAGTGAAAATCCAATGGAAAGATTATCTCATATGCTCATCGGAGGTGTACAATCGGGTGATGATGCCGCAATAATACATATTCCATATTCTTCCAAATACGATCTTTTACTTACCACCGATGCTGCCCCGGGGTCCCTAACAGACTCTGATGATATTGAAAAAGCGAAATACGCTGCCCGATTTAGTGTGGTTCACAGCACTTCGGATATCCTAGCCATGGGAGGTATCCCTGTCGCTGTTCTTTTAAACCTTTATTTGACGCGGAAAGCTACTTTTGCATATGCGAAGGCGATTGTGGAATCTGTGCAAGCTGAAGCAGAAAAATATGGTATGGCGCTTATCGGAGGAGATTTAAAAGAACGAAATCACCAATCGATAGGATGCGTAGGGATCGGACTGATTGAGAAAGGAAAAGCGGTTTGCCGAAAAGGGGCAGAAATTGGTGATATTGTAGCCGTTACTTTATCTCAAAATATAAAATTGGGTACCCGATGGTTGCATGAAGTTATTAAATACCAACACCTGGAGGATCAATTCGGTGATTTCCTTCAAGAAGACTACTTGCAAAAACATCTATTACTTCCCTGGAAAGAGATGCTTGCTGCAACTCAAACCGAAAATTTAACTTCAGCCATCGATACAAGTGATGGCATACTGAGTTGTTTACAACTCATTGGAAAATTCAATCAAGTGGGATTTATTTTGGAAGAGCGTCTCCTAAAAGAGATTGTACATCCTGATGTAGAATTTATTAGTAAAAAAATGGCATGGAATCCCATTCAGTTTCTCTTTAATGCCGGTCATGATTGGGAGATTGTCGTTACAGTTAATAAAGACAAGTTTGAGCAAACAAGAAGGGCAGTGCAAGCGACAGGCGGAGACTTGGCGCCTATTGGAACGATTGTAGATCGAACAGAGCATAAGATAAAGCCCGGAACCATAAAAATAAAAATGGAGGGTAAACCTGAAATCGACTTTCCTTACTTCACAGATGAAAAGTTTGTGTGGAATCCATATCAAAATAGAATCCAGGAGTGGTTAGACCTTTCCACACTTTTTTTAAAGTAATAAAATAGAGATAGATTGGAGGATTTTTTATAATAAGGAGGAAAATATATGCCGCAGGATTTACACTCAATTTTGGCTCAGACTTGGGTTTGGGAAAAATAGGCAAAAAACGTGGTAGCAAAAAATGAAATGATTTACTGAGAGAAAAAGGGAGCAGTCATAAATCGCCGATTAAAATCGACTCCACCCCCCTCATCTTTACTGCACGCAATTCCTTTCTCAGGGCAACAATTTTCCGCTTCTTCCCTGGAAAACTTCCGGACGCCGCAATTCCAACGAATGACACGAATTAACGCGAATGAAAATAAAACACGAAGCACGAAATTCGAAAGCCGCGTCGCGGGTGGCTATATTTATAATAAATCCCTTGGTGTTTCTTTGTGCCTTCGTGTCTTTGTGGCTATTTTTATGGCAAACGAAAAATGGCCGCTTAAAATCATCCTGTTCCCTACCGGATAAAAAGCGGAAAGAGACGCCTACTCACTTTTTAAGGGAAAAAGGGACTGATCAGCGACAATTAGATTTACCTCCTAACGACAATTAGATTTACCATTCAACGACAACTAGAATTTTGCAAAAATGAGAATTTGATTTAAGCTATTCGATTCAAGTTTTAAAATATGGAGCGA
>Ga0315276_10003785_pt1 | contig 13859 bp, 8 predicted proteins | sample YL17G05_0_MG_FD_204542 | JGI IMG/M metagenome (GOLD analysis project Ga0315276, IMG submission 204542) | Sediment microbial communities from Yellowstone Lake, YNP, Wyoming, USA - YL17G05_0 | ecosystem: Environmental > Aquatic > Freshwater > Lake > Sediment | place: USA: Wyoming | collected...
TATCCGGTGTAATCGAACCTTCCGAACAGGCTCGTTCAAAATCCAGTGTACCGGGGATCGGTGAATAAGAGGCCATGCGTAACTGGATACCCAGATTATTGATGAAGATCATACTGGTCAGGATTTCATCCAGGGACTGGCCAGGTAAACCCATGATTACATAGGCCTCAATCTCGTTCCGGCGATACCCGGCTTTGACCAGATTTTCAACCGCCTGGATCATACCTTCGAGGGAAATCTTATTATTCATATCCCGGTACCGTGCTTCGTTCACCGTCTCGAAACTCAGGCAGATCGTCTTAAATCCGGACCGGAACATCAGATCAGCTAGTTCCTTATCCAGATCGCTCGCAAAAAGTCCGTTCGGTGCATGAAAACGCAAGGGCAATCGTCTTTCAATAATTTTTTTTAAAATGACTTTAATATGTTTTTCCCTGCGGATAAAAAGGGCATCATCGTAAAATGCGAAATCACGTATTTTAAATATCTTGAATTGATGAGCTAACTCCTCCACGACCTTCTCCGGTTGGCGCTGGGCAAAAGGCATGGATACCAGTTTCTGTGCGCAGAAAGAACAGTTATAAGGACACCCGCGGGCGGTCAGGATGGTGAGATAGTCCGGATGAGAGATCAGATCAAAAGCCGGGTAGGGATAGTCATCCAGAGTTACCGGTATGGTAAACGAACTGAAATCCAGATTAAACAATTCGCTCAGCAGTTTTAATACTGCAATTTCCCCCGGCCCGGTGATAATATGATCAGGTTTAACGATCTGCCGGGCATGTTCAGGAAGGAGCGTGGCGTATATACCGCCTAGTATAACCGGTACTTCGGGATAAACATCTCTTATTGTTTCCACTACCCTTCTGGGTCCTGGGTACCAGTAGGTCATCATGGAAGTAACTAAAACTGCATCCGGGGGAGAAATACCCTTCAGGGAATTAAAAAAAGATGTCTCGCTCATTCCATAGCGGGCATAATGCCTTGGGACGTGATTCAGGATTGCTGGTTTTTCGATTATCTCTCTTTGGAAATGTCCCCTGCCGAATTTTTTTATTTTCGGTATCCCGCCGCCCTGATACTTGTCTAAACAATCGATAAATGAAATCCTGAATCCCTGCTGCCTCAGAAAGGAAGCCAGATATAGTAATCCCAGAGGTTTACTCCAGAGATCATAAGCAGTAAAATCGTAAATCCAGGGATTGATCAACAACAAATGTTTATTGAATGAAGACATAAGGCTGGCAGAAATTTAGAAAGGAATAATAATAAATCAGACCGATTCTTCCGGAACCTCGATATTCTCACTCTCGGCTTCGGCTTTTTTCTTGCTCTTTTTCGGTGGTTTGCATTGTTTGCCGATTTTTAATTCCTGCGCCGAAAGTCTTTCTTCATGCAGTACATGCTGTACATTATCTATATGATAGCGGTTTACAATCTCCACCCAGCGGTCGATTTCTTCTTTAACAAAACGTATGGTGCCTTTTTCCGAATCAAAATAACAGGGGATCTCCTCATTGAAAGCACGCTTGGTAAGATCAAAGGGACGATCATATCCAAGATAGCGTGAAGCGGTGGCGGCATTCCACATTTTGGTTTCATCATCGGCATACCCAGGTAATTTATACACCCAGCTTCGTTTTAAATATACATGCAACCAATCTTCATCAACCTCTTTTATTGCATCCAGCAACGGGATATATGGTTTCCCCTGTAAGTAGGCAATTTGCGCCTGGCCAATTTTTACCAGAAGATCATTTTCATTCATCGCTTTCATTTTTTTGAAGACGGTGGTTGCTTCCTTATATCGCTGCAGTTTAATATAGGCGTGGGCCAGTTCATTCAAACCCTGCATCGATTGCTCGTATTCAGCATATCGTTCATAGAATGGAAGGGCTTCTTCGGCACGATGACTTTTTAACAGGGCTTCAGCCATGTATTTGTTGGCCAGGGGATGATCAGGCAGAAAGGCCAGGGCCTGGGTCAGATCTTCAATGGCCGCATGCCACAGATCACCATTCATTTTATTAACACCCCGGTTCAGATGCACAAAGAATTTCGCCTGGTCGTCCAGCGATTCATATTCATAATCATTGTAATAGAAATCCATGCTGCGACTGGAGATCATGCGGACACGACCGCTGGAACGTTTATTGGTATTGAATTCCTTCAGGATCTTATTGAGAAATACATTCAGTTTCCGTTGAACCTCTCCTTCATTAATAATACGCACGGTTGGTTCAGTACCGGTTTCTGCACCTTCAGCAAAATATTCTTTAGCTTTATAAACTACCTTATTCAGAAAATCATTAACCATGTTCTGGGGTGCATTGATTCGCATATCAACCATATGGCGGCCGTATCCTTTTTCCGTGAAAAAGGAATAGGAGAGGGTAAGACGATTTTCCTGATAAGACCACTTTTTTAAGTAGGTTGATAACAGATGAAGATGACCAGCTTCCATTTGTACAAAACTCCATTTATTTCTATATGTTTATTTTTTAACCTGACTACCGATGACTGTTGCCCAGTCCGATTAAGATCATTATACTTTTTAGACTACAAAAAAACTTTTAAGTTCATTCACCCAAAGAAATATCAGTAAATTTCTTACTTAAAAAATTGGTTGATTATGAAACGAAGTCTTTAAATTGATTTTGGACTTTACAATGACCTATTATCGCGGGTCATAGGAATATATATATTTCAAACTTTTTTGTCAAGGTGATTTATTAAATCAATGTATAAAGGCACAAAGGTACAGAAATTCTGAAAAATAAATCTGCAACAACTTGCATACTCCTGAAAACTTTTCACAAAGGATTCTAATCAGAATAAATTATTTACATTTACTTAGTGCCTTTGTGCCTTATTTAAAACTTATACGCCACTTCCATATTAAAAATCACACTCTGATTATTCTGCTGATCCAGATCGATATCTTTGTCATTATCATAGGTAGCAAATGCATTTAAACTAAAATGCCCGGAAAGCGGAATAAAGGCGGTAAAAAAAACAGAAAAGACATCGCGATTGGAATAAATGCTGAAAATCTCATTGGTTACCGAGTTTGAATACCGGCGCCACTGGTAACTGGCTGAACCGTTAAAATATAAACCATTTTTTCCATAGATCCCCAGATTCAGAAACAATCCGTTCGCCTGATAGTCCTGTTCGGTCACGTCGTAGTCCTGGTCTGTACCATTTTCATGCTTCTTCACTTCCCACTCATACCCCAAACCAAAATCCCAATATTGAGAAAACGTAAAGTTCATCGACGGCCGGAGATAATTCCAAATATAATCAGGTTCCAGGTTACTTTTCTGTTTATAGTTCTTGCTGATAAAATTGTCCAGCATTTCTATATTTATTTTATTACTTAGCCGGAAATCAACTGATCCATCCAGATTCCACTCATTATATTTGTTTTTTATGAGACTATCTTCAGCGTGAATGGAATACTGCCGCTGCATACCGTTCAGGCTTACGCTGTAATCCATGATTTGAGATATATTACCATGACCGCCGAGGAGTAAACCATTCTGAAAATAATCCATATTTTCTGAACCCAGGCTCTCATTTAATTCCTGTAAAAAGTCGATATCCAGGATGCAGGGATCCGCCAGCAGCCACTCCAGGGCTGCATTGAAGCGGTTGCGGTAGAAGTCAGCCAGATAAATTTGCTTTTCCTTATAACTCTTATAGACATAATTTTCACGGATCTGCCAGAGCAGATCCTCATTCTGTACCTGGCGCAAGGCTATTTCCAGACCATGTTCCCAGAAGGAATTGGCTTCACTTTCATCGGATTGATTCCAGAATCCTCCCCATGCGGCGGTGAACCACGTGCCAGTTTTCCATTGTATCTCGTATTCATCCCTCAGATTGGAGTGGTCTAAACGCACTGAATTGGAGATTTCCAGAGTTTTATCAGTTGATCGGTACAGCGGATACCGGGTGGTCACACTGAAATATGGTTTATTTATTTCCTCAAGCACCGTGCTGTCATTTTCCAGATACCCAATTTCAAATTCCTGCCGATTGAAATCAAACCCGCTGGCCACCACCAGTTCCAATGTCTTTTCCGGCACATGATCCGGATATATTCTTCTGCTATTCAGGAGAAACAGGCGTGTACTGTCCTGACCGGATTTGATTTGAGCCAGAACTTCTTCCAGATAAAGCCGGGCCAGATCATAATCACCCTTTCCGGCATACTCAGCAGCAGCAACAAGCAAAGATATCGTAATTTCATCCGCCGGATAATATTCTTTGTAAATGCCATAGCGGGTTAACAATAATTCATAAACATCCCGATTAGACATGACCACCATCGATTCCTGAGCCTGTCCGTGCTGAAAATAACTGATCAGGAAAATTGAAATCCACAGTATACTAAGGTATAGCCTCATTTTCTATTTTCGTTTCTTTTGTATCTCAGTCAATCGGCTTTCCCGATCATATAAGAATAGGCCATATGGTCTTTCGACCATATGGCCATTTTGTGGGATGTTAGAGAGAACTAGTTTCCTTGCATATTACCCATTTTGACTTTATAGGGTGTACCCCAGGTTACTGAATTATATGGATAGGTATCTGCATCATCATCCAGAATAGTACCGTTATCAATCACGTCGATACAGGCATGATGTACACCGTTCGCGATACCGACTGTCCAGATGCCTTCATAGACATTAGTTCCATCAACTTCCTGCCGTACCCAGGTTAAATTCCCGATACCATGTTTACGGTTCCAGCGGTGACGGGCTTGATGCAGACGCACCAGTTCAGTACCCATACCCTGCGGGAAGACCACCGGATTAAGCGTAGTATTCTTGACATAAACCGTTACTTTAACCTGTTCCATGGATGTAAAATTGAATACATTCGGGCGAACCTGAACAAAAGTCAGTGGGTCATCGATTTCAATAACCGAATCCGCTTCCAAAACCACTTTCTTAATTTCGAGTGTAGTCCGAACCAGATTAGTATCGACCACACCTAATGATTGTCCCTTGGCCATGGAAAAAGCCACCAGTTTCCAGCGGTCTTTTGGCCGGTCATTATCTTTACCCCGTTTTACAAACCAGGCCACACGCTCAAAAACATGTCCCATTTTCTTCACTATGCGCTGTACATAAATGGTATCTTCCGGATTATCATCTTCAGCCAGGATTACAAATTTACCCCTGAGGATCGTGCGGTAATAGGCTTTGGCTGTCGTATCAGACGTAAATACAATATTAATATCCCGAACTACCGGACTGATCCCGACTCTTCCAAACCTGATCGGAACTATCGGTTTCGCCAGGAATGATTCTGCTGACAGTTTCAGGAAACCATTTTCAGATTCATCATCCAGGTTGGAATAGAAGTAATCTTCGTTTTGATTCCCGTCATAACTCGCGATCACTTCCATGATAGCCTGTTCATCCGTTACCACCGGTTCGGTGGATTTCGAACATCCCCAAAGTATCAACATGGTGATACCGATTACAATGATACTCAACTTCTTCATTTTTTTCTCCTTTTTTTGTTAACCTGAAATTTCACCCACGCCTCCGGGCCCCTGGAAGCATGAACTACTCTTTCACTTTTGCCATTTGTCCGTAAATTCTTTTACCTGATATAAGGCTGTATTTATATATTCTTCAGCCAGAACATAATTGCCATTATTGATGGACTCTCTCGCCGTATCAGCAAAAGTCCGCCATTCAGCAATCAGCGCAGCATATTGCGGCATAATCTGATCATTACTTTCCAGGCGCTGTAATAAATTTTCCAATCGCTGGAGTTTTTCCTCCAGCGCCTGTTTTTTGAGTTCACCACTACTTTGTTTAAGTTCTCTTTGAATTCGGGCGGTCATTCGGGTAGCTGCCTGGACCAGCCGGAAAGCCAGGTCCGGATTGTACTGATTCAGAGCTTCCTGGGCACGATCCAGGAGTCCGGCCGCTTCCGCATACATATTTTTTATAGCGGTATTTTGTGAATTCTGCACCTGTTCTCTCTGCAGGTCCAGCAGTTTCCTGGTCTCATCCAGTTGATCCTGTACATCCAGTGTGGTCCTATCCGGATTTTTTTTCAGTTGTCTGAAAACCGAATGGGCTAATCGCTGACTCAACGCTATTTTAACCTGGGCCTCCCGGTAATTACCGTTCTGAAAAGCCTGTTTTGCTTCGCGGTAAAGATTCCAGGCCTTTTCCAGGGTTTCCCTGGTCCCTGCATTCGATGATGATTCCAGATCCTCAGTGAGGGCTTGCAGATAAGAATCCAGGGAGTACATACTATTTTCGATTTTATTTTCCGATTTTGAATCCAGGCGCTCAGCCTGGTCAAATAACCGGTAGAGTAGCCTTTCAACCAGACGCAGACGACGTATGGCCATTTCTTCTTTGCCGGCGTCGGCTAAGCGCATCGCTTCTTCATATTGAAGCCGCGCATCATTGAGTAAACGTTCCAGTTCTTCCGATCCGGATCCGGTGATAATACTTTCGGCTTGATTAAGCAATTGAGTGATCGATACTTCCAGATCCAGTAACCGTCCTTCAATATCTTTTTCGCCACGGGATACATAATCCAGGCACTTACGGGCAAAGAAAAAAGAAATCCGGTAATATTCCTGACCCTTAACCGGTTCGCTTGTTTTAAAAGAGGAATATGCCCACCGTCTGAATTTTTTAGCCTGACTTAAAAGATAATTTGCTTCATCACTATTGCTTTGTAGTGTTGCCTGTTCGGCGCGGTCGATCAGTTGATCCAGTTGGGATTTGAGATTATCAAACGGGCGCTGTAAAACCAGTTTTGCCGCCTGATCGGCATATTGCTTGGCAGCCGCCATGTGCAGTTGGGCAATAACCGGACGGGAAGGCTGCGAAGTATATAGAAAAAAGCGTGCCTTTTCCAGTTCTTCCCGGGCTTTTAAAACAAGATTTTCGGCCTGACTATCATTAAAATTCTTTACTATTTCTTCAACGCGCATTATATAGTACTCCAGTTTTCGGAATTGTCCGAAAATCCGGCGATCCTGTGCAGATAAATCCTGACAAAAGATCAGAACACCGAAAAGAATAAGTAAGGAGATAGTTATTTTTTTATTCATACAAACTCCATAGTCCTGACTAAAATATTACAAGATTTGTGCCAGATTTTTCGGTTATATCTATCCAATTATTTATTAAGGATTTAAACCAGTATTCAATTCTGTCTTATTCTTAATCAATGTACCTATAGGTACATATCCGTGTCCGTATTCGTACAGAAAAATCGAAGAGAGCTAAAGAAGGGTCAGCCTGAATTACTCTTTCATCCGATCTGGTAATGTATTAAAATATAGCGAAGCAAGTTCATCAACCATGATGGTGATCCAATCATTAAACTGGAATATTTTACCCCCGACCTGTCCAACCAGATGCACCGGAATATCCGCTGCCATGAAGTGTTCTTCCAGTATCTGTTTATTCACTGGCGAAACGGAAAGTACAAATCGTGACTGGCTTTCACTAAAACACAGGAAGTCGGAGCGTAAAGCAGAATAGATACTCGCCTTGAGACCATATGTTTTTTCCCTGTCGGTGATACAGCATTCAGCCAGGGCCACGACCAAACCGCCATCGGAAACATCATGGGCCGATTTTAGCAGTCCCTTTTGTATGGCCGACAAAACTGCATCCTGGGTTCGTTTTTCCAGCAGCAGGTCAACCTCAGGGGGCAATCCGGCAACTTTTCCATGCACCACCTTTAAATATTCACTACCCCCGATTTCGCCGAAGGTGGTTCCAATGACATAAACCAGATCTCCTTCATCCTGAAAAGCCGATGGGGTAATGTCCTTGAGGTTCTCCACGATACCGATCATGCCGATCACCGGGGTTGGATAAACCTGGTAAATTTCACTCTCATTATAAAAACTTACATTCCCTCCGGTCACCGGTGTATCCAGCACACGGCATGCTTCACCCATTCCAGCGATGGATTCGGTAAATTGCCAGAAGATCTGCGGTTTATAGGGATTTCCGAAATTAAGACAATTGGTAATAGCCACGGGTTTGGCCCCGGTGCAAACCACATTACGGGCAGATTCGGCAACGGCGATTGCCGCACCGGTCCGTGGTGCGAGATAAACATAGCGGGCGTTACAATCGGTTTTCATGGCGATAGCTTTTCCGCTTCCTTTTATACGCACAACCGCTGCATCACTACCGGGTTCGATAACCGTATTCGTGCGCACCATGTAATCATATTGTTCATATACCCATTTTTTGCTGACAATATTAAGTGCAGTAAATACCTGGAGAAAGCATTTCTTCAGATCATCGGGTAGCGGTACCTGACTGGTATCAAATTCCTGCAAGGACTTTAAATAAGATGGAAACTCTGTTTCCCGCTTATACACCGGGGCTCCATCCCCGGCCGATAAATAAAAAGACGGTATATCCGCCACAAGTTTATCATGATAAAAAACCTTCAGATGCTGATGGCTGGCTACAACTCCAATCCTTGAATAATCCAGATCCCATTTCTTACATATAGCTTCAAACTTTTTTTCCATCCCGGGTTTGCAGATCACCAGCATGCGCTCCTGGGATTCGGACAACATGATCTCGTACGGGATCATGTCTTTTTCCCGCAAATGTAATTTATCCAGCCATAATTCGATACCCAGTTCACTATTTGCGCTCATCTCAGAACTGGAACTGGTCAGGCCCGCCGCACCCATATCCTGAATACCTTCGATGACCTTTTCCTTGATTAACTCCAGTGTTGCTTCCAGTAATAATTTTTCGGTAAAGGGGTCCCCCACCTGCACCGAACTGCGTTTGCTTTCCGATTCCTCGCTTAACTCGACACTGGCAAAGGTTGCTCCATGAATGCCATCCCGGCCGGTCGAGGAGCCGATGGCATAAACCGCTGCTCCCGGTGTTTTTACCCGCGCCTTCGCGATCTGGTCTTTCCTGACGATGCCAACGGTCATGGCATTGACCAGGCAATTATCGGTGTAACATTCCTCAAAATACACCTCGCCGGCTACCGTGGGAATGCCCAGGCAGTTTCCGTAATCGCCGATACCTTTTACCACTCCTGCAAATAGATAGCGGTTGCGCTGGTTATCCAGTTCACCGAAACGCAGTGAATTTAAAGCCGCAATCGGACGGGCACCCATGGTAAAAATATCACGCATGATTCCACCCACACCGGTAGCTGCACCCTGGTATGGCTCTACTGCAGACGGATGATTATGACTCTCGATTTTAAAAGCCACCGCCAGATCTTCACCGATATCAATCAGACCGGCATTTTCCTCACCGGCTCCGACCAGCATATTTTTACCCTCACGGGGTAAAGTTTTAAGTTGTAACAACGAATTTTTATAACTGCAGTGCTCACTCCACATGACGGAGAAAATACCTAACTCGGTATAGGTGGGTGTCCGTCCAAGAATTTCAAGGATCTTATTATACTCTTCTTCGTTCAGTCCATGCTCGATCGCTAATTTCAGATTTACTGCCGGCTCGTTTGCCACGGTTTACTCCTTGTTTTGTAGAATTTTTCCGGAGAAACATCTTATCAAAAAGTAAATTTAAATAAAAACCGGATTAAAATTCAAAAAAAATCTGACCTATCCCCCCGTCCCCCTTCCCTTACGCATAAGGGAAGGGGGACGGGAGGATGGGTTATTCTTCCACCTTATTTTTCAACTTCATGATTACATTATTTAGATCATTCATCACCTCTCTGTTAATAAACCTGATTACCCTAATATTTTTACTCCTCATAATTTCAGTTCTGGCTCTATCATAATCTGCTTGCCTTTCATGTATTCGACCATCAACTTCAACCACCAATCTGAATTGATGACAATAAAAATCAGCAATGAAAAATCTAATTTGACCATTAAATTTATAGAAAATACAATGCTGACGGAGAAATCTTAAATCTAAAAATTTACGATTGCGTAATTCAGTCCATAATATTTTTTCGGCTAATGTAGGATTTTTTCTTAGTTGGTGAGCAAGTTGTCGTGAAAAATTCTTTTTATTCATAGGGAGTCTCCTGTTTACTAACCTATCCCCCTGCACCCCCTTCCCTTAGACATAAGAGAGGGAATGGAGCATCTGCTAACCTATCCCCCTGCACCCCCTTCCCTTAGACATAAGAGAGGGAATGGAGCATCTGCTAACCTATCCCCCTGCACCCCCTTCCCTTATGCATAAGGGAAGGGGGACGGGGGGATGGGTTAACCCCTTGCAATTACCAAGCCAAAATTATATTTTTGTTTAATCTAAACAATTGAATATTACACTCTGCTTCGGTAAAATTAATCGAGAAAAGGATAAAAGAATCATGTCTACCGGAATTATTTTTGATATCAAACGCTATACCATTCACGACGGACCTGGCATCCGTACAACCGTATTTTTTAAGGGATGTCCCCTGCAATGTTTATGGTGCCATAATCCGGAGAGTCAAAATCAGGGTGTGGATAAATCTGACCCCGGGATTGGTCCTGTTTGCCTGCACCCTTCCGGTGCCGATTCATCCGGACAATTGGGTCGAAGCGTGTCGGTAGATGAAGTTTTACAGGAAGTTGAAAAAGATATACTCTTTTATGATCAATCCGGGGGAGGAATGACCATTTCCGGGGGTGAACCGCTTTTACAACCAGAATTTCTAAAAGCACTGCTTTTAGAATGTAAACAAAAAGACATCCCGACCGCTGTAGATACCTGCGGCCACGCACCGTGGAAAATTATTTCTCAAATTATGAACTACGTGGACCTGTTCTTATACGACCTGAAATTTATCGATGATGAACTGCATCAAAAATATACAGGCATCAGCAATCATCTCATCCTCGAAAATTTAAAAAAATTAACCCGGGCCGGAAATCGAATCTTTATCCGCATCCCGGTCATTCCCGGTATTACGGACGGAACAAAAAATTTAAAGGATTTAGCCGGCTTTATTTATTCCCAGCACTCGCTGAAGCACATCGATTTATTAGCCTATAATTTCCTGGCGGAAGAGAAATATAAAAAACTGAACAAAGCCTATCCTTTACAGGGACTCCGTCCACGGGAAGATGAACAGATGAATGAAATAAAAAACATATTCGAAAAATACGGTTTTGAAGTATCGATTGGAGGTTAGATATGAATGAACGGGTTGCCCGTTTGCGTGAACAGAGTTTACAGGTTAAGCCCTCCCTCTCGGTGGAACGGGCTTTACTAATCACAGAATTTTACCGCACCGGGATACCCGATCGTGTATCGGTACCTGTTTCCCGGGCTCTCGCTTTTAAATATCTTTTAGAGAAAAAAACAATTTGTATTAATGAAGGGGAATTGATCGTCGGTGAACGTGGGCCGGCCCCGAAAGCCACACCAACCTATCCCGAGATTTGCCTGCATAGTCTACAGGACCTGGAAATTCTCCATACCCGGGAAAAAATTTCGTTTTCGGTAGACGATTCAACCCGAAAAATATATGCGGAAGAAATTATCCCCTTCTGGCAAGGACGTTCCATGCGCGACCGGATCTTTGAGCAGCTGGATTCCGCCTGGAAAGATGCTTTTGACGCAGGCGTTTTTACCGAATTCATGGAACAGCGGGCTCCGGGACATACGGTCCTGGATGATAAAATTTATACCAAAGGAATGCTTGATTTCAAAAAGGAAATTGAAGTTCAAATCAGCCGGCTCGACTTTTTTAACGATCCGCATGCCGTGCAGAAACGTGAACAATTGAAAGCGATGGGCATCGCCGCCGAGGCCCTGATAATCCTGGCTCAACGCCATGCCGAATATCTCAACCAACTGGCCGGGCACGAGAAAAATAAAACACGCCGGCAGGAATTATTACAGATGGCTGAAATCTGTAACCAGGTTCCCGCCCGGGCACCCCGCACCTTCTGGGAAGCACTGCAATATTACTGGTTCGTTCACCTGGGTGTTATAACCGAACTCAATACCTGGGATTCCTTCAATCCCGGACGACTGGATCAGCACTTGTTGCCTTTTTACAGATCAGATCTGCATAAAGGAATATTGACCGGGGAGAAGGCAAGAGAATTGCTGCAAACTTTCTGGATCAAATTTAACAATCAACCGGCTCCGCCTAAAATTGGAGTTACCGCCCAGGAGAGTAGTACGTACACGGATTTTGCGTTGATAAACCTGGGTGGAGTAAAATCCGATGGCTCTGATGCCGTAAACGAACTTTCCTACCTGATCCTTGATGTAATCGAAGAAATGCGGTTGTTGCAACCCAGTTCCATGGTACAGGTCAGCAAGAAAAATCCGGATCGCTTCCTGAAACGCGCCCTGGGAATTATTAAAACCGGTTTTGGTCAGCCTTCCATCTTTAATACCGACGCAATTGTGCAGGAATTGATCCGGCAGGGAAAAAATATTACTGATGCCCGTAACGGTGGCGCCAGTGGGTGCGTGGAAGCCGGTGCCTTCGGCAAGGAAGCCTATATTTTAACCGGTTATTTCAATCTGCCCAAGGTCCTGGAAATTACCCTCCACAGCGGTCTGGATCCCTGTACCGGAAAAATGATCGGTCTGGATACCGGGGATCCGGAAAAATTTGCCACCTACGATGAATTGTGGGATGCTTATAAAAAACAGTTGAATTATTTTATCGATATAAAAATCAAAGGTAACCGGATCATTGAACAACTCTGGGCCGGGTATCTCCCTGCACCGTTCTTATCTGTTCTTATCGATGATTGTATTAAAAATGCTTTGGATTACAACGCAGGAGGTGCACGCTACAACTCTTCTTACATCCAGGGAGTCGGCATCGGAACCATGACCGATTCACTGAGCGCCCTGAAATACCAGGTATATGATCATCAGAAAATAAACCTGAACGAATTCAGATCTGCTTTGCAGAAAAATTTCGAAGGTAGCGATTCCTTCCGGCAGGAATTGCTGCAAAAAACGCCTAAATACGGTAACGATAATGAGTATGCCGATGAAATTCTGAAACAGGTATTTGAGGCGTATTTCCAGGCCATTGACGGCCGGCCCAACGTCAAAGGAGGACATTTTCGAATTAATCTGCTTCCCACTACTGTTCATGTCTACTTCGGCAGTGTGATCGGTGCTACCCCGGACGGCCGGAAAGCCGGCGAACCGCTTTCGGAAGGCATCTCACCGGTACAGGGTGCAGATAAAAAAGGCCCCACCGCGGTACTCAAATCTGCAGCCAAGATAGATCATTTACGCACAGGTGGTACCCTCCTCAATCAGAAATTTTCACCGCAGTTACTGGCGAATGATTCAGGTATAGAAAAAATGGCCCAGTTGATCCGAACCTATTTCCGGATGGATGGGCATCATGTTCAATTTAATATCGTGACCGCCGCAACGCTGCGGGAGGCGCAACAACATCCGGAAAAATATAGAGACCTTATCGTACGTGTTGCCGGTTACAGTGATTACTTTGTTGATCTGAGTTTGTCCTTGCAGGAGGAAATTATCCGGCGCACAGAACATCAGGGCGTATAAAAACACAACCGGAATTATCCCTATCCCGCAAGGGAAAAGTAAACCTGTTATGTTACGATGATTTTAATTTGAGTATTCCATGTACAAATTCAAAACACCCGGATTACCAGGTAAGGTTGGTTTGTTAATCACTTGCTTCAGGTATTTCCTCCTTATTTTTTTCTTTACAAACAGCAATGCCCAGTCGCACTTTTCCGGTTTCACCACCAGCTCCTATTTTAATGAGCAGGTTCTGTCTTTTCATTATTATTATGGTCCACGTGCTTACACCAAATGGATTCAACCGGTTGCCGTTGTTCCGGGACCGTTACTGATTCCACCCCGCTCTCCCCTGGCCATGACCGG
>Ga0315276_10003787_pt1 | contig 13855 bp, 8 predicted proteins | sample YL17G05_0_MG_FD_204542 | JGI IMG/M metagenome (GOLD analysis project Ga0315276, IMG submission 204542) | Sediment microbial communities from Yellowstone Lake, YNP, Wyoming, USA - YL17G05_0 | ecosystem: Environmental > Aquatic > Freshwater > Lake > Sediment | place: USA: Wyoming | collected...
ACAAGCGGGTCTCCGGCGCGGGCGCTGCCTCCGCCCCCCGCGCGGGCGCGGGGCCGGCGCACGCGCCGCGGGGCGCGCGGCCCAGGGCGGGGAGCGCGCCGCCGCCGCAGGCGAAGCGCCCGCCCGCGACGAAACCCCGCGCGAAGGCCCGCGCCGCGCCGCGACCCGCGCTGCGTGCGGGTGCCGAGCCCGCCCGTCTCGCGGCCCTGCTCGGCATCCTCGAGCGCCTCTACCCGGACGCCGCCACGCCGCTGGTTCACGCGAACGCCCTGCAGTTGCTGGTCGCCACGATCCTCTCGGCGCAATGCACCGATGCGCGCGTGAACCTGGTCACGCCCGTGCTGTTCGAACGATTCCCCGACGCCGCGGCGTTCATGGCCGCGGACCGCAACGAACTCGAGGAACTCATCCGCTCGACGGGCTTCTACCGCAACAAGGCGAAGGCCATCCAGAACTGCTGCACCGACCTCGTGGCGAAGCACGGCAGCGAGGTGCCGCACACCATGGAGGAACTGACCGCGCTGCCGGGCGTGGGGCGCAAGACCGCGAACGTCCTGCTCGGAAGCGCCTTCGGCATCCCGGGCATCGTCGTGGACACGCACGTGCAGCGCCTCGCCCAGCGCCTGGGACTGACACAGGAGCAGGACCCGGTCAGGATCGAGTTCGCACTCCAGCCGCAGGTGCCGCCCGTGAAGTGGTCCGTCTTCTCGCTCTGGATCGTCTTCCATGGGCGGCGGGTGTGCGTGGCGCGCAAGCCGCGGTGCTCGATCTGCCCCCTGCTCCCTCACTGCCCGCGGCTCGGGGTCGAGTCGTCGCAGTGACGTCCCGACGAAGCGGTCCCGGGCTCCCGAACCTGCTGCGTCGCCTGATCGCGGTCCTGGCGCTGGCCGGGTGCGGGGCCTCGTCCGCCGCCTCCGGGGAGGCGACGCCCGGGCAGCCGCTCCAGCTCACCGGCAACGAGAGCGCGGCCTACGCCGAGGGCGCGCACGCGGTGTTCTACAACCCGGCCGGCCTCGGCGTGCGCTATCCAGCCGAGTTGTTCGGCTCCGGGACTTCTTTCGAGGATGGTGGCCGGACTTACCGTTGGGTGGTCGGGCTCGGGGGCTTCGCGCTGCAAGGTGAGCAGGTGAACGGCGTGTCGCAGAATTACGGCTTCACCCTGGCGGCGGGCGGGGCGGCGCTGCGCTGGGGGCTCGCGAACGACTGGCGGTTGGACGCGCGCACGAGCGAGGTGGTCTTCGACCAGCGCCTCGGGGCGCTGTCGCGCCCCGCGCCGTGGCTCGCGCTTGGGGGCGTGGCCGACCACCTGTTCCAGCCGGTCCTGAGCGGCGAGGTCTGGGCCCGCGAGTACACGCTGGCGCTCGGCCTGCGTCCGTTCGCGTTGAGTCCCGCGCGGGCGCACGGCTGGGGCACGCGGCTGACGCTGACCGCGGACGTGGCCCTGGAGGAGGGGGCCGACGGCTCGCAGGCGCGCGTGCGCTTCGGCGGCGAGCTGGAGGCTCTGCCCGGCGTGCTGCTGCGCGCGGCGGTCGAGGACCACCGCGGCCTGCACCTGGGCGTGATGCTGCGCGGCGTGAACGGCGGCGGTGCGGTGCAGGGCGCCGCGGTGGACGGCCGCCGCAGCTACGACAGCTACGCCGTCTCGCTCCACTCGGGCGAGGAGCGCACCGTGCTGGCCGGACGCGCCGAGCGGCGCGTGGCGGTGGTGCGCGCGGGCGGTGCGCTGGGCGACGACGCGCTCTCGGGCTTCTCGCTCATGGGCGGCGGCGACGTCACGCCGGTGCGGCCGCTGCACGACCAGCTGCAGCGGGCGCTCGAGGACCCGCTCACGCGCGGGCTGTTCCTCGATCTGCGCGGCGTCGGCAACATGGCGCAGATCGAGGAGTTGCGGCCGCGGCTGGCGCGCCTGCGCGCGGCGGGTAAGCCGGTGGTCGCGTTCATGGAGTACGGCGGCGGTCGCGCCGATCTCTACCTGGCCGGCGCCTGCGACCGCATCGTGATGGCGCCCGAAGCCGGGCCGGCCGCTCTCGGCCTGCGCGGCGAACGGCGCTACTACCGCAGCCTGCTCGCCGGCTGGGGCGTCCGGGTGGACCGCACGTCCTACGGCAAGTACAAGTCGGCGTACCGCAACTACAGCGTGGACTCCACCAGCGACGCCGATCGCGAAGCCATCGAGCGGGGGCTGGACGTGAGCCAGGAGTTGTTCGTCTCGGCGCTGGCCGCCGACCGCGGGATGGACCGCGCGCGACTCCTCACGCTGCTTGACGGCCGGCCCTGGCGCGCCGAAGACCTGCGGCGGGCGGGTCTGATCGACTCGGTCGGCTATCGCGAGGACGCGCTGGCCGTGCTGGGCCGCCTGTGCGGGATGGGGGAGAAGCCGCGCCAGGCGGAACTCGCCCGCCGGCCCGAGGCACAGCGCGAGTGGACCGTGCCCGCGCCCGTTGCCGTGGTCTACGCGAGCGGTGGCATCGAAACCGGCAGGAGCGGCGGCGACCTGCTGCTGGGGCCCTCGATGGGCTCGGAGACCGTGATCGCCCAACTCGAGCGCGCGTTCACACATCCCGGGGTGAGGGCGGTGGTGCTGCGGGTCGAGAGCCCGGGTGGCTCGGCGCTGGCCTCGGACCTGATCCACCACGCCACGCTGCGGTTGAAGCGGGAGACGAAGAAGCCGCTCATCGTCTCGATGGGGAGCGTGGCCGGGAGCGGCGGCTACTACATCTCGCTCGGCGCCGACCGCATCTACGCCGATCGTTTCACCCGCACCGGCTCGATCGGCGTGGTGAGCATCAAGCCCTCGTTCGAGCAGTTCTACGCGAAGCACGGCGTGCGGCAGGACGACTTCGAGCGCGGCACGTGGATGCGCGGCTGGTCTTCCAGCCGCGACTGGACGAGTGCCGACCAGGCCATCGCCGACTCGGCCACACTGCGTTTCTACCACCGCTTCGTCGAGTTGGTCGCGGCCGGGCGCGGCATGACCTGGGACGAGGTGGACGAGGTGGCGCAGGGGCGCGTCTGGATGGGCGGAGACGCGCTCGAGCGGCGGCTCGTGGACCAGATCGGCGGGCTCGAGGAGGCGGTGGCCGAGGCGCGCCGCCGCGCGGGTGTCCCGGAGGGTGCCCGGATCCGGCAACTCGAGTATCGCCGGCCGAGCCCGGGCCTGTTGCAGCGGCTCATCGGCCGGACCGTGGGCGAGGCGTGGAGCGACGCCACGCGCATGCCCGCGCCGGGCGCGATGCTCTACTGGACGGATGAAGATGAGACGCCGTAGGACGAAGCGCCCGGCGGACGAGCGCAGCGCACCGGGGCGTTCGGACGAGCGCCCTGTGCCGCGACGTTCCGGCGAGCGTGACCCCCGGCAGTCCACCGCGCGTGCACACGGCGTGATGGAGCACGCGCCCGACCTGGCACCCCGGCGCGCGGCACTTGCGCTCTGGGCGACCCTGGCGCTGCTCGTGCTGGCCCGCGCAGCGCTCACCTTCGTGCCGAACATGGTCGGCTGGAGCCTCAACCTGCAGCGCTTCCTCACGCCGTGGTGGGCGTGGGTGCCGTGGACGCTTGCCGCGCTCGCGCTCGTGCCGCCGCTCGCCCGGCGAGCGGAGCCGGTGTTCCGCCGCGCCGGCGAGGCCATCGCCCGCGGCTCGCGGGTGGCCTCGCTCGTGGCGGCCACCTGCGCGGCGCTCCTCGTGCTCGCCCTGCCGGACAGGGTGCGCTTCGTGGGCGACTTCCAGTTGCGCCAGGGCGCCATCGACGAGGGCGGCCTCGCGGGCGGGATCTTCAGGCAGGCGATGCCCCTCGACGTCTTCCTCCACGTGAACCTGCCGACCCTGCTCATGGGTGCGGGGCGGCTCGACGTGAACTGGGCGCCGCGGGCCCTCGGCGTGCTCGAGGCCGCGTTGCTCGCCCTGCTCGCGCTCGCCTTCGCGCGCGCGCTGGCCCTGCGCGGCACCGGCGCACTGGCGGTCGCCGCGGCCGTCTTCTTCGGCGGCTACGTCGGTCTCTACACCGGCTACAGCAAGGTCAACGGGGAGATGGTGCTGCTGGCGGTCGCGGTGGCCACGTTCGGGCTGCGCGCGGCCTGCGACCCGAGTGCGACGGGCTCCCGTCGCGGGTTGCTCTGGCTCGGCGTGACGCTCGCGCTGGGCGCGTTCCTCCACCGCTCGGTCGTGGGCTTCATCCCGGCGGTGCTTGTGGCGTTCGCGCTCGCGCTGCAAGCGCGGCCCGCCGCGCTGCGGGACCCCGAGATCTGGGTGGCGGTGGGTCTGCCGGTGCTGGCCTTCGCGCTCACGCTTGGCCGCATCGTGAGAACGTTCACGCAGATCGATCCTGGCGCGCACCTCGCCTCGCCCGAGGTGAGGGCGCAGGGCGGGCTGCTCGCCTCGATGTTCGCCGGCACGCGGGCCGTGGACCTGCCCAACGTGGTGGTGCTGCTCGCGCCGCTGGCGCCCATCCTGCTGCTGGTGGCGCTGGCCTGGGGCCGGAGGCTCCCGCGTGGGCGCGAGGCCGCGGTGCTGATCACGCTCGCCGTCCCCTTCCTCGGGTTGCTGCTCTTCGTCCATCCGGCGCAGGGCGTGTTCCGCGACTACGACACCCTGTCGCAGACGGGCATCACGATCGCCCTGCTCGCGGCGTGGTTTGCGGGCGAGACCCTGCGGCGCGCCCCGTCGTTCGCCTGGGTCGGCGTCGCCGTGGTGCTCGTGGTGGCGGCGCCCAGCGTGCAGTGGCTCGCGCACCAGACCGACGTGGACCGTGGGCTCGCTCGCGTCGCCGCACTGATGACCGAGCCGCCCGCGCGCAGCCCCGAGGAGCGCGGCAAGACCTGGGACTACGTGGGGGTGCGCAACTTCAACCGCGAACGCTGGGACGAGGCGGCCACCGGCTTCGCGCGCGCCGCCGAGACGCAGCCGAGCGCGCGCGTGCTCGTGAAGTGGGCCATGGCCGAGACCCTGCGCGGTGACCTGCGCGCAGCACAGCGGATCTATCTGCGCGCGATCGCGCGGGACTCGGCGGTCGTCGTCGCCTGGCAGGGCTACGGCGTCGTCTCGCTGCGGCTCGGCGAATGGGAGGAGGCGCAGCGCGCGGCCCTGGTGCTGCTGCGGCGCGACCCGGGCAACCCCGAGGGCCCCGCCATCCTGAAGGAGATCGAGCGCATGCAGGCCGCACGGCCGGGGAGTGGCGCGCCCCCGCGTTGACGGCGCACCGCCCCATGCTGATGTTTCTGCCGCCGCCGGTCCAGCCGCTTTCCAGCACGATCGCCGCAGCGAACGGGGCGGGAATTGCGCCCACGGTTCCGCGCGCATCTCGCCCTGGCCGTGATCGAACGATCATCCTCCTCCTGTTCGTCACGCTCGTGCTCACGGTCCTGGTCCACCGCCGCTCACTCGGGAGTTTCTTCGGATCGGACGATCTCATCCATCTCGAGCAGGCGTACGGCATCGCGCCGACGCCGCTGGTCCCGTGGCGGGTGCTGACCCAGGTCCTGTACTTCCGGGCCATGGTCCACCTGGTGGGGCCCGCCCCCGCGCCCTACATGCTCGTCAACCTGCTGCTCCATGCGCTGAATGCCGGACTGCTCTTCTCGCTCGTCTCACGTCTCACCTCGCGGCGCTGGATCGCGGCGTTCGCCGCCGGGCTCTTCGGGATGCATCCGCTCCACGTCGAGGTCCTCTTCCGTGCCGTGACGATCAACGAGACCGCTTCCTGTGCCTGCGCCCTGGGTGCGGCCTTGTGCCTCCTGCGACCCGGCCGCCGGCGCCTGTGGCTCGGGACGGGCCTCTTCGTGGTGGGGGTGCTCTGCAAGGAGTCCATCCTCGCTCTTCCGCTGGTCTTTGCCTTCAAGTTGGCCCAGGACGGGTGGGATCGCCGCCGGGTCCTGAGGGCGTTGCCCACGATCGTCGTGGCGTTGTCTCTTGGCGTCGCCTTCCTCGTGCTGCGAAGGACGGGGCTGGCCCCCGGGGGCACCCCGTACGCGATTCACCTCGGGGCGAACGTCTTCCACAACGCCATGACCTACTTGTCGTGGGCGTTCGACTGGGTGCGCCCGCTTCCAGATCTGGTGCGTGCCTTCGACCCCCGGGCGTGGCGGGTGGGGATTTGGATTCTCGGCGCGCTCATCTTCCTCGCCTGGCGTGGCCCGCAGCAGCCGCTCGTGCGCTGGGGGCTCATCTGGTGGGTCGCAGCGCTGCTCCCCGTGCTGGCCCTGGAGAACTCGACGTACGGTCACTACGCGTACGTCTCTCTCGCCGGGCTTGCCACCGCGACGGCCGCGAGCCTCGACGGCTTGGCCCATTCGCTCTTCGGACGCCGGGACCCGGCCGGGCCGGCCCGCGCGGAGGTCGCGCTGCCGGCCTCACCCGTCGTCCGGCCGCACCGGCCATGGACTCCCGCGCTCCTGACGCTCCTGGTCCTCGCGTTCGTCGCCTGGCGCGCGGATGCGTTGATCGGTGCGCGATTGCGGTTGCCCGTGCCCGGGACCGACCTGCCACTGGACCCCTTCCTGCGCACGATCGAGATCTCGCGGCGGGCAGTTCTCACGATGGGCCGGGACCTCCCCGCCGACATGACCCGGGCGGCTATCTTCATCCCGGAAGGGACCCTCAGCACCCTCGGGGCAAGAAGCGGCAGGAACTATGGCCCGGCCCACCGCAGCGGGCAGGCCTATGTCCTGATCGAGTCGGTCATGGACGAAGGGCGGGCGTTCCGCGTCTTCTATCCACAACTCGACAGCGTCAGGTTCCTGCCCCGGTGGTCTGCGCAGTATCGGGACTGGTACCTGTGCGTGCAGGTCGGGAATGGCCTCCTGCTGAATCTCGGAGCCGGCCCGCTGGCGCATGCCCGCTACGCCCGGCAGTTGCTGGAGGCCGGCCTCGACGCGGAGGCGCTGACCTACCTGGGCGAGGTGGTGAAGGCCTTCCCGACCGACCGCACGATCAGATCCCTTCATGGCAGCGTGCTCGCCCGGGCCTGGGACCGTCGGGAAGCGCGCCTGCGACTGCAGGAACTCAACCGCACGGCGCCGGATGACACGATGGCCGTGCGTGCGCTCCGGCTCGCCGACTCCGTGCAGCGGCGTCAGGCCGGCAGATGATGGGCTCACGCAGATCGCGTGTGAGCCGGCGCAAGTTGCGTAGACCTGCCAGCCTCGAGACGTGACTCGGGGGAAGTGCGATCGTGCGGGTGGGTCCGAGTGGGGGAGTGAGCCCTTGGACGGTTGCCGGGGCGGGTCCTATGATCGCGGGCGCGCGAAACAGGTTCTCATCCGTTGAAGATGGGGTGCAGGGCACCGCTGGCCTCGGGGGTTGACCATGACGGAGTTCAAAGGGGAGGGCGTCGCCACGCTGTTGGACGAGGCCTTTTCGCGTTCGGACATGGACGAGCAAGTCGCGCACCTCGTGTTGAAGCCGGACTGGCCGATCGCACTGTGCGGCGCGAACGTCAGTGAATTCCTTGGCACCGGGGCTCCGGCCCGGGACCGGTGCGTGGACTGCCTGAAGATCGTCGCTGCCCGAGGCCTCGGCCGGCCCGGATGGGAAGCGAGGTCCTGAGCCCCGCTCCGCCGACCGATCAGCGGCGCCGTGGCGCTCGTGGTGGCGGCGCCCGGTGTGCAGTGGCTCGCGCACCAGACCGACGTGGACCGCGGGTGTTCGCGCGCGCCGCCGGGTATCCGCGAACCATTTCACGGGGGAGCACTCACGCATGAGGCGAATTCTCGTCGTGCGCACCGACCGCGTCGGCGACGTGGTGATGATCACCCCCATGCTCCGGGAATTGAAGAAGAAGTTCCCGGATGCGTATCTGGGCGCCCTGACGAGCGAAAAGACCGCGGCGGTCCTTCACCACAATCCTCATCTGGATGCGCTGATCACCGACGACACTGACAAAGGGGCGTTCTGGAAGACCGTGCGGTCCATCCGCTCGCACCGTTTCACCGATGCTCTGCTGGTATGGCCGGCCAAGCGCGCCGCCTATCAGTTGTTCCTCGCGGGCATCCCCCGCAGGATCGGGGTCGGCCACAAACTCTATGAAGCGATCACCTTCATGCGCACCGTCACCCGCGATTACGATCCGCCGCAGCACGAAGCGCAGTACTGCATGGAGCTTGCGCGTGCCATCGGCGTCACCACGGACGACTTGACGCCGGAGCTCTACGTCATTCCGCAGGAGCGACACTGGGCGCGGGCGTACTTCCAGCAGCTCGGAATCCCGGACGCGTCCTTCGTCGTCGTGGTCCATTCCGGATGCCGGAACACGTCGCCCAATTGGAGCGAAGAGAGATACTTCCAGCTCATCACCGCGATGCTGGAGAAGGACGCGGCGCGGCGCGTGCATGTTCTTCTGACCGCCCTGGAGATGAGCGACGGATTCCGCCGGCAGATCGCCGGCTTGAGAGACGCGCGCGTCCACGACGTCACGCCGGAGGTCGGGCCGCTGCGCAGGCTCATCAGCGTCATCGCCGCCAGCAATGTCCTGGTGGCGTCATCGACGGGACCGCTGCATCTTGCCAGCGGTCTGGGGATCAAGACCGTGGGCATCTATTGCAGGCGTCCCCTCTTTCGTGCGGAACGCTGGGGTGCCCTGGGTCCCGTGGCGATCAACCTCGAGGTCCCCGATGAACACTGCAGCGCACACTGCGGCGCGCAGGGGGACCCATGCGCGATCGAAGGCGGCATCGGCGTCGGGGACGTGCTGCGGCATCTGGATATCTGAACGTCGCTGCGACGGACGTCTCGAACCGAGGTGATCCGATGCGCCCCTGCCTCTCCGCTCCCTGGTCGCGGACCTCCCGCCTGCGGGGTCGTGGAGTGGCCGCGGGGTCAGTTGTGCACGCCCGCCGCTTCGGAGCCGGTGCGCTCGACGAATTCGACGTACGAGCCGAGGTAGGCGAACGGGGGCCTGGCCGGGGTCCCGTTCCCGCCGCCGGACCGCAACTCGAGCACGCGGTTGCTGAGGCCCTTCAGGAACGTGCGGTCGTGGCTCACGAACAGCATGGTGCCCTCGAAGTCCTTCAGCGCCTCCACCAGCATCTCCTTGGACTCGAGGTCGAGGTGGTTGGTGGGCTCGTCGAGGATCAGGAAGTTGGGTGGATCGAACAGCATCCGCGCCAGCACCAGGCGCGACTTCTCGCCGCCCGACAGCACGCGGATCGGCTTGTCGATGTCGCCGCCCGGGAACTGGAACGCACCGAGCAGGTTGCGCAGGGCGCCCTGGCCCGCGGTGGCGAAGTCCTGCTGGAGTTGCTCGAACACCGACAGCGTGGGATCGAGCAGGTCGAGCGCCCGCTGCGCGAAATAGCCGATCTTGAGCCCGGCGCCGAGCCGGATCGTCCCCGCGTCGGGCTCGGTCGCGCCCGCCACCAGCTTGAGCAGCGTGGTCTTGCCCGCGCCGTTGCGTCCCATCACGCACCAGCGCTCGGTGCGCCGGACCACGAAGTCGAGATCGTCGTACACGACGCGGTCGCCGTAGGCCTTGCGGACGCCCTTCATCTGCAGCACGTCCTCGCCCGAGCGCGGCGGCTGGCGGAACTCGAATTGGACCACCTTGCGGCTGCGCGGCGGCTCGACCCGCTCGATCTTGTCGAGTTTCTTCACCCGGCTCTGCACCTGCGCGGCCTTGGCGGCGTGCGCCGAGAAGCGCTCGATGAAGCGGCTCTCCTTGGCGAGCATGGCCTGCTGGCGCGAGTACGCGGCCTCGCGATTGGCCGCGGCGACGGCGCGCTCGCGCACGTAGAAGTCGTAGTCGCCGGTGTAGTTCGTGAACTCGCCGCCGTCGATCTCGAGGATGCGGTCCACGATGCGGTTCATGAAATCCTTGTCGTGGCAGGTCATCAGCACGGTGCCGGGGTAATCGCGCACGAACTTCTCGAGCCACAGGATGGATTCGATGTCGAGGTGGTTGGTGGGCTCGTCCAGCAGCAGCAGGTCGGGCCGGCCGAGCAGGATGCGGGCGAGTCCCACGCGCATCTTCCAGCCGCCCGACAACTCGCCGACGTCGCCGTGGACCTGCGGGTCCTCGAACCCGAGCGCATGCAGGATCTCCCGTGCGCGCGACTCGAGGTCGTAGCCGCCGCCCTGCTCGTAGGCCTCCTGCACGTGGCCGAACCGCTCGAGGATGGTGCCGATCTCGCCGGCGCGCGCCGGGTCGGCCATGGCGTGCTGCAGCGCCTCCAGTTCATGGTGCAACTCGCCGAGGTCGCCGCTGCCGGCGATGGCCTCGTCCAGCACCGAGCGGCCGGACATCTCGCCCATGTCCTGGCGGTAGTAACCCATGCTGAGCCGCCGGGGCACCGAGACCTCGCCCAGGTCGGGGGACTCCTCGCCGAGGATGAGCCGGAACACCGTGGTCTTGCCGGAGCCGTTGGGCCCGACCAGCCCGACCTTCTGGCCGGGATCGATCTGGAACGAGGCCTCGAGGAACAGGACCTGCCGCCCGTACTGCTTGCTGACGCCATTGAACGCGATCATGGGCCGGGGATTCTAGCAGGTCGGGCGGGCGAGGACGCTCGCCGCGCCCGCGTCGCTGCGTTCGCGTTCGTGCCGCCGGGGGCCCGCCGCGCGGGGGAGGAACACCCTGCCGCGACGAGCGTCCGTCTCAGTTCCCCGCGACTCCCAGCGCCTGGCGCAGCCGTCCCGCCCAGGGGCTGACGGAATCTTGCGCGGCGTATTCGCGCGCCATGCGCAGGGCCTCGGGGCGCCGGCCGACCTGGTCGAGCAGCAGCGCGCGGTCGTAGAGCGCGGGCTCGATCGTCGAGTCGCGCGGGTCCACCGCCGCGAACTGCGCGATCGCCTCGAGCCGCAGCGCGCGGACGCGCGCGGGGTCGGGCTCGGCGTCCGCCTGGAGGGCCAGTGCCACGCCCAGCCCGAGCCGCGCCTCGGGCGAGTCCACGCCCCGGTCGGTCACCGCGCGGTAACGGCGCTCGGCGAGCACGTGGCGCTGGCGCGCGAGGTCGAGATGAGCGAGTGCCACCTCGATGCGCGGGTCGCCCCGGTGCCGCGTGCGGGCGCGCTCGAGCAGCAGGGTCGCGCGTTCGGCGAGTCGCGCCTCGACGCCGCCGAAGACGGCGCCGGGGGGCGCTTCGCCGGCGAGCGTCGAGCGGAAGCGCAGGATCCCTGTGCGCATGGGCAGGCGGGCGTGCAGGATCGCGCTCGCGGCAGTCACGTCGGCGTCGTCGGGCAGGCCGGCGACGAGGCGCGGCGGGACCAGCACCGAAACCGCCGCGATCACGGCGAGCATCGCCATGAGTGCGATGAAGCCAGCGATCGAGAGCACCCGCCAGTGGAGGCGGCGCTCGAGCTCGGCGACGGGGGCGACCGTGGTGGCGGGCTGGGTCATGGCGGTGAGGCACATCCTAGCCCGCCGTCCGCGCGGACCGCCAGCCGATCCGCAGTGGAGCGCTCGCACGGGTGACGCCCGTGGCTTGGCCGCTCCGGGGCGGCGCTGACGCGGCGCCCGGTGTTCCGCATCCAAGTCATTGCCCGGGCGCATTCTTCCTGATAGGTTGGCCATGCCCGGTGCCGCCGCCCCGGATCCATCTTCGCCGCGCCGCGGGAAGGAGCCCTCGCGCATGACTGTCATCCGATTCCTGCAGATCTCCGATCTTCATCTCGGCCGTCCCTTCGGCTGGCTGCCGCCCGACAAGCGTGCCGGCCGGCGCAGCGACCAGCGCCGCGCGCTCGATCTGTTCGTGCGCCAGGCGATCGAGCGCGGCGCGCACGCCATCCTGGTGCCGGGCGACCTCTTCGACCTCGACTACGTGGACGCCGACACGCTCGCCTTCGCGGTGCACGCCTTCGGCGTGAATGGCTGTCCTCCGGTCTTCATCGCGCCCGGCAACCACGATCCCTGCTCGACCACGAGCCCGTACTGGAATCCGGCGCTGCTCCAGGCACGCGGCTTCGCCTGGCCGGCGCACGTGCACGTCTTCGACTCGCCTGAGTGGACGGCGGTGCCGCTCTCGGGCGTGGACGCGGTGCGCATCTGGGGGCGCTGCTCGATCCAGGGTGTGGAGTCGGCAGCGCGGCCGCTGGCGCCGGAGTCCCTCGCGCCGCTGGCGGCCATCGCCGAGGGGGACGTGAACGTCGCGCTCTTCCACGGCTCGCGCGAGGGGTTCCTCCCGCCCGGACAGAAGCCGGTGGCGCCCTTCTCCGATGCCGAAGCGCTGGCCTCGCCCTTCGACTACCTCGCGGTGGGCCACATCCACGCGCCGGGGAGCCTGGAAGGGGCGCCCACCGGGGCACCCACCGGGGCACCCACCGGGGCACCCACCGAAGGTGGGTCCGGGTCCGGGTCCGGGTCCGGGTCCGGGTCCGGGTCCGGCAGCGCGCGGCTTGGGAACGCGGGTGCGGCAATCTCGCTGGATGTGAGTGAGCTGGGCCGGCACGGGGCGTACGAGGTCCGCCTCACCACGGGCGCGGGGCCGGTCCGCGCCGAGCTCGAGTTCATCGAGTTGGACCGGCGGCGGGTCTACGACGTCACCGTGGACGTGACGGGTGCCGCCTCCGCCGAGCAGGTGGACCGCCGCGTGCTGCGCGTGTTCGACCAGGTGGGTGCGGGCGACGCGGACTTCGTGGTGGTGCGTCTCACCGGCCGGCTCGCCCGCGGGGTGCGCTACGCCGCGCCCGGGCCGGAGTTGCGGCCGCGCGCCTTCCACCTGCGCCTCGATTCGCGCGCCCTGCGTCCCGACTATGACCTGGCGGCGCTGCGCGCTCTCGAGCCGGTCACCACCGAGGACCGTTTCGCGCGCGCGCTGCTCGAGCGGCTGGACGCCGAGACCGACCCGGAGCGCCGCGCGGACCTGGAGAGCGCCCTGTTCTACGGGCTCGACGCGTTCCGGCTGCACGAGGTCGTACCTGCCTACGAGGAACTCGGCGCATGAGGCTCCTGCGGCTCAAGCTGGACGGCTTCGGCCCGCTGCGGGGCGAGTATCACTTCAACCGTAGCCGCGTCACGCTGGTCGTGGACCGCAACGAGACCGGCAAGTCGAGCCTGCTCGCCGCCATCTCGTCCGCGCTCTACGGGCTCGAGGACGACCGCCGCAGCCACAAGGTGATGACGCCGGTGGACCGCTGGCGCCCGTGGGACGGCGGTTCCTACCGCGTCGAGCTGGAGCTCGAGTGTGAGGGCGACGTCACCACGGTGAAGCGCGACTTCGAACGCGGCACGGTCGAGGTCTGGGACGAGCGCGGTCAGGAGATCACGGCCTCGTTCCGCGAGGGCAAGGAGGACTTCCCGGTGGGGAAGAAGCTCCTCGGCCTCGACGCCGAGGAGTTCGAGAAGTGCGCGCTGGTGCGGCAGGGCGAGCTCGACCAGGTGGTCCCCGGCGACGAGAAGGCGCGGCGCGGCGGCACGTTGCAGGCGCGCCTCGAGAGCGCCGCCGACACGCGCGGAGGCGACACCAGCGCGGCGGAGACGCTGCAGGTGCTGCAGGGCGCGTTGCGCAAGTACACGTGCGCCGAAGTGGACTCCTCCGGCACGGTGGAGACCGCCACCGCGCGCCTGGAGCTCAAGCGCGAGACCCTCGCGAGCGAGCTCAAGACGCTCGAGCACGACCGTCTGCAGGTCGCCGGGCCACTCGAGGAGCTGGCGCGGCTCGGTGCCGAGGAGTTGGCCGCGCGCGCGGCGATCGCGCGGCTCGAGTCCGAACGGCGCGCGGCCGTGACGGGCGACCTCGCGCGCCGGGTGGACGAGCACCGTGGGCGGTGCGAGTCGCTCGCGCAGTTGCAGGCCGAGGCCGGGACGCTCGCGCCGTACGGGGATCTGCCGGTCAACGCCGAGGCCGATCTGCGCGAGACCATCGCGAAGCACGAGGCGGCCCTGAAGAACCTGGCCGCGCGCGATGCGCGGCGCCAGGAGGAGCAGAGCC
>Ga0315276_10003788_pt1 | contig 13853 bp, 13 predicted proteins | sample YL17G05_0_MG_FD_204542 | JGI IMG/M metagenome (GOLD analysis project Ga0315276, IMG submission 204542) | Sediment microbial communities from Yellowstone Lake, YNP, Wyoming, USA - YL17G05_0 | ecosystem: Environmental > Aquatic > Freshwater > Lake > Sediment | place: USA: Wyoming | collected...
CACAAGGCCCCTCGTCTCTCTTTCCGTCATCTCCATCTTGTAGATATTCGGCTCTACCGGCTCCGGGACTTTGTATTTTTTCTCTATGCCTTCCAGCCCTGCCGCGAGCATCGTCGCGAAAGCCAGGTAAGGATTGCATGACGGGTCCGGGCAGCGCAATTCCGCCCTGGTCGCTTTTTCGTTGCCGGGCCTGTAGGTAGGCACTCTTATGAGCGCGGTCCTGTTCCTCTGGGCCCAGGAGGCGTATACGGGAGCCTCATATCCTGCGACAAGCCGCTTGTAGGAATTGACCCATTGGGCGGTCAGCGCGCATATCTCGCGAGCGTGCTTGAGCTGGCCGGCGATGAACTGTCTGGCGATCTCGGAGAGATGGTGCTTGTCCTCTTTATCGAAAAAGGCGTTCTTCTCGCCCTTGAAGAGGGACTGGTGGACGTGCATGCCGCTTCCGTTGACGCCGAATATGGGCTTGGGCATGAATGTGGCGTAGACGCCGTGGGACTTGGCGATCTCTTTTATGCAGTACCTGGCCGTTATGATATTGTCGGCCATGGTCAGGGCGTCGTTATATTTGAGGTCTATCTCGTGCTGAGAGGGAGCGACCTCGTGGTGGCTTGCCTCCATGGGTATCCCCATCTCTTCGAGGACGTCCACGGTCTTGTTCCTTATCATGTCGGCAAGGTCGTTCGGTATGAGCTCGAAGTACGTCCCCTCGTCGAGGACCTCAGGGGCCTTGTCGCTCTTGAAGTAAAAATATTCGAGTTCCGGCCCGATGTAATATATGTAGCCGAGCTCTGCCGCCCTGGCGAGGTTGCGTTTCAGGGCGTATCTTGAATCGCCCGCATAAGGCGTCCTGTCGGGGTTCAGGATATCGCAGAATAGCCTCGCGACCGGGCCCGCGGACTCCTCCCATGGCAGTATCTGGAACGTTGCAGCGTCCGGCATGGCTATTATGTCCGACTCCTGCGCCTCGGCGAAGCCGGTGACGGAAGAGCCGTCGAAGCCCTTACCGTGGTATAGCGCCTCCTCGAGGTCGCGGGCGGTTATAGTGACGCATTTCAGGACGCCCAGGATGTCGACGAACCAGAGCTGGATGGTGTTTATGTTATTGTCGCGGACCATCCTGAGGATATTCTCCTTGTCGTCCTTTGACTTGTAGCCCTTCTTTGTGCCGGCCTCGCGCACGGAGTAGCCTTTCTTCCTGAGGCCCTCGAGCTCCTTCCGGTCTATTATGTACTGGTGGCCGACCCTCGTCGCGTTTATCAGCCCTTTTTGTATCTTGTCGACGACAGCTTGCCTCGATATGCCCAGCATCCTTGCCAGTTGTGTGGGGGTGAGGAAATTTTCTTTCATATTGGCTCCTTTCATAACGGTTGTGCCTAAAAATCAGGCAGTATTGACAGTTGTAAATATACCACATAGCTTTACAGTTGTCAAGGGTAAGGAGGAAAAATTTTCGTTTCTCGTAAGGGCGTTTACTTTCGGGCCCTCTTATTGAAGAAAATTTTACGGGTCCTGCCGCGAGGTGTCCTTTCGTCTTGTCGCTCGCTTGGGGTTCACAATCTCGAGCCAGTTAGAGGCGTGTCTGTATTGCCCCATCCCAAGCTTCGCGGCCTCGTCCTCAAGGACACCGTCGCGTCACCCGTAAAATTTTCGCCCTTCTAGGTGCCCGAAAGTCTCGCCATCGGAATATGTCGAAAAATCTGTGGGTGGAACGGGCAGAAGACCTATGCCGAAGTTATAGTGAGCACATTGAAAATATTAGGTCTTTTGTTAAGGCGAAAAAGGTTTATATTTAATAACTTTTTAATAATAAAAAAGCCGAGGATGTCTGAGGCCGCTTACACGCGGCCGAGTTCCGCAGGCTTCCCTTTTTCGACTGAACAAAAGACCGACCCGAGCGCTAGCGAGGGGAATATTTTCAGTGCGAACATAACGAGGCATAGGTCTTCTGAGGCCACAAAAGTACCCGCCCTGAGAAAATACGAAAATTTTTATAGTAGAACGGGGGTTATTGGAGGAGGGGGAGGATGGAGCGCGCGGCCCTAAGGCTGGCGCCTGGAGCGCCGAGTGAGGACCTGACCGTGTGTAATTTCTCACGGATACCGGCAAGCTTCTTATCGTCGGAGATGATCCCCAGCACATGGGTGGCGATATTCTCCGCCGTCATGTTGAACTGCAGGAATTCCGGCACCACTTCCTTACCGGCAATGATATTGACTATGCCGAGAAATGGCGTGCGGACAACCATTCTATAGAGTGAGTATGTGATCAGGTTCGCCTTGTATATGATGACGTGCGGCGTCTCCAGTATTGCTGTTTCCAGCGTCGCGGTACCCGAGGCCACGACCGCGAAATCGGATGCCGCCACTATGTTGTGCAGGTCGCCCTCGACCAGGCGGTAGTCGAAAGAAGCGCCCCTGAAGGCGTTTTCATACAGTCGTCGATCGCGCGAGGGATGTTTGGAGACCAGGAACTGCGCACCCCCGAGCTTTTGCGATATGATATTGGCGGCATCGGCCATGACCGGCAGGAAGATCCCGACCTCGGACTTCCTTGAGCCGGGAAGGAGCGCTATGGTCTTCCTGTTTTCGGACAGGTTGTATTTCTTTAGAACATCTTTCCTTGGCGCGGTCGCCTTTACGGTGTCGATCAAAGGATGGCCGACGCATTCGGCGTCTATGCCGTATCTCTTATAAAGTTTCTCCTCGAATTTGAAGAAGACGACCATCTTCCTGACATATTTCTTTATGAGGTGCACTCTCTGGTGGCCCCATGCCCATACCTGAGGGCTTATGTAGTAGATAACCGGTATCGACCTTTTCCAGAGCTCCTTGGCCAGCCTCAGGTTAAAGCCGGGGTAATCGACCAGTATGGCGGCATCCGGCCTGTCCGCATCTATCTTCGCGATCAATTTGTCGTGGGCCGCTTTTACCGCGGAGAGGTTCTTCAGCACCTCGATGACACCGACGAGGGCGAGGTCCGTTATATCATAGACTATCTCGACGCCTGAGGCTTTAGACAGATCCCCGCCGATGCCGTAAAAGCTTAAGCCATGATCGAGCGATTTGAGGTCTTTGACGAGATTGGCGCCGTGCAGGTCTCCCGAGGGTTCACCGGATACTATGAGGATCTTTTTGCGAGACATTAGTGCTTGGCCGGGGTTATCTTCTTCACTATTTCGAGCGCCACAGCGAGAGCCCGTCTTCCTTCGACGCCGGATACGATGGGCCGCCTCCCGGCGCGGACGCATTCCACGAACGATTTGAGCTCCTTCTTCAGGGGCTCTTTCTTCTTTATCCGTATCTTATGCGCGGCTATCTTATCGTCCGTTTTCTTGAAGAGCATCGCGTCCTGGGTCACGTAATCGAGCGAAAGGTAGGAGTCCTCCTGGAATATGCGCATCTTTCTCACCACGTCTTTCGTGACGCGGCTTGCGGTGATGTCGGCTATTATGCCGTCCTCAAAGGTCAGGCGCACGTTCGCGACGTCCTCGTAGTTGGATATTGTGCTCAGTCCCACCGCCTCGATACTCACAACGTCCTTTTTCATGAGGCCAAGGACTATGTCTATGTCGTGTATCATCAGGTCCAGGACCACTCCGACGTCCTTTACCCTCTTGTGGAACGGGCCGAGCCGCTGGCACTCTATGAAGCGGGGCGTTTTAAGGTAAGGCTCTATGGCCATGACCGCGGAATTGAACCGTTCGATGTGCCCCACCTGTAGGATGAGATTTTTCTCTTTTGCGATCTCGATGAGCTCGTCGGCCTCGGAGAGGGTCTTCGTGATGGGTTTTTCTATCAGGACGTGGATGCCCTGGTTCAGGAACTCTTTGGCTACGTTATAGTGCAGGCTCGTGGGGACCACTATGCTGGCCGCGTCCACCTTGCCGAAAAGGCCTTCGTAGTCGGAGTAGCTGGCCGTCCGGAACCTCTTGCCGACCTCGATGGCCCGCTCAAGGTTGCAATCGCATACGCCGACAAGCTTGACGTTCTTGAGCTTGGAATATACCTTGGCGTGGATCGAACCGAGATGGCCCACTCCTACGACTCCGACCCTTGTCTTTTCCATATTTAAACCTCTGGGATCAATTTCGGATTTTCGATTATAGCGCTAGTCCCGGCCCTTAGCAAGCCCCGTTAGAAATCCATACTATAATATAACAAAATCTCCAACGGGGCAAGCAATTTCCCTCGACAAATAGACTCCCCCGTGATAATATACATCAAAATATTAACAATTGGATATGGATAAATACCGAAGACTCATAGGGTTCGTCATGCCGCACGTGTGGGTGCTTGCCTTGGCAGGGGTGTGCATGGTGGCCACTTCAGTCCTGAGCGGCGTCTCCATAGGCATGATAATACCGCTGGTGGACAACATAATAGCCGGCAAGAAGATCGCCTTGCCCGCGGGCATATCACTGCCGCCGATTTTGCAGAATCTGGTCGACAAGGCGAACTCCATGGCGACGATGCAGCTCTTGAACAGCATGATCATCATCGTGATAGTGCTTTGGCTGGCCAAGAGCCTCTTCGAATTCTGCCAGACCTACCTCATGAACGATGTCTCCCAGCGCGTCATCAGGGATGTCAAGAACATCATATATCGGAAGCTCCTGACCCTTTCCATGGACTTCTATTCCACCAATCCGACGGGCAAACTCATGTCGCGCGTGACATACGACGCGGCCGTCATCAGGGATTCCATCTCGACAGGGCTTACGGACCTGGTATACCAGCCGGTCCAGCTCATCATATACGTAGGGATGCTATTTTTCATCAAAGTGTACTTCTCGATCCCGTGGGCGCTCATAGCGGTGAGCCTTTCGCTCTTCGCGCTGGTCATATATCCCGTGATCAAGATAGGTAAGCGCCTCAAATCCATATCGACTCAGACGCAGGAGAAGGCGGGCGACATCACGACCACCCTCCACGAGACGATATCCGGCGTGCGCGTGGTGAAGGCATTCTCGATGGAAAATTACGAGGCGAACAAGTTCGCGAGCCAGAACCAGTACTTCTACAGGCTCGCGATGAAGGCAGTAAAGCGCACTTCGGTGGTTAGCCCCATAACCGAGTTCGTCGGCATACTCTGCATCGCCATAATACTCTGGATAGCCGGCAAGCGCATAGTCTCAGGCGAGCTTTCCGCGGGAGCTTTCATCACTTTCCTGGCCGCCATGCTCTCAATAATGCGGCCGATAAAGCGCCTGACCAATGTTTACAGCATAAACCAGCAGGCCATGGCCGCGGCCGACAGGATATTCGACGTCCTGGATACCGTGCCGTCGGTCAGCGAGAAGAAAGGCGCCGTGGAGCTGCCGAAGATAAGCGCCGGGGTTGAATTTAAGAACGTCTATTTTACCTACGGCGAGAAGGACGTATTGAAAGACATAAGCTTCAGGGTCCGCGTCGGCGATGTCGCCGCTTTCGTCGGCCCCAGCGGCGTCGGCAAGACCACCATCCTGAATCTCATCCCGCGTTTTTACGATGTCACAAGGGGCGAAATACTGGTGGACGGAACGGACTTACGCGATTGCACCCTGAGATCCCTCATGAATCAGATAGGCATAGTGACTCAAGAGACGATACTTTTTAACGACACCGCGGCCGCCAACATAGCCTACGGCATGAGCGGCGCCAAAATAGACGACATAATAAAGGCCGCGAAGATAGCCAATGCCCACAACTTCATCATGAAGATGCCGAACGGGTACAATACGGTGATAGGCGAGCGCGGTTTCAGGCTTTCGGGAGGCGAAAAGCAGCGCCTTGCCATTGCCAGGGCCGTATTCAAGGATCCGCCTATCCTTATACTCGATGAGGCCACTTCCCAGCTCGATACCGAATCCGAGCTCCTGGTCCAGGAGGCTATAGATAGGATGATGGCCGGCCGTACCGTATTCGTGGTGGCGCACAGGTTGAGCACGATCAAGCACGCCAATACCATCTATGTCATGGAGGCGGGCCGCATAGTGGAGACCGGTTCCCATGACGAGCTGGCCAAAAAGGGAGGCCTTTACAAGAGGCTTTACGACATGCAGTTTAAGGATAACCTATTGAAATAAAATATGTTGCAAAAAGGGGTATTACTCACTATAATATCCTAACCCAAAAAGGGAGAAAGAGGAGGTAAGTAAACACTAATATGGTAGAATCTACGCTGATGAAGAGTTTGTTGGAGGCAGGAGTGCACTTCGGGCACGAGACTAAACGCTGGAACCCGAAGATGAAGAAGTATATATTCGGCCAAAAGAACGGGATCTATATAATAGACCTTTCGAAGACTCAGGACGCCATACTGAAGGCGTGCGATTTCCTTAAGTCGGTCGCCTCGAGCGGCAACTATGTCCTGTTCGTAGGAACCAAAAAACAGGCGCAGGAGATAGTGAAGGAAGAGGCATCCCGCTGCGGCATGTTCTACGTCAACCAGAGATGGCTCGGGGGGATGTTGACCAACTTCCAGACCATAAAAAAGAGCGTAAAGAGGCTTCTGGACCTCGAGAGGATGAAAGAGGACGGCACGTTCGCGAAGCTCTCGAAGAAGGAGGTCTCCGCGCTCAGTAAAGAGATGTTCAAGCTCAACAAGAACCTCGAAGGCATAAGGTCCATGGTCAAGCTGCCCAAGGCCATGTTCCTCATCGACGCCAAGAAGGAAGACATAGCCGCAAAAGAGGCCAAGACGCTCGGCATCCCGGTAGTGGCGGTGGTCGATACCAACTCCGACCCGGACCTCGTGAAATACGTCATACCGGCCAACGACGACGCCATCCGCTCGATCAAGCTTCTGACGGGCCTCATAGCCGACAGCGTACTTGAAGGGAAAGAGATTTTCACTACCGGCGTGGCTAAGGCGAAGGAAGAGGCCGCAGTCGAAGCGGAGGAGAAGGGCGAGATCATAAAAGTCGTGGATGAAAAGATAGAGGAGCTCGTCGAGGGCGACCTAAAGCTGAAGGAAGACGAAGCTCTGCCAAAGGACGTTCCGATAAAGAAAAAGAAAAAAGTGAAATAGCACCAGGAAGAGGGTATATACGATGACAGATTTGATCAAGAAATTACGCGAAAAGACCAACGCCGGCATCGTTGCGTGCCAGAAGGCGCTCAAGGAATCGAGCGGCGATGTAGATAAGGCTGTGGAGATACTGAGAAAACAGGGTGTGGCGCTTGCCTCGAAGAAAGTGGGAAGGGCCGCCAAGGAAGGCAAGGTCGAGAGCTACATACATCTCGGCGGGAAGATCGGGGTACTCGTCGAGGTCAACTGCGAATCCGATTTCGTGGCCCGTAACGACGACTTCAAGACATTCGTCAAGGACATGGCCATGCAGGTCGCGGCTTTCAACCCGATGTATGTGAAGAAGGAAGACGTCCCTGAAGAGGCAGTGAAGAAAGAAACGGAGATCATAAAGGCGCAGCTCTCAGGCAAGCCGGCCGAGGCGATCAACAAGATCATTGACGGGAAGCTGGCCAAGTTTTACGAGGATGCGTGCCTCCTGGAGCAGCCTTTCATAAAGGACTCGAGCATGAAGGTGAGGGATATACTCACCTCCATGGTCGCCAAGATAGGCGAGAATATTCTTATCCGCAGGTTTGTCAGGTTCCAGGTAGGGGAAGATTTAAAGTAGTCCACAGTCGACATTCCGCAGAAGATTGTAAGATGGGAAAATCGATTTTCAAAAGGATCGTTCTGAAACTCAGCGGCGAGGCTCTGCAGGGCCGCCTGGGCTACGGCATCGATTACGACGTCACCAACTCCATCGCGAAACAGGTCAAAGAGATCAGAAGGCTCGGCATCGATGTCGCGATAGTGATCGGCGGCGGAAATATCTTCAGAGGCGTTACCGGCTCGAAGAAGGGCATAGACAGGGTAAACGCCGACTACATGGGCATGCTCGCCACGGTAATAAACGGCCTGGCGCTGCAGGACGCCCTCGAGAAGAACGGCGTCTTCACGCGCGTCCAGAGCGCCATCCAGATGCAACAACTCGCCGAGCCATTCATAAAGCGCCGCGCCATAAGGCACATGGAGAAGAGCCGCGTCGTAATATTCGTCGGCGGCACGGGCAACCCGTATTTCACCACGGATACGACCGCGGCGCTGCGCGCCATAGAGCTGGGCGCCGACGTGATACTGAAGGCCACCAAGGTTGACGGCGTATACTCCTCGGATCCCATGAAGAACAAGAGCGCCCGAAAATACGACAGTCTGAAATACATCGACGTGCTGAAGAAGGGCCTGAAGGTCATGGACGCCACCGCCATAAGCCTCTGCATGGACAACAACCTGCCGATAATCGTCTTTAATCTTTTGAAGGAAGGCAATATAAAACGTGTCGTGACGGGCGAGAAGATAGGAACAGTCGTAAAAAGGTGACCCCGCACCTTCTTAATGCGGGGTAGTAAATTGTTGTTGATAGCTTAACATTGAGCATATATAAAATATAAGGAAAGAAGGTGCGGGGTATGACGATAAAAGAACTTTTGCACGAGACCGAAACTAAAATGAAGAAGACCGTGGAGGCGACCCAGAGGGAGTTCTCCGTTATAAGGACGGGCAGGGCCTCCATCGCGCTCGTCGACGGCATGAAGGTCGATTACTACGGCGCGGCCACGCCGCTTAAACAGATGGCCATGCTCACCACCCCAGACGCCAGGCTCATCGTCATACAGCCGTGGGACAAGAATTCGCTCGTCGATATAGAGAAGGCGATACTGAAATCGGACATCGGCATAACGCCGACCAACGACGGCAAGGTGATAAAGCTGTCGATGCCGCCGCTCACGCAGGAGCGCAGGGCTGAGCTCGACAAGATCCTGAAGAAGATAGCCGAAGACGGCCACATCTCGGTAAGGACCGCAAGACATGCGGCCATCGAAATCGCCAGGAAGCTCGAGAAGGACAAGGCCGTCACCGAGGACGAGAAGTTCAAGGCCCAGGAAGACATCCAGAAGCTTACCGACAAGCACATCAAAGAGATCGACACTCTCCTCGCTGTAAAAGAGAAAGAGATCCAGGGCTGAGGTCCTTCGACTCGCCTGAAACGCTCCTTTTCGTACTTCGACAGGCTCAGTACGAACCCTGAGCGAAGTCGAAGGGTTCGTCGTGTTTTATGGCTCGCTCAGGATCAAATTTGCTTCGCAAATTTGGGGCCGCTAGCTCATCCGGTAGAGCACCACACTTTTAATGTGGTGGTGGTTGGTTCGAGTCCAACGCGGCTCACCAGTTATTACGGAAAAAGGTCTCTCTGGAATAATATAGAGAGACCTTTTTTCTTCCTATATATAAAACGAGCGAGCGAAGTAGCGGTAAATAAAAAAGGAGGAAGTCGTGGGTAAGATGAAATGGATCATGGCGACTGCAGTGGTTGTGATGCTGTTGGCTGGGATAGCCTACATAGGAAGTGCAAATGCTGAATCGGTAACCTGCGGTAATTGCGGTGGCTCAGGACGCGTCGATGAATGGAAAGACTGTACAAAATGCGGTGGTACCGGCAGTGTTTCCTGTATGAGATGTAATGGCAAAGGCACCGAGCGCTGCTGTATCTGTATGGGGAGCGGCTCAGTGGACGTGAGGTGTTCTTCGTGCGGCGGCACCGGCAATGTCAACGATCAGACATGTGGCACATGTAACGGCAGCGGCAAGGTCTCGGAGACCTGCAATAATTGCCGTGGCACCGGCAATTTAACCTGCGGCAGATGTAATGGGTCAGGGCAGGAGATATGTTCAATGTGCAACGGCGAGAAGGGTAAGTATTGGAAGGTGCCGTGCCCGAGCTGCGGCGGGACAGGCAAGATAGAACAGTAAGAGTGGTATCTATGCAGGATCTGTTAAAAGAAGAGCTCATGGAAGGCGAGAAGGTGGTCTGGTCCGGCCAGCCGGATAGGTCCGTCCTGTTCGTGCGCGCGGACATGTTCCTGATACCGTTCTCTTTGCTATGGTGCGGTTTTGTAATCTTCTGGGAATGCATGGCGATATCGCTCTCGAAAGAGTCGGATGGTTATGTCGGGGCCATCTTCGCTCTTTTCGGGATCCCTTTCCTTCTTATGGGAGCATTTCTCCTCTTTGGCCGCTTTCTCTGGAATGATTTCAGGAAGGGCCGCACCTATTATTTTGTAACGGACAAGCGGGTGATCGTTGTTACCACCATCTTCGCTAAAAGTGTATGCGCGGAATTCATCGGCATGGTCCCGTCCATGAACAGAGTGATGAATACGGGCGGTACTGGGACAATATATTTCGGTAATATGCTTCTAGGGTACACTGCATACGGCTCGGATATCATGGATTGGTGGCGTCTTGGCATTAATCAGGCCGTCCCGGTATTTTACGACATACAGGATGTGGACAAGGTCTATAAGACAGTGAATGAACTGCGAAAAGTTAAGAGTGCATGAAGGCGATGGATAATTACATGCGCACTATCGGGATATGGTCCTCAGTCGCTACCATGCTTATAGCGGCGCTAAGCCCGCTTACCGTCTATGGCGCCGGCCAGGATGGTGTAACCACACCGCCTGCAGCGGAAAAGCTGGGCATAGGGGGCGGTTATTTCACATGCGTTACTCCTGAAGGCTGGCAGCGCGTCGACAATGATCCGGACCATGGCGATAAGAAGATATACATGATAGAATTCAATGGCCCGCGCATCGAAGGCGCGCCGATCATGATCTTGGTTTCATATTACGGGGCCGGGAACAGAGATTTTAATGATTACAAGGACTTTGTGGTCAGGAATACCACGAACGTCATGGATGAAGTCCTTGCCGTAGCTGAGAAGACAGCGGTCAATGGTTATGACGCGCTGACGTTTGAACGTGAAGAAAAGACGTTTCTGCATCCTAAATCAAAGGATGACACGGCGGTGATGATCAAGGAAAAGTTTTATGTTATCCTTGGCCGCGACCGCAAAGGGTTCTTCGTGCTGAATTATTATGCGCCAACCAGCGTCTATGCCGACAACCTTCCCGTTTTCGAGAAGGTCGCCGGATCGTTCAAGGTCAGCTGACATTAGGAAGGCATGCACATGAAACTTTTTTTGCGTATAGTTGTTATGGTGGCGATTTTATCGACAAACGCATGGGCGAGAATGGCTGAAATGATGCCGGTTAAAGCCGGCACAGTGGAGAAATACACATCGGATAACGGTAAATACGAAGTGTCCATCATGTACGGGAGCAATAATTTTATGTCGTGGAGCTTGGCGGAAAACGGCGTTCAGCTGTGGAGCCGGCCTTTGATGTGCGAGCCGTCACCCGCGGCGGTTTCCGACAACGGGGAGACGATCACCCTTCCGATATGGGGGTGGCGGGACGAATGCGCCTCAAAAGGCGTGGCCGTGTACAATAAAAAAGGAGAGCTTGTAAAAGAGGTTCTCTTCAGGAGCGAGCCGCCGGAGGAGGGATCACTGCTGCCGGCGGAGGAAGCCCTGCTGTGGGTCCGCCAGACGAAGATCTCTCCGGACGGTAAATATTTTGCCATAGGCTATAACGGCTCCCAGGCTGCAGGCGTAACATTATATAATGCCGCGACCGGAGATGCTGTGTGGGATAAGAAGATAGGATTACCCGAAATGGTCCAGATAAAGGTTGCCAGGGAAGGAAAGTATGTTCTGGTTGCCACGCATGAGGATAAGGAAGGCTGGATGGAATTTCTTCTTCTTGACAGTGCAGGCGCCGTTCTATGGAGCAAGAAGATCGGCAATAATTTTTCCTGGGAAGTGAAGCATTATATTAAATTCAAAGATGACGGCTCAGGATTTGAGATATATGACCTGAAGTCCGAAAAGTATATTTCAGAAGCGATGCCAAAAGCGGCTAAGCGGTAATAGTTTATTAGGATATTAGGCTATCTGATAGTTGGCAGTTCCTCACCAGTTATAAAATAACCCCTCAGTTTTTCGAGGGGTTTTTATTTTTTCCCGAGATGCCGCGTCAGGCCCGCATAACTCTTGGAATTTCCGCTATTTCCGGCTACAATATAAGAATGAAGAAAGCCTCGGCGTAAGGGATATGGTGGTATGCGGATTTTGAGAAAAGAGAAATATTCCCAAGCGGAGAAATGAAAATTATGGGATATAACGGTTTTATCAATTTTATAACATTTGGAAAGATCTTCGGGTTTAAGAACCTGGTCCTGTTTTATTATAAAAAATGGAACCTGTACAAGTTGCCGCTCTTCTTGCCGGTTTTTGGCATGATATCGCGCGAGGAGGAGCTACTGAATATTCGAGGCAATATTCTGCAGGGTTCCATTCGGGATAGAAATGTTGAGAGACAGGTCAGAAAGGCAGCTCAGCCCGTGATCGTTGATTGCGGCGTCAATGTCGGGGTGACGGTGCGCTGGTGGTTCTATCTTAACCCGCAGGTAACTGTTTATGGCATCGATATGATGCAGGAAGCCAATGATTTTACAATGAGGGCGCTACCGGATCATTTTAGAGCAAGGTATGTGCCGATGACGGCTGTGCTTTCCTCTGAAACAGGCCGTGTTGTCGAGCTGAATTATGATGACCCTTTATTCGGTGGGAATAATGCCGGTATTACAAGCGGGTATTCTGAGAAGAGACGCGTGCATTCTATGACTCTGGATGATTGCTTAAGTAGCTATCATATTGATACCATAGATCTTTTAAAAGTCGATATTGAAGATAGCGCTGTATCCATGTTTCAGGGGGCTGCGCGGACACTGCCAAAAGCGAAAAATATTTTGCTGGAATTACATAGTGAAAAAGAGCGCGAAGGTTCTATCCGTTTGTTGCGCGAAAAGGGTTTTCGTATTAGAAGATCGCATAAACGGCAAGTATGGCTTGAGAAGGTAGCTGAAAATTAGAGCATGAAGAAAGCCCTGGCGCTGGTCATCTCGGCGCTGCTTCTATCCGGATGCGCGGCGATGCCGGTTTACAAGTCGAAGTCCGTATATACCGGCGGCGATAATGTCACGCGCAAGACGGCCGAAGAAATAATCATAAGGCCCGCGAGCCGGAAACTTCCCGAGCATGAAGAATTAACCTACAGCGTCAAGTGGCTCGGCTTCCCAATCGGCACTGTTACGGCGCGGATAAGCGGCATCAAAAAGATCCAGGGCCGCGACGCCTACGAGCTAGAGATAGTCGCCAGGACGAACGTTTTCCTCTCCAGCATTTATCCCGTAAACGACCGCTACGTCTCATACATCGACGTCGAAAGCCTCTATACGCTCCGGCACGAAGTCTACCGCCGCGAAGGCCGCTACAAGAAGGACGCGGTAACCGACTTCGACCAGGTTGTCCACAAGGCGTATTTCAAGAACTTCCTCGACAAGTCCGAGAAGACCATAGATATACCGCCGGAGGTCCAGGATCCGGTCAGCATGGCGTATTTCTTCAGGACCATACCTCTCGAGATATGCCAGAAGAAGGAATTCTACGTCTATAATAACGAGTCGACCTACCTTTTATACGGGGTGGCTGACAGGAAGGAGTTCGTCAGGATACCGAAGAGATCACCGCAGGAAGCCTTCCACATCCAGCCCTACGCGAAGCTTAAGGGTGAAGAGGTCAAAAAGGGGAAGGCGAGCGGCTACTTCAGCTGCGACGAGAAGAGGATCCCGCTACTCGGCATAGTGAAGGGTCCGGTATTCACGGAAGTCGTTGCGTATTTGGAGAAGACGGAGTAACATGTTTTATATGAGGTCCGTTATTTGCAGGATTTTAATTCCCATTATAATGATTGGAGTCATATCGTGTAACAATGCGCCTGCGGAGGAAGACATGTCTACGATTAAAAGACAGTGGATGGTTGATGCGCAGATAAAGGGAAGAGGTATCACGGACAAGGCCGTTCTCGCGGCGATGGCCAAGGTCGAAAGGCATCTATTCG
>Ga0315276_10003789_pt1 | contig 13849 bp, 11 predicted proteins | sample YL17G05_0_MG_FD_204542 | JGI IMG/M metagenome (GOLD analysis project Ga0315276, IMG submission 204542) | Sediment microbial communities from Yellowstone Lake, YNP, Wyoming, USA - YL17G05_0 | ecosystem: Environmental > Aquatic > Freshwater > Lake > Sediment | place: USA: Wyoming | collected...
CCGCTTCAAAAAGAGCGGCAAGACCTATTTCCCGCCGCGACAGATTGACCCGGAAACGGGGGACACCGAACGGGAGATGGTGACTCTGCCGGAAACCGGCAAGGTGATCACGTACACGGTGATTCGCACACCCGGCGCGCAGTTCAAGGATTTGTCGCCGTATGCGCTGGCGATCGCGGAGATGACCGACGGTACCCGCGTGATGGCGCAGATGACCGATGTCGATGTGGAGACGGTGAAGATCGGGATGGAAGTCCGTCTGGAGTTCCGCCGGATTCAGCAGGAAGGGGAAGCGGGGGTCATCGGCTACGGCTACAAGTTTGTGCCGAAGTGGTTTTAGTTTAGTCGGATATGTGGCAGGTCACACGCTGAACGGCGCGGGACCTGCTGCAATGGGGACGAATCGTGCACTCAGCGCCCAGGATCTTCTACTTCGCTTACGGTTCGAATTTGTGTTGGGAGCAGATGCGAGAGTGCTGTCCGTCAGCTGAGCCACTGGGAGTAGCTGTCTTGATGGATCACAAGCTTGCATTTACTAGAAAATCACGAAACTGGAAATGTGGCGTTGCCGATGTCATACCTGCTAACGGTGAAGCTGTTTGGGGAGTAGTCTATAGCATAAACGAAATCGATCTGAGTGCCCTGGATCGCCGTGAGGGATTTCGATCGGGCAGAAGAAGAGAAAGGAATTCCTATGAACGAGAAGAGAAAATCGTCTTACTAAACGGTGATTCACGCCATCCTATTACTGCCCATGCATATGTCATATGGAAGAAGGATGGTCCCTTCCTACCAAGCAGGGAGTACTTGAGGAAAATCCTGGAAGGTGCCGCGTATTGGCATTTGCCACAAGAGTATCTCAGGCACATTGAGGCCATAGAAACTTCGCATGAATAGTCAGGGGTTGGGTTTCATCCTTCAAGGAGAGTTACTTCCCTTCATGCATTTCTTGATCCTCAGGCAAGGTGGGCTTCCAAGCCGAAGCCATTGCCTGAGCCCTTGCGATCTGCTCAGGGGTCATTCTGTCTGCGATGTCATCTCGCTGAGTGACAGCTGCCTCAAGCCCGAGTGATGCTGCTAAATTATACCACATGTGGGCATAAACGAAGTCTTGGGGAACTCCTTCACCGTGTTCATACATAATGCCCAAGACACACATAGCGGCGGAGTCCTTTTGATTGGCCGATTTTGAAATCCAGTCCAGTGCCCTGGAGAAGTTCTTGGGAACGCCATCACCGTGGTAATACATTCCACCTATGCGACGTTTAGCACCAGCATGTCCTTGAGCAGCGGCTGCTAGGTACCATTTCATGGCTTCATTGTAGTTCTGCGACAAGCCCTCTCCCGAGAAGTACAGTACTCCCAGCGAATACTCAGCCTCAGCATCGTTTTGTTGAGCGGCTCTGCAATACCATTTGGCGGATTCCCGGTGGTCCTTCTTAACTCCGACACCAAAATAATACATCTTTCCAAGTTGCCGCTGAGCCTCTGAATTACCGTTTTCTGCAGACATTGAGAACCACTTTGCTGCTTCCTCCAAATCCTGCGGAACCCCTTCCCCACGTCCGTACATACCGCCGAGTGTACACTGGGCGCCAGCGTGTCCTTGCTCCGCCGCTTTGCGATACCATCCTGCAGCCTGCTTGAAATCCTGTGGGACGAAAAGGCCGAGAGAGTAAAGTGTTCCTAATATATTCTGTGATACTGAATCTCCTTGAAGTGCTGCTTTTTCATACCACTTCACCGCCTCTGCTTGATCTTGAGGAACATCACCACCTTCAGCGAAGTACATTTTTGCGAGAAGACGGCAAGTTTCCACATCCCCGTGCTCCGCCTTCGCCTTCAACTTGCTTAGACTGTCAGGTGTGATCTCTGCGTTTGCAAATGTCGCTCTGAGAACAACAGCTGCCACGATGACAATTAATCGAATAAGCATGTATACACCTCCGCCGCAAAGAGCGAAATCGACAGACAAAAATACAATCAAAACAACCCACGCGCAATTACTTCGTGGATATCGCAGGATCGCGTACTGCCATGCCTTAAGACACTGGTCTCCAATTCCGGTTCACTTGGGCTCCAGTCCCCCCTTTACAATCCCCCACTTAGCAGATATATTCGACCGCTCATCGCTTGAAGCTGTCTGTTGGACAAGAGGTTAGCGGGGTGTGAACCCGCCCTGAAGGGTGGGGTACCGAATCGCGGAACCGCCAAGGGGTTCCGCGCTACGAACTCTCCTCCAACTGGTACAGCAGATTGTCCTCGACCCGGTACATCAAAGGCGCAACAAGGATGCGGGGGTAGCGGGTGCGGAGGCGTTTCGATTCACTCAGCACGAAATCGATCTCGTTGCCAATCTCAAACATCGGTGCGAAATGTGTGAAATGATCCTCGGCCATCTCCCGCTCCCAACCCGCCTTGGCTACCAGGCCATCGATGAAGAGCTGTTTTCGCGCGATCAGGTTCACCATTCCACACTGAGTATGCGCGATCAGGGCAATGGCGCTAACGCCGCCAATGGCGATGGCATACGAGACTTTGAACTCGCTGTATCGCAAATTCGCGCCGCCGGCCCGGATGATAAACGCGAAATTGTCCGGGATCCGAAGCGATTTGCGGTTGTCCATGCACATCCCGATCAAGAGTGATGCGGCCGAATAGGATTCGAGCGGACGGTTCAGGTTATGATATTCGAGCAATCGGCCGATAGGGGTTTCACGATACTGCGGGGAGATGTCGTTAATGGCTGTTACCGGCAACAATCGATGCATGCAAATTCCTCAGGGTTGGATTATCGATTCGGAAGTTGTCAGATGATGGTCGGCAAGTCAATATCCCGCTCTTTACAATCGGCGAGTTTGTAGATATATTCGCCCGATCAACGGTTGAAGCTGTCTGTTGGACAAGAGGTTAGCGGGTGTGAGTCAACCGCTCAGTAGGCGTCGTTAGTCATCGCGAGGAGTGTCGCGCCTCGCGACACGACGTCGTGATCTGACGGCCACGCTTGAAGCTGACAGATTGCGACGCCCCGAAACGGGGCTCGCAATGACGGTAACGACAGCAGACTATGTAGGTCAGGAACCTTGCGTTCCTGACACCAAGCAATTGTCAGGAGCACGAGGCTCCTGACCTACGAATCCGTCAACAAGCGTCAAGCGCAGGGCGCGCTTGACCTACAAGAAGGAAGAGTTTGAAGAAGAAAATCCGGATCGGAAACGCCGGGGGATATTGGGGGGATGATCTATCCGCCCTCAAACGCCAATTGCTCGGCGGGCCGCTCGATTATATCACCATGGATTTCCTTGCGGAAATCACCATGTCAATTCTGCAAAGGCAGAGAGCGACTAACTCAGAACTGGGGTACGCGGTCGATTTTCTCGATCAACTTCAGGAATGCCTGCCGCTGATCGTGAAGAAGAAAGTGCGGGTGATCTCCAACGCGGGCGGGATCAATCCGATCGGGCTTGGCCGCAAGATTATCGAACTGGCGAAGAAGCTGAATCTGAATATCAAAGTCGGCGTCGTTTACGGCGACGATATTGTTAATCACCTCTATGAATTGACGGCCGCCGGTGAGCGGTTCACCAACATGGAAACGGGGGAGGATTTCTTCAAGGTCCGCTCGCGAATCAGTTCGGCCAATATCTATCTCGGCGCCGAGCCGGTGGTGAAAGCGCTCGATGCGGGGTGCCAGATTGTCGTCACCGGCCGGGTTACCGATACGGGGATCACGCTTGCGCCGATGATTCACGAATTCGGCTGGGGAATGGACGACTGGGACAAGATGGCGGCAGGGATTATCGCCGGACATGTTATCGAGTGCGGCGCGCAGTCGACGGGCGGGAATATCACCGACTGGCACGAGGTGAAAAGCTACCATAATATTGGCTACCCGATAATCGAGATGTCCGCTAATGGCGAGTTCGTTGTCACCAAGCATCCCCGCACCGGCGGGATGGTGACGGAGAAGACTGTCAAAGAACAACTCGTGTACGAAATGGGGGACCCGGCCAATTACATCTCACCCGACGGGGTCGCACGATTTGATTCAATTCAACTCAAGCAAATCGGCAAAGACCGCGTCAGAGTGTTCAGTATCAAGGGGAAACCGGAACCGGATTGCCTGAAAGTCTCGATGTCGTACGAAGACGGTTGGAAAGCGAGCGGCGAAGTGCTGGTCTCCGGCCCGAACGCTTACAAGAAAGCGAAAGTAATCGCGGACATTTTCTGGAAGAAGATATCGCACAAGTTCGAGGCAACCTCCACCGAAATGATCGGCTCCGGATCATGCTGGCCAAAGCAGTTGTCGCAATATGAAGCTACCGAGATGTTGTTGCGGTTTGGCGTGCGGGACAAAAGTGTCGGTAAGATCAAGGATTTCGGCAAGGCGCTCTCCACGCTCATTCTCTCCGGCCCGGCGGGGATGGCGGTGACCGGGCGCGGTCGCCCTAAACCGGTGCTGGTGGTAGCGTACTGGCCGGCGCTGATGCACCGCACGCGCGTGAAAGCGAAAGTGCTGACTGTGGATACCCGCAACGAGGAAGAGTTCTTCGAGATTAATTTCCCGATTCGCGTCCGCTCGACGGCAGTCAAAGAATTAGTGGAGAAGAAAGCCAAGCGCCCCAAATACCGCAAACCGGCGGGGAAACTTCGCACAGTGAAACTTCAGGAGCTATGTTACGCCCGCTCAGGGGATAAGGGGGACACCTGCAATATCGGCGTGCTGGCCCGCTCACCGGAGATATACAGTTGGCTTCTGGAATACCTGACCGCCGCGCGAGTCAGGACATTTTTTGCCGGAATTACCAAAGGTAAAGTAATCCGTTATGAACTGGACAATCTGCACGGATTGAATTTTCTTCTGGAGGAAACGCTCGGTGGCGGCGGCACCACCGCGCTGATAATTGACCCGCAGGGAAAGACACTCGCACAGGCGCTTCTGCAAATGCCGGTGCAGGCGCCGGAGTCACTGTTGAGAAAGAGAGCTTGAATCGATGTTTCGGATTGAGACTAAAGTCGATACGACATCCGCACAGTACAAAGAGAATTGCGAAAAGAACCGCGCTGTCCATCTGGAGTTCAAAGAGCGGCTGGAAAAGGTCAAACTCGGCGGACCGGAAAAATCGCGTCAGCGGCATGTCGATCGAAAAAAGATTCTCCCGCGTGACCGCCTTGCCAAACTCCTCGATAAGAATACTCCCTTTTTGGAACTCAGTCCGCTCGCAGCGTATGATATGTATGATAACGATGCCCCTGCCGCAGGAATCATTACCGGCATCGGCGTTGTGCATGGCCGCGAAGTGATGGTGGTAGTCAATGACGCCACGGTCAAGGGCGGCACATATTACCCGATCACCATTCTTAAACATGCCCGCGCGCAGGAAATTGCCGAGAAGAACAATCTGCCGTGTGTTTATCTGGTTGACTCCGGCGGGATATTCCTTCCCCTTCAATCCGGCACGTTCCCGGACAAAGATCATTTCGGCCGCATCTTTTATAATCAGGCGCGCATGTCCGCACTCGGTATCCCGCAGATTTCCGTCGTATTAGGCTCCTGCACCGCAGGCGGCGCGTATCTTCCGGCAATGTCCGATGAAACAGTAATCGTCCGCAAACAAGGCACGATCTTCATTGGCGGTCCGCCACTGGTTAAAGCGGCCACCGGTGAAATAGTCTCTGCCGAGGACTTGGGCGGCGCCGATGTGCACTGCCGAACTTCGGGGGTCAGTGACCATTACGCTCTCAATGATGAGCACGCCATCCAGGTGACGCGCAACATTGTCGAGAATCTCAACCGTTCGCCCCGCACGGAACTTGACCGCGCCGAGCCACAGGACCCGCATTATGACCCTGAGGAATTGCTGGGCGTGGTTTCCAATGACTTCCGCAAGCAGTACGATGTACGCGAGGTAATCGCGCGGATTGTCGATGGTTCCCGCTTCCACGAATTCAAGGAATTGTATGGCATAACGCTGGTAACCGGTTTCGCTCGGATTATGGGATATCCGGTCGGGATAATCGGCAACAACGGTGTGTTGTTCGCAGAGTCGGCGCAAAAGGGAGCGCACTTCATAGAGCTTTGCACGCAACGGCGCATCCCGCTTATTTTCCTGCAAAACATCTCCGGGTTCATTGTCGGTCGACAGTACGAGGCGGGCGGGATCGCGCGCGACGGCGCCAAGATGGTGCATGCTGTCGCCAACGCCGATGTGCCCAAGTTCACGGTCGTGGTCGGCGGATCGTACGGCGCGGGGAACTATGCCATGTGCGGGCGCGGCTATTTCCCACGATTGCTCTGGATGTGGCCGAATGCTAAAATCTGTGTGATGGGGGGAGAGCAGGCGGCGGATGTGCTCGCGCAGGTCAAGATCGAGCAGCTTGAGAAAGAAGGGCGCAAGCTGACACAGCAAGAGATCGAGGCCATTCGGAGACCGATTATCGAGAAGTATGAATCGGAATCGACGCCTTACTACTCAGGCGCCCGGCTGTGGGATGACGGCATACTCGGCATGACCGAGACCCGGCAGGCGCTGGCGTTGGGGATTTCAATGTCACTGAACGCGCCGATTCCGGAACAACGGTATGGCATTTTCAGGATGTAGCCGAGGCAGCATGAAGTATACAACCATCACCTCCCGAATCGACGGTGCAGTCGCAACGATCGCATTCAACCGCCCGGAAATACACAACGCCTTCAACGCAACAGTCATAACCGAATTGACCCACGCCTTTTCGCAAATCGGCAAGTCACCGGTCCGGGTGGCGATTCTCACCGGCGAAGGGAAGTCGTTTTGCTCCGGCGCCGATTTGAACTGGATGCGGTCGGTAATAAATCAGTCGTTCGAAGAGAATCTTGCTGAGGCAACTGCACTCGCCGAGTTGTTCTATCTCATCTACAGTCTGAGACAGCCGGTCATTGCGCGCGTCAACGGCGCCGCAATCGGCGGTGGAACCGGATTTGTTGCGGTGTGCGATCTGGCGGTGGCGGCCCGCTCGGCGAAGTTCTCGTTCTCCGAGGTCAAGATCGGCGTTGTTCCCGCGTGTATTGGACCATACGTGGTCAGAAAAATCGGCGAGGGACGCTCCCGTGAACTGTTCATTACCGGCGAGCGGATGGATGCCCTCCGCGCCCATGAAGTTGGGTTGGTCAATCGCGTGGTCGATGACGACAAGCTGGATGCAGCAATTGACGAGGTCGTGCAGGCCATCCTGACTTCGGGACCCGAAGCGGTTGCGATGGCGAAGAAACTGATTGGCAACGTGCCGTTGATGCCCCCGGATCAATTCAAACCGTATACGGCGGAGATGATCGCGCGGCTTCGCATCTCCAAAGAGGGACAAGAGGGGATGGACGCCTATCTCAATAAGCGGACGCCGTCATGGGTCCCGGCCAAGAAAGAGGGGAAGTGATGGTCAGCGCGCAGACTTTGTTCAAGAAGATTCTGGTGGCCAATCGCTCGGAGATTGCCGTCCGCGTAATGAATGCCTGTCGCACGCTCGGGATTCCGACGGTGGCTGTATTCTCGGAAGCTGATACCGACAGCAAGCACCGGCATTTCGCGGATGAATCGATCTGTATCGGTCCGCCGCCGCCACGCGAGTCATATCTGGATATTGACAAGATCATTGATGCAGCAAAGAAGACCGGGTGCGACGCCATTCATCCCGGTTATGGTTTTCTCGCGGAAAATCCGGCGCTTCCCGCGCGGTGCGTCAAAGAGGGTATAGTCTTTATCGGTCCCGGCGCCGAGGCGATGCGATTGCTCGGGAACAAAGTTGAGTCACGAATCAAAATGGCCGATGCCGGCGTGCCATTGATTCCCGGTATGACGTCAAGCTCGCAAGATGTAGCTGTATTTGAGAAAGCGGCCGAGAAGGCCGGGTATCCGGTGATTATCAAGGCTGCAGCAGGCGGCGGGGGAAAGGGAATGCGGATTGTCAACAGCCCGGCAGGATTGAAGGAAGCTGTCGAAGCTGCCCAACGCGAGGCGCGAAACGCGTTTGGTGATGATTCGGTTTACCTTGAGAAGTACATTTCCAATCCCCGCCATATCGAGTTTCAAGTCCTTGCGGATAATCACGGTGACTGCATTCATGTCTTCGAACGAGAGTGCTCGATTCAGCGGCGACACCAGAAGATTATCGAGGAGACGCCGTCGGTGGCGGTATTGCCGGAGCTTCGCTCCCGAATGGGGGCCGATGCCGTCAAAGTCGCGAAGACCGCGCATTACACCAATGCCGGCACGGTCGAATTCCTGCTCGATGATACCGGCCACTACTATTTCCTTGAAATGAACACCCGCATTCAGGTGGAGCATCCGGTCACTGAGTTCGTCACCGGTGTTGACCTTGTTATCGAGCAGATCAAAGTTGCGGCTGGACTTCCATTGGGACCACATCTCAGGCAACTGACACAGCGCGGTCACGCCATCGAATGCCGCATTTATGCCGAGGATGGCGAGAATGGCTTTTTGCCCTCGACCGGCAGAATACTATTCTATTCCGAACCGACCGGGCCGGGGATTCGGGTCGATTCCGGCATCCGCGAGGGTTCTGAAGTCTCGATCGACTACGATCCGATTATGGCCAAATTGATTGTCCATGCCCCGACGCGCGAGTTGGCCATCTCAAAGATGATCAGCGCCCTGCATCATTACAAGATACTCGGCGTGAAAACGTCCAAACGGTTCATGGTCGATGTCCTCGCGCATCCGGAGTTTGCGGCGGGCCGCACGTTTACGTCGTTCATCGAGCGACATATGTCGTCCCGCCAGACGGATCTCGCCGCCTTTCGCAATCTGGCGGTCGCGGCCGCATCAGTGGAGTCCTCGGTCGCATCACCATCGGCCGGCGGTGCCGGTCGCCGCACCGAATCCCCTACACCGTGGCAGACAATCGGCTCATGGGAGATTGGAGACTCAATTCATGCCTAAAGCGGAATTCTTGCACGATGGGGAATTGCTGTCCGGTTCGGTTGAGAAATCGGCTGATGGAATGACCGTGTCGGTCGGTGATAAGACGATAGTGCTTCAGCCATCCGGACGCCATCTGTACAGCGCCGTGATCAACGGGCGCAAGTCGCTGGTGGCGGTCGTGCGATACAAGGACACTTGCTATGTCGATGTCGATTCCGTGCTGTTTGAGTTGAAAGAACCGTCCACTGACGGTGTCGCCGGTGGGGCAGGAGACCATGGGACGGCGAAGGACAAGGTGTTTGCACCGATGCCCGGCAAGATTGTCAAGATTATGGTGGCGGTGGGGGATGAGGTCGAGATCAAACAGCCGCTGGTGATTGTCGAAGCGATGAAGATGGAAAACCAGGTGAACGCGAAAGCGAAGGGGAAGGTGAAGAAAGTCAATTTCGCCGCAGGTGATCAGGTTGATACTGAGAAGCCGATTATTGAGTTGGAAATTGCCGAGTAGGGTGTCATTCAAACTGGGAGTATCATTGTACCCACAGCAAGCTGTGGGGCACGGAGGTCTATAGGCGTAGTCCCAAGCTCAATTTGACAAACCGGTAGTCTCCAAACAGCGTGTCGAGTATATCCACCAATTCGGCCTGCATAAACACGCCCACCGATCGAGTGGAACCCAACTCGAAACCGAGACCGCCCGCGCCGTACAGGTTGGTTGTCCTGCGGCTTCTACCGCGATAAGGTGGGAAGCCGCTGTGCTCATCAACTCGCACCAAGGCTGGTCCAATGTCAAGCATCAGGTACATTCGGTTAGGTTTGGCGGCATTGAGATTCAGACGAACACCGGTCCCGAAACGGAGAAATGCGTAGTTGCCCATGCCTCTGCGCACGTTGTCAAATCGATCGTAGTGCGCCGCCGCGACCAGCTCGACATCGCGGGAGTTTGAAAACGGTCGGAGGCCGAATCCAAGCGTTCCCCCCAGGCCCTGACTTGTGTACCGGTTCAACATCCCAACAGAGGTTGATCCGCCCGCGGAGGCGTAGAATGACACAATATCATTTGCTTCCGGCGCGCCGCTGCCCAACAGGCACACAGCAAGAAGCAATATCATCGTTCTACATAGACGCATACACGTAATAAACGTACAAAGGACGGCTGTCGTTTCCTCTGGCACACAATATAGTGGTTGCGAAGGACTCGGAAAAGAGAAACCGGAGCATGGCCCCGGTCTCTCAATTGGGATACTTGTGCGGGCTTCTAGAAGAACTTCAGCCCTAACGTAAGGGGCACAAACGAGGTCGCTTCGTTATCGGTCGAGATCCTTACGTAGCGCACTTGCGCGAATAAGCTGGCCATTGGTGCTATCTTAAACTCAAACCCGCCGCCGAAATTGTAGTAGAGTTTGTTCTGGGCTGCGGGAAGGGCGTCATTCAGTGCCGTCGTCAGGCTGAGATTGGTGCCTTCAAAGGGCGTGAAGGTGACGCGCGCCAGGCCGCCGCCGCCAAGTATGTACGGCTTGATGGGAGACGCGGGGAGATTCAATCCGACCCGAAGATCTCCGCCAAAGAGCCAGACTGCCCGCGCGCCGCTCGAGACACCGTCGATCTGTGATAAGTCGTAGCCGAAATGATGATACTCGGCTTTGCCGACCAGCTGCAGAACGGGCATTGCCTTGTAGCCAAGTCCGACCATGCCATGGAAGCCGTTCTTGTAGGCATCCTTGAATTCGGTCGGGGCATTCGGGAACGACATCAACCCGCCGGCATAGAGGCTGAACGGGACGGGCACCTGGGCGCTTGCTACCGCCGCGCACGCGAGCGTGAGCACCGTAATCAGGAAAAGCTTCTTCATAATATCCTCCTTGGACGAAATTACCTGATACGGAAGATTATCGACCGAGGCGGGAAGAGACTTTACTGCGAAACTGAAGAGGAGAAAATGAAAACCCCGCGCCATGGGCGCGGGGTGGTAGCCTCAATTGCAATGCCCAATTTCCTAGTAACCGAACTTGTAGCCGACCAGGAAGAATATCCCGGTTAACTTGTCGTTGGGCGCTTCGGTGTTCTCAGTGCCGACCAGCTTGCGAACCTTAGACATACCCAGGTCGTAACGCAAGTCGAACGTGATGGCCGCCTTTTCCATCTTGTAATCAAAACCGGCGCCAAAGGTGATGCCGAAGTCCGTCTTCTTCATCAAGGAGTCCTTGACGTCGAACTCCCCATTCTCGGCTGCGTCTGCGTAGCCTTCCGTCTTGAACTTTCCACTCAAGAGCATGCCAAGATACGGTCCGGCAAAGAAGGTGGGTTGAATCTTACCCTTCATTTGGGGAGAGATCTGCACCGTCAACGGAAACTCAAGATAATCTGTCTTGGCGGTTATCTTGACACTGCCGGAGTCATACTTAGCGCCCTTCATCATGTACAGCAGCTCGAGACGAGCAGCGATCGCCGGCGATAGTTTATACTCCACCATGGCGCCACCGCCGAAGCCCATGCGCGCCTTCTTTGACCATCCTGGGTCGGCTTTGGCACTGTCGCCGGTGACATTAGCCAGACCAAGGCCGGCCTTTAGTCCCCAACTGATCTTGCCGCCGGCGGTCTCCTGCGCCATTGCCGCTAAGGCAAACACGAGCATTAAGCCCAGTGCTACTACCAAGAGTCTCTTCATGATTTCCTCCGTGTGAAATGTGTTGATGGTTCCTTCATCTGAGTTCTTGACTAAGATTCCTGCGGAGATTCTACGTAATCGAGCGGTGACTGTCAACAAGAAATGGCGGAGACTTCCACCAATGAAAACCCCGCGTTTGCGACGCGGGGTTGCACATTCTGAATTGCCGATGAGGACGGCAAGAAACAGAAAGAGATTACTTCCCGAACATGAATTTGAGGCCGGCCTGGAACGGGAGATACGTGAAACTATCCCCTTCAGTAAGCACCATGCCAACTCGGCCGTTCAGCCAGAAGCCCATAGTAGGAGAGAACATATAGTCAAAACCGAGTCCGCCCGAGAAACCGAATTTGGTCACACTTCCGAAGCCTACGGGTACAGAGATTTCAGCGCCACCGCCGGATACTTTAAGATCGGAGTACTTAATGTTGACCATCTCCAGTCCGACGATCGAATAGGGCTGGAATCCGATTTCTTCGGTCTTTGAAAAACTGTACTTGAAATCGGCCCCGAAGGCGAGAAACTTGGTGTTCATTCCGCTGATGTCAATCCCTGCTGCTTTCAGCGCGGCAAGTTCATCGGGTGTGAAAATGTCCAAATAAACCAGGAGTTTGTCCATATCGCTTGGAAAGTTGTAGAAATGGACCTTGCCTATCAACTCCATCTTGGGGCCGACGGTAATGCCTACCCCGCCTCCAAAGTTGATGCCCATCTTCCAGTAGTCCTTGAAGAATGCAGGGGATAGCGGCATTCCGATTCCACCGCCGACATACACTACCGGCTTGGTCTGGCTCTGTCCCACTGCAATCGAGGCGCAGAGAACCACAGCTGCCAGAACGATAAACACTTTCTTCATCCGTAACCTCCTTGGTCAGATAAGGGTTGCAACCTTCTGATTGTATAGTGTTTTGCCTTGATCGATTCCCGATATCGCATAGTCACTTAGTGTAAAAGAAATCAATCCACAATACCATTGTAAAGCGAAATTTCGGACTTCGATGGTACAGTCTTAATAGGCTATGTCACAACGAGATACATTATCGCGCGACGGACCACCTATGACCCACGAGTGACTAGTCTGCCGAGGCACCCCGCAAGGAGTTCTACTGAGCCAAATTGTGAACTGTTTCACTTGCGTTTCGTACCGTGCGGCAGTATATAATTGGTCAAAACTCAGGACGCAACAACAGATTAGGAGGTTTGTGCCATGGCCGAACGACAGGAAGCATATATAATATCTGCATGTCGGAGCGCGATTGGTACTCTGCACAGCGGATTGGGGAGTTTCACCGGAACGCAGTTGGGCGCGTTTGCAGTCCAGGAGGCGGTCAAACGGTCCGGAGTGAACCCGGTAGATATCGAAGAAGTAATCATGGGGCAGGTTGTCCAGGGTGGGGCCGGGCAGGCTCCAGCTCGTCAGGCAGCGCTCAATGGCGGCGTGCCACCGGAAGCTGCGTGCATCACGATCAACAAAGTGTGCGGTTCGGGACTCAAGGCCGTGATGCTGGCGGCGCAGTCGATTCGCGCCGGTGACCAGCACGTGGTGGTAGCGGGTGGCATGGAGTCAATGTCCCACACGCCGTATGTGATTCGCGGCGCCAAGACGGGGCTCAAGTTCGGTCATCAAAAGCTGGAAGACATTATGGTCTCTGACGGTCTTTGGTGTTCGTTTAAGAACTGGCATATGGGCAATGCTGCAGAATTGACCGGCAAGAAAGCCGGCATCGGACGCGAAGAGCAGGACAAGTTCGCATGCAACTCGCATCTCAAAGCGGTGGCAGCTCAAAAGGCAGGGAAGTTCAAGGCGGAAATTTTTGATATCGCGATTCCCCAAAGAAAAGGGGATCCGGTGATTTTCAATACCGATGAATGTCCGCGCGCCGACATCTCGATCGAGGGTCTGGCAAAGCTAAAACCGGCCTTTGACAAAGAGGGTACGGTCACGGCAGGAAACGCGCCGGGTCTCAATGACGGCAGCGCTGCGACAGTCGTTGTCTCCGGCCAGTATCTGAAAGCGAAAGGGTTGAAACCACTGGCCCGCGTAATAGACTATGCCGTTGCCGGTACGCCGCCGGAACTTCTCTTCTTCTCTCCAATCTACGCGGTGCAGAAGCTGATGAAGAAAATGAATGTGAATATCAACCACTGGGATTTGATCGAGGCCAATGAAGCGTTCTCCGTTCAGGCGCTGGCCGACGGCAAGGAACTTGGCTGGGACTGGAACAAAGTAAATGTGCACGGGGGCGCGGTTGCGCTGGGGCATCCA
>Ga0315276_10003794_pt1 | contig 13842 bp, 10 predicted proteins | sample YL17G05_0_MG_FD_204542 | JGI IMG/M metagenome (GOLD analysis project Ga0315276, IMG submission 204542) | Sediment microbial communities from Yellowstone Lake, YNP, Wyoming, USA - YL17G05_0 | ecosystem: Environmental > Aquatic > Freshwater > Lake > Sediment | place: USA: Wyoming | collected...
TCTTCATCCTCGCGATCGGCGAGGACCCGCTCGCCATCTACGCGCTCATGCTGCGCCAGAGCCTGGGCACCGGCTACGGGCTCGGGCAGACGCTGTTCAAGGCCACGCCGCTCATCTTCACCGGGCTGGCCGTGGCCCTGGGCTTCCGCGCGGGGCTCTTCAACATCGGGGCGGAGGGCCAGCTCTACCTGGGCGGTCTCGCGGCCGCGCTCACCGGCGTCGCGCTCGCGGGGCTGCCGGGGGTGCTCCTGCTGCCGCTCGCACTGCTGGCCGCGGCCGCCGCGGGCACGGCCTGGGGCGCCATTCCGGGCGTGCTCAAGGCCCGCTTCGGCGCGCACGAGGTCATCAACACCATCATGCTCAACTTCATCGCCTTCGCGCTGGCCTCGTTCATCGGGCGCTTCGTCTTCGAGCCGGCGACCGTGCGCACCGCGTCCATCGGGGCGGGCGCGGAGATCGCCCGGCTCGATGTCCTCCTGCCCGCGCTGCGCGGCTCGCCCGTCAACCTCTCGCTGCTCCTCGCCCTGCTCGTGGCCGCGGGGACGAACCTGCTCCTGTTCGGCACGCGCCTGGGCTACGAGCTGCGCGCCGTGGGACTCAACGCCACGGCCGCCGAGTACGGCGGCGTGTCCATCGGTCGCACGCAGGTCGTGGCGATGGCGCTCTCGGGGGCACTCGCGGGGCTGGGGGGCGTGAACTTCGTGCTGGGCTACAAGCACTACTTCGAGCTGGGGTTCTCCGCGGGCGCGGGATTCCTCGGCATCGCCGTGGCCCTGCTCGGCCGCAACCACCCGGTGGGCGTGGTGGTGGCGGCGCTGTTCTTCGGCGCCCTCTCCTACGGCGGGCTGGTCATCAACCAGCAGGTGCCGAAGGAACTGGTCGAGGTGCTGCAGGCGCTGGTCATCCTGCTCGCCATCTCGGCACAAGTGCTGATGGAGCGCCTCGCCCGCCGGATGCGCTAGGCCGGACCGGCCCCCCCCGCGGGCCTGTCAGCCCCGTCATGCCCTGCCGCCCGGCTTGGCCACGGGCGTCAGGACCGGGCACGGCCCGGCGTCCCGTGCGGATGGGGCCCGGGGCGGCACCCGTTAGGACGATGGAACTTGCGGGCGCCCGCGCGCCCGACGGCGCGGTCTTCGGGCGGGCGCAGGAACGGCACAAGTTGTGCCTGTCATGCGAGTTTGGCCACTTCCCGCCGCGGGGCAGAAGGCTCACGCGCGGGGGTGGAGTCGTTGGCCGCGCATGAGCCCCGAGGAACCCATGCAACGAAGCCCGGAGGCGGCAGCACAGCGATCCACCATCGAGCGGAAGGAGCTCGAGCGGCTCTTCGAGATCCTGCGCGCCGGCGGCTACACGGTCATGGGACCGGTGGCCCGTGACGGCGCCATCGTCTGGGACGAGGTCTCGGCCGCAGGCGAGCTGCCCGCGGGCTGGACCGACCAGCAGGAGGCCGGGCGCTACCGGCTGACCCGCTCCGACGGACCGGCGCTCTTCGACTGGACCGCGGGACCCGTCTCGCCCAAGGCGTCGCTGCACCCGGCAACGATCACGCTGCTGAGCGCGCGGCGCGAGGGCTCCGGCCTGCAACTGCTGGACGGCGTCCCGCCGCCCGCGAAGCTGGCCTTCTTCGGCCTGCGCGCCTGCGAGCTGGCGGCCATCGCGGTGCAGGACCGCGTCCTGCTCGGCGGCACCGCGACCGACCCGGTCTACCGGGCGCGGCGCGAAGGCGCCCTGCTGATCGCGGTGCAGTGCGGCCGCGCGGGCAGCACCTGCTTCTGCGCCTCCATGGGCACCGGCCCCCAGGTCCGCTCGGGGCACGACCTGGTCCTGACCGAGCTGCTCGAGGGCGGACGTCACGTGTTCGTGGCCGAGGCCGGCAGTGAGCGCGGCGCCGAGCTCCTCGCCGGGCTGCGTGCCACCGCCGCCACGGCGGCCGAGACCGGCGCGGCGGAGGCGGCGGTGGCGCGCGCCACCGCGGGGATGGGCCGCACGCTCGAGACCGAGGGGCTGCCCGCCCTGCTCGCCACGAGCCATGAGCACCCGCACTGGGACGTGGTCGCCGCGCGCTGCCTGGCCTGCGGCAACTGCACCTCGGTCTGTCCGACCTGCTTCTGCGTCACGACCGAGGACTTCACCGACCTCGCGGCGGGCCAGAGTCGCAGGGTGAGGCGCTGGGACTCCTGCTTCTCGGTCGACTTCACCTACATCCACGGCGGGAACGTGCGGTCGTCCATCCGCTCGCGCTATCGCCAGTGGCTCACCCACAAGCTCGGTTCCTGGCACGAGCAGTTCGACTCGTCGGGCTGCGTCGGATGCGGCCGGTGCATCACCTGGTGCCCGGCCGGGATCGACATCACCGAGGAGGTCCGCGCGCTGCGGCAACACGGGCGCGGCAAGGAGAGATCACGTGGAAACGCTTGAACCCATCGTGTCGGAACTGCCGCTCTTCAAGGGTCTGAAGCCCGAGCACATCCAGATCATCACCGGCTGCGCGGCGAATGCGCGCTTCGAGGCGGGCGAGTTCATGGGCCGCTTCGGCGAGCCGGCCGACCGGTTCTGGATCATCCGGCAGGGGCGCGTGGCGCTCGAGATCCACGCCCCCGGCCGCGGGCCGCTCACCGTCCAGACCATCGGCGAGGACGACGTCGTCGGCTGGTCGTGGCTCGTCCCGCCCTACCAGCTGCGCTTCGACGTCCACTCGGTCACCTCCACGCGCGTGCTGATGTTCGACGGCAAGTGCCTGCGCGGGAAGTTCGCGAGCGACCCCGAGCTCGGTTACGAGCTGATGCAGCGCTTCTCGCAGGTCATCCTGCGCCGCCTCGAGGCGATGAGCATCCAGCTCCTGGACCTCTACGGCGACCACTATGGCGAACATGAGTGAGCGGGCCGCGGCCGCAGCCCCCGGCCGGGTCGTGACGGGAGCGGACCCGATGCAGCCGGCGCCCTGGCGCGTCGTCCGCATCCAGCCCGAGACCCACGACGCCTTCACCATGAGGCTCGCGCCCGTCGAGGCGGGCCCGCCGTTCACGTTCGAAGCGGGGCAGTTCAACATGCTCTTCGCCCCGGGAGTGGGCGAGGCGGCCATCTCGATGAGCGGCTGCTCGGGCACGGTGGACCAGGCCGTGCACACCATCCGCGCGGCGGGCCGCGTGACCAAGACCCTGCGGAGCCTCAAGCACGGCGACGTGCTCGGGCTGCGCGGCCCCTTCGGCAAACCCTGGCCCGCAGGCCAGGCCGAAGGCCACGACGTGCTGCTCGTGGCGGGCGGCATCGGCCTCGCGCCGCTGCGCCCCGCGCTCTGCCACATGCTCGAGCACCGTGAGCGCTTCGGCCGGGTGAACCTGCTGTACGGTGCCCGCAGCCCACAGGACATCCTGTTCGCGAAGGAGATCGAGACCTGGCGCGGCCGCTTCGACGTGAACGTCGAGGTGACCGTGGACCGTGCCGCAGCCGACTGGCACGGCCGCGTGGGCGTGGTCACCACGCTCATCCCACGGGCCCAGTTCGACCCGGCGAACACCGTGGCCTTCATCTGCGGCCCCGAGATCATGATGCACTTCACCCAGCGCGAACTCGACCGGCGCGGCGTGCCCAACGAGAGCATCTGGGTCTCGATGGAGCGGAACATGAAGTGCGGGGTCGGCTTCTGCGGCCACTGCCAGTTCGGCCCGCTGTTCGTCTGCAAGGACGGGCCGGTGTTCCGCTACGACCGGGTGGCGTCGCTGCTCGGCATCCGGGAGGTGTGACGTGGCCGCCGCACGCAAGCCCCGCCTCGCGGTCATCAAGTTCGCCTCGTGCGACGGCTGCCAGCTGAGCCTCCTCGACTGCGAGGACGAACTGCTCGCCGTCGCCGGCGCCGTGGACATCGCCAACTTCCCGGAGGCGTCGCGGGCGGTGCTGAAGGGCCCCTACGACCTCACCCTGGTCGAGGGCTCGATCACCACGTCGCACGACGCCGAGCGCATCCACGCCGTGCGCCGCGTCTCGAAGGTGCTCGTCAGCATCGGCGCCTGCGCCACCGCCGGCGGCATCCAGGCGCTGCGCAACTTCGCCGAGGTCGGGGGCTGGGTGCCCCTGGTCTACGCCACGCCGGACTGGATCCACACGCTCAAGACCTCCACGCCCATCTCGCATCACGTCAAGGTGGACTACGAGCTGCAGGGCTGTCCCGTGGACAAGCACCAACTGCTCGAGGTGGTGCTGGCGTTCGTCAGCGGGCGGCGCCCGTTCCTGCCCAGCCACGCGGTCTGCCTGGACTGCAAGCGGCGCGGCGTGGTGTGCGTGACGGTGGCCCGCGGCGAGGCCTGCCTCGGTCCCGTGACGCGCACCGGCTGCGGGGCCCTGTGTCCCTCCTACGGGCGCGGCTGCTACGGGTGCTTCGGCCCCCTGCGCGGCAGCGCCAACACCGGCTCCCTGAGCGCGGTGCTCCAGGGCCACGGCTACTCCCACGAGGAGCTGATGCGGCTCTTCCGCACGTTCACCTCCGGGGCCGAGGCCTTCCGCAAGGCGAGCGAACTGCACGAGCACGATGCGGGCGAGTCCCATGAGTGACCGTAAGAGCCGGAACATCAAGGTGGCGATGCTGGCCCGCGTCGAGGGCGAGGGCGGTCTGGAAGTGCGCGTGCGCAATGGCCGGGTGGCCGGGGTGAAGTTCCGCATCTTCGAGCCGCCGCGCCTGTTCGAGGCGTTCCTGCGCGGGCGCCAGTTCACCGAGGCACCCGACATCGCGGCCCGCATCTGCGGCATCTGCCCGGTGGCCTACCAGATGAGCTCCGTCCACGCCATGGAGGCCGCCTGCGGCGTGACCGTGGACGGCCCGCTGCGCGAACTGCGGCGCCTGCTCTACTGCGGCGAGTGGATCGGGAGCCACGTCCTGCACGTGGTGATGCTCCACGCCCCCGATTTCCTGGGCTACGAGAGCGCCGTCCACATGGCGAAGGACCACGCCGGCCAGGTGACGAACGGGCTCGCGCTCAAGCAGACCGGCAACGCCATCGTGGCGCTGCTGGGCGGGCGCGAGATCCACCCCATCAACGTGCGCGTGGGCGGCTTCTACCGCGTGCCCACGAAGCGCGAGCTGCGCGCCCTGGTCGAGCCACTCGAGCGCGCCCGCGAGCAGACGCTCGCCATGCTGGACTGGGTGAAGGGCTTCGAGTTCCCCGACTTCGAGCGCGACTACGAGTTCGTGGCGCTGCGCCACCCGCACGAGTACCCCTTCAACGAGGGGCAGATCGCCTCGAGCCTGGGCCTCGATATCCCGGCGTCCGAGTACGAGCGGCACTTCGTCGAGGAGCACGCCCAGCACTCGAACGCGCTGCAGGGCGCGAAGCGGGCGCCGGCGGCGGGCGATCCCGGCGCGGTGAAGTCCTACCTGGTCGGCCCGCTCGCCCGCTACAGCCTCAACTTCGCCCGCCTCACGCCGGCGGCCCAGCAGGCCGCGCGCGAGGCGGGCCTGGGCCCGGTGTGCCGCAACCCGTTCCACGGCATCCTGGTGCGCTCGATCGAGACCCTGTGGGCGGTGGAGGAGGCGCTGCGCATCGTCGCCGCCTACGAGCCGCCGGCCGCACCGGCCGTCAGGGTCGAGCCGCGCGCCGGCACGGGCGCGGGCGCGACCGAGGCCCCGCGCGGGCTGCTCTTCCACCGCTACCGCATCGAGGCGGACGGCAGCATCGCGGACGCGAAGATCATCCCGCCGACCTCGCAGAACCAGAAGTCCATCGAGGAGGATCTCTGGAAGTTCATCGAGCCCCGGCTCGGGCTGGATGACGCGACGCTCACCTGGCAGTGCGAGCAGGCGGTGCGCAACTACGACCCCTGCATCTCGTGCGCGACCCACTTCCTGAAGCTGCGGCGCGTGGAGGGCTGGCGGCCGCGCCGCTGCTGATCGGCGTCGGCCACGAGGGCCGGCGCGACGATGCCGCGGGGGTGCGCGCCGCGCGGCTGGTGCGGGCGTTGCTGTGGCCGCGGGCCCGCATGGTCGAGTGCGAGGGGGGCGCGACCGCGCTGCTCGAGGCCTGGCAGGGCGAGCCCGCGGTCCTGGTGGTGGACGCCATGTCCTCGGGCGCGCCCGCCGGGACGGTGCGACGGCTGGACGCCTCGCGGGGGCCGCTGCACGCCGGGTTCTCTCGCGGCTCCACGCATGGTCTGGGTCTGGCCGAGGCCGTCGAGCTGGCACGTTCGCTGGGTCAGTTGCCGCCCTCGCTCGTGATCTACGGCATCGAGGGCGCGGACTTCGACCTCGGCACGCGGCTCTCCTTCCCCGTCGAGTGCGCCGTGCGCGAGGCCGCGCTGCTGATCAGCGAGGAGCTGCTCGCGGCCCGCGACTGAGCGCGGCGGGGAGCCCGCTTGCCCGCGTGCCGCTTGACCGCCCCTGCGTGGCGTGCTGGACTGCCGCCGTGATCCTGCTCCTCTTCCTCGCCGCCACGCTGCGCATCAGCGTGCCCTACACGCTCGCCGCGCTGGGCGCCTCCATCAACGAGCGCGGCGGCGTGGTCAACATCGCGCTCGAGGGCATGATGCTGAACGGGGCGCTGGCCTACGTGCTCGGGGCCCACTTCACGGGGAACGCCTGGGCCGGCGTGGCCGCGGCCCTCGTCGCCGGCGTCGCGACCGGGGCGCTGCACGCGCTGGTCACGGTGGTGGCCCGCGCGGACCAGATCACGAGCGGCCTCGGGATCAACCTGCTCGCCGCCGGGCTGACCAAGTTCGTGCTCACGCAGGTCTTCCACTCCTCGTCGAACTCCTCGCGCGTGGTGGGCCTGCCGGCCTGGGACCTGGCCGGCCTCGTGCACGTGCCGGGCATCGGCCAGGTCCTCGCCACGCCGCTGGTGCTGGTCACGGTGGCCCTGGTGCTGGGTGGGCAGTGGCTGCTCTTCCGTTCCGTCTTCGGGCTCCGCCTGCGCAGCATCGGCGAGCGGCCCGAGGCGGCGGCCACGCTGGGGCTCTCGGTGAACGCCTACCGCACGGCGGGCGTGCTCGCCTCGGGCGCCCTGGCTGGGCTCGCCGGGGCGTGGCTGGCCAGCGAGCAGCACTCGTTCACCGACGGCATGACCGGCGGCCGGGGCTACATCGCGCTGGCCGCGATGATCGTGGGCAAGTGGTCCCCGTTCGGCGCGGCCGCGGCGTGCCTGCTGTTCGGCGCCGCCGAGGCGCTGCAGATCACCCTGCAGGGCTCGCGCTTCCCCAACGAACTCCTGCAGATGATGCCCTACCTGGTCACGATGCTGGCGCTGGCGGGCTTCATCGGCCGCGCCGTGGCCCCGCGCGCGGTCGGCGTGCCGTACGACCCCGAGGAGCAGTAGGAGCGCTCGAGCGGGCCCCCCGGCGCCCCCCTGATTGCGCCGCCACCGCCCCCGCGTGGATAATCCCCCGCCTATGAGCGATGCCCTGCTGCCCTCCCACGACCTCGACGCCCGGGTGGCGGAGGCCGTGCACGCCATCCGCGCGCGCACCGACCTCGTGCCGCGCGTGGGGCTCACCCTGGGGTCGGGCCTGGGCGGCGTGGTGGACGTGCTCGACGGCGCGGTCGTCTTCCCCACCGCCGAGCTGCCCCACTGGCCGCGCTCGACCGTGCACGGCCACGCCGGGCGACTGGCGCTCGGACACTGGCAGGGCGTGCCGGTCGCCGCGCTCTCGGGCCGCAGCCATCGCTACGAGGGCTACACGCTCGACCGCGTCACCTTCGCCGTGCGCGTGATGCACGCGCTGGGCGCCCGCACGCTGCTGTTCACGAACGCCGTGGGCGCGATGAACCCCGAGTACCGGCCCGGCGACCTGATGCTCGCGGTGGACCACATCAACGCGATCGGCAAGCGCGGGCTCTTCACGCGCGAGGAGCTGTCGGCGCGCCGGGCCGGCCGGCCGGTGGCGGGCTACTACGACCCGCGCCTGCGCGAGGAACTGCTCGCGGCCGCGCGGCGCGCGGACGTCTGTCTGCACCGCGGCGTGCTGATGGGCGGACTCGGGCCCGCCTACGAGACGGCCGCCGAGGTGCGCATGGCCACGCTCCTCGGCGCCGACGTGGCCTGCATGAGCACCGTGCACGAGGTCATGCTGGCCGCCCAGCTGGGCACGGAGGCGGCGAGCATCTCGTGCATCACCAACCGCGCGACCGGGCTCTCGGCGGGCCCGCTGGCCCACGCCGAGGTGACCGAGGTGGCCGACCGGGTCGCCGGGTCGCTGCGACGCATCCTCGAGGAGTTCCTGCGAGCCGGGGCCTTCCCGCCGGCGACGGACGGGGCCGCGGTCCGTTAGCGCTGCCCGCCGGGCGCGGGCGCCGGCACACCCCCGACGCGCAAATGGCCGGCCGCCCGAATGCGACGACCGGCCACTCCTGAGCCCCAGCTCAGAAACGCGCTTTGAATCCCACCCGGAAGTTGCGGGGCGAGCCGCGCACCAGGAAGCGCGCGCGGTCGAAGATCCGCACCTGGCCGCGCTCGATCTGGTCCACCTTGCGGCCGGTCCAGTAGCCCAGCGCCGCGCCCGCGGTGACGTCACTCAACCAGTGCTGATCCTCGTGCACCCGCGCCCAGCCCACGGCTGCGGCGACCGGGTAGACGACCCACGACACCCAGCGCGCCTGGGACTCCGCGTCGATGGCCGCGGCCGCGGCGAAGGCGACGGTGGTGTGCACCGAGGGGAACGACGCGTCGAGCCGGCCGAACGGCCGGAACTCGTCGGGGTCGCCGGGGGCGGCGTTCGGCCGGGCACGCCCGACCGCGAGCTTGAGCCCCTCGCACAGCACGGCCGCGCCGAACGTGGCCCCCGCGACGCGCGCGCTGGCCGCGGAGAAGTTGGGCAGTCCGGTGATGCGCCCCGTGACGTAGCCGGCCAGCAGGGCGGGCCCGACGATACGCGGGTCGCCCAGGCGCTGGGTGAAGCGCGCCAGCCCCCGGGCCTCCGGACTGCGCGGCCCCTGGGATTCACGCCAGGCCCAGCCGTCCCCGAAGGCGGAGGCGGCCACGCCCACCGCGGTGGCGGCGGCGAACCAGCCGTCGTCGCGTGAGAGCAGGGCGCCCGGTTCCGCAACGGGGACCGGAGAGGCAGGAGCAGCGACACCCTCGCAGAAGGCGGGCAGCGCGGAGGCCAGGAGGAACAGGACGACCAGTGGGATATGGCGCGAAGGCAGCAGTTTGGCGGCTCCTTGCTCGGTTGCGCCCGGTCGTCACGGCGCCAAGCGGAGTGGCGTGGCCCTGATTGTACCCCCGGGGACGGTCCGCCGCAGCAAGAAAATAGTTGTGGAGCGCAGAATGTTGGTGGCCTTCCCGAACGCGCCAAGTCATTGCAGCACAGTGACCCGATCGGCCCCAGGACGCCGCCGGAAGCCGGAACAACATTCTGCGCTCCACAACCCAAGAAAATGGCCTGCGGGGCGGTCGGAAGACACCTGCCGCGGGACCGGGGCCGACCCCGGCGCTGGGCCTGGACCGGGACAGGCGGCCAGCCCCGGCGCCGGGCCTGGACCGGGACGGGTGGCCAGCCCCGGCGCCGGGCCTGGACCGGCCGGCGACACCCGCGCCCTACCTCAGGATCTCCACCCCCGACACCCGGTCGCCCTGCACGATGCGCTCCACCACGTCCTGGCCGCGCACGACGCGGGCAAAGATGGTGTAGCGCCCGTTCAGGTGGGGCTGCGGGGCGTGGGTGACGAACCACTGGCTGCCACCGGTGTCCTTGCCCGAGAGCGCCATGCCCACCATGCCGGCCTCGTAGCGCAGGCGGTTGTACTCACAGCGGATGGTCCAGCCGGGGCCGCCGGAGCCGGTGCCCGTGGGGTCGCCGTCCTGAATCACGAAGTTGGGCACGACGCGGTGGACGAAGAGCCCGTCGAAGTAGCCACGTTCGGCCAGCCGCACGAAGTTCTTCACGGTCTGCGGGGCCTCCTCGCCATGGAAGGCCCACTCGATGTCGCCCTTCGGGGTGTGGAGCACCGCACCGCGCGCGGCCGGCGGCGCGAAGAAGGCCGAGTCGTAGACGGCGCGCGCCACGGGGGCCGGATGTGCGCGCTCGAGGCTGTCGGCGAGCGCGCCGCGGCGGAGCGTGCGCAGCGCGTCGAGCAGCGAGGCGCGGGCGTCCGCCTCCGCGTCGCTGGCGTGCGCGACATAGGCGCGCCCGAGCGCGGGGACCGCGGCCGAGTCGCCCAGTTCGGCCAGCGCGCCGGCCGCCGCGGCCACGATCAGCAGCGAGGTGTCGGTGAGCGCTTCCCGCAGGCCGGGCGCCGCGGCGGCCGCCTTGAGCGTCGCCAGCGCTTCGGCCGCGGTGGCGCGCTCGAACACCGCCGTGCCGGGCGCGAGCCGCGGCAGGAGCAGCGGCATGGCCGCCGCCGCGGGCAGCAGCGTCAGCGCCTGCAGCGCCGCGACCCGCGCGTAGACCGAGCTGTCGGCGAGCATGCCCTGGACGCGCGGCAGCGCGGCCTCGCCCCGCCGCGCGAGGAGCGCCCGCGCGCAGGCTCCGCGCGTCGCCGCGTCCGGGTCGCCCAGGCCTGCGGCCAGCGAGTCGAGCGCCGTCCGCTCCGCGGCGGGGTCGCCCGGGACCCAGGCGAAGCGGTCCGCCAGCGCGGTGGCGGCGGTCACGCGCACGTACGGGTGCGCGGCGCCGAGCGCACGGGTGAGGGCGGGCAGGCAGGCGCCGCAGGTCGTGTCGGCGATCAGCGAGAGCCCGCGGATCGCGTTCACGACCACGCCCACCTCGGGGTCGGCAAGCTTCTGCAGCACGTAGGCCGTGCCCTGCGGCGACTTCTGCCGGCCGAGCGTGCGCGTCGCATAGGCCCGCACGAGCCCGTCGTCGTCGTCCACGTGCATCGCGGCCAGCAGCACGATCTGCTCCGGGCTCACGAGCTTCTCGAGCGCGTAGAGCGCGCGCCAGCGCACGCCCGCATCGGGGTCGTCGAGGCAGAGGAGCAGGGGCTCGAGCGCGGTCGAGTCGGCCAGCCGCCACAGGGCGACGGCGGCGCTGCCGCGCAGGAGCGGAGAGGAGCCATGGCGCAGGAAGGACGCGACCAGCGGCGTGGCGGCCTTGTCCCCGAGCTTGCCGAGCGCCTCGAGCGCGAGGTCGGCGGTCGCGGGGTCGCCGGTGCCGGCGAGGCGCTCGAGCGCGGCCCGCGCGGGCGCGGGTCGCCCCAGGCCCGCGGGGTGAGCGAGCCCGATCTGCCCCAGCGCGAACAGGGCTTCGCGCTTCACCTCGGCGTCCGCGTCCTGCAGCAGGGGCAGCAGGAGCGCGGTGCCCGCCGTGTCCTGCAGGCGGCCCACCGCGAGCGCGGCGCGGCGGCGCAGCGCGGCGTCCGGGTCGGCGAGGTGGCGCGCCAGCGTGCCCCCGGCCAGCGTGCGCTGGTCCTCGGCCTTCGCGATGCGTTGCAGCGGCGTGAGCCGCGCGTCGGCGAGGGTGTCCGCGGACGCGGAGGCGGTGGCCGGCGCGGGCACGCTCACGGCCGGCGGCGTGGCCCGCCCGGCCGGCGCGGCACCGGCGCTCAGCGGCGCGGCGAGCGCGGCGAGCGCGAAGAGGACGAGCGCGGGCCTAGGGGTTGCTGCCGCCCGCCGGGTCGGCCGAGCGTCGCGGCCGGCGGAGCTTGACCAGCCGGCCATCGTACGAAGAGGTGCCCGAGGAGCCATGGGCCACCAGCTTGTAGAAGTAGATGCCGTTCGCAAGCTTCTGTCCCTCCTCATCGAGACCGTCCCAGGGGATCTCGTGATGGCCGGGCGAGAGACCGTCGAGCCGGGTCTCGTACACGCGCCGCCCGCTCACCGTGTACACGCGCACCAGCAGATCGGCCGGGGTCGCCCCGGTCAGGGTGAAGACGAAGCGTGTGCCCAGTTCGTCGTCGAACGGGTTCGGGAAGGCCAGCGCATCGCGCAGCGCGAAACGGGTCTCGACCCGGAAGGTGTGCGTCGCGGCCTGATTGCCGGGCGCCTCCAGGCGCACCTCGTGCGTGCCCTCCGCGTACGGCGCGTGCGTCCAGGAGAGCAGGTACTGGCGGCCCGTGGTATCCCCGCGGGCCGGCTCCGCGTCGAAGGCCTGCGGGAGCCCATCCACGCCGAGCCTCAGGCTGTCCGGCGCGACGGTGCCGGGCGAGAGCACGAGCAGCGCGAGCCGCACGTCGGGCGCCACCAGGTCGCCGTCGGCCAGCGGCACGCCGCCCGCGAACAGCAAGGTCTGGAATTCGAAGACCACCTCGAAGCGCGCGGTGACGCCGTAGCGGTCCACCACGCGGAACGTGTAGCGCAGCGGCCCCGCGGAGAGCGTGGTCCGGTACGAGAGGTGGTAGCGCCGCCCGCCCCCGCCCGTCTGCGCGGTGTCCGGGAACGCGGGCGTGAGCGTGTAGAGCGCGGGCGGCACCGGCGTGGTGCCATTCGCGTCCGAGCGCTCGAGCACCACCTGGGACAGTTGGACGTTCGAGATCAGCTCCGCTTCGAGTCGCAGCGTGTCGCCGGAACTCGCCAGCCGCACCGGCTCGCCGTTCGTCACGGGCTGGCCGTTCGCCGTCACCGTGATCTGCGCGGGCCCCACCCACAACCGGGTCGCAGGATCGCCGAGCAGGTTGTAGGTGAGCCCGACCCCGCGCTCGACCGAGGACTGCCGCACCGTGGGCAGGTAGTTGAGCATGGTCAGCGCGATGGCCTCGCCCAGCGGCACGCGCGCGCCGCGGTCGGCGAGCCCGCGCCCCAGCTCGTCGTCGTGCGGCGGATCGCTGAAGAGCGAGCGGGCGAACTCGACGTTCAGGTGGTAGGAACCGCTCGAGGGCACGATCTCGAAGCCGCTCGAGGCCCACGAGGCGATGGCCCCGCGCAGCGGCAGCGTGAGCAGGTTCTCGCCCAGCGAGGGCCCGAGCGAGGGACTGGCCTCGGACACGTCCGCGAACGCGTTCGCATGGCAGGAGAAGGCCGAGAACAGGAACAGCTTCCCGTCGTTCATGAAGTCGCCGCGGTCCTGCAGCGACCCCTGGTTGCGATAGAAGCCCTCGTGGGAGAGCACGAAGGGGTTCGCATGGCCCTGGTAGTTCCACCAGAGCACGCCCTCGTTGAGCTTCTGGAAGAACACGGGGTTGAAGCCGGCGCGCAGGATGCCCTCGGCCTTCGCCTGCCCGCCGGACGGCCCCACCCGGCAGGTGTCGCCGGGCCCGTTGACCTGGTAGAGCGTGGGGTCGGTCAGGTAGGAACGCAGATCGATCACCTCGGGACGCGCGAGGTCCAGGCCCGACGAGTCGGCGATCACCGCCGACACCGCCTGGTTGAGCCGGCGGAAGACCATCTCGTAGCCGCGGTAGCAGTAGTTGTTGTCGCCCGAGCCTCCCCCGCCGAAGGTGCTCATGCCCGAGTAGCTGTCGTCGGCGAGCAGCATCATGCGGCGCCGCCAGGTCTCGTCGGGGTCGAAGGCCTCGTAGGCGACCAGCTTCGCCACCACGTCCCGGGCCTGCTGAAGCGAGTTCACGGGCAACCGGCCGATGTAGAGGTCCGGTTCGATCAGGGCCGCGGACGGACAGCCCGGGTCCTCGTCCAGGCACCAGCCGTACCAGGGATCGGCCGGGATCATCTCGAGACCGAACGCACCCGAGGAGACCGGCCCGGGGATGAGCGCGACCGGCACCCAGTCCGTGCCGGCGGTGCCGAGCAGGTTCCGCGCGTCGGTGCTGCCGTCGCCCACGAGCACGACGAAGCGCGCGCTCCAGCGCTCCGCGGCGTAGCGCAGGAAGCGCTTGATGGCCCAGCGCGACCTGCGTCCGCCGTTGAACTCGTCGTACACCGACTCGAGCGGGGCCACGACCGTGCCGAGCCCCTCCGACTGGCGCAGCGCCACCAGCGGGTCCACCGCGGTCTGGAAGGCCTCGGGCACGATGACCACGTAGTCGCGCTC
>Ga0315276_10003795_pt1 | contig 13840 bp, 14 predicted proteins | sample YL17G05_0_MG_FD_204542 | JGI IMG/M metagenome (GOLD analysis project Ga0315276, IMG submission 204542) | Sediment microbial communities from Yellowstone Lake, YNP, Wyoming, USA - YL17G05_0 | ecosystem: Environmental > Aquatic > Freshwater > Lake > Sediment | place: USA: Wyoming | collected...
ACAGATGTCATCGGATGTCAACTTTGCCTCAGCCGGGAATATCTTCTTATTGAGCCAGTCCTGCAGCGGTATGTCATCGGCATATCCACGGAACAAGCTCATCGCAGCATGCGTGTGAGCATTAATCAATCCTGGCATGACCAGCATGCCCTCGCCATCAATAATATGATCAGAAGAGTCGGATTTGGTGAGAGAGGTTATCTTGCCGTCCTCGATGAGAATGTTCTTATTTTCAAGAACTTTGCCAGGAGTTATTATATACCGGGCGTTCTTAATTAGTATCGTGGACATATCCACTAATTACAAATCAAAACTATTTAAGTGATATCATGAGCAGCGTCTACATCGAAACCTACGGGTGCAGCGCGAACAAGTCCCAGTCCGAGACTATGGCCGGGCTTCTGAACAAATACGCATATAATATAGTGGACGACCCCGAGAAAGCCGACGTGATAATCATCAATTCTTGCGCGGTAAAGGCTGTCACAGAGCAGAAGATAACCCACAGGATAAAGGAATTCTCCGACAATAACAAGAAACTAGTGATAACAGGCTGCCTTGCGGATGTGGCATACAGCAGGCTGAGATTCGTGGCACCGGATGCGAGCTTTGTCAGCTCCCGCGGTACGAGCGAGATAGTCAGAGTCGTTGACAAAGTCATGAGCGGCGGGCAGGTCACACTACTTGATCCTACGGAAAAGCCATTATTCAACCTACCTAAAGTCAGGATCAATCCTATAGTCAACATAATGCCGATAGCAACGGGTTGTACAGGACACTGCACCTACTGCGCCACAAAGCTGGTCAAAGGCGATGTTAAATCATATCCGAAGATACTGATACTCCAGGACATAGAACGCTCCATCAAAGAAGGCTGCAAGGAGATATGGCTCACAGGGCAGGACACGGGAGCGTACGGGCTAGACAAGCAGAAAAGCAGCCAGCTGCCGGAATTAATCGGCGACATAGCGAAGATACCAGGCGATTTCAAGATAAGGGTCGGGATGATGAACATAGATAACATCAAAGACATCCTGCCGGAGCTGCTCGACGCGTTCAACAGCAAGAAGGTGTACAAATTCTTCCACCTGCCGGTGCAGTCAGGCGACAATGATATCCTGAAGCTGATGGGAAGGAAGCATTCCGTTGAAGACTACATAGAAACGGTAGATGAAATCAGGAGCGCATTCAAGATAAACCTATGGACGGATGTAATCGTAGGATTCCCGGGAGAGACAGATGGCCAGTTCAGGAACACAATGGAGCTGATGAAAAGGGTGGACCCTGATCTGGTGAACATCTCAAGATACGCGATGAGACCCGGAACGCCTGCGGAACTGCTAAGGCAGCTCCCGACTGAAGTTGTCAAAGAGAGGACACGAATGCTGACGAACCAGATGGAGAACATCGCCTTTGTAAAAAATAAGGAGCAGATAGGATGGAAGGGCGACATACTCATTTCTGAAAGAGGGAAGAGAGACGGGCAGTGGATAGGAAGGAACTACGCCTACAAATCTGTTGTCATAAACAAGTCAGGTAACCTGTTGGGCAGATATGTCAGAGTAAAAATAATAGACGCGGTGCCTGACGCACTGATAGGCTGGCCGATAACAGAACAGGAAGACTCACTTTAACTTCCCTGCGATAACTCTAGAAACTTTTTCCCCAGGTATCTTTCCTCTGACTATCTTCATCACTTCACCCATCAGAGCGGACATCTTCTTCTCCGCGACAAGCTGCGGATATTTGCTGAAGACGTCGTCGACTATCTTCTCCAGCTCCTTGTCGCCCATGGACTTGATGCCCGTTTTGCTAAGAGCCTGCTTTATGTCCGAAGACGGGTTCTCGCAGATGTGCTGGAGAAGTTCTGGAAGCGCCTCTTTCACCAGACTTCCTTTCTTCACCATATCCAGAATCTGCAGCAAGTGATCATCTGTGATGCTGTCTGTCTTGAAACCGCTTCTCTTGAGGTCTTTCATCAGAGAGATTATGATGTTCGCCAGTAGCACTGCGTCGTATTTCTCATAATTCCTCTCGAAGAACTCCAAGTAGTCTGACCGCAATATCTGGTCAGCCATGTCCTTCGGTATCTTCCTGCTGAGCTTCTTAGCCCTATCTTCCAAAGTCTCCGGAAGCTTCATCTCCTTCAGCTTCTTCTTGTCGACCGTCACCGGCTTCAAGTCTGTCTCAGGGTACATCCTGCCTGAGCCTGGCAATGGCCTGGTATATCTGGTGGTGCCGTCCGGATTGGCAGCCCTTGTCTCCTTAGGTATCGTTCCTGCTACAAGCAGCTCGAGCCTCGCCTTGATGGCATCCATGGCGCGAAGCGCCTCCGGTCCGCCAGCTATCATAACGACAGCGTCGCTGTCCTTCTTGTTAAGCAGTATCGAAACCTCATCCATCTCGTCTATGAAATCATACTTGTCCATGTCCTCGTCAGTGTGGATCAGTCCTTTGCATCCATGAGAAACAGCGTAGTCAGCCAGCTCCCTGCCCAGAGTCTTCCCAGGACATATTTCTCTTTTCAGCAGACCGTTCATCTTCGGAAGCAGAATCGCATAGACAGCGCCGCCCTTCTTTATTATCTGGAATATGAAAAGGCATTTCGTGTTCTCGAAGTAGCCAGTCACTTCTCTCGGCTCGTAGAACTTCACGCCGTGCAGCTGCTTGGCGATGCTCAAGAGATTGTGCTGGCGGTGGACCTCGTTGTCGATCATGTCCTTGACCATGCCGAGCTCCTGCACACCTTTGATCTCTATCCTCGTTCCGCCTGCTATAGAAACGTTGACATCCTGCCTGATGCTCCCTATACCGCGCTGGCTTTTTCCTGTTGACCGTATTAGCATCCCGATCTTCTCTGCGACTTCCTTAGCATGCTCAGGGTCCTTGATGTCTGGGGCTGTGCCGATCTCCACGAGAGGTATCCCCAGTCTGTCTAATCTGTAAACAGCATAGTTGCTCTTCTGCTCGACGATGCCTGCAGATTCCTCTTCGACAGAGATATTCTCTATCCTGACCTTCCCTTTGCTGGTTTCAATGCAGCCGTCTCGCCCGACGATGGCAGTCCGCTGGAACGCGGATGTGTTGGAACCGTCCGTGACTATCTTACGCATGATATGTATCTCGTCAGACACATTTGCGTTAGTCATCTTACATAACAAAAGAACTATATCCAGAGCCTCCTGGTTCATGTCTCTGGGCGGCTCATCATCCACCTCTATGAGGCAGTTGGACGGGAAGAACTGGTAATGGAACTCCTTGCCTCGCAATGCTTCGAACATCGCAGCCCGGTCAACTTTTCCCAGTTCGCCTGCGACAGCGCGGAGCTTCCTCTTGACTATCATGGAAGGCTCCTCGTCGGTTATCTTCGCCGGGCAGTTGCAGAACAGCTTTTTCTCGGTAGCGAGACGATTGTGAATCTCTATCCCGCATTTGAAACCCAATTCTTTGTAATCCATTCAATCACTTTTTCTTGTTGTACTTGAAATACATGATGATTATCGATGTGATCCCAAACAGACCTATCGTGCTCGTAGTCATCAACGGATAGTTGCTGATTGAAATCGCATAAAGAAGCCATATGACGGTAGAGACCGTCCAGATGCCGTAAGACGTCATGGATATGTCGGAAGAGCTTTTCCTTTTGTACATCTTGTAGGCCTGCGGTAAGTAAGCCAGAGCTGATATCGAGCCTATCACAGTCGCCAAGACCGCCAGGATAGTTGCATAAGCTTCTAACATATTACCGTTTCCTCTTGTACCTGAAATAAAGCACCATGACCGACAATGACCCTAGAACATTTACAACCGATGTTATGATTAGCGGATACTCTTCTATGGCAATTCCGTACACTGTCCACACCACCGCCGTGGCCAGCCATATCGCATACGCACTGAGGGATATGTCTGCAGAGCTCCTCCTTCTATACATCTTGAAAGCCTGCGGAAAATACCCCACTGCACTAAGCAATCCGAAAACCGTAGCCAACATCGCTATTATATCCAAATAAGCTTCCAACATATCATCGCTTCCTCTTGTACTTGAAATATAGCGTTATTGTCGTGATCATCGAGACAACTCCCACCGAGTTCGATATCATGATAGGATAGCTATTCGTGCTGAGACCGTAAAGCAGCCATGCCACAGAGCCTAACAGAAGCAGAATAAACATGGACAAGGACAGATCCTCAACGCTCTTCCTCTTCAGTATCTTGTAAATCTGAGGAGCATACGAGAGCGCCATCACCGTGCCCATCACGGTCGCGATTACCGCAAGCTGAGATGAAAATTCCTCCAGCACAACATCACTCCTGCAACGCGTCGACAACAGATCTTTCTGTTATCTCGCCGGCCATATTAGTGAGCATCAGCTTCTTGACCTCGTCGAACTTCTTGGTGTGTCCGAGTATCCATGACAGCTTGACATAAGCTACCTCAGGCAGCATATCCTCGCCTGGTATGGCGCCTGCGTCATGGAACAGCTTGATCAGATTCTCATAAACATTCGTGTTCACCCTGCCGAACAGAGTCTGAGACGTTATCACCACAGGTATTCCATCCTCTATCAGCTTCGCTATCGTCTTTATCCAGCTCTTGTCCGTGTCGGTCGGGACGTGGCCGAAGCCTGTGCCCTCTATCACGAAGCCTTTGTAGCCTTTCTTAACCAACATGTTCAATATCTCCGGCTCGCTGTTCGGGTAGGCTTTCAGCATGGCAACCTTCGGCTCGAAGTCGATGTCAGCTTTTACCTTGTCTTCGCTCCTTGCCTTGCATTCTCCGAGCTTCTCGATCTTTCCGTCAGGCCATACCTTCGCCACCGGCGCGTTGCCTAGAGTGTGGAAAGTGTCCCTTCTGCTCGTGTGCATCTTTCTGACACGAGTCCCTCTGTTGAACGTGCAGTAATCATCATCTATCGAGCCGTGCATGCAGATTCCGACCTCGCCTATGTCTGACATGGACGCCCGGACAGCGCAGACCAAGTTAGAGAATGCGTCCGACGAACCTCGATCAACGGATCGCTGGGCTCCCACAAGCACCACGGGCTTGCTCAGATTCTTCAGCATGAATGATAGGGCAGCTGCCGTGTAATGCAGGGTGTCTGTCCCGTGGGTTATCACGACGCTGTTGCCGTGGTTTAATTCTTCTGCGACTATCTTCGCAATCGCCTGCCAGTCCTTGTAGGTCATGTCTTCCGACATCTTTTTGAAAGGCGATATAATCTTGATGTTGGCTATATCCTGGAGCTCAGGTACGTTCATCAGAAGCTCTTCTGGATTCTCGAGAGCGCTGACACCGCCTGTCTGGTAATTGACCTTGGAAGCTATGGTTCCGCCTGTGGCGATTAGTGTAACGGGAGGCTTGTTCGGATCGAACTTTGGACCTGACATTCTTTCTTTGCTCATCTCGAACTCGACCTCCTCTTTTATTTTTTCAGGCTCAGCGCTCTTGCTTTTAGTGATCTTCGTGCCTGCCTGAAGACTCACCCCTATGTTGTACCCTGAATCAAGTTTTAGGACTATAGCGCTCTTGTCGCCCAGATTGTTCCTAGGCATAATCAATCCTTCGTAGAATTCCTTACCCTTGGCTATAGACACTCTGTCGCCGGCCTTTATACCAGCCTTCTTCAAAGCTGCTCTGACGCTGGCAGAATAATTTTCCAACATAGGCATCACTATAATAATTATGTGGATACCATATAAAGAATTAGTTTTCGATGCCAATCTACAGAGAAATCAAATAGGGCCGGACCTGTCCATCATCGACGTTATCTTGACAGGCGGCTTGTCGGTATTCTCCAACAGCTTCTTGTACTTGCACTTGGGGCAGGTCATCCACCTGATGAACGTGCCGTTGATTATAAGGATCTTGTCGTTGCACCTCGGGCATCTGGTGGGCTCGTTCTTCGCCGCCTGAACCTTTATCTGCGTAGTGGCCATAGAATCACACCATCGAATCCAATTTTATCTTCTTGCGGATAGACGTATAGAGCTCAGGATTGACATTGGAAAGCTCCTCCAGGCTGAGGAGCATCTCAGGCCTGTTCAAGAAGAACACCTCTGACTCGCCCATATTGCACTCAAAGGCGCCGTTGTCCCTGTATCTCCGCGGGCTTTGGAGAGTGACCTTGCAGTAAGGGAAGTTCTGCCTCCAGAGCTTGTCTATATCGACGGCTGTGAGCCTCCCTATGACGATAGAAGTGTTATTGTTGATCGCAACGAGCTTGCCCTGCATCCTCCTGGCCTTGTCCTTGCTCTTCTCGACTCCAGAATACCAGTTAGGAGGCACACTCTCCATATCAGCTCTTGTCTTGATTATGTTGACAACCATAATAGAACTGAACCGTTAAAATATTTAAGCTAGACGGTATGGATTTCAATCGTGTCATTGTCTTTCAGTACATGGTCCTTGCCGACCGCCTGTCCGTCATGCTTCGCTGACTTCCCCCAGACACGAGCGAACTTGAAGAATTTCACGAAATCTTTATGCACTTTCTCAGCCGCATCGCCCACATTAGAGCCTTTTCTGAGCACAAGAGCCTTAGTCTCAGGCTTCTTTCCGGGCTCTTTGGTATACACCCTGATCATATTCAGCTTCTCCCATATTCTCCTGCTGACATCTTTGACATCGAGCTTGCCGTCCTTCATCAGGACCTCTATGCTCGGCTTGCCTATCCTGTATCTCGCCATAATCTGCAGCATCTCCACGCGCTGCTCATCGGCCTTTTCAGCGTCGATGACCATGATTATACCGTCGGAATTCTGGGCTATGCTCATATGATGCCTATCGAATGTGGCTGGTATCTCGATTATCTGGAACTTGACGCCCTCCCAGTCGCACACGCCTATCTCAGGTTTGATGGTGGTGAAGGGCCTTCCGGTTATATGAGGCTTTGCGTTTGTCATCTTAGAAAGCAGCGTTGATTTTCCAGACATGGTCAGACCGAGGATGCATATCTGGGCGTCACCCTCTTTGGGTATGTTAGTGATCCTGCCCTTGGCCCTTTTCTCCGTCTGCTTCCTGAGCTTGGATATCTTGGACTTTATCTCCGCCCTCATCACCTCCGCGCCTTTGTGCGATGGCGCTGTGCTGAGCATCTCCTCAAGAGCGGCTATCTTCTCCTCTCTGGTCTTGGCTAGAGCATAATTCTTCTGCGCCTGGAAGAACTCGGGCCTGGCATTGATCGACATACTTAATTAACTAAGAAAATAGCTTATAAGTTTTCTAGTAGTACTCGGTTCTGTATTCTCCTTGGCCATATGGGGGTTTTTTGTATTCTTTTCTTTCCTCTTCATACTTCGGCGCTTCAGCTTTCTTCCCCTTCTGCTGCAGCATCTGCTGTATTTTGTCCTTGTTCTTGTAGCCGAATATACCAACGATGGCCAAGACGATTATTATCGCCACTGTCCAGATTATCCCGCTGTAATCTACCGGAGGCTCCACCTGCGTCTGCAGATCATTTATCTTCGCGCCTATGCTCTGGATATTAGCAAGAGCCAGGTCATACTTGCTCTTCGATGTCGCATAGTCAGCGTCATTGTACGCCGAAGCTGACTCGTTCAGCAACGACTTGGTCGAGTTCATCAGCGACTCTATTTCGCTGACGTTCTTGCCCCTCGACTTCAGGGCGGTTATGTTCGCAGTGAAGTTATTTAGCTCAGCCAGCTTCTCATTTGACAGAATGTTCAAATCGCCTATGACCTCGATCGTCACCGGGCTTATCTGAGCGCTCCCTGCTGTGCTCGATATGTTTATGGATCCTGAATATGAGCCGACCTCCTTTGCATATGTGGTCATCTCGACGACCATCGCGCCAGGCGCGCTTGAAGTGATGTTCGACGGGACGGATTTAACAGAAGCCATACCGAGGACATTGCCGAGGACAGACGTCACTATCGAGCTCGCCCCCTGCGTATTCGTCGTCGTCAGCGTGAAGTTGTGCTGGCTTATCTTGTTGGGTATCGTCACAACAGTCAGCATGGTAGGGGCCACAAAAATCTTGTTCTCCACCACCGCCGGAGAGGACAAATAGCCCGTGACATTCACCACGTATTTCGTGATGCTGTTCTCTATGACTATCGAGCCGGTCCTGTTGCCAACCTGGTTGAGCGTCATGTAAGCTATGAAGCTGGAGCTCTCCCCTGACTGCAGATCGCTTATGTTCTTCTCGGTCGTGTCAATATAATCGCTGAGGTCTCCGCCAGTGTATATGGTAAAATTGTACAGCGTATCCTCCCCTATGTTCTTGACCTTGAATGTCTGGTTGAAATAACCGCCTTTTTCCGTCGACACAGACCATGAGGAAGGAGTCACGCTGAGCATCGATGTGTTCCCGATGGTGAACTTCTTTGTCGTGTTGTATGTCCTCCCTTTGGTATCGTTGATGAATATGAGCACATCATACTGCCCGCCTGTGGCGTTCTCTGGCAGTTGATATGTGGTCGAGTACGTGTCGTTGTTAACTATCTTCCCGTTCGTCGTGACATGCACGACATCATCGTCCGGGTCCGATATGTCTATCTTGATGGTGAAGTTCAGTGAAGTGTGCACCTCGGAAGTCGAGACGTTTATAGTCACGTTCTTGCCCGCGTTGTAGACAGTCCTGTCCAGAGTCGCTGCAATCCTCCATGCCAGGACATCGAAGGTCTTATTGCCAGTCGACGGAGTCCCGCCGTCAGCGGAAGCCCTTATGACATAAGTGCCGTTGTTAGCCGCATCGCCGAGCGTGTATGACGAATACCAATGCGTCTCGTTGGTCGAGTTCTTCGTCATATTTGAGTTTGAAAGCAGAGTGCCCCCATTAGAATCTATTATCGACATGTTCAGAGAGTTTGTAATACCAACTGTGTAGACATTGACATTTACAGTCTCACCGGGCCTGTAGACCGACTTGTCTGTGTTTATAGTAAAGTTAGGCGCGCCCAAGGGCGACAATATCTTGTACGAACCTCCGAATGTTGTCGAATTTATTGATGTCACCTCTAAGATGACTGTCCCCCATTTGCCTGTCGATATCGTCTCCTCGCATATGGAACCCGTGCAATTGTCACTAACGCTTCCGCTATTGATGACCGTGTAGTCTGTCTTATAGCTCATTGTGCTGGGCATGTCTGCCGTGGCTTTTATGACATATGTGCCGTTTTGAGTATAATCGCCTGAGGTAATTGTGACGTTCATAGTTCTAGAATGGGCACTCACAGAATCATCGAATCCCATAAGACTCGAACCAGAATATGCTGTGACATTTATTTTTGGCGCAGGCAAACCTGTTGAATCGAAAGGATACTTTACACCATAAATCTCCCAATATTTTGTCTGAGAGTTATATGTCAGTCCGCCTGATGTTCCTGCTCCCATCGTGAAATTTACTGTCCCTGTAGACACAACGGCTCCCCTCTCAGTGACCTTTGAAACTACTATGAAACTTTGGTTCACCGTTACTATTTCGGGTATGACAGTTGTGTTCAAAGACCAGCTTGTGTCATCAAGGATATACCAAACCATCCTGTCAAACAGATTTTTCGTCGAGTCTGTGAACGCCGACGTATCAACCAGCCCCCAGAACGCTCCTGTCGAGGTGTTGTTGACAACAGAATACTCGCCTGACGACACGCCCGGAGGAAGAGTGTTGCACACCACAGTCACCCAACCAACCCCCTGGTCGGCGGATCCGTGGACATATACATTCTTCTGGGGGCTCAGCAGAGTCGGAGAGCTGGTAAGATTATCTGTCGGGTAGCCGGTATTATTCTTACTGAATCCGCTGTATCCGCCGCTCGGACATGTGTTGTTGTCGTATGCAGAGCTGACTCCAATTATACTGAAGGCGCATCCGGTCATATCATAGGTCGCCGGCGAAGTGTCGTTGAACACGCTCAAAAACGTTGCAAAGAGCTTCGCTTTCCCTGAGCCTGTGTAAGATGAGAGGTTGTTGCAGAAGTACGTACTATCTGTTTTGCTGGTGTTTATCATGCTCTGGCTTATGTCCCCCAAAAATATCATATCTGCTTTGCCTGCCGCATTTGTCCAAACAGTCGTCCCGTCCCGCACCTGATTCTCATGGATAATCGTTACGTCATATCCTATGCTGTTTTCGAGCCTTTCGCAGAACCATTTATCATTGCCTGCAAGATCCGAGCATTTAGATGCGGTAGCATCTGATGTGATATAAGTGACCTCCTTCGTCGCGAGGGCTAATGGAACTGACAGAACCAGTATCATTACAGCGATTAATATGAGCTTTTTCATGCCTGCACCTAAATATAATTCAGATATCCGGCTTATAATATTTTTGCTTCCAGAATATAAAGGGTTTCCCATGGTATTTTCCTGGTTTCAGCGACCTTTACGGAGAAGCCGGCGTTTTCAAGCTCTTTTATGACCCTTTTCTCCGTGGTCAGGGAGCTCACAAGAATAAGCACGGAACCTACTTTATTCAGGTGGCTTCTGGCATCTTTTATGAACTTGGATATAGTTCCTTTGTCCGACCACATCTCGCTGCCTTTCATATCGTCGTCATCAGGAAGATAAGGCGGATTGAAGATTATGAGATCGTATTTTCCCTTCACATTCTCAAAAAGGTCAGATACAAAGCAACCGATATTCATGCCGCTCTTTGCGGCGTTGCGCTTGGCTGCATCGACCGCCTTCGGATTTATGTCGACGGCTGTGACATCGTTCGCTTTGGCCATCAGAATAGAAAGCAGTCCCGAGCCGCATCCTATCTCGAGCACTTTTATCCTTTTCTTATCGAGCTTCCTCAGGAACTCCGCGAACATCAGAGAATCTTCTCTGGGCTCGTAGACGCCTTCCGGCACATCAAGCTCGATGTTTTCAAAATAATGCTTCATCCAATCAACTTTATATTTTATCCTTGCGAACTATTGGCATGGAAAACCTAAGAACAATAGGCATTCTGTTATTTTTATACGCTGTGATACTTGGGCTAGGCTTCTATTACCTACAGTCATTCGCAGAGGAAGATGTATATTTATTCTTCCTGATAAACTCAATATCCAGCCCGCTGCTGAACGCGTTCTTCAGCATAACCACCTGGCTGGGCTCAGTATACTTCTGGATAGCCGCGACGATAATACTCTGGATCAAAGAGAAGCGGGAGCTGTCCAGCTTCATGGCTGTAGGGCTGCTGATAGGCGGTCTCTCCACGCTGATACTCAAATTCCTGATCATGAGGCCGAGGCCGTACGATGTCATCCAGCCTTTCAAATTGATGGGCACGGAACTGGGATTCTCGTTCCCATCGTTCCACGCAGTCATAATATTCATGGCGCTGATAATCCTCGCATATGACAACAGAAAATGGATAATACCGATGCTGCTGGTAGCGTGCATAGTGTCGTTCGGAAGGGTCTATCTGGGGATACACTACCCGACTGACGTCATATTCGGAGCGCTGTTCGGGATAATCATAGGGTTCATAACCATCAACCTTCCGGCTGAAGACCTGCAGGATTACATTGAAAAGAAAATGAAGTAGCTAGTCCGCGTAGAAATACTTGTTTGCCTTCTTCTGCTCCTGATCCTTCTGGCTGTCCGGCTTATTGGCTCTTGGCCTTCCTGTCTGAGGATCTTTCCTGAACGTGACATCAACATCCTTCAGGAACTTGTTAAAGCCCTCCTGCAGCTCCATCTGCTCCGCGACGGCCTTCCTGCCAGAGACTCCGCTGAACACCATCGCCCTGTCTGATAGATAACTAAGGAACATCAAATCGTGGTCTATGACCATCGCTGAACACTCCTGCTGCTCGCATATCCTCTTCACAGTCTTTGCGACAGCGAGCCTCTGCTCCACGTCAAGGTAAGCTGAAGGCTCGTCGAGCAGATATATGTCGGCATCCCTGGACAACGCCACCGCTACCGCCACCCTCTGCAGCTCGCCGCCTGACAGAACGCTTACAGACTTGTCCATGAGCTTGTCGAGATCGAGAGGCCTTACTATCTTAGCCTTGTAGTCCTCAGAGAACGGATTCTTCACCACAGTCATCAGCAGCTCAGACACTGTCCCAGAAAAGTCGGTGCTTATGTACTGCGGCTTGTAGGAGATTCTGATGGTAGTAGAGACTTCGCCCTTGTCCGGCTCCAGCTCTCCTGCGAGAATCTTCGCGAACGTCGTCTTGCCCAGGGCGTTCGAACCGAAGATTCCCAGAGTCTCGCCCTTGTAGACATAACCGGCCTTGATTTCCAGTGAGAACGTGTCCAGCTTCTTCTTCAGGTCTCCCCATTCGAGATACTTCTGCTTCCTGCCTGTGACGGCTATCTTCGCGAGCTTGAAGTCGAGCGACTCCGGCCGCACCCTGACATTATCCTCCTTTATGTAGCCATCTAAAAATATGTTGATCCCTATCCTTGTTCCGTAAGGCTTCGAAACAATGCCGTAAACGCCCGGAACTCCGTAGAAAACATGAACCTTGTCCGCGAGGAAATCCAGCGTGGCAAGGTCGTGCTCGACTACCATCACCGAGGCATCCTTGGCAAGCTCTCGTATCAGCTTGGCGACCTGCAGCCTCTGGTAGACATCAAGATAGCTCGAAGGCTCGTCTATGTAATAGATGTCGGCCTTTCTCGAGGCGGCGATTGTTATGGCGACCCTCTGCAATTCTCCGCCCGAGAGCTGGCTCATCTTCCTGTCGAGACAAGCCTCGAGCTGCAGTTTTTTAACGATCTCTTTGCTGACCCCGCGCTCGTCGTGCTTCTCGAGGACTTCTGCCACGGTGCCTTTAACAGTAGCAAGGATGTCCACCTGCTGCGGCTTTATCACAGCCTTCATCTTTCCGCTCTTCAGAGCCTCGAGATGGACCTGCAGCTCTGTGCCGCGGTACATTTTAATCAGCTTAGTAATATCAGCTTCCTCGTCGGTGCCCATGTTAGGCTTCAGCTCTCCAGAAAGTATCTTCAGAGTAGTGGTCTTGCCGACCCCGTTCGGACCGAGCAGCCCGACGACCTCGTTCTTAGTAGGGAACGGCAGCCTGAACAGAACGAACTGATTCTCACCGAACCTATGAATAGGAGCCTCCTTCAGCTGCTCTGGAGTGTTGACAACATTGATAGCCTTGAAGGGGCATTTCTTAACACAAATGCCGCAGCCTATGCATAAGTCTTCGTCTATCCTTGACTTGGCATCTTCCCCCAAGTAGACGCACTTGTCACCCTTCCTGTTGATTGGGCAGAAGCCGATGCACTCCTTCTGACACTTCTCTGAGTGGCACTTCTCCTTGTCTATAACGGCTATTCTCATGCTCTTTGTAGGTTGCTAGAATTTATATTGTTACTGCTCGAAAACGAGCTCGGCCTTTCTGTTGTACATGCTATGTATTATATCTGTAAAGTTCTCGGGGGTTATGTTCATCCTCCCCCTGAAGGAATAAGGTATCCTGAACTTGTAGACCTCACCTTCTGGTGTATAGAGCGTGTTCACGCCGCTCAATGACACAGGCGAGAGCAGATTTGTAGCGAAGTTCTTCAGTGTATCGCACTCCTCGAGAACTCTTATGGATTTCTTGAACTCCTTTGCTAAGGCTTTGACGACAAAGCCGTTTTTGCCAACGAGCTTAGCTGCGTCGCCCCTCTTCGAGATTATTATCAGCGTACCTGAGTCCATTATCTTGACTATCTTCACATTAGAAAGGCTCCTCACCTTGTCGCTGAGAGAGAACAAGAACCTCGAGACATCGATCTCCTTCTGGGTGACATTCCCTGTGTCAAGCCTGTTCTGGCAGGCAGCGCAAAGCATGTCAGAATTCAAACAAACCCCGCAAACAGCCGCCTCCATAGAATCACCTATAACCAATTGGGCAGATTCCAATATAAAGTTTTATAACCAAT
>Ga0315276_10003797_pt1 | contig 13836 bp, 20 predicted proteins | sample YL17G05_0_MG_FD_204542 | JGI IMG/M metagenome (GOLD analysis project Ga0315276, IMG submission 204542) | Sediment microbial communities from Yellowstone Lake, YNP, Wyoming, USA - YL17G05_0 | ecosystem: Environmental > Aquatic > Freshwater > Lake > Sediment | place: USA: Wyoming | collected...
CTGTGGGCGACCTTGACTCATGGGGCCAGCAGGTGGTGATGAGCACATTATCGTCGCAACTGGGAAGCACAGAGTCTGTTGCCTTATTTGACAGGATGCTATCTGGAAGCAGCGGAGATGCTTACCTGAAACAAAAAGCAATTGCAGAAGGAACCGGCTACATTGACAGCTCAGAATCCTCTGAGCTTCTGAAAAAGATTGCCAGGGGAGAAGACATATCAAGCTTTGCCTATAATTATCTCATAGAGACTGCTGGCCAGATGGATCCAGGGGACAAGGCCCAGGACTTACTCGAAGTGGCCCAGAGCTCTAATGGAGGAGAGCTATCGCAAAGGCTGATAGCAGCTGCCAGTGAGAAAGAGGGATGCGTGGATTCAAACGATATGAGCGTGGACAATGCCATGAACTGCTTAAGGAGGGACGAGGTAGAAACTATATACGATAAATACCTGAGAGAGAATAATGGCTTGAATTCTGGTCAGCAAGCTCTCATTGAGAAGTCAATTGACAGGATGGATGCTCCTGATGCTCTCAAGCAGCTAGCCCTGAACAGTGACCCTGACGGCATTGCTAACCAATTGCTTGGCGAGGCATTGAAGGAAATGCCTGACTGGGCGAAGAACGACATGGTGGCTGACCTTATGGACGGAAGGCTTCCTGATGCAGAGATGCTGCAGTCAGAAGTGCTCAAGATGATGCCTGACGTCAATAGCGAGATAATGAATAACCTGATGGCAGATGGCAACATCAGAAGCCTGCTTGGAGGCAACTTAGAGCAGTATTTCCAAAGCCAGGTCAACTCATTCTTGCAAGGGGGATGCACTCCTAGCCAGACTGGATGATAAACCAATTTTTTTCTTATTCACATACTTTTTTCGGATTCATATAGAAAACTATTTAAAACACCATCAGTGTTCTTGCTATTGGATGTTAAGGGGGTAGTTTTAGAAGGGACATATATTAAAACTATGCTTAATATGTTTTGGAGGTATCTTTATGATGAGCATTCCTTTGCCGCAAATCAAAGAGAGAATCAAGCAAAAGACAGGCATGCCTGAGGACGAGATCAACCAGAAGATAAAGGCTAAGCTAAAGCAGCTTCCAGGATTGATTTCTGAGGAAGGAGCAGCGCACATTGTCGCGAATGAGCTTGGAGTGAAGCTTTTTGACATCGGAGAGAAGCTTCAGATAAAGAACATACTTTCTGGCATGCGCAATGTTGATGTGATAGGCAAAGTAGTCCAGAAGTATGAGCTTAGGGAGTACAAGACTGAGAAGAGCTCTGGCAAGGTAGCCAATATGCTCATAGGAGATGAGACTGGTGTAGTCAGAGTGGTGCTCTGGCACAAGCAGACAGAGCTTTTTGAGCAGTTAAAAGAAGGGGATATAGTCAAGATAAGAGGGGCCTATGTCCGGGATAATAATAACAGGAAAGAGCTTCACCTTAGTGAAGCCTCAAAGCTAATAATCAACCCTCCGGGAGTAGAAGTGAGTGTGAAAGAAAGAGCAGCCCTCGGTCAGGGAACAAGAAAAAACATTGCTGACATAAAAGAAGACGATGCCAGTGTTGAGATACTGGCGACAATCGTGCAGGTGTTTGACCTTAACTTCTTTGAAGTATGCCCGCAGTGCAACAAGAGGGCAAGGCTGAGGGAAGAGGAAGGGTTTGTTTGTCAGACCCACGGCAGGATAACTCCTGATTATAATTATGTGCTCAACCTTTATCTTGATGACGGCAGCGACAACATGAGAGCGGTGTTCTGGCGACAGCAAGTAGAGCAGCTCCTTGGAATGGACAAGCCAAGGATACTTACTTTCAAGGAAGACCCGGCTAAGTTTGAGCCTATAAAGACAGACCTTCTTGGAAGCATAATCAAGGTGAGCGGCAGGGCTAATAAGAACCAGAACTTTGACAGGATTGAGCTAGTGGCAAGCACTGTTGAGAGAAACCCTGACCCTGATGATGAGATAAAAAAGCTAAAAGAAGAAGCTGCAAAAGCAGTCAAAGAGACTGAATCAGAGCCAGGCCAGGGCAATGTTCCTAGAAAGGATTATCCAAAGCCAGAGCCTAAAAAAGCCAGTTCATCAGATGATGACATAGAGAACATGGACTTGGATGAAGAGCTCATGGACATCGGATGAATTCTTAGGGTTGGACAGATAAAAATACGTGTTTGTTACAATCCTGATTATATGGGACTGAGCAAGCTAGGCTTGCGAAGGTCTCATAGTTCCCTAAAGCTTTCAAGCTTGCTTGGAAGTTCAAAGGCTTTTGCCTTTGTAGGCTTGTCACAACAAGGCTTTATAGAAAACTATTTATACCATGGGTTCTATTCCTAGACTTAAAATGGCTTACAAAAAAAAACAAAGTTTTTTTGAAGCCCCAAAAACAAGCAAAATCAAGTTTTGCTGTTCCACCAAAGAATTTGGTGAAATCAGGTGATTTTTGATGGCTAAGAAGAAAGAGGAGAGCGCTGTTTTTGAAGTGGTAGTGGTCCTAGCCATTGTGGCGATAGTGGCCTTGACAGGCCAAGTCATTCTTAATATTGACACAACCGGCACCAGTTTTAGCCTTGGGGGAGACATCACTGGCTTTTCAGTTGCAGGAGATGATTCTGCTATCCCAAAAGAGGATTTCATTGATGTTGGGGTGAGCGAGATAGAGGTCAACCCCCAAAGCCCATTGATAGGAGAGCCTTTCTCAATCAAGATCACTCTTTCCAATGAAGGATTTGAGAAGATAACCACTCCATTCTATGTCGAGGCCAAGATAACGCCTAATGTTGAGGGTGTGAAGCCGACCAAGGTTTACAGCGCAGTAACCCAATCATTTGCTCCTGGAGAAAAAGTGAGTGTATTGTTCAATGTGGCAATGGTCACAGCAGAAGGGCCTGTAAGGATAATAGCCACCTCAGATTATACTCTGAAGCTAGGGGATGATAATCCTTCAAATGACTTCCTTAGCAAGACAATCGTGATAAGCAGCCAGTAAGATTTCTGATGATGTTTCGATGATGTTCATAACCCACATAAGCCTTGGATTGCTCTTAGGATTGATTATAGTAAAGAACATCAGTTTGCCTGTCAACCAAGCCATTTTTATCGGAGCAATCATCCTAGGAAGCCTATTCCCTGACATTGACAGCGCAACATCATTCATAGGAAGCAAGTTCAAGCTCGTAAGCCTGTTCTTCAAGCACAGGGGAGCAATCCATAGCCTGCCTCTACTAGCTGCTTGCTCTATGGTTTTTTTCATCCTATCTGGCAATGCTTATTATGCAATAGCCTTCCTGCTCGGCTACTTATTTCATTTATTGATTGACAGCCTCACACCTAAAGGAGTAGCTTGGCTCTGGCCTAGCAAGAAAAGAGTCAGAGGAATATTCAGGACAACCGGCATATTTGATATGATGTTCTTATTATTCTTTATAGCATTAGACCTGGTTATTCTATTATGATTGGATGAGAAGTAGATAAATAATAAGGATAAAATAATATTCTGGCTTAATAGCAGGCTCCTTTCTCGCATCCCCATTTGCATAGGTAGTTTTGTGTTTCCAGGACAAGGTCGCCGTTGCTGTTCACATCACAATATTTCTCATTCAGCGTCGAGCCCACGCAATTATCATAGAACTTGCCGCCCCTGTAAGTCACAAAGCCAGCAGTTCGGTAATAAGTTCCTGTGTCACTGTCAACGCAGTCAGTCTGTTTGGCATGAGCCGCAGTCTCAGTGGCTGCTCCAACCACAGAATCATAGCCGGCAGGGTTCAAAGCATATCCGAATGCGGGGCTATAATTAGCAATCAGCGCTATGAAAGCCACGACTTCCACCACTAAGACAATTGCAACTATAGAGAAAACATACTTGTTATGTGAATCATTCTTTCCCTGAGCCATTCTTCACTCCTCCTCTTTATGCATGATTTTTATTGATTAATAAGCAATTAACCTATTATTTGAAGTTTACCTTTATAAATTTTTAGCTAAAAAGCATGCTGAAGCTGTAAATCGTGTTCAAAGCTTCTGAGTGGTTAAGCACCAGGGTCTCAACTATTGCTCCGATTATGAATACTATGATTGCAAGGATGAACAGGTCATAGTTGTTCATGAAGACTTTCTTAAGGCTTTTCTTGGTGAAAAGCTGGCCGAGCATATAGATCATGGCTGATATTAGTATTATTGATGATATGCTGAGAAATTGCTTGGCGCCCTCTCCTAGGGCTGATGAGAAAGCATATCCTAAAGCAAACAATAATGAGCCTCCGATTATGATGAAGAAGACAAACTTCCTTATATCACCCTTTTCCTTGACTATCTCATCAGACACAATGCTCCCGGAGATAGCTGAGAGAATATAAGCCCCCCCTTCAAGGATGACATGAGGTAGGGTGATGATGAACACCAAGAACAAATACCACCAAGGATTGACATGGGCATAAAGGCCAGCGCTCAGGGACCTATAGCCAAACAAGGCACCCCAACTGCTGGCGTTCCATGTTATGAAAAAGATAGCCCCGTCACCTACAATGATTGCAAGCAAGAAACAGGCTAGAAGAACCCACCAGTTATTGCCAAGGATGCTAAAGAAGGTGGAAGTGTCAAAAGCCCTTCCCCTGAGAGCAGGGTCAATAAACAATTGCTCCTTGAATATGTCAAAGGTGTTCAGGCCAAGCTGGGGCAGGATGAAGGAAAAGAGCATGTAAGCGAGGTAGATGCCAAGAAATATGCTGGCATAAACCCTAATGGCCTGGTTGTTCTGGAAGAAATGCTTGAGCGAGTCCAGCCTTGTGAACTCAGCCCTTTTCTCCCGCTCCTCTTCTCTCTCTTCCTTGCTAAACATCTTCTGCAGGTAAGGCAATATGAAAAGAGAGGTGAAGATGACAGATACAATGCCTGAGTTAGCACCAAAAAGAAGCCTCGCAGCGATTATTCCAAGGGTAGAATAGATTACAGCGATAAGAAAAGCATAGCCTACCTTCTTCTCAAGCCAGTCCTCAGGAAAAAGATGCTCTAGTACCATGCGAATCCTCTTTTAGCTACTTCAACCCTCTTTTAATTTATTCTTGACTTGCTAGTATAAAAAGGTTTTGTGGGAAAGCAAACAAGAAGAAAATAAAGAAGAGAAAAACAAATAAGAAAGAAAAAGAGAAAAATAAAAAATTTATTTAGCTCAATAGCAGTATCTTAAGTCATAGACGCATTGTTCCGGATTGCAGGTTACATTTCCACTAGTATACGGTCCTAAGTCTGCGCATCTTCCGATGTACTGCCATCCTTCGCACAGCTCATTAACTCCTCCATCATTAGGCTTCTGCACTATACCATCTCCACAGTATTTTGGTGGCGTTGGTATGGTGTTGGTACACCTGCTTGTATCGTAGAGGCAGTTGGTGCACGCTAGTGTTCCTTCTCCTGTGAATCCGAATGTGGCGCATGTCCTGCCGTCAATTCCTATGGCATCGTCGCATTGCTCAGCAAGATCGGCACTATTGTTAACCTCTACAAAGCCATCTCCGCAATATCCCCCCCTGAAGCCTGTGCAACGTTTTGTGATGAACTTACAGGTGCTTGCATCGCACGTTACAGTTCCAGTGAAGTTGTTGCTGAAAGTTGAGCATGGTATTGATGTACCTGACATGGTTGGATCGCATTGCTCTCCCGGCTCTACCAAAGCATCCCCGCACAGCATAGTTGCAGTGGCTAGTCCAACTCTGGATGATGATTGCGTTGGATAATTGCCTATAGAGATAGCGCTGGCCTTCCCAAAGCCTGCGCTCACACTCATTATCAGCACCACTATCGCGACTATTGCTACTATTGCCACGATTGCTATCATTGAGAAATTCTCTTTATCAAAGTCCTTATTTGCCACTTTCACTCCACCTCGTTGATTTCAAGTAATTTATGTAAAAATACCCTCTAATTATTGATTTTTGATTTAAATCTATAAAAACTTTTCCCAAAAATTACCACAGGACACACTGGACAGCTCGGCGTAGGGTATATAAACAGCTATTGACTATCATTGTTTCAAGGCAACATGAAAGTTGCCCCTCCGGCTCCTGGCGCCTTGTTGCGCCTAATTCTAAGGGAGCTTTGAAATAAAATGCGAAAGCAAAGGAGGAAGTAAAATGGAGAAAGAAAGTAAAAACCAGCCTGTGAAGAAGTTTCGAGCAGGCCCGATTTCTGCGACTATCTGGGAAAACCAGGCGCAGAACCAGCAAGGACAGCAAGTGAGCTTCAAGAGCGTAGGCTTTGACCGAAGCTACAAGGACGCTAATGGCGAATGGCAAAAGACCAGCTCGCTTAGGATGTCTGACTTACCAAGGGCAATACTCGTGCTTAACAAGGCTTACGAGTTCCTTGCACTGAACAACACAGAGACAGAAGAAGAATAAGGGTGATTATGATGCAACTATTGCAGACAGTGAACAAAGTAGAAAAATTTAAAACAAAGAAAGAGGTACCAGATACTATGGCTTCTAAAAAAGAGAAGGAACTAGGGATTGAGGACTTGCCAGGGATTGGAGCAGCAACAGGAGAAAAGCTCAGGCTTGCAGGGTTTGACACCATGCTTAGCATAGCAGTGGCTACTCCTGGAGAGATTTGCGAAGCAGCTGGAGTGACAGAGCTCACAGCAAGAAAAGCCATAAAGGCTGCTAGGGACGGCATGGACATGGGCTTCCAGTCAGGAGTTGACCTTCTGGCCAAGAGGGAGAACATTGAGAAGCTTAGCACTGGCAGCAAGAACCTTAACAAGCTTCTTGGCGGTGGCGTTGAGACAGGAGCTATTACAGAATGCTTTGGGGCTTATGGAAGCGGAAAGACCCAGATAGGCCATATGCTTGCTGTGCAATGCCAGGCAAAAGACCCTGACTGCGTAGCAGTATACATTGACACTGAGAACACCTTTAGGCCTAACAGGATCAAGCAGTTCGCAGAAGCCATGGGCTTGGATGCTACCAAGGTGCTTAGCAACATCAAGATTGCAAGGGCTTTTAACTCAGACCATCAGATGCTGCTGGTTGAGAAGGCAGAGGAGCTCATAAAGCAAGGGCTAAAAGTCAAGCTCATTGTAGTGGACTCGCTCACTGCCCATTTCAGGGCAGAATTCGTAGGCAGAGGCACACTGGCTGACCGTCAGCAGAAGCTTAACAAGCACATGCACAGCCTGGCAAAGCTTGCAGACATGTACAACCTTGCAGTTTATGTCTCTAACCAGGTCATGGCTAAGCCTGACATGTTCTTTGGAGACCCCACAGAAGCAATAGGCGGCCACATAGTTGCTCATAACAGCACTTACAGGGTTTATCTTAGAAGAGGAAAGAAAGGCACAAGAGTAGCCAAGCTCGTGGACGCGCCTGACCTTGCTGATGATGAGTGTGTGTTCATGATAACCGAAGGCGGCATTGTGGATGCTGATTAAATTTTTTTATTTTCTTTTTTTGAATTTTTTCTGTTCTGCTCGGAAAAATCCTGAAAATTAATCATAGCATTATTTAAAAGAGCACCTTTCAATCTCTGCTTAAGCAAAACATTTAAATAGTATATCTCAGGTATACTATTGTTATGGGTTCGGAAAGCAAGGAAAACAATGTGCTGAAATTAATCCTGGAAAACAGCCCGACAAGGCATTGGCATTTTGAGGAAATAGTCAAGCAAGCCAAGATTACAAGGGCTGCAGCTAACAAATGGCTCAAAAAATATTGTGAAGAAGGACTGTTAAAGAGAATAAAAGAAAGCGGAAAGTTCCCTTACTTCACAGCAGGCAGCAACAACCCCGTTTACCAGTCCAAGAAAAGTATTTATGCACTCGAGCAATTATACCAGAGCGGGTTAATAGCCCAACTCATCAATTTGAAGAACGCAAAGACCATCATCATGTTTGGAAGCATAGCCAAAGGCGACTGGTACAAGGGCTCTGACATAGATATTTTCATTTATGGAAAGCCAGAAAGGCTGGAAAAGGAAAAGTATGAGAAAAGGCTCGGGCGTAGCATTGAGCTGCATGTTTTTGAGAGCAAGAAAGAGATAAAAGAAGTCAAGACAGGGCTTATCAATAATGTGATTAACGGCTACATTATCAAAGGCCAGCTCCAGGACTTCGCAGAGATTAGCTAAAATGAAACAAGCAATCGATGATTTGGAAAAAACCTATGATGTGTGCCTGGCTAATGGCATGTTCAAGGAAAAGAACACAATAGACATTGAGCTGATAAAGTCACTAAGAGAAATGGCTGAGAAAGGGCTTGAATTCATAAAGAAGAAGTCAGAAGGCCTGAAAAAAGGCAGCTCTGACTGGACTTTTGTGTTCAGGGATTATTATGAATCACTGAGAGGGTTAATAGAAGCAGCCCTTTTGTTTGACCAAATAGAGGCAGACAGCCACCAGTGCAAGAACGCTTACATCTGCATCAAGCACCCAGAGCTAGAGCTTGACTGGGAATTCCTGGAAACCATCAGGCTGAGGAGGAATGCTATCAACTACAAAGGGCAGTTCTTGGACTATGATGACTGGAACAGGCTCAGTATGCAGTTTGAGCTTCACATAAGTGCGATCAAGATTGAACTAGAGAAAAAACTAAGGGATGCGCGCCAATAGGTTTTTTCACTAACTTTATAAACCAAAACGCGTTTTTAATCCCTGAAATATACCTATTGGAGGGTACATATATGTTTGGTGGAGAAAGAAGAAGATTTGCCCCTGTTAGAGAGGGCGATGAGTTGGATGTAAAGATAGAGGCTGTTGGCGAGAAGGGAGACGGCATTGCTAAAAAGCAAGGATTTGTCCTTTTTGTGCCTAGCACCAAGGAAGGAGATGAAGTAAGGGTCAAAGTGACCAGGGTGCTTAGGAATGCTGGCTTTGCAGAAGTTATCAAAGGAGCAAGCCCTGCAAAACCTCAGGACAAGCCTAAAAAAGAGGAGCGAGCAGAGGATGACACCCAAGAGCTAGAAGCTCAGTCAGAAGAGATGGATTCTGAAGACTTTGGCGAAGAAAAAGCCAGCTCTGATGAAGAGCCTGCTCAGCAGGAGCCATCTGAAGAGGAAAAATCTGATGATGAGCCTGTCGAGAAGCCAGAAGCAGAGGAAGAGACTAAGAAAGCCGATGATGATATTGATGATGACGGCGATGATGACTCTGGCGATGAGGACAAGTTCTAGATAATAACAAACTTTTTAACTTCTTTTTCTATTCTTATTTTTTATTATGAGATTATTCATAGCAATAGACCTGCCAGACAAGGCCAAGGAGACTATAGATAAGATAAAGCTAGAGCTCAAAGGGTTGAAAGGGATAAAGCCAGTGGCCACAGAGAACATCCACCTGACTCTCAAGTTCTTAGGAGAAGTGTCAGATTACAGGGCTCAAGGGATAATAGAGGCTCTTGGCCAAGTGAAGTTTAAGCCTTTTAAGATAGCCATAAGCAAGATGGGAGTGTTCCCCAACGAGCAAAAGGCCCAGGTGCTCTGGATTGATGCTGAGCCCGCAGAGCCCTTGATGGATATCAAGAGGCAGATAGATGCAGCTTTGCCAAGGTTCAAGGATGACCATCCTTTCAAGAACCACATAACCTTTGTGAGGATTAAATACGTCTCAACTGATGCTGACAAGAAAAAAATCCTTGACATACTCAAAAAGCCAGTGGAAAAGACAGAATTCATGGTCAATAAGTTCAGGCTCTACAAGAGTGACTTGCAGCCCTCGGGGCCGACATATGATGTCTTGAGTGAGTTCGGTTCAACTTGATATTCATAATATAATCTAATTCCGAAATCCTTTCATTCTCGCGTCATTTTTTCCGAAAATTAATAATAGCATTATTTAAAGAACCTCTCCGCACAAGATTTAAATATGGAACTAGGTTATTCTTCAGGCATGAAGTTCACAGCCATCATCCAAAAGGATGAGAAGATGTATGTTGCCAAGTGCCCTGAGATAGGCACGGTAAGCCAAGGCAAGACTATTGAAGAGGCTATCAAGAACCTCAAGGAAGCCACAGAGCTCTACCTCGAAGAATTTCCTGAAAAGGCGTCGAAGAAAACCAAAAGCGCTATTTTCACGACATTCGAGGTGGCTGAGATTGCGAAAGCTTAAGGTTATTTCTGGAAAGGATTGCATCAAGATTCTTTGCAAGCATTTTGGATTTCAAGCTCTTAGGAGAAAAGGCAGCCACATAACCTTAGGCAAAGAGAGCTCATCAGGAAGAATCGGCACTGTAGTCCCAGACCATGATGAGCTCAGGATAGGAACCCTTAAAAGCATTTTAGAGCTAGCAGAGGTCAAAGAAGAAGAATTTGCAAGATTTCTATGAATAACCGCTCACAAAAAAGCTTCTTTTCAGGGCAAAACTTTATAAATCCCCTCTTTTTCTTGTATTCTAAAGCCCTGCCTCAAGGAAAGCCAATAAGGGACTTGGAGCTGACTGCAATGGGCGATAATAAGCGCAGTAAGGAGTTCTACCTCATTACTGTTGATGAACAAGCTTGGGTTAACAAGCTATTAGGAGGTTTTTTGCATGGCAGAAGAGACACAATTGCTCATAGCGAATGATGAGTACCTCAAATCAGGAATACACATAGGGACTAAGTTCAAGACCAAGTACATGGAGAACTTCATCTATAAGACCAGGCCTGACGGATTGTCGGTGCTGAATGTCCAGCAGATAGATGCCAGGATAAGGGTGCTGATAAGCTTTCTTTCCAACTATGCGCCTGAAGAGATAATGGTAGCTGCAAGAAGAGAGAACGGCTGGAAGCCAGCCAAGCTCTTTGGTGATCTTACAGGCGTCAAGGTCTACACTGGCAGATACCCTCCTGGAATCCTCACTAACATCCAGCTAAAGAAATTCACAGAAACGAAGATAATACTAGCCACAGACCCTTGGCCTGACAGGAACGCTGTAGAGGATGCTTTCAAGATGGGAATACCGATAATCGGGCTATGCGACACCAACAACCAGCCTAACTTGCTGGACTTGGTAGTGCCTGCCAATAACAAAGGAAAAAAGAGCCTGGGACTGTTGTTCTGGCTATTGTCTAGGGGTTACCTTGAGAACAGAGGCCTCATCAACAAGGGCGGCTTTACCCACACCATTGATGACTTTGCAGCTGAAGACTAAGATTTAGGCGCCCGCGGCCAAATTATTTTATCATTTTTTATCTTTTTTGATAGTATTTGTTCTTCTTGACATATTTAAGTATGGTTTCATACAGTGAGTCTATAATTGGAAATTTAACCAATGCTTCACCAAATATTTGTCTCACCTTTTCTTCATTCCAGCCAACCCATTCTTCTGGATTGTCAAGTTCATGTATGAGCGCATCAAGGCGGTCAATCCCTTTTGCAAAGCGCGATTCAATAGTTTCTTGCGCCTCGTACTCGCTAAAAAGCCTTACGAACTTCTCTCCTGTGCTTTTAGGAAGTTTTTTCTGAAGAATCAATGCTGCTTTTTGCTCTTCTTGGGCTTTGTTCTTGCGAGCCTCTGTGTCTGCGATAGAAATATCCCCGCTTTCAATCTCAACTACGTCATGATAGAGCAAGAGATCATAAACTTTTAAGCGGTTGATTTTTTTCTCTGCAAAGTCAAGCAGATAATCCGCCAGCATGATGCAGCTCCAGGTGTGCTCAGCAGAGCTTTCTTTCCTGTTCCCCACTTTGTTAGTTCGCTCCACTCTCTTGAGCTCATACAATTTTCTAATTCTCTTCAAATCATCCATTACTTTCAGACTTCCTTTATCCCTTCATCAATTATCCGAAACATTATGCTCTTGCCTTCTTCTATGCTCCTGTGCTTCTTTATCAGTGCAATTCTGTTTGAGCCAGAGCTCTTGAGCTCAATTAGGCACTTGCTCATGTTCTTGATGATGGTGCCGCCAACCACTTTCACGCTGTTCTTCTCCTCAAAATCAGCGTAAACCTGCGCTGTCATTATCACAGGGATGTCTTTTTTCCTTGCAATCTCCAAGAGGTCGTGCAACTGCGCTGAGAGAGCATTGTTCAATCCTCTGTTGTCATCATCATTCATGGCTGCCCTGTAAAGGGATGTTATGCTGTCAACAAATATTGCTCCTATATCCTGCTTTATGAACTCCTTAAGCTTTTCAACAGAAGCCTTTTGCTCCCTGAAATTAGTCGGCTTCAAGAAAAGAATCCTTTCCAAGGCTTTCTTGTAGTCAGGGCAGAGCTGCTTGAACCTGCTCATTGAGAAATTAGCTTCTGTATCAACAAATATTATCTTCTGCCCTTTCACGCTGTTGGCAAGGCAGAGCAGGCAAAGGTTGCTTTTCCCGCTCCCAGCAGGCCCATAGATGGTAGTGATGACTCCTTTATCGTACCCTCCTTCTAGCAGCCAGTCCATGGCTGCAGTGCCTGTGCTGATTTTGGTTTCCACGCTTTACGGTATTATTACAAGGTTTATAATGTTTATGTTAAGACAAGCTTGTTGTTATTCATCATTCAAATTAATTACTTGAAAAGCTCAATCCCGCCATATATTTCATGAACGCCATACCTACCTTCTTCAACCAAATCAGGCATGATTTGTTGTATTAATGTTTCCAGTTGCCCAAATGTTTTGTAGGAATGAACTCGGGAATAATATTCATAAGGAGTTCTCGCACCTTGTTCAAACGCCAACCATTTTCCAGAAGAAATCGGCATTAGTATGTCTCTTGCTCTTTTAAGCTCATGCAAATAATAGAATATCAGCCCTATCTTGTCATTTTTTTGGCATGTAATCCTGTAAAGAGGTTCTATCATTCTTGGTTCACTGCCTGCCTTGTCTGATGCCAATATGTAGAATGCTTTGCCTCCTGCCACAAAATTAAATTCCACAGCATCTATTTTTACCTGCCGATGATTCCCTTTCTCATATGTATTCTTATGTTCATTTCTAGTCATAATAATCCCCCATCATTGAAAATTTATTCATTTCTAATCACTTTTTTCATTCTGATTTTCTTCATATTCGATGCTTTTAACAAGAGAGTCATATTTCTCATAAACTGATTTTATTTCCGCATCCCTTAACTTTCCTAGTTGGACTAATTTCCCATCTTTTTGTTTGATTAAAACTCTGCCGTCAGGCTCAATAAGATCTTCTAAGCCATCTTTATTAACATCATAACAAATTGCCTGTTGGGGTTTTGTTTCAGCTATTATGACTGAGCCCTGTGAACGAATGATGCCAATACCTAAAGCACATGCCAATGCACCAGCTATAATCCCCCCAAAAAACCAGTTGGGTTTGCCCTCGTTAGCTTTTCTTTCTATGCTTGCTTTTTCATAATCCATTTTTCTTTCGAGCCTTTCGTATTCACTTTTCCATTCATGATTATCCATTTTTATCAACCTCCTTTTTATCTACTGTACGGTAGTGTGTTTTTGTAACTATATTAATATTTCTACTTATTTTTTTATAATAATAACAAAATTTAAATATCAAATGTATCAATTATAAAATATGCCTTTATACAAACTGGATTTGAAAGATAGGAAAATTCTCTATGAGTTAGATGCTAATGCAAGGCAAAGCTGCTCACAAATAGGCAAAAAGCTAAGGCTCTCTCCGGAAGTTGTTAATTACCGCATAAAGCGGCTGGAAGAGGAGAAGATAATAACTCATTACCAGATTATTGTTAACCTTTCAAAGCTTGATATTCTCCAATTCAAGATTTGCCTGTCTTTCCAGCATTTAGACTCAAAGAATCTTGAGAAAATAATATCAAAACTAAAGGAGAACGATTCAGTCAAATGGATCGTTTCATGCGAAGGAAATTGGGACATGATAATATCATTGGAAACTGATTCAATTGAGAAAATGGATTTGAAAAAAG
>Ga0315276_10003799_pt1 | contig 13833 bp, 28 predicted proteins | sample YL17G05_0_MG_FD_204542 | JGI IMG/M metagenome (GOLD analysis project Ga0315276, IMG submission 204542) | Sediment microbial communities from Yellowstone Lake, YNP, Wyoming, USA - YL17G05_0 | ecosystem: Environmental > Aquatic > Freshwater > Lake > Sediment | place: USA: Wyoming | collected...
GTCAGAAGTGGGTCAATTTTGTCTCTTTCTTTGAGTCGATCATGTTCCATGCCAGAGGGTTCGATCTCGCTATACTACTGGAATGAGCTGGTGTTTTCGCTGTAAGGGGGAGGGGAGTGTTCACATTCCTCCCTGCTCCGCTGGGATGGACGAGGCCCAGACCTGCACTTGCGGCATGGTGGTCTGTCCCAGCTGCAAGGGCTACGACACACAGCGCAAGACGGGCAATCGGTTTCGCGAAGCTCTCCGGCTCCTGGGTCGAGCTAACCAAGTTCTCAAGCTGGAGCTGAGCACCTCCGATCGAGAATTCGTAGTCGACCTGGTGCATCGACTGTCGGATGGTGTAGCTCCACGATGGATCGATTTCTTCAAGCTTCAGGAGATCTACGACCAAGGCACTGGCACCAAGACGACCGTGTATGTCCCGCCCGAGTACTTGGAGGGTGAGTTCGAGCTGAAGGGCCTCATCCAACCCATCCCGAAGAAAACTCCCATCGGTACCGTCAAGCCAAACCTGAAACTCGTCCCAAGCCCAAACGACCACGTGGTCGCAACTCCGCCGAAGAAATCGAGGGACCCCCGGCGCGATCCAGATTGACTACGTGCTCAGTAAGACACACACTAGGAAGGTCTCGCTCTCGGTTTCTTTGAAAGGACGCGGAAATGAAGGGATCTTGGTCGAAGGGCTTCATGCTGGAGGAGAGGCCGGAAAAACCAGCAAGAGCCCCCCTCGCTGGTTCACGTCGTGAACACGGCGGCGTGAAGGTCACAGCTTCGAACGTCACGGACGCCACCTCCCTCCCCGATGGCCGGTACAAGTTCCGTATCGAAGGTGAAGCTCCTCGGTCCCTCGTGCTGACAGACATCGGCACGATGTTGGAAGCTCGCTTCTCTGGAGAAGCCGGCGTGAAGCTGGACGCTTCCCGAGAGCAACGCATCATGGATGTGCGGGCGAAGTACGAGGCCAGTCAGACTGCTGCCGACAACGAACGAGCACGTCACCAAGCCACTATCGCAGCGGTCGAGAAACGAAGAGAAGAGCTGGAGAAGGAATACCAGGCGAAGCTCGGGAACGTCTCTGTCGAGAGGCAGGCTGTCGAGAGGCAGATCTCCGAAGCCAAGTACCGTCTCACCCAAGTAGAACAGTCGATCCGCGATACCGAAAAGAAGATGGCTTCGATGGTCGTCTCCGATGGAACCACAGTACAGGTCGCACCTGACATCGAGGCGAAGGTCGAGTCAATCCTACAAAGTTGGCAGGAAAGCCTCGAAGAGTACGGTAATCCTCTACCTGCGGAGTGGTCCGATCTCTCTAACCGCATCGCTCAAATGCTCACCCGCGTCGTCGATCAAACGAAAGACAAGATGCGAAGGGAAGTCACATGAACGACGGCTTTCGCTTCCCCTCCGCAGGGCCTCAAGTCCTCGTTCACAGTGTGACGATGGATCATCATGACAGCACCATCCTGATGCGATCAGGAGGCGCTCAGGCCGGAGGTTACATCACACCAAACAACCCTTCGATGGATGTCACTTTCAAGGTGACTCTGCGCGAGGCCAATAGGGCGAACGACTTCCTCAGCTACGTGAGGGAGTACGGGAGCCAAAAAGGCTATGCGGGCTACCAAGTTCAAACGGCGGAGTTGGAGGACAATCGCAGACTGATGGTCGAGATGGTCGAAGCCGAGAAGGATATGCGGATCCAGCTGGAGCGTCTCTCCGACCAGGTAGCTGAGATGCGGTGGCTGACTGATTCCTACAAGGCCAAGAACACGGCGATGGAGCGGGAGCTGCTCCTCATGTCCTGCCTCTCGGCTGGAGACGAGGAGGCGACAGAGCGCGTCGCGGAGGCTGCTGTTCGCAGCTGGGTGATCTCGCTTCAAGAGGAAGGGGAGTTCGGACGCGAAGAGATCTTGGACTTGGTCAACCGCGTAGGCTTGCTCCTCAAGCGTGTGGAAGCGGCTAAGTTGGCTGAATTCAAGACAACTGACGTCATCGTGGAAGGGGTGAAGGTCGGAACGATCTTGTCTCTTGGGGAAGTAATGCCCCTCGTCCAGGAGGCCTTGCCGAGGGAACGGAAGGAGATCGAAGAGGTCGGAGCTTCGGACAAGGACTCGAATCTCTTCTGAGGTAGGCTGACTCCATGGATACCCGGAAGCTGCTCGTGGAGATGCTGGCGGACTGGGACGATCTCCAAGACCAGCTGGAAATCGTCGCCAGCGTCCTCACCACCCGCCTCGCCAAACGCCGCAACGTCGCGACCGAGGGCGTGCTCAAACTCATCCAGCACCACTTCCTGCTCGCAGCTCTGCGCGTTCCCGGGGAGTTCAACGCGATGCAGGCTCGGATGGAGTTCGAGAAGGCGCTGGCAGTGATCGAGGTCGAGAAACAAGTGCGCAAGTCACCTCCGGTCCTGTCCCGGGTTGAGAACTTGGCGGAGCATCGCCCTGTTCAGAAAAAGCCCACAGCAAAGAAGCCCGCGAAGCGGTTGCCTAGGCGTCGAGCGGCCTGATACCGCGAGAGTGGGGTAGGTCTGTCAGATCTGAAGCAGAACCCTTGGAAAAATCGTCGAAGTCGGCCAGAATGGGTCGGCTCATGAGCAAGAAGCTTCTCCACCTACTCGTGCTTGAAGGACGACACCTTCTCAAGCAGCTCACCGAGTGGCAGGAGGACCCGCCTGACTTTCAGAGCACACCTGGTCCGAAGAACCAGAACTGCGAGAACTGCGAGTTTGGTGAGCTGTTCGACGACGACCCCGGGCCAGAAGGCTGGTGCCGGCTCTACGACCTGAACGTGACGCGAAGCTCATGGTGTTCGCAGTGGCAGAAGAGCAAGAGGCTTGACTACCCGAAGCCTCCGGTGGACGACGATCCGTCCCCACCTACGCCCCCTGCTCCCTCCAAGGTCAAGAAGACGCTCAAGCTGGCTTGAAAGAGGATTCTCATGTCAAAAATCGCAATGCAGCAGCCTGCCCTTCGTCATCTAGTCTCGGAAGGGCGTCGTCTTCTTGGCATCACCTCTGAAGACCTGGCGGGTTCGAGTGAAGTCCTCAACGGCCACGATTCCGAGGCGACTGCCTACGTGGTGGACGATTACCCTTATGGCTTCACGGCTCGGACGAAGATCCGATACTGGCTGGAGTACAAGAACAAGAAGGGCGCCCGCTTCGTCTCCCAGACGCTGAACCCCAAGACGCAGCGCTGGAACGCTCCAAAGGCCAGCACCTACGCCTGGCTGGGCGGGGTCATGTTCCTCGACATGAACAAGCACGTGCAGTGGGACGGCCTGTCTGAGTACTCCTCGGCGGAGCAGGTGACGGATTTCTTGCGGAAGTATCCGGGGGCGAAGATTCCGACGCTGAAGGTCTGGGCCAAGGCCAAGGCTCAGTTCGCTGCGGACCTCGCTTCGGGGAAGAAGTTCTTCACGATCAACGGCGTGAAGAAGGAGCAGACTCCCGAGGAGATCAAGAGGAACGAAGCCGATGCCCAGCTCTGGGCAGACATCGCGGAGAAGGCCTGACCATGGCTCTCCTGGAAGAAGTCCTGGAGCTGCGGCTCGCTCTGGCTCGGTCTCGCAAACTCCGCGAGGCCAAGGGCAAGTACCCTGCCGTCGATCTCTCGCACCTGACCACTGCTTTGGAGAAGATCGACAAAGAGCTGGAACACGCCCAGGACAAGGCAGGCCCCGGTCTCGCCGCCCGAGCCAAGGCAGGTGACGGCAACGCCGAGATGTTCAAGGATGCCCTCGCCCAGACGAGAGAGCTGCTTCTCGACTTGCTCAAGATGGCAGACGACTTCGAGGATTGATCTGAAATGAAAAATCTCGTGGGAAACATGTCGAGGCTCTTGGGCGAGTCTTACCTTGTCGACAAGTTGTCCATAGAGGTAGACGTGAATCTCTACCCGGAAAAACTGTCGTGGTTGGGTGACAACGTTCTCATGACAGGGATGGCTGAATTCGTTCTACCTGGGCACAAGTACAAGAGTGCCTCTTACGATCTGGAAGTCACAGAGGACGGGATCGTCAAGAGTGCCAAGTGCTCAGACCCTTTCCACCAGCACCTGATCTGGTTGACTGCGAAAGCTCGAAAGAAAGATCTGGCGGAATTGATTGTGGACGAGAAGGAACGTGGGTCTCTTCGTAAGAAACCTTGAACGCAAGTTAGTGAGATCTACCATGCTGAAGTCCCTCATCGCCGAAGCCCGAAGCCTCCTTGCTGAAGTCTCCTCACTCACAGCAGGGAAGTGGTACATGCAGGGCTTCCCTGGAGAGACCCTCTACTTCAAGGCGATCACCCAGCAGAAGAACGGCGGCTGGGCAGGCACCCTGGTCACCCTCGGCACGAGCCCCACCCCGAAGGTCAAGAAGTACTCGGTCCCCAAGATGGGCTTCGGGCTCTGGAAGGTCGTGGACGAGCTGCCGAAGGAGGTCGAGGGAGCCGTGAACGAGGCCCTCGAAGAGTCCGTCTCGCGCTACGCCGGCATCTGGCTGGACAGCGCTGGGAACTGGTGGCTCGACCTGGCTGACGAGGAGTACGGCGAGTACGAGGACGCCCGCACCCACGGCCCCTTCTCCTCGGAAGACGCCGCCGACAGCTACCTCAGCAAGAACTTCTCGAACCCCGGTGGTGCTGACGTGGACGACTCGGGCAAGAAAGCTCCTCCCAAGAAGAGCCGCAACGGTTCGAGCTTGGTGAACCCTCGGAAGGCCCAGAAGTTCTACTGAGCCGCCTCACACCACGTTGTGGGCGTGGGTTGGATCGGTGACCGTGTGCGTGTGGGCTGCCTGGAGTGCCGTCGTCGAGTACGTGTACCAGACGTCCACGCCGTGGTTGCCGTGATGCGCCGACACCGGGTCAAACGTGCCGTTGGCGACATCCGCGATGCTGAAGCTATCGTTTGCTCCATCGACGGAGACCTTCAGGAAAGCGACGACGTTCTCATTCGGAACACCGAATGCGAGATCCAGTTCCACCGTGACGTTGAATCCTGGGCCTACGACGGAGCTGTTCACGAAGTTTGTCAGGAGGAAGAACGGCTTCACACCGGCAACAGTTCCACCCCCACCGGGCTTCGTGAAGACCTCAGAGATGACTGCACCGCCTCGGCCGATGCCGTTGATGGTGACTGTGCCTCCGGTCCAACCAGCCGGGAAGACCACCCGCATCGTTCGGGGCACACCTGGTTGTGCGGTGGGTACGGAGGATGCTGCGCTCTGGGCTAGGATGCCTTGAGAGACGCCATCAGTTTCGATGGTGTTGAGGGCGTACCAGCCTGTCTGCACGAGGGCGTTGTTCGTGGCGGTGGCTGAGTTTACTGTCACGCCTGTGGCAGTCGCCTGGATGGCTAGGACATCGATGCCCCCGGTCTTGTGCGTCGTGGCGTGGGCTGCGGGTGGGCCGATGAAGTTGACGAAGGGCAGCCAAGCGACGCCGTCCCAGACGTAGGGGATGAGGGTGCCGGTGACGATGCGCAGGTCTGCAAGACGGTTCTTGGCGACTGGTAGAGCGTTCAGAGCGATCAGGGTGGGGACGTCGGGACGCCAGTTCAGACCAAGAGGCCAGACAGCTACCAGCTCACTCTTGATCTCCCCCGGCGGAAGCACGATGGTGACCTCGACCAGATTCCGATCGATGTAGTCCTGGAGCCCCCTCATATCCCCCATCTCGGTAGGGGTCCGCTCGACGAACTTGGTCTCTCCCGGGTCCAGGTAGGCGTAGAGATCTCGCAGCCAAAGGCGCTCGGTCGAGATGTTCTTGATGGCCAGCTGCGACATGCCCAGAAGCCTACTCCTAGGCACCAGAAGAGACAATCCTTCGGGCTCTTGACAACCTTCTGTTACTTGCTAAATAAGGGTGATGGACACCAAGACCCGCCGCGCCGAGAAGAAGCTCCGTGCCTGCAAGAGCTGCGTTCCTCGCAACGCCGTTCGCAAGGCCCGGGTCCTCGCCAAGCGTGCTCGCGCTCTCGGCAAGGCTGAGGTCGCCAAGGCGGCAGAGTGAGCACCGCCAAGTTCAACGGTGTGCAGGGCATCCTGGAGGTCGAGAGGACCGCCAAGGGGTGCTTCTGCCCCACGTGTGGCCTGAAGCTGCCTGCTCGTCTGGCGACGAAGGACAGCAAGCCCATGACGCCTGCTCAGCGGCAGAAGGCCACGGCGAAGTTCTACGCGATGAAGGCGAAGCTCCTGAAGCAGGCGGAGGCTCTCGGGTTGAACCCAGACGCCCTGTTCCCAGATACGTTCGCAGCTGAGGCTGCTCCGCTACATCTCAGCAGCTCACAGGCGAACGCGCTCCTGGATACACTCCAGGGAGCCCCTACGTCGTCTGGAAAGATCTCGGCCAAAGACCTGGCCCAACTGAAGGCCGGTCTGCCCGTTCCCTTCACGCCTCTCCCCAAGCCGAAACCCAAAGGCTTAGCTGCTATCCACCAAGCATCCTCTCGGGTTGCCCAGCCCCCAAGTCAGGAGCATGACCCCCAGCTCTTTTGATCTGACCTGTTGACAATCTGAAACCACTTGCTAAGTTGTCTGGTATGGAATGGTCCTTCATGAATCTGAGTGCGCTGGACGACCTGCTCACTCTGGTGGATGACGCCCTGGAATTCGGGGCTACGCTCTGCCGGGCTTGTGGGAATGTGACCAAGGCGGCCAAGAGGCGTCCTCTTCCTCTGGAAGAAGATCCCCCGGTCCGCACCAAGATGGTTCGAGGTGAACCCCATCCCGATCTCCAGAGCATCGTCAACCTCGCCGCAGGCTACGAGGTCTGCCCAGTCCCGCCTCCTGTGGAAGTCGAGCCGGAGCACTACCCCTTCGGTCTCTCGACGGTGACGGTCCAGCCAGTCGCCACGACGCAGATGAAGAGCAAGTGGGCATCTGCCTCACTGGACAAGATCCAGACCCGATTGGCTGAGGTTCAGGTGCTCATCACGGACAATGAGATGGACCTTTCGCGGGCGCTGCGTGAGGGGAAGTCGAAGAAGATCGAGACGTTGGAGGCTTCCCTCTCATGGTTCCTGCATCACCGAATGATGCTGGAGTCGTTGGTTGCGTCGAAGCAGGGGTTGTCATGAAGAGTGAGAGGGAGATCCGATCAGACGAGTGCGAGCAGCTGGCCCTAGCCTTCGACCGAGAGGCGGAGGCTGCTGGGGGCCTCAAGAACCTCTACAGCGCGACGGAGCAGGCAGCGCGTCTGAGGGCTCGCTACACGGCTGAGTCGAAGGATGGCTTGCCTACGGAGTCGGACTACGAAAAGGGGCGGAGGGACGCCACGGAGGAGATCGTTGCCTGGTTGGAGTCTGAACAGGGGACGGCTACAACCCCGGAGTACAGGCGCATCGAGAGGGTCCTGAAGCACACCGCCGATCTCATTCGTGAGGGTGGTCACCTCACCAAGGATCCCGATACCAGCGACCACGTGGTCGCGGAGAAGTAGGCCTCATGAAAGTGCATCAACTCCACCTGTTCCCTCAAGCCGAGCTGACCCGTCTGCGGGAGACCATCGAGGAGGTTGAGCTGGTCCTCCTTGAACAAGGGGCCGATCCCCTCGAAGGACCCGTAGGGTTCCGGGTCCAAGAGCTGTGCCGAAAACTCAGGGACTGGCAGGACAAGACCGAGGAGGACTCTGCGCAGTTTGCCGGGGACCAAGAGCGGATGTTGAAAGCCTTGGATGTCGAGACGGTCGGGGATGCCCTGGCCATGATTCACTGGTTGGTGGACTTGAGGAAGATCGCAGGGTCCTGCGTGGACAATGCCCAGAAATCAGCCGAATTGATCATCCGGCTACGTACCCACCTGGCTACTGCACCGAAGAAGTAGACGTTGAGTCTTTTCGCCCTGCGTGGGCGTGCTACGGTCGGGGTCGTGGCTTCAGGAAACCCCGCTCCTATGCTGTCTGATGCGCAACCTTTGTCGGAGGACGGAGAGGGCCCGAGATGGGATCCCAAAGCGCTGGAGGAGCTGGTGGAGGGCTTGGCCGTGAAGGTCGAGACCCAGCACAAGGTCTGGAAGAGCTACATGGAGGAAGCGAGGCTGGAGCGGAAGGAAACCAACCGGAGGCTCGGGGCTATCATGGATCTCCTTCAGCAGTTCGTCGTGCCGAGTTCGAAGCAACCATGAAGCCGTTGAAGGACATCCCCGAGGATGAAGGGGTCATCCGGGAGCAGATCGAGCTTCGAGTGAAGCTGCATCGCACTCTGGTTGGGACGCTCTATCCGGGGATTCTGGAGGATGAGATCGGGGCTCTCCGCCTGCGCTTGCGGAGTTTGCAAGAACACGCTCGTTCGCCGTCTTGCAGCAAGCCCTGCTGTATGGCGACACGGCACCTCCGCCATGATCTACCGAACTGATGCCAAGGCCCTAGAGCGCGTCGAGAAGCTCGAAGCTGTGAGGGCTGCGGCCGACGAGTTCTTGTACGCCCTCGACACCGATCCCGGGTTCCCGTTCAAGCGGCAGGAAGCCCTCAGAACGGCCTTGAAGCAGGTGGATGCTCTTGAACCGAGGAGATCGGTGGGGTAGGCTCCACAGAGGCAGGACATGAACCACCGAACGAACGCACGCCTTCAGAAGACGCGCCACGCGCTCGAAGCTGTGCTCCGCCAGCAGATGTTCTTCGAGGTGAACTACATGCGCGAGCGGTCGGAAGTCAACTCTGGGAGCTGAAGCTCTTGAAGACGATTGATCAATATCCCCAGTGCTTGCTCTACCGTGCAGCCCCGAGCAAAGGCTGGAAGCGTGGCATTTAGCTGGGCCTTCTATCGGATCTGCCCCCACTGCGACGTCCCGATGGGCCGAGGTCGCTGCGGAATGCTCGCGTGGCACGCTTGTCCTCCTTCACCTTGGGGACGTCGTCATACGGAGGAGGAAATAGAGGCTTGGAGGCAGCGTTCGGCCCAGAAGTCTCTTGACTATTCTAGCCCAAGTGCTAAGAAAGTAGGATGAGTTTCGACTGGTCTCAGTACCGAGGCAATTTGACTTGGCTGCCGGCCCACACGATCTTCCTCACCCAAGCAGGAAGCCATGCCTACGGCACCAACATCGCTTCGAGCGACATGGACATCCGGGGAATCGCGATTGCCCCAAGGAACTACTACCTGGGCTTCTTGGAGGTCTTCGAGCAGGCCGAGTCGAAGGAGCCGGACTTCGTCGTCTTCGAGCTGAAGAAGTTCATGAAGTTGGCCACAGAGGCCAACCCCAACGTGTTGGAGTTGCTCTGGACAGCGCCTGAGAACCACCTCGTGGTGACGACAGCTGCGGAGACGCTCATCGCAAACCGGGAGTTGTTCCTCTCGCAGAAGGCCAAGCACACCTTCTCGGGCTACGCGATGTCGCAGCTGAAGAGGATCAACATCCACTACAAGTGGCTGAAGCACCCTCCCAAGGCACCTCCTCTGCGGCAGGAGTTCGGACTTCCGGAGCGGACGGTCATCCCGGCGGACCAGCTGGAGGCGGCCAAGGCTGCTGTGCGGAAGCAAGTGGATCGTTGGGCCTGGCACGAAATGGAGCACGTCGAGCCTGCCTTGCGGCAGTCGCTTCAGGACGAGTTCACTCGAAGGCTGGCGGAGATCACGAAGTGGTCTTGGGACCAGACTGGCGACAAGGTCTGGGAGGCGGCGGCTCGGGAGATTGGGATCGACACCAACTTCATCGAGTTGCTTGACAAGGAGCGCCGGTACACGTCGAAACAGCAGGAGTGGAGGTCTTTCACCGAGTGGCAGAAGACGCGGAACCCTGCGAGGGCGGAGATCGAGGCCAAGTTCGGGTACGACACGAAGCACGCCATGCACCTCATTCGGCTGATGAGGATGTGTCGGGAGATCCTTACGGAGGGGCAGGTCATCGTGCGGCGACCGGATGCTGAGGAGTTGCTGGAGATCCGGAACGGGTCGTGGACCTACGAGCAGCTCATCGAGTGGGCAGCGGTGCGGGATGAGGAGCTGACCCAGCTCGCCAAGGTGTCGAAGCTGCCCAAGCAGCCGAACCGAAATCGCATCACCCAGCTTTGCATTGAACTTGTTGAAGCTTCTTTGACTACTTACCCCTAAGTGCTAAGCTGAAGGGAGGGAAGTGAGATGTCTGAGAAGAAGTTGTGGACGGTGACCATCGAGACGGAGATCGTGGTCGTCGCAGAGGACGAAGCGGGTGCCGAAGAAGCGGCCCGTGATGCTCTCGGGCGGCACGACGTGGAACCTGAGGTTTCTCATGCCCGGCAGATGTCACACTTGCCCTGTGACTGGGATCTGAAGGCCATCCCTTTCGGTGAGGGTAACGATGCTGAGCCTGATCGCAACATTGAGGGGTGGATCAAGCTGGGGGCGGCTCCGGAGTACGAGAAGCAGACAGCCTTCCTCGCTAAGAAGCGGGCCGAGGCGGATGCCAGAAAGAAGGAGCCGTGAGATTCCGCAACGGGGAGTCGACCGAGTACGTCATCTACAAGTGGATGGACCGGGAGTGGATCCACTGGGACGGGCCGTTCACAGCCCAGGCCGGGCACAAGGCTCTGGAGGAGAAGTACAACGAGAAGGGCTTCTGCCTGGTCCAGCAGACGTCGTTTCTGCGGAAGAGAGGGGGCGAGTCCGATGAAGACTAAGGGGAAGCACTACGGTCACCGCGACATCGTGGAGCTGGATCAGAGGGGCAACTACTTCGGTCGGCACGTCAGCGCGATGACAGAGGAGGGTCTGCACTCGAAGTCGGACATCGCTGCGGAGTTGGCGTGGAGGGATGCGGAGATCGATAGGCTGAAAGACGAGTTGGCGAACGCTGGCGACCATCGTGCCTGCGCCCAGAAGGTGACGTTGCTGGAGGCTGACTGCGCCACGCTGCGTGCTAGAGGTGGCTCATGAATCCTGTCGATCCCAAAGAGTTCCCTCGCGTCACCTGGGCTCAGTTGTTCGTACTGCTGGCTGTCACTTTGATCGGTGGCTTCACAGCTTCGTCCCTGCTTCGCCGGCTGGACGACTCCCGAGCACCCCTCCCGCTGATGTCGGTGCAAACTCAGAACACTGAGATGATCGAGATGCTCAAGTACCGGGACAACGCCATCGACGAACGACTCAAAGAGCTGAAGGCCACGAACGTGCGCATCGAACGTCGACTGGCCGACCACCTCGACAAGCCCCGGAAGTGCACCATCGATGGACAAGGCGAGGAATGACTTCGAAGAAATTCAGTTGTCGTGAGTGCGGTCAACCAGCCGATCCCGACTTCACCATGCGCTTCGATGACCTCGGAGAGGAGCCCCTCCTCTGGTGCACGACCTGTGGTCCTTTCGCAAAGAGGATGGCGAAAGCTCTCACCCAAGCGTTCGAAACAGAAGCAGGGTTTGCTGAGAAGTTGGAAGCCGAACTCGAAAAGAGAACCAACTAGGCTTGGATCTACCAGCCGAAACTGCGACCACGTGGTCGTTCAGACCCAAAACGTCAAAATGAACGGAAAATCGATGAGCCAGGCCCCGAATCACATCTCCATCTGGACCATCTTCGAGAGGCCGACCGACTACCCGAACCACTTCGTCGTCTGTGAGAGCCGCGTCGAGGGAGAGAAGGTCGTGGTCTCCCCTGTCTGCCAGCTTGCTGACAGCCTCGAAGCTGCCCGTGCGCTCATCCCCTTCGGGCTCGCCCGCCTGGACGGTAGAGGTGACCCAGAGGCGATTCATGCGGTAGAATCCTGGATCTAGGAGACTACCAATGGGTGAAGACGCTCTTCCCGCGCCAGGTTCGATGGCTGCGGCCCAAATGGGCTGCATCTGTGCAGTTCGAGACAACAGCTACGGTTACGGCATGTACCTCAACGAGTACGGAGATCCGATGTACTCAGTGAACATGGCTTGTAAGGTGCATGGGAGACCACCAGAAGTGAAAGACGATGGCAAAAGAAGAGACTACACCTAGCTTGGAAGCGTCTGTTTGGTTCCGGGATGCACGAGCTACGAAGATGGCTTGTCCGGAGCTGGAGGTGTTGGGTCCTCCGTGTGTTGTGGAGAAGCATGTCGAGCAGTTTCTGCGGTCGCTTTTGGTGCGGCAGGGGGAGATCGAGGGGTGTGAGGGGACCGTCTTGTACGCCAAGGTTGGGGAATCACACGTAAAACTCACGATCGAGAAGCTGACCGTAGAGCGTCACGGCCCCCTATCCGATACCGATCTGAAGAAGGGCTTCGAAGCGCTCGCAGCGATGAACGACTCGCTGAAAAAGTACCTCTAAAACCCGGGGAAACTGTTGTTTCGTCCGGGAGCTTTTTCAGTTTTTGATCGGCTAGATCTGCATCTCTTCTATCCTCGACACCTGCCCTGTCTTTCTCTATGCTGGGGCTCATGCGGCGAGATCTGCGAGTTTTCTGCCTCGAAGCGACCGGCCGGATGGCTCTGCCCTGGGATGTCCTGGTTGAAGGCTGGGAGGCACCACGCCCCAAAAGCCCGTTCGATGCCCAGGCCATCACCACCCAAAGCCTGAAGCAGGGCTTCGTCGATGCCGGCGCGCTATCCAAGCTCGCACCAAAAGCCATCGTCATGCACGCCCTGCACTTCTTCCTCTACAACCCGAGGACCACAGCCACCTTCATTCGAGACCCTGGGGGTGTTCTCAACCAGAAGGACCTGGAGAAACTCGCGAAGGACGCCTTGGAAGGCGGCTACCCGTTGTTCATGTACGACACGAACGACAACGAGATCTTCGCAGACGGCCCCGAGATGTTCGCCGACATGGAGTGGGGTTACGACGTGACCCGCTCCATCGCTGGTGGTCAGAACGACGCGATCGAGTCGACGCCCCCGAAGGTCTCCGTGGAGAAAGTCCAAGGGAAAACAGGCGCTGGATGGAAAATCTCCATCGCGAAGCCCTACCAGTTCTACCTCGATGCAGGCCAGAAGGCCGGCGAGAAGACCGCAGCTCAGCTCGCCAAGAAGAACATCTTCCCTGTCGAGGGAGACGGGGACCGTTCAGGCGGCTCTTACGCGAACGTCCGAGCGAAGTTCGCCAAGTAGCCTTGACAGGAAAACTCGTCGCGTTAGGTTGAGAGCATGACCCCCTCGTACCATTGACCGTCAGCCTCCGGGCTACGGCGTCGAGTGGGTCCTGAGAGCCTGCAAGCTGGTCCAAGTGACCATGTTTGCGGGCTTGCTTCGTTTGTCCCGGGCGTCTAGCTCAGTGGCAGAGCACCTGTGTCTTTCCTTGGAGAGACACGGGAGGCCGGAGGTTCGAGTCCTCCGGCGCCCACCTTGCGCCTCTAGCTCAGTGGAAGAGCGGTCGGAGTAATGATCCGACAGGTCGTAGGTTCGATCCCTACGGGGCGCTCAAACCGGATGCACGTTTTGCGTTCACTTATGAATGCAGAATCTGCGTCCGTTTTCGTTTCGAAAGGACGACTCAAATGTGGAAGCTGTATCTCGCGCTCAGAAGTGACCTGACACCTGGTGCAAAAGTCGCGCAGGCTTGCCATGGCTTGCGTGCGTTCGTGGCTGCGCACCCGGAACTGGATGCGAACTGGCACACGAATTCGAACAACCTGGTGGTGGTCGAGTTTTCCGACGAGAACGCGCTGCGGAATTTGGTGACGAAAGCCGAGACGAAAGGCGTGCCGTTCGCGACGTTTCAGGAGCCTGACTTCGACGACAGCCTGACGTGTGTGGCTCTCGGGCCTGGAGGGGACAAGTTGGTGTCGTCGGCGCCGTTGGCTCTTCGGGAGGGGAAGAAGGCAGCGTGATCGGTTGACAAGAGGTTCTTCCACCTCGATACTCTTCGGATGTCGAAAGCTGCCTGGGAGAACATCCATCAAGCGCTGAAGCCGAACGTGACCGAGGCGGCGAGCCCTTACGTGGCTCTGGCGGCGAAGGCGGAGGCGTT
>Ga0315276_10003801_pt1 | contig 13829 bp, 15 predicted proteins | sample YL17G05_0_MG_FD_204542 | JGI IMG/M metagenome (GOLD analysis project Ga0315276, IMG submission 204542) | Sediment microbial communities from Yellowstone Lake, YNP, Wyoming, USA - YL17G05_0 | ecosystem: Environmental > Aquatic > Freshwater > Lake > Sediment | place: USA: Wyoming | collected...
CGAGCCGTAGAGGCGACGGTCGATCAGTTAAAGAAACAGTCCAAGCCCACACAAGATCGCACCGAAATTGCGCAGGTTGGTACTATCTCCGCGAACAATGATGGGACAATAGGCAAGATCATTGCGGAGGCAATGGAAAAGGTTGGCAAAGAAGGCGTTATCACGGTTGAAGAAGCCAAGGGCATGGAAACCACTCTAGATGTCGTTGAGGGCATGCAGTTTGATCGCGGATATCTATCGCCCTATTTTGTTACCGATCCGGAGCGGATGGAAGTAGTCCTCGAAAACCCGTTAATCCTCATTAATGAGAAGAAAATCTCCAACATGAAGGATCTGCTTCCGGTGCTGGAGCAAGTCGCAAAGATGGGTCGCCCCATGCTGATTATCGCAGAGGATGTTGAAGGCGAGGCGCTGGCTACGCTTGTTGTTAACAAGCTTCGGGGTACGCTTCAGGTCTGTGCGGTCAAGGCGCCGGGTTTTGGCGATCGCCGAAAAGCAATGCTTGAAGACATCGCAACACTAACCGGCGGGCTAATGATTGCAGAAGAGCTTGGGCGAAAACTTGAAGACATGAAGCTTTCCGATCTCGGTCAGGCCAAGCGAATCACGATTGATAAGGAAAATACAACCATCGTCGACGGAGCCGGTGTTAAGGAGAAAATTGAAGGAAGAATCAAGCAGATCCGAGCCCAGATTGAAGAGACAACCTCCGATTATGACAAGGAAAAACTTCAAGAACGCCTGGCAAAGCTGGTCGGCGGTGTTGCAGTGATCAATATCGGCGCTGCAACTGAAACCGAGATGAAAGAGAAAAAGGCCCGCGTTGAGGATGCCCTTCACGCGACGCGCGCTGCTGTTGAAGAAGGCATTGTCCCGGGCGGCGGAGTTGCCCTCATTCGTTGTATTCCGGCGCTTGAAACTCTCAAGGTGAAAGAGGAAGAACAGCAGGGCGTAAAGCTCGTTCAGCGGGCGCTAGAAGAGCCGGCGCGATGGATCGCAAACAACGCCGGCATGGAAGGCGCGGTGGTTGTCAACAAGATCAAGCTGTCCAAGGGCGCTGAAGGTTTCAATGCCGAGACATGCCAGTATGAGGATCTCATGAAGAGCGGAATCATTGATCCGACGAAGGTCGTCCGCTACGCAATCCAGAACGCGGCATCAGTTGCAGGGCTCATGATCACAACAGAGGCGGCAATTGCAGAAAGACCCAAGGATGAAAAACAAATGCCACCAATGCCGCACGGTGGCGGAATGGGAGACATGTATTAAAAGCTTAAAGTTTAAAGCTTAAAGCTCAAAGCTCGAAGCTCAAAATAAAGGAAGGCCCGCCAAGAAATTGGCGGGCCTTTTATTTAATTGAAAGGACGGCCGAAGTTGTTTTCTTGACGCCTGTAAAATCAACATGTTACTATACGTTTTATTTGTGTGGGGGCGTGGGAAATATCAAGATTCAAAGATCACAAAGCACCGTCCAGAAAATGAACAAAAAGCACTGGCCTTGGATAGCTGCGGTGACAATCATGCTAGGTGTGTGGAACACTTCCGCATTTGCCATCGACTTTTCAACGCACGGTTACTACAGGACGCGACTGAACGGTTTTGAAAACCTCGATCTTCAGCGACCAAATGACTCTATTGCCCATTCCGATGACCGCTACGGTTTTGTGACATACAATGATATGAGGTTAAGGCTTGAGCCGAATCTCAAAATCAACGACAACCTCTCTATCCATGCATGGTTTGATGTTTTGGATAACGTTCTTTTTGGGAGCGATCCTACACGCCAAGACAGGGTCCTATCCCCTCTCATTGGAACGCTGACATTACCCACTGAGCTTGGTGACCCTGAGTATCAAAAGGCCTTCAACGTCCGCGGCGTCTGGGCGGATATTTTAACGCCAATAGGAAAATTTCGAATTGGTCGTCAACCGTCGCACTGGGGACTTGGAATTTTTACGAATGATGGACACGATCGTCAGGCCGACTTTGGAGACACCTTTGACCGCATTCTCTACGTAGTTGAACACAATTTCCCGTCTGTTGGGACCTTTTTAGGAAGTCTTTCGTGGGACATCATAAGTGAGGCCCAATTTGATCAACGCCTTGCCTTTGGTAATACTGTAGCTGAAGAGGAGATGCCATCGGCATCTCGCAATATGCAGGAAGTTACATTGTCCCTGAGCCTTGACCGGCCGGAGTTTGGAGTTGGGATATTCTCAGGGTTGAGATACCGGCATGCGACGAAGGACTCGGTGACAATGGCGGTCACAGATGCACTTGGCAATGAAGTGGGGGCAGGGGCAGACGGAAAAACGCTCATATATTTTGCAGATCTTTATGCGCGATATCAGTATGAAAATTACAAGTTTAAATTTGAAGGGGTCTATCTGGGCGGCAGGGTGTCAACAGGACTTGCAATAAGCGCTATTCCATTCCGAGGTCTGGGCGAGGCCGATCCCGCCGATCCTTGCAGGACGGGCGGCATCATTTGCATGCCGCCGGAGCAGGCACTGCAGGTATTTATGGCTGCCTTTGAGGCGGAGGCTCAGTACAAGTGGGGCGGTGAGTGGAAGTTTCAGGCCGGCTTTGCCGAAGGCGACGGAGATCCCGTCTCCGGCAAGATCACACAATACGGATTCAGACCAGACTACCAAATTGCGCTATTTATGTTTTCGCGACCGGCCGGAACGTCCCCATCGTATTATGGAGAACCCGCCACCGACCCCGGGACAACGGCAAAATTAGGTGGCGGACAGCCGATTACAGGAAATTATGTCAACAATGCACTCTACTTCACATTGGGGTATAAGCACAAATTTGATGTTTCTGGCAGCCTGCCGGGGTGCGACTGGTTTAAAGTTGGCGGAAAGGTTATCACCGCATGGGCCCACAAAAAGAACGTCAACATAAATTTTGCACAGGTTGTAGGAACCGCCAACCTGCCGGCTGTTACCGAAACAGCGAACAGTATTTGGAAACGGTGGTATGGTATCGAATTCGATGTGAGTGCAGAGGCGAAATTCTTTGAGCATCTATATATGGCGCTTGATGCGGGCGTTTTGATTCCGGGACGCGAGTACAATATCGAAGTTGCGGTTATTGATCCCGGCGGGCTCATAGAACCCATCCCTTATGACAAGGCCGACATCGGCTGGGGGGGGCGCTTGACAGCATCGCTTGAATTTTAAAAAACCCTTTTGAAAATGTAAGGGGCATTGTTTTAAATTGTCTTGCGTATCGATTATGTTTTGGGATAATCATCTGGGTTAATTTGACGAGGAGAGAGATATGGGAAAAAAGTTGTTTGTAGGAAACCTTGACTGGTCGGTCAGGGACGAAGATTTGAAGCAGGCGTTCGGTTCTTTTGGCGAGGTGACGTCTGCGCGCGTCGTTACCGATAAGATGTCTGGGCGTTCAAGGGGATTTGGTTTTGTCGAGTATGCGACGGATGAAGCCGCAGAAGCGGCAAGGCAACAGATGAATGGCAAGGATATGAACGGCCGCCCGTTGCGCGTCGACATGGCGCAAGAGATGAAACCACGCGAACCTCGTTGATCTTGAGCCAGAATGGATGAGTGAATTTCAAGGGTTGTATTACAAGGTTTTGACGAATGAGAATCCGCCAGAAAAAGGGCGGATTTTTCTTTTAAAAATGAAACTTAATTTTTAGATAAATCTATTGATGAATCGGGTGGGTACTAAGTTCGATTATAAGTTCAAAGTTGTCAGGCTGTATATCCTTTGTCGGCATTGCCTTTGAGTGCATCCTTTCACCACACTTAAGACATTTGTGAACAATGATATAATTTTTCCTCGAATCGGCGATGACGCCGATTGGCTTTAACATGCCCTTGCATGGATTTGCGCGGTCGCCAACATGGATATCGACATGTTTGGAAAAAAAGCAAAATGGGCAATGATTGCGAGGAGTGCCGCACGTCGATGCAAAGACCTGCGCCCCACAGTGATCGCAAACAAATCCCTCATTGACGACTTGAAACAATTTAGTTGAAAGCGATCTTGGTTTTTCGGCACTTTCAATGCGGGAACGTTTCACGAGAGCCATCTTATTTTTTCTAGATAATTTTTTAAGGGCAGATTCTTCCCTGAGGGCCGAAGATCGCGATTCACATTTTTTAAAATAGAGGAATTTGGCGGGACGCCGTGATCGTGTGTACTTCGCCCCCCTACCCTGATTGTGCTTATCTAAACGCCTTTCAAGGTCATTGGTGACGCCGGTGTATAGGGTCCCGTCGGAACAGCGCAATATATAAACGAACCACGGTTTCATGCAGTGCATATTGGATCATAAGGGCGCAAAGAAGAGAAGTATTTAAATTTATGAATTGTATCTTGGCAACTTTGTGATAAATGAATTTTTATAAAAAGGAGGGACTATGCACGATAAAAAATTTGCAACGGCGATAAACTGCATGGACGGCAGGGTGCAACTACCCGTCAATGACTGGATTAAAAAGGAATTTAAAGTGGACTTTGTGGATACCATAACGGAACCCGGACCCAATAAAATACTTGCCGGAAATAATGAAGGAGCCCAGTCTATTAAAAACAGGGTCTTGATTTCCGTAAACAAACACGGCTCCAGACAAATAGCAATTATAGGGCATCACGATTGTGCCGGAAACCCAGTGGATAAAGCGACGCAGGTGACACACATATCCGGGGCTATAAAAACAATTCAGTCGTGGGATCTGGGTATTACAGTGGTCGGATTATGGGTCGATGAAAACTTATGTGTAAATAAGATTTAGGAGATCCTCATGAAACCCATGATAGCCGTCATTGGCGCCTCTACAGCAACCAAAGAAGAGGTGTTTTTAGCGGAAGATGTTGGGCAACGCATTGCCAAACAGGGGTGGATACTTATCAACGGCGGGCTGGGGGGCGTTATGGAGGCATCCGCCAAAGGGGCAGCGCAATCAGGAGGAACAGTTGTCGGCATACTTCCAGCACCGTCAACGAGCGTTGCCAATCAATTTGTAACAATCCCCATTGCCACAAACATGGGACATGCACGCAATGTTATCATCGCCCACACTGCAGATGCGCTTATCGCTATTGGCGGGGGCGAAGGGACGCTATCTGAAATTGCGATAGCCAGAAAGCTGGACAAGCCGGTCTTTGGTATCAAAAGTTGGGAAGTGGCGGGCGTTATATCCGTGCCGGATGCCCATACTGCAATTGAGAAATGCAGAATAGCAGTTTCAAACTAAAAAAGATCCCTTTCAGGACCTTTTTTAGTTTGCGCGCCCGGAGAGATTCGAACTCCCGACCCCCTGGTCCGTAGCCAGGTGCACTAATCCGCTGTGCTACGGGCGCATATTTCGCCTTCGGCGACATCGTATCACGTGCACGTATCACGAGCACGTATCACGAGCACGTGCACGAGTTATGATGTCAGGCGAACGACCTTATATCTTTCCCTGTAATAAAAACGCAATAACCAAGGCGTAGATTACCAACGATTCGATAAGCGCCAGGGCAATAATCATAGGGGTCTGGATTTTGGTTGATGCCTCGGGATTTCTGGCAATTCCTTCAAGCGCAGTAGATGCAGCCCGGCCCTGTCCCAGAGCGCCGCCGAAAGCGGCTATCGCAATCCCGATGCCGGAGGCGATGGCCAGGGCGGCCGTCCCAGATGTTGAGCCTGAAGTGGGTGCCGACACATTCTCCTGCGCAAAGGCCGCAAATGAGCCCAGAACAATAGCCGCAAAACTCATAATACCCCAAAAAAACCGTTTCATATCTCCCCCTTCTTTCTTTAGACTAAAATCAACGCAGTTTAGCCGGAGCATTAATGTCCATCAGATTCCGTTGCAAGCGCTATATATACAATAGACAAGAGACTAAACACAAACGCCTGAATGAATGCCACAAAAATCGTAAGACCCATAAATGCGATAGGAACGATTACTGGAACGAGATTTGAAAAGATGCCCAAAACCAGATGATCACCCATCATGTTGCCAAAGAGACGGACTGAAAGCGATACGGGCCTGACAAGATGGCTTGTGAGTTCAATCGTCAAAAGAAGCGGCGCAAGCCATAGAACGGGCCCTGTCATATGCCTGAAATATTTTAAAAAACCATGCTCCCGGATCCCCATATAATTGTAATAAAAAAATACACAGATTGCGCAGGCAAAGTTGGTGTTGATATTATCTGTCGGCGGCAAAAAACCGGGGACAATACCAATTAAATTGCAACTCAGGATATAGATAAAGAGGGTTCCGATCAGTGGAAAATGCTTCTTGGCGCGAGGGCCAAGGATGTCTTCCACCAGATGAAAAACCGACTCAACGGCGATTTCAAAAATTGCAGCGATCGAGAACTTTCCCGAAGGGATGACCCCCTCTTCTGTTTTGCGAAGTTTACGCCAGGCCAAAAGGGATAAGATCGTTAAGAGAAGAGCGACAAAAGCCGCGGTTGCAACATGGAGATTAGTTTCGGCAACCTTAACGGGAAGGCCGGACTTGTCGGCAAGCCACGGAATTATTTCAAAAGTATTCATGATTTATTTTGATTGACTCAACCCGCCGATTAATCCCTCGATGACGAGAGCCAATATTATTGGCATAAGCCCCATTAAAAAGGCAAGCGGATCAATCGGCAGTTTAACAACGACAAACCAGAGAATCGCGCCCAAAACAGCAAATTTAAGAAAAGCGGCAATTATCAAAACCGTTTTCGACGATCTTGACGGACTAAGGGCGTTAGTCACCAAAATTCGTAGTAGCTCAAAACTTCCAATGACGATAGCAGATCCTGCTGCAATGGATAGAGTGATCCGGGGTGAATGCCACGCCAGCGAGACAATCATTAAGGACGATGCAATCAAAGCTGCGATCAATCTGATCCTGTTCATCACTTAAGGCCTCTTGCGGTCTCGATGCCAATTGACAATGCGGATCAAGTTGTAAAATCCTCCAACCGATCCGATGATCAATCCGACAACGGTAAGCCACGGCAATGTCCCCAACCTTTTATCAAGATAGTTTCCGAACATCAATCCCGCAACAACCGATACGGCAAGCTGGATGCCGACCACGCTGTAAACCCCGTATGCGACGTACCAGTCATTTTTTTTGGGTTCAGTCATTGTCTTTGACCCTCGGCCCACGCCTCGATGACTTCTGCGGTTTTTTTAATATCTCGTTCTGTATGGACCAGCGAAACAAAAGCTGATTCGAATTGTGACGGTGCGATATAAATCCCGTTATCGAGGAGAAAGTGGAAAAATTGCCGGAACTTTATTCCGTCGCTTGTCGCAGCAGAGATGAAATCTATGACCGGCTCATCCGTAAAAAAGATGCTCCACATCGCCCCGACACGATTGATCTGATGAGGAACAAAGTGGTTTAAAAGGACTTCATGAATTGCGTCGGTAAGAGATTTTGATATCGCCTCAAGTTTCATATATACGCCCGGCACCGAGAGGAGTTCTATGGTCTTGATGCCGGAAGTCATTGCCAACGGGTTGCCTGATAGAGTGCCTGCCTGATAAACCGGCCCCAATGGCGACACCTGTTCCATCACATCTTTTCTTCCGCCGTAGGCGCCGACAGGAAGCCCCCCTCCGATAATCTTACCCAAACAAGTCAAGTCCGGCATGATGTTGTAATATCCCTGTGCGCCCCCAAATGATATACGAAATCCCGTCATCACCTCGTCGAAGATCAAGAGCGCGCCGTAATGACTCGTGATGGAGCGCAATCCTTCCAGGAACCCCTTTATTGGAGGAACGCACCCCATGTTTCCCGCCACGGGCTCGACGATTACGCATGCGACTTCTGATCCATGCCTTGTCATTGTATTTTCAAAACCGCCGATGTCATTGTACCGGCAAACAATGGTGTCTTTGGCCGTGTCGTCAGTCACGCCCGCTGACGTCGGTTCTCCGCATGTTGCAGCACCCGATCCGGCCTTCACAAGCAGCGAATCGGCATGGCCATGATAACAGCCTTCAAACTTGACGATCTTGGGTCTGTTTGTCGCGCCGCGCGCAAGCCTGATTGCGCTCATGGTAGCTTCGGTTCCCGAGTTGACGAAACGGATCATCTCAATTGAGGAAACGGCATCACAGATCATTAACGCAAGGCGCGTTTCAAGTTCAGTTGGAGCGCCGAAGCTTGTGCCGTTTTCAATGGCGTCATTGAGCGCCGCGATCACCTTGGGATGGGCATGCCCCAAGATTGCGGGTCCCCAGCTGCCCACATAATCGATGTATTCATTGCCATCGACATCCCAGATGTGAGAGCCTTTGGCGCGCGCAATAAAAGGGGGTACGCCGCCCACGCCATTGAATGCGCGGACAGGCGAGGAAACCCCGCCGGGCATAAGGAGCTTGGCCTCTTCAAATCGATTTGCGGATCGTTCTCTTTTCATTTACGCATCCTTCACCAAGACGATAAGATACAAGAATGAGGAGGCAAGAAGCAAGGGACAAAGATTGCCAAATAGCCTGATAGCTCAATAGCTTGCAGTGCTTGCTTTTCCTGCATGGCCATGATAGCCAAACTGTCCATTATGCGATTTCCACTACGACAGACGATTGCCATTGCCCGCTACATATCGCGACAAAAGAGAAGTGGTGCCAAGCGCTTTCCACTCGTCTTGATGCTAGAACCCCTGCACGCATGCAATCTCGCATGTTCGGGCTGTGGACGCATCCGTGAATATCATGACAGCCTCTCAAAGATGGTGCCGCTGGACACTTGCCTTAAGGCCGTCGACGAATGTAAGGCGCCCGTAGTTTCCATTTGCGGTGGAGAACCGCTCCTGTATCCGGAAATAGGCGAACTGGTAAGCGAAATCCTAAAGCGGGGCCGTGTTGTTTATCTGTGCACGAATGGGCAGGTCCTGAATAAAAAACTATTCCTGTTCAGGCCGCACCCATTTTTCAACATCAATGTGCACATCGATGGGCCGCAAAAGATGCACGACGCAATTGTTGAAAAGGAAGGGGCATACGCCAAGGCAATGGAGGCCATCCGTCTTGCTCTGGCCCTGGGATTTACCGTCTGTACGAATACAACAATTTATAAACAAACCGAGGTTGAGGAGATCCGCAGGCTTATCAAGGAGCTAGAAGACGTCAGAATCAATGGAATCCTACTGTCGCCCAGTTATGGCTATGAAGACGTCGCAGATCAGTCCGTTTTTCTGACCCGAGATGAAATTGTAAAAAAATTTTCATCCCTCCGCAGCGCGGCCAACGGAAAACGCATTTGGAGCACGCCGCTTTATTTGGACTTTCTTACCGGCAAGCGCCAGTTCGAATGCACGCCGTGGGGAAACATCACCTATAACATCAAGGGATGGAAAGCGCCGTGTTATCTGATCACGGACAGGCATTATGAAACTTTTGCAGAATTCATGCAGTGTGTGGACTGGAGCCGCTATGGTCCGGGGGAGGACAGGCGATGCGAACACTGCATGGTTCATTCAGGCTTTGAGGCGACTGTGGCACTGAAAGCGGGCTCGTCTTTTAAGGATGCATTGTGCATGGCTCGCTGGACGCTATCATGAATCTTATTCCCATTGCCATATTTGCAGCATTGAATGACGAGGTGAGGTTCATACGCGCGAAACTCACCGTTGATGAGCAAATTCACGTCAAACCATCGCTTATTACGCGAGGGCAATACCAAAACACACCCCTCCTGCTCATCAGAAGCGGCGTAGGTCGGTCTGCAATGTACAGGGCGGTCGATTATTGTCTTTCAAATTTTAGACCGACAGTTTGCATCAACGTGGGCTATGCCGGCGGGACAACGCCGTATACAAACGCAGGTGATCTCATAATTGCGTCAAGGGTGATTGACGGCATTAAAAAAACCTCGCTTCAGGCCGATGTCGGGCTTGCAGAGCGCGCCGAAAAATTGTGCATACAGAGAGGCCTTAAGGCAGTTACGGGAAATATCGTTACAGTTGACAGATTAGTGTCTTCACCGCACGAAAAGGCCTTCATCGGCACGGAGCATGACGCCATAGCACTTGACATGGAAAGCTTTGCTTTTATGGAATGTTGCGCGGCCCATTCAAGGCCGTGCATCGCTGTAAGGGCCGTATTGGATCCACTTGATGTCGTCTTGCCGCAAATGGAGGATGTAATAGATGAGAGCGGCAATCTCGTTATTGGACAAATGGCTGATCATCTCATACATCACCCAAAGGATGCGCTCTCAATTCACAAAATCGAGTATTGTGCGCTCAAGGCACGGGAGGCCATCACCGCTTTTGTGGATGCGTGGACGTCATGATGAGAAAAAAATATTCCATCATTTTCAAAATTGCCATATTGGCAATATTGCTGGCAGCGGTTGCCTTTCTTTTTAAGGATTCGAGCGACACACAGCGCCCAACGCCGTACGATGTCGCCATGCCGACACCCAAGAAGTTTGCGGAACTCAAGAAATGGATAGCCGCCGATGCAGATTTTGTTGCAGTAGTCGATTTCCATCGACTCGCCAAAACACCCCTTAGTCGTTTTCTCGAGGAGCGGCTTTTGAGCCGCGGCGATAAGACGATCGTTGATGCCGTTTTCGGACCCAACAACGCCATCGGCATGGCGGCGCTGGCCGTCAACTTCGGCAAAGATCAGGGGCCGCTGTCAGCCATTGTCACAATACAGGCGGAACTCAAAGAGCCAGATTTCATCGACAAAATCCGGCAGGAGCTTGCAAATGAAAATGTGAAATTGTCCTCAGAGCTTGTGGAGGGCGTTTTTGTCTATTGGGAGGAGGAATCAGAAGATCCGTTTGCAATGGCGCTTCCGGGCCCGCATCATTTGCTGATCGGCTCAAAATCCGCAATTGTCAGTCTTCTTGAAAGGCCGCCTGAAGGATCAGGACATCTTCCTTTGCCGGAACCTGACAGCCCCTTTTTCGGTGCCCTAAGGACCTCGGAACGCATGAAAAGACTGTTCCCGCGACAGATTGCATCTGTTCAGTTTGCACAATTTGCCTCTGATGACGCGATGCAGCTCCACATTGGGGTCGAGTGTGCCGATGAAGATCAGGCCAACGACCTCAGGATGTTTCTCTCAGGCATGAAGGCGCTCTATGCACTGCAAGGAGATGGAAACGAAGTTCTTCAGAATGCAATTGATACGGTTGTGATCCGCGGGGAGGGAAATGTCGTCCAAATTGATGCGCCGCTAGAACAGCTTCCTTCACTATTTTCAAAACAGTAATGATTTATGGCAAAGGGCTTCAAATCAAACACGGCCTTCCAGCAAAATATTCCGTCCCGACACCAACCACAAATCGCTAGACGAAAAGAGATACAATTCGAAAGGCCCGCACATCGACTAAACCCTTGTCCGAGAGTTTCAATTCCGGAATGACAGGGAGTGCAAGAAAGGAGAGTTGTAAAAAAGGATTTGTAATCTTGGAGCCAAGTTCGGCAGCAACTCTTTGAAGCCTTTCGTATTCGAGTGCAACGTTTTCTATTTTATCGTCGGTCATAAGGCCCGCAATAGGCAGTTCCAGCGCTTCACGGATTCTGCCTTGAGCCACCGCCACAAAGCCACCCCCCATCTTTGCAAGAGCCTCGACGGCAACAAGCATATCGCTATCGTTGGTCCCGACAACAAGAATATTGTGAGAATCGTGCGCGACGGTGGAGGCCAGCGCGCCTTTCTTAAGACCAAAACCCCTGACAAGGCCAATGCCAACGTTGCCTGTTGCCCGATGTCGTTCAAAAACGGCAAGCTTTAGGATGTCCTGCTTCGTATCAGCAACGACCATTCCCCTGTCTTTTGTGACGGACAGTATCGTTTCCTTTGTTGTGATTTGTCCCGGAATAATTTCTATTACGCGCGCACGCCTTTTGCGCGTCCATAATTCAAGAGATTGCGGAACTATTCGGCCGACGTTGATGGTATTTTTGTATTTTGGGGCGCGAATCGGGTTGCATGGCACAACCATCCTCCCTTCTTGCGCCACGAGTTGTCCGCGCTTGAAAACCATTCGTGCATCAAAGCGCTTCAAATCATCAAATATAACAAGATCAGCCTCATACCCCACGGCCACGGCCCCCTTTCTGGCAGGGATTCTAAAATAGTAGGGGGCATTATTTGTCGCCATCTGGAGGGCGGTAATCGGTGCTATACCGTATTTAACGGACTTTCTCAGAATGTCATCGATGTGACCCGACTTGAGCAGGTCCAATGGGCTTTTGTCATCCGAGCAGAAAAAACAGCGATGCGAATTTGCCGGGGTCACCATTTTTGCAAGTTCTTTTAAATTCTTTTCCGTCGTTCCTTCCCGAATCATGATGTGAAGACCGGCCATTAGCTTTTCGCGGGCCTCTGGAGCCTTTGTGCTTTCATGGTCCGAGCTGATGTTTGCAGCGATGTAGGCAAAGAGATCCTTGCCCGTGAGACCCGGCGCATGTCCGTCAACGCGCATGCCGGGCAGGAGGGCCGTTTTTGCAAGCAGGCTCTTTCGGCCTGCCAAAACGCCGTGATAATCCATTACCTCACCGATGCCGACGATTCTTTTGTGTCTCACGAATCTCTTTAACTCACGGACGCCAAGTCTGGCCCCGGAGGTCTCAAGCCGTGTTGCAGGGACACATGAGGGCAGCACAAGATAGACATCAAGCGGCAGCCCCTCGCTTGCCCTTAGCATGTAGCGCAGTCCTGTCACTCCCAAGACATTGGTAATCTCATGCGGATCTGCGATAACAGAAGTAGTCCCGTGGGGAACAACAGCACAGGCAAACTCCGCAGGGGAAAGAAGGGAGCTCTCAATGTGAATGTGACCATCTATAAGACCCGAAGAGATGTACCCACCCTTGAGATCGATCTTCCGCTTTGACTTGTAATTGCCAAAACCGACGATTACTCCATCGGCAATCGCAACATCGGTTTTAACAATTTGATCTGAGAGAACGGAAACAACGCGGCCGTTAGAAAGGAGGAGATCGGCAGGTCTGCGCCCATATGCGACGTCGATCCGGTGTTTGAGATGCATTGATAGCTTCTGACCACAAAGCCGCAGAAAGCGCAGAGTCATAAAATTGTTTGCTTTTCCATGATCTCCGCGCCCTCCGCAGTTAATAAATATTAGAACTGATATCTGACGACGGGGGTGAAATCAAACGCGATTGCCGATTCGTCGCGAATCAAAATATGCAAGTTCGCATCGGCACCAAAGGACCATCGGTCGTTCCACTGGTACCAAAATCCTCCGCCCGGGATGCTTATATCTCCAGCTCCGTTGCTGGAGCCGATCAATGCGCCGCCGCCACCGCCTTGGACATATATGGCCCATCGTCCGGAATTGCCCACATCAAAGACATAACGGGCGCGTGCCACAAAGGTCAAAACAGAGTGAGGAGGATGGCCGGATTTGAAATCCGTGGCTTCCTCGATGCGAAAATTGGCCGAAAGATTTTCCAGAAAATAATATTCGCCATCGAGCCCCATTGACATCATGGCATCAATGCCCTTGTTGCCCACAAAGAGCCCCGGCATGTATAAACCAAGTCTGAAACTTTCCTTTCTTTGTTCCAGCTTCGCGTGGAGCGGCAGAGAGAACGCCAAGACCAACAGCATTACCACTGCGCTTATTACCATTTTTTTCATAGTTCCTCCATGTTTTGTTTTTTCATAACTTAATCGAAAAAGGACTGCAAGAGGGATATCAAGTGCCGCCTTGAGGTTGATTTTTGCCTTTGACAATGCAGACATCCGCCAATAACATCCGCTGCGTGTTAGATCAACTTTTAATCCCCATACAACAGCAGATGGCCGAGGTGGAGTTAATACTGTGCAATCACCTCATATCGCACGTGCCCAT
>Ga0315276_10003802_pt1 | contig 13829 bp, 12 predicted proteins | sample YL17G05_0_MG_FD_204542 | JGI IMG/M metagenome (GOLD analysis project Ga0315276, IMG submission 204542) | Sediment microbial communities from Yellowstone Lake, YNP, Wyoming, USA - YL17G05_0 | ecosystem: Environmental > Aquatic > Freshwater > Lake > Sediment | place: USA: Wyoming | collected...
AAGCATTTATTACCGGCATAACAGGTCAGGACGGATCATATCTCGCGGAGTTGTTGCTCTCAAAAGGATACGAAGTCCATGGTCTGATACGGAGATCATCAACGTTCAACACCAGCCGGATTGATTCTATATATATTGATCCCCACGATACACATGCCCGGTTGTTCTTACATTATGGAGATCTCTCAGACTCCGAGCAGATTGCGAATGTGATGTACAATATCCGCCCGGACGAAGTATACCATCTTGGTGCGCAGAGCCATGTCCGTGTCAGTTTTGATACCCCGGAATATACCAGTAATGTTACCGCACTTGGGACAACGCGGCTGCTCGAAGCGATACGGCGCTGTTCAAATCCGATAAAATTCTACCAAGCCTCGTCGAGTGAGATGTTCGGGGCGGCACACCCGCCCCAGAAAGAGGATACCCCGTTTCATCCCCGCAGCCCCTATGCCTGTGCGAAGGTATACGCATACTGGATGACCCGAAATTACCGGGAGGGGTACAATCTCTTCGCATCCAACGGCATTCTCTTCAACCATGAATCGCCGCGCCGTGGTGAGACCTTTGTCACCCGCAAGATCACCCGGGCAATTGCCAGAATCCTTAGCGGGAAGGATAAATACCTGTATCTGGGAAACCTCGATGCAAAGCGGGACTGGGGATTTGCTCCCGAGTACGTGGATTGCATGTGGCGAATCCTGCAGCAGGAAAAGCCGGATGATTTTGTGATTGGGACTGGTGAGACTCATTCGGTTAGGGAGTTCGTTCATGAGGCATTTGCGTATGCAGGCCTTGATGTGGAGCAGCATGTGAGAATCGATCAGAAATATTTCCGTCCGACAGAGGTTGATGTACTTATCGCGAACCCCAGGAAATCTGAAAAGATCCTTGGCTGGAAACCTTCAATAAGATTCGGGGATCTGGTAAAAATCATGGTGGACGCTGATATGAAAGCGGCTGGACTGGAGCCTGTTGGTGAATCTGATAAGATTATATTGTCTAAATTTCCGAAACGGTGGTGGAACGCGAATTGATTCAAGGAAAATGATTTTCCCCTGCCCACTAAGCATTAAACAGATATCAATCAATAATTCTATTTATTATCAGGAAATACTGGTACCATCCATACTTCTAATAATCCTCAGGACATCCCTATGACATTCTGGTCTGATAAAAAAATACTCATCACTGGGGGTGCTGGTTTTTTTGGATCCCAGGTTGTCAATCAACTTCTCGAAAAAGGAATTCATAAAGAAAATATCCGGATTCCCCGGAGCAGAGAGATCGATCTGCGGAGATGGGAGAATTGTGTAAAGGTAGTCAAAGATTGTGATATTGTTATTCATCTTGCCGCAAAGGTTGGAGGTATCGGATTCAATCAAAATTATCCGGGACAGCTCTTTTATGATAATGCGATTATGGGCATCCAGATGATTGAAGCTGCACGGCGGGAAGATGTTGAAAAATGTGTCATTGTAGGAACGATCTGTGCATATCCGAAATTCACTCCCGTACCCTTCAGGGAAGAGAATCTCTGGAACGGGTATCCAGAGGAGACAAACGCACCCTACGGACTTGCAAAAAAGATGCTCCTTGTCCAGTCACAAGCATACCGGCAGGAATACGGATTTAATTCAATTTATCTTCTCCCGGTGAACCTGTATGGTCCAGGAGATAACTTTGATCCGGCAAGCTCGCATGTTATTCCCGCCCTTATAAAAAAATTCACCGAGGCAAAAAGGGATAAAAAGTCTTCTGTTGAAGTGTGGGGAAGCGGCTCGGCATCCCGTGAATTCCTGTATGTTGATGATGCAGCACGGGGAATTATTCTTGCCATGGAACGATACAATAAACCAGAACCGGTGAATCTTGGTGCCGGAATGGAGATTACAATCCGGGATCTTGTGGCACTTATTCAGGAATTGACAGAATATACTGGTGAAATTCGGTGGGATACCTCAAAACCGGATGGCCAGCCAAAACGCAGTCTGGATGTGAGCCGGGCGGATAGAGAGTTCGGGTTTACAGCAAAAATGCCATTTTGGGAAGGACTGAAGCGAACGATTAAATGGTATGAAGCAAACTCGGCAAAAGCTACTGGAAGCGAGGGTTTATCTGATCATTGTTAAACCATTATTCTTTTAGTTTTGGGATACCACGAAATCATTAACAATTTTCTCAACAATTTTACTATGTGCTTTCTGATTCACTTTTTATTTCCCGCCTCATGAGTATAGGTTCAATCCAGCGGCAGAGCGTTATCTCTTTTGGTTCAACAATCGCTCTGACTATCATAGGTTTCGTTTCAACCGTATATTTCGCGCATTCCCTGGGACCGGCCCCACTCGGGGCATACTTCCTGTTCCTTGCGTATTTCGGGATTTTTAACCTCATTGGTGACGGGGGGTTCGGGGGAGCAGCAGTAAAAAAAATATCCGAGGGAAAGGAACCGGATGAGTATTTTTCCGCATTCGTTTTTATCAGGATTGCCCTTCTTGCGGTATCTGTCACTGCGCTTCTTTGGGCAGAGCCGTACCTGAAAGACGCTACTTCGTCGGGAATTTTTTTCTGGCTACTGTTAGCTCTTATTATTTCCGTTTTTTCGAGCTGCACCGGAATAGGAGTATACGGTACAGGAAAGGTGGGTATATATCAGATCAGCGGTCTCATCGACGCGTTCCTGCGTACACTGTTTCAGATCACTGCAGTCTTTTTTGGGTTTGGTGTAGCCGGACTCACCGGAGGATTTGTCGGGGGATTGGTTGCCGGAGGTATTGCAAATTTCTGGTCTCTTAATTTAAAATTAGTCCGGTTCAGGGTATCGCACCTGAAACACCTGTCCAGCTTCTCCTTCTGGAGTTTTCTCACCGCGACTGGGTCGATGGTATTCTGTTATGCGGACACCATCTTTATAGGGTATTTCATGAGTAATGCTGATGTTGGGATCTATCGGACTGCATTCCAGCTCACTTCAGTTGCCACGTTCACGACCTTGGCTTTCCATACTGTCCTCTATCCGAAGATCAGCACATGGGGGGTACAGCAGAAGATCGCAGAAATTGAAACGTCTCTGGGAAGAGCTTTCACCTATTCGCTTTTTCTGGCAATACCAGCATGTGTCGGGGGATGGATTTTAGGGGAGCGTCTCCTCTATTTCCTTTACGGAGCTCCATTTACTGCAGGGTCATCTGCCCTTTTCGTCCTCCTGCTCGTGCAGGTGGTTAATGTCTTTATGTTTCTTGGAACAATGAGCCTGAACGCACTTAACCAGCCAAAAGATGCCTTCTGGATCACGGTCATCGCAGCGGTTACAAACATCATCCTTGATCTTGTCCTTATTCCGGTTTTGGGAATAACCGGAGCTGCTGTTGCGACGCTTATTGCTATGACCCTGAATGCACTTGGTGCCCTCATTATCCTTTCCCGGATTATTTCAATAAAATACGAATATGGCCCAGTAAAAAATATACTCTACGCTTCAGGATTTATGGGGATTTTCCTCCTCTTTATTTATTTTGTCCTGCCACTTACTCACGTAGTTGCCGTTTTGGCGGCAGTTATCTTGGGAGCAGGGGTGTATCTGATCGTTTTATTCAAATTGGATCGGGGGATCTACGATGAACTCAAAGATTTGGGGATCAGCCTAGGGATTCCTTGGTTAGGTAAGTTATAAAGCAATTTTACAAAAATAAAAGATAAATAGCAGCTAATAGTTCCGATAATGCAGGTTAGAGAAATTGAATATCCGATATTGGAATTCGATATGAAATACCTCACCATTTAATGCTACAGAACCAACACTGAGTGGATTCAAGCGTGAGATAACGATATATCCCGGTATTTGATCAATATGGTGGGGAACAATTCATAAGTGAGGTGAATAGATGGCAGAAACATTGGGATCATTGTGTGACAAGCTAACGATAGTAAAACTAAAACAATACCATACTCAGGATTCGACTCGCCTCGAGAGCCTTTTCGATCAGGAGGTTCAATTATGCGAAGAGATAAACACCTATATTCATGATGCAATCGAAGGGAAGATTCCACTGGAAAAACTGGTCTTTTTTTCCAATAAAGTCTATAAAAAGGAAGGAAATGAAATCCATAGCATTTCGGGCTCTTTAGGTAAAATTTTTTCAGAACTCGCGAAAGTTAATTGTGATTTGTGGCATGAGCAGGAAAAAATTTATGAATTTGAGAAAGTGCATTCAGATGATAAAAATAAAGTTATAAAGCGACTCGCGGTACTGAATCTTCAAAGAACGTCATGCATCGATGAGATTGATAAAAAATTCCAGGATATGATGGTAAATAAAAATTAGGACAAACAACAAATAATTAACTACAAAATTAGGGTGCCGAGGACGTTATCATGTTTACTGAAATTCAGAATTGTCGTATTTGTTCGAGTACTAATATTATAACTGTACTCTCTCTGGGAGAGCAGGCACTCACCGGCGTTTTTCCGAAACACATTTCAGATACCATATCAACTGGACCTCTGGACCTCGTTTGGTGCTCGAAATGTGGTTTGCTTCAGTTAAAACAATCGTATAATCTGGATGAAATGTATGGAGATAATTATGGATATCGTTCCGGATTGAATGCATTCATGGTACGCCATCTTACCAATAAAATCAGAACACTGGAAAATTTAGTAAAACTATCCGAACGTGATCTGGTTGTAGATATTGGAAGCAATGATGCAACCTCGCTAAAAGCCTATACGGTGAAATGTAAGAAAGTCGGGATTGATCCTACAGGAGCAAAATTCAGAAATTTTTACACGAAAAATATCGATCTTATACCTGATTTTTTTTCAAAAGACATATTCATCAAAAAATATCCCCGTAAGAAAGCAAAAATTATTACTTCCATTGCTATGTTTTACGACCTTGAAAAGCCAGAAGTGTTCGTTAACGATATTGATGCAATACTATCCGATAGCGGAATCTGGCATTTCGAGCAGAGTTATATGCCATCGATGCTTCGTTCCAATGCATATGATACTGTATGCCATGAACATCTTGAATTCTATTCCTTCAGTGTAATCAAGAACCTTCTTGAAGATTGCAGACTCCGCATCATTGATGTACAAATGAATTCCATAAATGGTGGAAGTTTTGCGGTGACTGCCTGTAAAAAAAATGCTCCTTATCAATCGAATCAACCAGTAGTAAGCTGGATGCTTCGCCAGGAAGAAGATATGAAACTTGATACACCCAAACCGTATCGAAATTTTGAAGAAAAAGTTTTTTTACACAGAAAAAATTTATTGGAATTAATCGAAGCTTTAGTGAATGACGGAAAAAAGATAATTGGATATGGGGCGTCCACCAAAGGGAATGTTCTTTTGCAGTTCTGCGGGTTAACGAGGAAGCATATTCCTTATATTGCAGATGTGAACGAGGATAAATTCGGATGCTTCACACCGGGAACTCATATCCCGATTATCTCAGAAAAAGAGGCACGTGCGATGAAACCGGACTATTTTCTGGTTTTTCCCTGGCACTTTAAACATTCCATCCTAGAAAGGGAGCGTGAGTTCATCGAGAATGGGGGAAAGTTCATCTTTCCATTACCTGAAATTGAGATTGTTTAATTAGGACACACTGACAGGAAATCAGATTGAGAATGTGTGAGTTAAGTTTGGCAATATTATTGTCCTGATGAATTTCGTGGGGTGCTGGAATGTGGACTTTAAATATGATAGTGTTATAGCGATGAATAGTGTATGCTCAGAAATTTACTTTAATGGGGTATCCTCATACAATGAATTAGCGTTTGTTCGCTTATATTCGGAGATTTGGAAATGGATATAATATTTATTTTAAAAGATTTATATTATTCTGGATTTAACCTGCAATTGTGGATTAACCACCGATATCAGGATCCCGCAAAAATTATTCTTGATAAATCGGTAACAAAATATGTAGTAACTCCTGAAGAATTAAAATTTATTCCTTTTTGTCTTGAAAATCTCTATCAGGTTAATTATGAATACCGGTTTGAAGATTTGAGACCGGATGATATTGTCCTGGATCTCGGGGCTAATATTGGCGCATTTTCTTTACGGGCTGCACTAAAATGTGAGCACGTATTTGCTGTAGAGCCACTGTATACAGATGAGTTGAATGCAAATATTGCCTTGAATCATCTTCAGGATAAAATTACTGTTATACCCTATGGAATTGGTAATGGAAATAAAATTACCATCCGATACCAAAACAGAGAGAAACTAATTCAGACGTTTCCTCTCTCAGAAATTCTTAAAAAGACTGGAAAGGTTTCTTTTTTGAAGTGTGATATTGAAGGTGCTGAATGGTCGATTGATCCAGAAGATCTTGAAGGTATTCGCCGTATGGAATTTGAAGTGCATCGCGGTAGGGATTCATGTATGGAAGAAAATCCACGACTGCTTGAATACATTAGTCGGCATTGGAGAATTGAAACGGATACAAAAGCAATGCAATATTCTGGATGCTATGTTCATGCATTCCCAACTGGAAATGGGGATTCGTGAGTCAACAAATGTTATATAAGTACATCTATTGGTAATATTTGGATAAGCACATCCTTCAAATGTTAAAGAAATCATTATGAAGACGATAATTTTTGGGATAAACGGACAAGATGGTTACTATATTAATGAAATTTGTCAACAGAGAAAAATTGAAGTTATTGGCATTTCCCGTTCATCAGGGAATTGGATTCAAGGAGACGTAAGTGACTTAAGGTGTGTGGAAAAATTAATTGAAAAAGAAAAACCCGAATATGTATTTCATCTGGCAGCACACTCTACAACCCGACATGATACACTTTTTGAAAACCATGCGACTATTTCAACCGGGACACTGAATATTCTCGAATCGGTCAAACGCCATAGTCCTGAAACCAGAGTTTTTATCACCGGAAGTGGTGTCCAGTTTGAGAATACAGGAAAACCAATATCCGAAACTGATAATTTTGAAGCAAGCAGTCCATATTCCCTGGCTCGGATCCAATCTGCATATGCATCACGATATTATCGTTCGCTTGGATTAAAGGTGTATATAGGATATTTATTCCATCATGAAAGTCCGCTAAGAAAGCCAAATCATATAAGCCAGATGATCGCCCTTGCCGTAAAGCGCATTGGCGAAGGCAACGATGAAATAATTGAAATAGGGGATATTTCCGTCGAAAAAGAGTGGACATTTGCCGGTGATGTAGCAAGAGGAATATTTACGCTGGTTGATCAGGATAGGGTTTTTGAAGCAGTTATCGGTTCGGGTAATACCTATTCTATTGAGAAATGGCTGGAGTTGTGTTTTGGAGTTATTGGAAGGGACTGGCATGATTACGTCATATTAAAGGAAGGATTTACTCCAGAATATAAAAAATTAGTTTCAGATATTAGAACGATAAATTCTCTTGGCTGGTATCCAACAGTAGGGTTGAAGGATCTGGCTGAAATGATGATTTTTCATGAAAAGGCTGGGACTTTGTGACACAAGCTGAAGCAGATGGTTATCCCACTTCACAAGGGAGAAAACGGATTCTTATAGGACAACTCGGATCCTTTGGCGACTGCCTCTACGCGACAACGGTTGCACGTCAGATAAAAAATGATTATCCCGATTGTCATCTGACATGGGCTATTGGTTCACGGTACAAATCAATACTCAATGGTAATCCTTATATCGATGCAATCTGGGAATTCCCGTTGTCTGCAGATGACGATATGACCATGGGCTGGCAGCAGTTCGAGAAAGAAGCTGTTGAACGAAGAAATAAAGGAGATTTTGATGAAGTTTTTTTTACACAGATTTTTCCTAATAATTTCAGGAATTATGATGGAACTGTACGCTCATCGATCTTTCGTGGGTATAATCGGCCTATAACAGTTCCGTTGGAACCTGTTTTACGCCTTACTGACCGTGAAGTCCAGAATGTCCGACTTTTTGCAGAGAGCAATGCCCTGAACAATAAAAAGGAGGTTATTTTGTTTGAATGCTCACATAGAAGTGGTCAATCGTTTGTGACGCTGGAATTTGCACGGAAGGTTTCAAAAAGGATAATTGAAACACATGAGGAGTGCCGTATCATCCTTTCATCGAACGAACCTTTTCTTTCCGCAGACCCCAGGATTATTGACGGCAGTGTATTGTCCTTCCGAGAGAACGCTGAACTTTCAAAATATTGCACATTGCTTGTTGGATGTTCCAGTGGCATATCCTGGCTCTGTACCTCCGACTGGGCCAAGCAGCTTCCCATGATTCAGTTACTGAAAAAAGGAACAGGTGTTTATGCTTCATTCATTAGCGATCATGAATACCATGGAATTTCATGCGATTCAATCATTGAGATGACCGATTGTTCTGCAGACAAATTATGCCAGTGCATAAATATCATCTTAACTGATAATTTTGCTGTTGCTCGACGGAAATATCATCAGAAAGGAAGGATAAGTTTCGGGCAATATGGCTACGTTCTCGCAATGCTATTCTATACTAGAAAATATGAGGATTTGCGGATATCCTTGAAGCATACCATTAAGAGGTTCGGTTTTCGCCCTCAGATCTTTTCAGGACTCTTAATAGGAATTATAAAATATCCACTGTTATTATTCTATAAATCCTATTTAAAGGAAGATCTCAAATAATATTTCAATTCGAGCTAAGGATTTTGAAAAAAAAACGGGAAAATATCACAAAACTATTCTTGAAATGTATAACACAATAATCTTGGTAATAACGTTATCTGGTTGATGAAATCGGAGTGGAATAGCGATTCATCTGGACATTAATCGAAATAGCAAGAATATGCAACAAGTAATCACCATTTATGTATCCTCAAACAACGATTAGATATCTTTAAAAATTGATATTAACGCATCTAAAAAGATTTTCAGAAAAAGATAATTATCAGTCAGATCCGATGAATATAGGACTACAAAATGTATTTGAATCCTCAGAATTCAAAAAAAACAACCTGGCCCTGGAGTAACAATATCCCCGATTTTCCCGAAACCATGCCTAATGGAAGAGAATGGCCAAAAATCAGCATTATTACACCATCTTTTAATCAGGGGAATTTTATTGAAGAAACGATTCGTTCTATCGTGATGCAGGGATACCCTGACCTGGAATACATTGTGATGGATGGAGGAAGCAGAGACAATACCGTTGATGTATTGAAAAAATATGATAATTTCATAACAAAATGGGTATCAGAACCAGATAACGGACAGACCCATGCGATCAATAAAGGGATGAAGTATGCCACTGGCGAGATTATCGCATATCTGAATTCAGATGATTTGTATCTTCCTGACTCATTAAAAATAGCGGCATTATATCTGACCAGTCATCCTGATGTGTCAATGATATATGGAAACATCCTGCATATCGATAAAAGCGGGGATGTTATCGAAAGGGTAGAGAATGACGATTTTGACTATGACCGGTTGTTGTCATGGATTCTCTACGTTCCCCAGCCGTCTACATTTTTGAGAGGAACTATTATCCATGAGATCGGTTTATTCGATGAGGACCTCAATCTCGGAATGGATCATGATTACTGGGTGAGAATCGGGCTGGATCACACCATCCACCATATTCACGAATATCTCGCTTGTGCCAGGATGTATCCGGAAATAAAAAGCAAGTCCCAATACCTAGACTATATCCATGAACACACCTATATCCTTGATAAGCTTTTCTCTGATGAGACAGCCTCAAAAAAGATATTGTTAAAAAAATCCAAATATTACAGTTCTATCAATTATTTCGCAGCACGAGGGCACGTATTCCAATTGAAACCTATCAGAGGACTCATATATTTATTCCGTTCTGTAAAATTAAATCCAAAAAATACAATTGATTTATTCTTTTGGGATTTGAAAAAACTCGGGAAATTTTTTTGATTTCGTTTTTTCATGATACTTCATTTTCTTTTTTTAGCGCTAAACATTTGGTTAAGCAGGGCATATAAATTAATTAATGGTCCTTGTTTCAGTTGTAATTCCACTCTATAATAAAAAAAATTATATTGGAAGGACTATTCGCTCCGTTCTGATGCAGACTATTGAAGATTTTGAAATAATCATCATAGACGATGGTTCTCTTGACGGAAGTGGTGATGTTGCGAAGACGTTTCTGGACAGCAGGATTCGACTTTTCAGGCAGGAAAATCAAGGAGTATCAGCTGCCCGCAATAATGGTGTGAGGAATGCCCGTGCAGACTTTATTGCATTTCTTGACGCTGATGATGAGTGGTTACCTGACCATTTGAACACACTCTTACGGTTGCGGAATGAATACTCCTTCGCAGGGGCATTCACGACGGCTTATACAATCCTTGAGCCAAATGGAAAAATGAGGTCTGCCAGATATAGGGCTATACCGGCAAATCCAAGAGAGGGATTAATTCCAAATTATTTCAAATCCGCTACTCTCGGGGACTCTCCCCTGAATTCATCTTCGGTAGGCATTCCTAAAATAATTTTTAATGAATTCGGCGGATTCCCTGAAGATGAATGGTGGGGAGAGGATACAGATTTATTCGGGAGAATTGCGTTAAAATATCCTATCGCATTCAGCTGGGTGGGGGGTGTAATATATCATTGGGATGCAACGGGCAGGGTATGCGGAAGACCCTCCCTTAAACCGGAACCATTCGTCATAACTGCCCAAAGAGTGTTAAGCACAGAACAGCTTACTGAATCCGCTCGGAAAGATCTCAAGGAATATAGCGCAAGGAAAGAGTTGTATCGTGCTGCATCCCACCTGTATGTCGGCAATAAAACAAAAGCACGCAACATTCTGAAAGAGACTCATACAGATTACTTCAAATCAAGAAAATATTTTTTATCCATCATTTCAAAATTACCCGGTTCCATAATCCGCTTGATTCTTGGTCCATATTTTTTTAGTCAGCCTTGATCCATTAAACTTTGACAGGATTAATAGCAGTATCAATAATTGTTTTAAAAAAATTTTTAAAGGAATATATCTCCCATCGTTCTGAAAACATAACTTTTCTCATCTCACTCACAATATCGGCGCTAATATCTTCTCTTTCCTCCAGATTCGTAGAATTGGATTGAATAAAAGCCCCCTCAAAATGCGGCAAGATCAGGTCAGGGTCTGATATATAATAAGTAACACACCCACTTCGAATACTATTGAAGAGCTTTTCTGAATGATACAGATTCTTCAGACTGTTCTCATATACAACCCGGTATTTATATTGCCTGGCAGTATCAATTTCATCTTCTGCATATCCTTTCCATTCGGGAAGAGGCCAGGGTTCCTTGCTGTAAATGTCAAGCCCGATACCCATTTGAGATATTTTCTTTGCCAGCCTGATCCTTTCGGGTAAGGGTCTCCCTATCCAGCATATCCGGTCAAGCCGCTCGCTCCATCCATCAAGGTGCGGATCTGACCACAAACTGGGGAAATACAGTCTTTTAAACTTTTCTCCTGGGGCAACGGAAAACGTCCTTTCAGGATCAGCCAGGAAATAGGCAATCACTGAATTTTCCTGTGCTTCCCCGTTCAGGTTCATGTAGGGTATTTTTTCACATCTTTTTTCGACCTCGTTTCGGAGTCGCCTGAAAGAGAGCAGCCCGTTTCTGATGTTTTCTTCTTTGTATACCCTGAAATCTGCACCTGGGTCATCCCCGAAAACCCAGGTCACATTCTGCTGCCTGAGAAAATCCGTGACCGTCATCGCGGACCGGTCAATCGGGAAATCGAAATAATCCGAGAAATTCCATATTCCGGAAGGAATTTCCGCTATTTTTAGAGTATCGCTATTTCCCAATGCCCGAGTACCTGGTTCCATTATTTTCGGAGAAAAAAAACATTTCCGCTGCTATTCTCCACGACTTCCCGTTCGATACGAAACCCATTTGACACCAGCCATTCAGCAAGATCGGAATACAGAGTCTGTTCTTTGTATGCTTCAATACCCGATACTTCAGTATATATCGCCGTAACAGTCCGGAGAATGTTCGTACCGGATTTCAACACGTTCAATTCCATTCCCTGTAAATCCAGCCACATAAAATCGATCTTCCGGATGTTGTTACTCTCTGCCCATGCATCCAGGGTTGTTGTAGTGACCTTTATCTTGCTGTCAAAATAGACCGTGGGGAAAACATTCAGATGTTCTTTCGGAGGTAAGAGCGAACTTGAGCCATCCGACGACCCGCTGGACACATACATAACTTCCTCCCCGGGATTATTTCCTAAAGCAATCTGGTGACAATGGACATTTTTCAGGTTCCGGGTACTATCCTCCAGTTTTTTAAAGAGGGACGGAACCGGTTCAAATGCGTGAATTGTACCGGCTGGCCACATCTTGGCCATTTCTACAGTATCTTTCCCTCTGTGGGCGCCTGCTTCAAGAATAACCGGATTCTTTGGTAGAAACCTGATGAAGTACTTTTTGGGAAGGACCCCTTTTCCCAAGAATTTTTCACAGGTTCCGATAATTTTCATTTTTATGAGCGGCCACCAGTGTGAATACGTTTGTCTTTTCATCAGGAAATATCCTCACAATTATTCATTTCAAGCATTTATCAATTAACTGGATATTCGATAACAAGCTTTGCGCTATTCTCTTCAGAATGCGAATATATTCCTTCATTCAGCAGGAAAGGCCAAAACTGGTTTAATTTTCTTATTTTATGGAAAGAATTAACTGGAATTTTTTATAATTATTGTTATGCAATGGATTAAAAAGTTGTTTAAAAAGACATTTCTTTATACTATTTTTATTCATACCCGAAAAAAATTTGAGGCAACCAGGTGGGCATTTCACGGGTATACTGTCGCAACTCCGGATACGATAAAGAGTGAAGTTGTAAGAGAATATGCAGAACGATTTCAGCTCAAGACATTTGTTGAAACGGGAACGTATTTAGGTCAGATGATCGATGCGACAAAAGAGATTTTTGATGAAATAGTATCAATAGAACTTGACAAAACTTTATTTCAACGGGCAAAATCCAGATTTTCAGAATATAAAAATATTACAATCCTTCGGGGAGACAGTGCTGAACTTTTACCTGAGTATATCAAAGACATCAGAAAACCAGTACTTTTCTGGCTTGATGCACATTATTCCGCGGGATTCACGGCAAAGGGGGATTTAAACACTCCTATTAATGCGGAATTGGAATCGATTTTAAACCATCCGCTGAATACCGAACATGTCATTCTGATTGATGACGCCCGGTGTTTCAATGGTCTGGATGATTATCCGACTCTAAATGACCTGAAAAAGGCGATTCAGGAGAAAAATCCGAATCTTGTTATGAATATCAGGGATGACATTATCAGAATCCATAAAAAATTACCAGAAAATTAAAAAAAATCAAGTCATAGTATTCGACAGTATATTCTCTTCATGCAAAAAATTAGTCAATCTAACCATCCCTCTCTCTCAGATAATCCCCATCTCACTCAACCGAGCCGGCAGATACGTCTTCGTCACAAAGTCCAGCCCCCGCGCCGCAAATGCCTGTTGTTCCGACTTCAGCCCCAGACTAATCTGCAGGTTGATCTGCTTCTTCCAGTACTCCGTAGCAAAACGAGGATCGGTAAGCTCTGCGTGTAAAGCCTCAACATCCTTATCTGACAATTTATCTGACGGCAGGTTGTAATCCCGTATGTCACTGGGTTGCAGGCCCAGAAACTGCGCCCTGGGCGTTGCCAGCAGCTCCGACATGTGCGCACTCTTTATCGAACCATAGGCAACCGAAGCAAAGATACGGTATGACCATGGATCACCATCAGTAAAAACGAGAACCGGGAGGTTCCATGTGGAACTGA
>Ga0315276_10003804_pt1 | contig 13827 bp, 8 predicted proteins | sample YL17G05_0_MG_FD_204542 | JGI IMG/M metagenome (GOLD analysis project Ga0315276, IMG submission 204542) | Sediment microbial communities from Yellowstone Lake, YNP, Wyoming, USA - YL17G05_0 | ecosystem: Environmental > Aquatic > Freshwater > Lake > Sediment | place: USA: Wyoming | collected...
GGCTAAATAATCAAAAGTTTTAGGGGGTGTCGGGCCCCTTTTTCAAAAGGGGCCTGACCCGCCGGAGGCAATAGTTAATGGCAGGTTCACAATTTTGCCCTTATCGTTCGCGTTTATGCCCTCAATAAGCGGGAGCGGGTATAACAAAAATGAGAACGGTGTTGCCTTCCCCTCTTTGGAAACGCTTTCCCGTTTGGCCATGGCGGATAATATATCCATGGATTGGTTTCTTTTCAACAAAGGGCCGAAGAAATCGAGGAGTTGAAAAAGCAACTGGCGCTAAAGACGGAAAGCGCGAAGGGCCGGGAAAGAGTAAGAAAAGCGGATGGGGCTGAGGTAAAAGCGGAGATACAGGAGTTGGCAGCACATATGGAAGCGATCCCACTGCTTTATCATGAGATTTTGACTCATTTCCAGCGGTTTAAAATAGATAACCGGGTGCTGGTGGAAGGTGTGGAAGGTTCTCTTGCATTGAATGGATGATGACTGAAGCTCAAATTGGCCTGTTCCTATTATGGGAGGATAAGGGCGGAAAGGGGCAGGCAAAAAAATTCCCCCCAACGTGGTATAAACCACTGCCAGTTCACCGGTAAACGTGTAGGATACGAAAATTTCCAGGTGTACGGGTATGTTACGTTCGCGTCGGTACTGGGAAGGGAAAATAAGCTGTTTGCCCCTGTCGGTATCTTCGGCAATACACAGGACTGCCTGTAACAACTGGGCGGAGCTACTTCCCTTTTTCTTTTTTTTGCTGGATGATTATGGTGAGGAGCTATACTACCAGAATCTACTCGTGGGGTCTTTCTTGCCCGGGTCCCTTTCCATAATACCTCCATGGTTAAATTTAGGCTTCTGGGGAGGGGGAGTTTTGGGTTTCTTTGTCTTTTCTAGCCTTGGCCTGGGTTTTATAGTGATGCTCTTGAAAAACGTTCGAAGTCTTTCGGTGAATTCTTTACTAATCAATTCGCCGGCGCGTTCGAACATTCGAACTACCTCATCCTGGGCAACTCCGTGTGATATTTCTCCCGATTCGACCTGTTGGTAAATTCGGATGAGCTGCGTAAACTGTCCGGTCGTTATACAAAATCTTTTTTGTGCCCCTTTAAGAGGGTTGCTCGCTTTGATTTTCTCTTTTATAGATTCACCAGCCTCATGAGCTTTCTCTCGAATAGCCTCGAGAACGTTTGATGATAGGGCTGTATAGTCGGAGAACGCTATAGAAAGCGGCATCCATTCAGTTGTAATGATGGTTACAATTTCGGTTATACCCGAGCCCGTCCGCAAATGCACGTCTAAACCGAGATCTGAAGCCCAATTCTTAAAGAGTTTATTGAACTTTGACAGCTCCGAATCCGTGTAGCTGAAAACGGTTTCGGTGAACTCTTTTAGTTTGTCTTCGGGTATGGAACGATCGACTCCCATGAATAACCTAATTAGTGTTATCATCGTTTCACCTCCTTTCTCTTCTCACCCATTCCAGATCAAAAATGCATTCAAGTACTTCTCTGCACTCCCTTGACACAAAAAATATATTGTGTGAAAGGGCGATAATTCTTCCCTCATGTCTGAATGGGCTAATAAAAAATTTTCCTCTACAAATCTTATACATTCCGGAATCATAACTGAATTATATATCATTTAATAAAATATTTCAACCAATTTTTCTTCCAGATACTTCTTTTTCTGTCCCATGTTTTTGCCCTCAATACTGTTGTTGTGGTGAACTTCTCTATTCCATTAGTATTTATTTTAATATCAAGGATTTCCATGGATTTGAAGAAATTGAAATCATGAAAATTCAACCTCAGAAAAATAGCGGAAAACAACCCATAACCAGGTTAATTTCCCGTCTTTCGGTCCAAAGGAACGGAAATGCCGGACTCGATTATTTTTTTTACTTTTTGCGAAATCCAGTTTAACAGAACAAGATGAAAAAGGCGAGGATCAATGAATTTTTCAGGAATATATAAATATTTATAAGAGTTAACATTTTTTGCTGTGAAAATGATGGCCATTTCTTTACAAATGCATTATAATATTGCCGCTAAACTTATTTCAGGAGCAAGAAAGAGGTGATAAGAATGTTTAGAAAAATTTTTCTTTTTTTCGTACTTACCATTTGCGTCACATTCGTGACCGAAGCCGAAATTCACCGTTTCAAACCTTCCACCGGGACGCAAACCTATGCAGTCCGTGAACCGTTGCTGCGGGTCAAACCCGGGGATGTCATCGAGTCCAATACCATGTTTTCCAATTACTTTACCGAAGCAGACGGCGCCTGGCCGGGCGAGGTCGGGCCCATTTATGTGGAAAACGCCACCCCGGCAGACACCCTCGTCGTTAAGATCATCAAAATCCATCCCAACATCGGTACAGGAAGGTCGGGCACTTCATCGATTTATGGCTCCCTGACCGCTACCACCACCACCCCCATGTTGAATGAACCTGTTCCCATGAAACGATTTTTCTGGAGCATCGATACAGTGAATATGACCGCTTCCCTGGATCTGCCCAACAGCAAAATGAAAAAAATCCAGGTAACCCTGGTCCCCATGTTGGGGCGATTAGCCACGGCTCCGCCCGATGGTCAGGCTATCCCCGGCGGGGTTCCCGATAATTTCGGCGGCAACATGGACGCGTCCGACGCCCGCGAGGGGGCTACCGTATACCTTCCCATCTTTAATGAAGGCGCTTATTTTTATTTCGGCGATGTTCATGCGCTCCAGGGCGACGGCGAAATCACCGGCAGCGGCATTGAAACCACCGCCGCTGTCACCTTGCAACTGGACGTGTTAAAAGGCAAAAAAATCGCCTGGCCGCGCCTGGAGAATGACGAATATATCATGGCGGCCGGTTCGGTAAGGCCGCTTATGGATGCGTTCCGTATTGCCCATGTGGAAATCGTCAAATGGTTGGAATCCGATTACGGTTTCGACCGCTGGGAAGCCCTCCAGGTATTTTCACAGGTGGGCTCGGCCCGGGTGGCCAATGTGGTCGATCCAAACTATACCGTGGTGGCCAAATTCCCTAAAAAATACTTGCCGCAAGGCCGCGGCGCGGCCACCCTAAAAAGGCCCTGATTGGCGGAAGTGGACAGGCAAAAATTCCCGGCAAAATTACGGTCGTTCCAGGCGCCATTTTTTTACCATTTCAAAAATCGTTTCCCTCTTGATGGGCTTGGGGATATAATCATTCATACCGGCGTCGATACACTTTTCCCGGTCCCCTTTCATGGTTTGAGCGGTCATGGCTATTATCGGGATATCGGTGTAGCGCTTTTCCCGGATAAGCCGGGTTGCCTCCAACCCATTCATCTGCGGCATTTGGATATCCATCAAAATCAAATCGAAACCGCCCGGGTCAGATGTAAACATGTCCACCGCTTCCTGCCCATTCACCGCCAGGCTTACCCGATACCCGGCCTTTGTCAACATGAAATCGGCCAACTTCCGGTTGATGGGGTTGTCTTCCACCAGGAGGATATGAACGGAATGCTTGGCCTCCTCGGCAATGGAGTGCTGGGTAACGATTATATTTTGTTTATCTTCGTCATTTTCCCCTATCTTTATCAACAGGCGCTCGATCATCTTCAATAATTTTTTTCTGCGCACGGGTTTGGGTAGAAACCCGTCAAAACCGGATTCTCTATACTTGCCGGCGTGAATCATCAACGAGGAAGAAAACGCCAGGAGCGGCAGCCGGGACATGGGCGGATCCAGCGCGCGAATCTGTTTGGCCACATCATGCCCGCTTATCACCGGCATCAGGATATCGATGACGCAGAAATCGAAAGGATCATGGTTTTTAAAATGTTCCAGGATTACCGGCACGGTAGAAGATGAATTTGCTTGTGTGACCACACGCATACCGGAACTCCCCAGTATATTGGAAATAATCTCCAGGTTATTCAGGTTATCGTCGATTAGCAGGACTTTTTTCCCGTTCAATTGTTCATGGGGGATTTCATGCGCCGGTTCTTTGTTCGATTTTCCCATCCAACAGGTGAAATGAAAGACGCTTCCCTTTCCTAATCGGCTTTCACACCAAACGTTGCCGTTCATCAGCCTGGCGATCTGCCTGGAAATGGATAATCCGAGCCCGCTTCCTTCAAATTCCCGCGTGGTGGACCCGTCGGCTTGCTGGAATACATCGAAAATCGATTCCAATTTATCTCCCGGTACCCCGATCCCGGTATCCCGCACGGTTATATGAAATTTAATCCGTTCCGTTTCTTCCTGTTCCACATCCAGGGAGACTTCTATTTCACCTTCGCGGGTAAATTTAGCCGCATTTCCTAAGAGGTTAACCAGCACCTGGCGAAACCTCCCGGCGTCGCCTATTATATAACCCGGTACATTATCCCCGATCCGGCACATCAATTCCACGCGCTTGCCGCCGACCCGGGGCAGCACAATTTCAACGACATCATAAAGGGTGAGTTCCGGGTCGAAATCCATGGGCTGCATGGATAATTCTCCCGCCTCGATCCTGGCAAAATCCAGGATATCGTTCAAAAGGGCTGTTAATGCTTCGCCGCTGCGGTTAATGGTCCTGGCGTATTCCAGTTGTTCTTCGGTTAAATCGGTGTCCAGTAACATGTCGGTAAAACCGATGATGCCGTTCATGGGGGTTCGGATTTCGTGGCTCATGCGGGCCAGGAATTCGCCTTTGGCCTGGTTCGCCGCATTGGCCGCCTCGCGTTCTTTCCCGGCTGCCGCTGTCGCTTCCTTCAACTGCCCTGTCCGCTCCTCCACCAGTTTCTCCAGTTCCGCTTTCCTCCGGGTTAACCGCTTTACCCGCAGCCGGTAGCCCCCAAAGGCCAGGAACCCCCCTATTGCGGCGGACAGGACCCAGAACCACCAGGTTTCATAAACATAGGGTTCCAGGCGAAAATCGAACACCGCCCCTTTATTGTTCCATACATCGTCGTTATTGCAGGCTATAACCTTGAATCGATAACCCCTTTTGGGGATATTGGTATAATAGGCGATCCGCCGTATACCCGCATCTATCCATTCATGGTCGAATCCTTCCAGTTTGTACTTGAAGCGAATTTTCTCAGGGCCGGCATAGCTGAGGGCCGTATAATAAAATTCAAAATTCTTGACGCCGGGCTCCAATACGGTCTCTTTAGCCAGTGGGATTTCCTTTCGATCCACGATCAATTTATTAATTCGCACAATGGGTGGAACCGGGTTAACTTTCACATGAGTGGGGTCCAGCATAACCACGCCTTTATAAGTGGAAAACCAGAGTTTCCCGTCCGGGGTTTTAAGTCCGGTGGGTTGGTTCTCATCGCCGGTGCATTGACTGCTCTCCATCCCATCGGACTCGTTATACGATTTGTACGTGATATACCGAAGTTTTCCCGCGGCAAAATCATCCAGTTCCTTTTTGCGGACTTTGACTATACCCCGTTGGTGACCGAACCAGAAGTCGCCGGAGTCGTCTTGAAGAACCTGCAATACCCCCCCGCTGTAGAACCCTTCTTTGGTCGTATAATGAGTAAATTTCCCGTCTTTCCACCGGATCAAACCGTTTTCAAAAGCCCCGAACCATAAAACACCTTCGCTATCCTCATATATCGAGACGATACAATTCTCCGCCAGCCCGTCTTTTGTGGAATAAACCGTAAACCTGTTGTCCTTAAAACTGCACAATTCCGTATCCGTTCCGATCCAGAGGTTCCTGTTCCGATCTCTATAAATGACTTTTATTTCATTATTGGGTAAGCCGTCCATCGTGGTATAGGTTTTAAAATTACCTGCGTTATAGGAAGTGACCCCACCCTCATAGGTCCCGGCCCAGATCACGCCGTCCCTATCTACATGGAGGCATCGTACCGTATCGCTTCCCAGCCCGTCTTTTTTGGTATACGTAATGACTTTCCCGTTTTTTAATTTTTTTAATCCATCTCCTTCCGTCCCGATCCAGGTATTCCCTCCTTTGTCGTCTACAATGGCGTTAATAACTGTATTGAAGGAGTCGTTGGCGGCATAATAGCGAACGAATTTCTCATTATCGTAATCGTAATAAAACAGACCGCTGCGCATCCCGATCCACATTTTATTGTTCCTATCCATAAATACGCACCATGCGGTGCCGCCGGTCAGCCCTTCTTTCTCTGTATAACTTTTGAATGTGGGCTCTTTTAAACGGTAGATCCCCATTGTTTCTGTTCCCAGCCAGAGATTTTTATCCGCATCTTCCAAAAACGTATTTATCATGTTAAGCGATAAATTTTTATCCATGGGAACGGTGGAGAATGTCCCGTCTTTAACCCGGATCAATCCTTCCCGGGTTCCCAGCCAGAGGATACCGTTACTGTCTTCGTAAATAACCCGTATTGCGTTATTGGGTAATCCGGCGGAAGTATTGTACACGATAAACTTTTCATCTTTCAGCAGGCATAATCCGCCGCCATACGTGCCGATCCAGAGGTTCCCCTTACTGTCCTCGAATACTGTTCTCACAAAATTGTGGGGCAATCCATTTTTCACCGTATATGGGGTGAATTTTCCATTTTCAAAGCGATTCAATCCTTCGCGGGTCCCGATCCACAGCCTGCCTTTGCTATCCTCGCGGATGGCCCTTATGTAATTACCGATCAGTCCTTCTTTGGTGGTATACCGGGTGACTATCCCGTTTTTAACGCAGTAAAGACCTTGTCCGTCTGTGCCCATCCATAAATTGCCTTTTTTATCTTCGTAGATTCGCCATATAATGCCCTGGATTTGGTCTTTAAACCAGGGGGAAAACGTCCCGTTTTCCAGCGCGGCCATGCCTTTGATGGCGCCGATCAACAGGCGGCCGGATTTATCTTCGTAAATAGTGAATATATGGCTGCTGGGCAGCGCCGGGCAATTTTCCTTATCGAACACTTCCAGGTTTATACCGTCGAACCTGACCAACCCATTGTAAGTGGCTATCCAGAGATACCCGTCGGAGGTTTGGATAATTTCATTGACCATATTATTGGGCAGTCCATCCTTCATTTGCCAGTTCTTTTGCACATAAGTGTCTACCCCGGTATCCGGGTCCAGCGCCCAAAGTTGCAGCGCTAATCCAAGCACAATCATTAACGCTAATCTTATCAACTTTCTATCGCTGTATATCACCGGCTTTAATTCCTTGTTTGTATTTAACAAGACAACTATAGCCAAAATAAATTTTTTTTTCAACCGTTTTTCTATTAATCTAAATCTACAATCAAAATTATCTTCTAAAAGAGGAGGTGATTTCCCGGATGTCCCCTTTGCTTTCCTAAAACTGGATAGTTACGCCCAAGACCCTTGACATTTTGCACTAATCGTATATGATATTTGTATATCTTACTTATATACCAGGAGGAAATATGCCGAAGGTTTTGTCATTAAAACTCAAAAATGTCATGACAAAAACCGACAGTTCTAACGATTTCCCGTCAATACTGGCCCTTCAATTAATACTACTCCCTCTGGTTATATTGACAATTTCCGTCTTGTGTTTCATGGCCGGTTTTCCTGTAAACGGGATAATTTTCCCCCTGGCATTAGGGGTAACCGTGGGGATATCGCTTATCCCGCTGAAACGCGGTTCAAAGCGGCCATTATTAAAAGCCACCGCGGTTTTTATTATCCTGATCACGGTGAGTTTCCTCATCTCGGCGACGGTATATGATTTTTCCTGGGATGGGCAGGTGTATCATCAAGCCGCCGTGATACTTTTGGAAAAAGGTTGGAATCCTTTTTATTACAATTTTCTAGGCGCACAGGATTACCGTTTTTGGAAAGCGGCGGGCGATGCCGGACCCATAATCGAACATTATTCAAAAGCTTCCTGGATACTTGCCGCGTCGGTTTATACCTTTACCGGATCCCTGGAAGGGGGAAAGATGTTTCATTTTCTTTTCATGGCCGCGGTCTTTTTAAGCGCCCTCGAGTTTTTATCCTTTCTAAAGCGAATCCGGGGAACAGCGAAATTCATTATCGCCGCATTGGCGGCGTTGAATCCAGTAAGTCTTTACCAGGTATCCAGTTTTTATAATGACGGTTTATTGGCCTCGATGCTGACAATTCTCATGTTGTCGGCTCTCCGGTATATCATGTTCGACGATGGACGGGCCCTATTCATCATGGCGATAATTATCCCGACATTAGTCAATATTAAATTTACAGGATTGGCGTACAGCGGGGTCGTTTTAGCATTGACCGGGGCCGCCGTTGGTATCGCCGGGAGAATACCCCGGAAACGTTTTATAGTCTCAATTGGCGCGGCTTTTTTATTTGCAGTGGGGTTCATCGGCTTTCAACCTTATATCACCAATATCATCCATAAAGGCAATCCCTTTTATCCCGTTTATAGGCTCGGGGAAAGTGAAAAGGGGGCGCCGAATAACATAGAAATCGGACAAGCGCCCGCCGCATTCATGAACCAAAATCGTTTCGTGAAACTGGGGTATTCTCTCTTCTCCTACGCCTGCAACGATATAGAAAAAATGCCTCGTTTGAAAATACCGTTTTATGTCGCTTCCTGGGAAATCCCGCCGCTGGGTTATACGGATGTCCGGTACAGCGGATTCGGCCCATTATTCGGAAGCGCGCTTATCCTGGTTATCATCGGGGCCGGGGTCGCCGCCCTCAAGTCGAAACGCATTATTTTAATTTATTCTTCGACAGCGGCCGCTGTTATCCTTATCTCCGCTCTCATAAATCCCGAAGCCTGGTGGGCCAGGTTATCTCCTCAATTATGGCTGCTCCCCTTAGTGTTTATCATCGCTTCTTACTATCGACGCAAAAATAAATTCCTCCGATATTTAAGGAATTTTGTTATCGCGGTTTTAATTATCGACTGTTTCATTATAATGGGTCGATATTCGAAATTCAACCTGGAGTTGAACGGGTTGTTTAAAGATCAAATGCGCCGGATGGCGCGAATTTCACACATTTCGAATACCCGGTACCTCGTGGCCCCCTATAATTCTTATTTATCGACGGAGCGTCGGTTAAATACATTTCATGTGCGTTATAAAATGGTGGAAAAGCTGGAACCCCGGCATGCGACGCCGATCGTTGGCGCCATAGGGGCAAAATTCGCCATCGAGGGCAACCGCCCCGCGGCGCGGGGCGCCAATTAAGGCGGAAAGCAAAAGGGAACAGTCAAGAATTCCCTAAATAAAGTCTTTCACGGATGGCCAGATCTCTTCCAATGAATGTTTGAATCCCCGACCGATATAAATAGGTCTATTATTCTCATAAGGCATGCAGTACGGGCAGGCGGTGCGATCCACTTCAGTCACCGAGTCCAAACTTTTTTCATGATCTTCTTTAGAGCCGCCGATAAGGATTATTACATTTGCCTTATACCCTTTTTTCGGCGGCCAGAAAAAATAACTATTGTGGCCGCTAAAGGCTGGAGGAAGCCCGTACTTCTTCCCGAAAAAATCGACGGCGCCCGCCTCGCCATAATTCTTGCCGTAAATAATGCAGGATTTCTTTTCTTCGGGGGAAAGGGTGTCGTAGGCTTTCGCCACTTTTTCCGTCATTTCTTCCCACCCGTGCATATCGGCAAAATGTTGCGGCAGCGGTCCCATCCTCTGCCTTTCCTGGGCATAACCGGACAACCCCAAAGATTTTACAAAAGCCGCCGTGTTTTCCACCGGCAATATTGGGAGAGTAATGGGACACAAAAATAGGGAACTGCTGATGATTAGTACGATTAACACGGGTTTAGGCCAATTCCAGCGTAGTTTCTCGAACCTATTTTCAAGAAGCACGGCGCCGCCGGCAAATAAAATAGGGTAAATCCCGGCCAGGTAATAATCCTTGGCGTGCTGGAGGGTAAACAAAATGTAAATAGCCAGGTACATCCACCCGAATAAGCGGTATGTTTTCCCTTCTTTATTAAAAAAGAAATACCACAGGCCGGGAAGCCATACGAGAATAGTAATGGGATTATTGTAAAAAACCTGTCCCAGCAGGAATTGGAGGGGGTTCACCGGGGTATTTTTATATTGGCTGGCGTTTTCAATAAATTCCAGTGTCGGCCAGCCGTGGGACATATTCCATATAATATAAGGAAGAAATAAAAGCGCGGCAATGCCGGCCCCGAACCATAAATACTTACTCTTGAGATATTTCCGTTCCTTAGAGAGAAGAATGCCTACGGCGAGTCCGAAACCCATAAAAAGAACGGATATTTTATTCTGCAGTCCCAGTCCGGCGATTAAACCGAATAATAACCAATATTTAGGATGGCGGTTTCCTGTTTTTATGATGCGCAGGACGATAAGAATGAGGGCGGCCCAGAAGAGCAAATCCAGGAAATTCATGGAATAAAAATTGAAGAGAAAGAAATTCCCCAGGGGTGCAAATGCGGCAGCGCATGATAATGCAATGGCGAACTTTTTTCCGCCCAGTTCCCGGGCCATCAACCCGGCGGCAAAAATAAATAAGGCGGCGCCCAATACCGGTAAAATACGAAGGGCGACTAAGGAATCGCCGAATATGACCCGGATCGCTTTGAGCAGCGCGAGGGAAAGGGGTGGTTGATCGACGTACCCGAAATCCAGGTGATTGGCGCAGGCGAAATAATAAAGTTCGTCCCGGAAGTAGCCATAGCCTTTAATGGCCATCAGGTGTAAGACCAATGCCGGGATGACAAAGTAGCCCATAATCATATAATCCGACAACCAAATTTTTTTTGAAAGCAGCGAATTCTTATTCATATGTTCATGACCTCCATAAGTAGGTATTATACATTTTTTTATGCGGATAGTACAGCCCGGATCCATTAAAAGGGGGCGGAAGGGGCCAGTCAGAAAGCGCCCTCGCTCATTTCGCCATTCCCTATAAAAAGCCAATGGAGATTCATGTTAAATTTTACGGAAAAGGTGCAACCGCAACTCCAGCACCCACACGATCAAGGTTTTTGGCGCCACAGTAAAAATTTTTATTTTATCACCCATTAATATTGACAAAGGCAACTTATTATGTTACGATAGCAACATGCATGAGAAAGTAGATACAAAAAATAAGATGTGTAAATGCAATAGCTGCGCTGGGGGCGCCATCGATTCTCTTACACTTCAAGGAGAGTCGGGAACCCAAAGAATCAGGACCGATGGAAAATATAAACGCACATAAACAACAAACAAAAAGGAGATAAAAATGAATTCACTTGAAAGTTATCAACTAAAACTTGAGGTCATCAAAGCCATTCCCGATGACCGTATCATGACCCCCAACAGCATGCCTGTGAAAGTGTCTATCCAGGAAGCTGAAAATCTTCATTCATGGGCCACGGAGGATAAAGATCAATTAATCGCCAAAGGCCTGGCCTGGGAACCGGTGGACGACCTCCCGATTCGCTGCGGCGCCTTAAAAGAAGCCGCGGGGCGGTGGGCTGCCGAACGCTTTACCAGGGAAGAAGCGGAAAAACAATGGGCCGTTGAATCCCCACTGGCATATGAATTGCGAAATGAACTGGTACAGGAATTTCGTTTTGCTTTTCGAAATGATGTCAAGCTTTCCGCGAAAGTCAGTACCATTGCCGACGGCAGCGGCCATGCCGACATGCTCCAGGATTTAAACGATTTAGCCGTATTGGGAAGGGCCAATCCCGAACCCCTGGCCAAAACCAACTTCGATATGGCCCTCCTGGACTTGGCGGCCCAAAAATCGTACGACCTGGCCGCCTTGCTGGCCGACGCTACCGGTGAAAGGGCCGATTACAGCGAAGCAAAAAGGATTCGCGATCAAGCCTATACTTATGTAAAAGAGGTAGTAGACGAGGTGTATGCCTTTGGCCAGTTTGTCTTCCGCGATAATGACAGGAGGTTGAAAGGCTACCATAGTAATTTCTTAAGGCATGTAAGGAATAGAAAACCCCAGCCCACGCCTACTGATGGAACTTCGACGCCTCCGTCTCAACCGCCGCAACCGTCCGCGTCGCCCACGGCTTAAGGGCAGATAACCTGACCGCGGATAAAAACCGATAGTCGTTGCCGGTAATCAACCGGGCCCCCTTCTTATGTATTTATAGAAGGGGGCCTTTCTTTTTCAGCCACTTTTTTTTTCATCCTTTTTTTGCGCAAATGTTGGCTGACATAACCGATGTAACGCTCATCGCCGCGCCGGAACACGAACCGGCCATACGCGTAAACCACATCCACCACTTTCTTTAAATTCGTATAAGCCTGGTCGCGGGTTTTTTTGGCTTGATTATACCCGTTTCGAAGGGTGGTAACCCGGGCCAACGTTTCCGTCAATTCCCCGGACATTTGGGCTGCTTTATCCAGCAGGGCCATATCAAAGTGAATCGTGTGAAGTAATTCCGGGTTTTCTTTGCCCAGCACGGATAAATCGTTTAAATCCTGGATCATGCCCGTGTGTTTTTTACCTTTTCCCAGGGCCCTGGCCGCGGATAGGAGGATGGGGTCATCCCGGTAGGCAAAACGAAAGGACCGTAAAATCCGGCGTCGTAAATCATAAGCAAGAGGGGCGTCGTTAGCCCATTTCAATGCGACCGCGTCGTTATGTTTCCGGGCCTGCCAATTGGCTTCGGCCCTGGTTAAGGCCTCGGAGAGATCCGGGATGGTTTCCAACCGCGCCCAATCCAGACCCGCGGCAATCAAAGCGTCTTTATCCACCAGCGCCCAGTGATAAAGAATTTCCGCTTCCTGGATATAGCTATCCACCGGGATGTGGTGGGGGATTTCGATTTGATCGTCTTCCATAGTTATTGACGTTTCCGGCTTCACATCTTTTGTTTCATCGATGGTCATGGACTATCTCCTCAAAAAAAATTCCCATTTTTTGGTCCGGGAGAGGATTATATCGCCGCCGGGGAGAGATGTCAACAGGAAAACCCGGATTTTTTCATTTTCTCAAACCCATTCCACGCTAAAAAATTGGATTTCCACGAATGAAAAGATTATGTCCACTATTAAAATATTCAATTCCACGAATTAAATTAGTTTCTCCACGTCTGAAAAATAAATATCCACGAGTTAAATTTAAATGTCCACGAATAAAATCACAATTTCCACGATCAAAAAATCGATTTCCATGTGAAGGGATGCCCTTTTGAGAGAGAAGAATAGGGTTTTTAAAGAAAAAAGGTGAGAAGTTAAGAGGGAAAGAAGGTAAGAAAAAACAAAGAAGATTGGGCCGCACGCATGCTGCCCCTACAAAAAAAAATTGTTACCGGGCAAAACGCAATTATTTAAGGGGTGACCGGCATGGCATGAATAGCAAAGGGTAAAAAAGGGGCTAACCACCTAACCATCTCTCATTTTCACTGCACGCAATACCTTTCTCCATGCAATAATCTTCCGCCTCTTTGGTAAACCCACTGCGGGAAAAAATGAACCCTACCGCCCGCTCGATTTTCTCCTGCTTCTTCACACTCTCCAATTTTCTTTCGAATTCCAATGCCTCGTCTTTTGAAAACTTCTGAGTGTCCCGGCTCTTCACTTCCCCGATAATGGAATAATCACCCGCTGCTGCGGCACGCGCAAAAATATCGATATTGAATCCCCGCGAATACTCCGGCGCAAAGTCGTACCTCCACACCTTCTCATAGGCGCAAAAATTAAAATCCACCGGCAAGTTCCGGGTAATGCTTTTCAACACTTCATTGTTCTTACGGGCCCGGTATTTTAATTCATCCAGGATTAAATACTCCGCAAAATATCCTTTCTGATAATTATATTTCCCTTGCAATCTTCGGTACTGGCGTTTCAACTTTTCAAACGACCGGGCGTATTCTTTTTTTATATCACCAACGTCGAAATGTTCGATCTCGTCCTGGTAGACGCCGCGAAACACCTTATCGAAAATATTATCT
>Ga0315276_10003805_pt1 | contig 13822 bp, 7 predicted proteins | sample YL17G05_0_MG_FD_204542 | JGI IMG/M metagenome (GOLD analysis project Ga0315276, IMG submission 204542) | Sediment microbial communities from Yellowstone Lake, YNP, Wyoming, USA - YL17G05_0 | ecosystem: Environmental > Aquatic > Freshwater > Lake > Sediment | place: USA: Wyoming | collected...
CCCGCCCGTAGGTGGTCTTGAGTCCGGGCAGGCCGCAGAAAGCTGCCGGCTGCCGGATCGATCCCCCGGTGTCGGATCCCAGCGAAACGGGGACCAGGTCGGCGGCCACCGCCGCCGCGGATCCGCCACTGGAGCCTCCGGGGACCCGCTCCAGGTCCCAGGGGTTCCGGGTCCTCTCATAGCCGGAGTTCTCGGTGGAGGAGCCCATGCCGAACTCGTCCATGTTGGTCTTGCCGACGAAGACCGCCCCGGCCCTCCTGAGCCGATCGATGACGGTGGCGTCGAAGCGCGGCACGAAATCCCGGAGGATCCGGGAGCCGCACGTCGTGGGATGCCCGGCCAGGCAGATGACGTCCTTGACGGCCAGGGGCAGCCCGGCGAGGGGACCGGGATCGGACCCCCGGGAGAGGGCCTGGTCCACGGACCCGGCCCGTGCGAGGGCCTCCTCCCGGAGGACCGCCCGGAAGGCCTGGAGCCTAGGATCGACCGAATCGATCCGGTCCAGGCAGCACCGGGCGGCTTCCGTCGCGGAGATCTCGCGGGAGCGGATGCGGGAAAGAATTTCCGTGCCGGTGAGACGATGGAGATCTTCCACCCTGGCTCCGGTTGCCGCCGTCGGGACGGCGGAGTCTCAGCCGATGACCTTGGGGACCGTGAAGTGCCCCCCCATGGACTCGGGGGCGTTGGCCAGGGCCTCGGAAGCAGGGATGGACGGCACGACCCGGTCCTCCCGGAAGGCGTGGCTCACCTCGGTCCCGTGGGAGGTGGGTTCGATGGCCCGGATGTCCAGCTCGCTCAGCTTCCCGATGTAGACCAGCACCTCATTGAGCTGGCGGGAGAGGATCCGGATTTCCTCCTCGGAAAACTCCAGGCAGGCCAGATCGGCGATGTGCCGGACTGTCGGGATCTCGATGGCCATCTCCTCTTCTCCGGGCTGGGGGGCAGCCGGCGGGCGGCCCGCGCGGCCGCAAGCATAGAGGATGGACCGGAGGATTTCAAGAATTCCCCGGAAGCGGTCGCTCGCCTTGACGGGTCGGCCGGGGAAGCCCAGAATCCCGACCATGATGAGACGGATGCATGCCATGCGCACGATGGCGGCCGCGCTCCCGCTTCTCCTCCTTCTGGATCCGGGGGCGGTGACGTCGCAGGCCGCGGGAACGGCGACTCCCGTCGGATTGCGGGTGGAGGCCCTCCGGGTGGGCCCGGCCGGCACCGAGACCCTCTCCTACGAAGAGGCCCGGGTCCTGCCGGGGAAAGGGGCGCTGCTCGTGAAGGAGGTGACCCTCTCCTCTCCCGCACGCGCAAGGAAAGGCACGGAGAAGATCTCCCTCCGGGCGGAGATACGGGTCGGCTCCTTCTCACCCTCCGGGCTATCCGTGACGGTGCGGTCCCGGGTGAATGTCCTGGCCACCACCGGCGGGATCCCGCTGCCGAGGTCGGAGATCCGCCGGGAGGTCACGGCCGACGTGGCGGAGGGAACCTCCCAGCTGTTCGAGGTCTATGCCTCCGCCGCCCTGGATACCAGGGTGGCCCTCAATGTCCGGTGGTTCCACGATGAGGAGAATCCCGGTGCGGGAGCCGACCCGGTTCCAATCCCCCTGACCGCCAGGATTTACGAGGTGGAGGGGAGTGAGGCCATCCTGATAAGCGAGAACCAGCTCCTGGCCGCTGTGGGTGGCACCGCTGCGGCGACCTTCAACCGAATCGTTCCCCTTTCGGACGGCAATCTGGGGGGAAAACGGATGCGGCAGGACCGGGTGGAACTGACACTTTCCCCCCGCTTCAAGGCGGGGAGAAGCCTTGGGCTGACCCTGGAGGCGGCGGGGGAGGTGGTGACCCGCACCGTCGAGGGGGACCTCTCACACCCGCTGGCCCATCGGGCGGAGATCCTTCTGTCCCCGGGTACGCCGGCCGCCATCGATCTGGAGGTGGCCTCCGAGGACATTAATAAGGAAGGGTGGGACCGGGTCCGCTTCCGCCTGGAAATCACCGCAGGCCTCTGACCCCCTCCCCCCGTTCAAGAATCCGAACGCATTGACTTAGGACGCTGACCGGATTAAAGTAAGCGCGATTTTCCGGAGGCCTGAACCCTCTCAACCCATCTCGTCTCTTCCGGGGGGTGGCTGGGCTTGGAAGGCGGCAGAAGAGTTCTTTCCCGGGGGGGCCTGCAATCTTCCCCCCGTTCCGATCCGCTCCCGGTGTTTCCGTCCCGCCTCTTCCTCATTCTTGTCCTATGGCTGCCTGCCGTCTTTCTCCACCCGAGTTCGATCCGGGCCCAGGACTCTCCGGCCTGGAGCGGGTCGGTTCTGGACCTGGTCGGCGTGGGGATCCCCGGCGTCGAGATCCTGGCCTACCCGGCAGGGCAGGACTCCTCAGGCCTTCCTCCCGGAATCTTCCGGAGCGATGACCGGGGACGCTTCCGGCTTTCGGGGCTGACGCCCGGGCGCCACTTCCTTGCACTCAACAAGCCCGGCTATCAGGTTCTCCTGGCCCAGGTCAACACCCGGTGGATCTCCAGGCTGACACTGACCCTGATCCCCGGGGGGCCTGGGATTCTCCCGCCTTACGGCGCCCCGGTGAACTCCATGGACTGGGTCCTCCGCGCGCCCCGGACCGATCTCCTCAAGGAGATCCGGGGGGGCATGCCGGAAGCGGCGGCCTCGAAGGGGCCCGAAAGGTCCGTTCCCGGCCAGGACCTCCCGGGACCGATCCTCACCGGCTCTCCAAGTTCCGATCGCCTTCCCTTCAACGGGGAAGTCGAGCAATGGTTCACGACCGATCCCTCCTTCGCCTGGGGCGGCGCCGACACGGCGACTTCCAGCGGCCGGACCACGGTCGTGCGGTTCGATGGGGGTCTCCTCGGGAGGGGGAACTGGAAAGTCGGGGGAATCCTGGGGACTCTCTCCACCGGGGAAGGCCAGGTGAGCTCTGCCGGCGGAGAGCGGGACGAGGGCGCCGGCCGTCTCCGGGTGGCGATGGACTACGAGCTGAGTCCGGAGGATTCAATCCGCTTCCAGGCGAGGTACGACCGGGACAGTTTCCGTTCCGGCTCCCCGGCGGATCGGCTGACCCCTGCGGAGCAGGAGGTCAGGACCCTCGGATACCAGGCCGGGTGGATCCGGAAGATGGAACAGGGGGGCGGGCTCGAAATGAACATGGGGTTCGTCCAGGCGCTCGGCCGCACCCCCGGGGACTTTCCGGGACCCGATCCGCTTCCAGGATCCGAACGGGACAGTCTGCTGCAGGACAGACTCTGGAACGCCGGTGCGCTCTACGGTTTCATCGTCTCCCCGGAGCACCGGGTCCTCGTCAGGGCCCGGACCCGGTTCTATCGCTACGAGCAGAGGAACGATGGGTGGGTCCTTGCGCCCGTGCATCCCGACCTCTCGTCGCAGGAGGCCGGGGAGCGCGGATGGTCCGTCTCCATCTCCGGAGAGGACGCCTGGAAAATCTCGGATCCTTTCAGCCTGACCCTCGGTCTGGATTACCACCGGGCCGGGAGCCCGGAGGTGTTCTCCGTCTTCGTGCCCCGTCTCGGCGCGCGGAGGGAGGGAAAGCGGTCCCTGATCCAGGGGCAGATCCTGCTCCGCCTGGAGACGCCTGCGGCGATCTACGGAGATTCTCCGGCCGCCGGCTCCGCTTCGTCCGGAGAGAGCTCGCTGGGCTATCGGGCCGAGATCCTCCAGCGGCTCGGACGATCCTGGACCGTGGCAGGGCATGCGGAACGGAATCCCCTGGATCCGGAAGCGGGATACGGATCGCTGGGTCCCGGCGACCCGGCGGGTCCCGGCGGACTGCTGCTGGCGGACCCGGCTTCCATGACCGAGGAGATCGGGATCCAGGTCAGCAAGCGGCTCAGGGGAGTGGAAGGGACCCTGGGGACCGACCAGGGGAGAATCCGGGGGCGGGTCGCCGCGCGGATGGATGGGGCCCCCATCCAGATCCTCGGGCAGGGGGATGTCCGCTATATCAGCCTGAAAGCGTCGGCGTCGGTCCCCAGGTCCGAGACGGAGGTGCGCTTCGATTACCGGAGACTGGACGGGCTGGAGACCTTCTCGGGCTCCGGAGAGCCGTGCCAGGCCGCCCGGTTCGACCTGACGGTCCTGCAACAGATTCCCCTTCTTGGAAAGTGGCTCCCGGCCGACTGGCGGGTGCTCCTGGCCTACCAGACCCTCACCCGGGGCCAGGCGGATCCCGGGGAAACCGTGATGGGCCTCTCACCCGAGAAGGTCCGGCGGCTCAGCGGCGGAGTCGGGGTGAAGTTCTGATGGTTTCATCCCCGGCGGTGTCGGCCCGGCGCTGGCTGGTTCTCACCGGGCTCTGTCTCCTGCTGCCTCTCGGCGCGCTGAGCTTCCTCAACCGGGCCACCTCTCTCCATGGCGTGGACGGCATTCGATGGATCGATGAAGGGATGTCTCTCCGGGCGGTCCGCGTGGAACCCGGGGGACCCGGAGAGACGGCGGGAATCCAGCCGGGCGATCGCCTCGTGTCCATCGACTCCTTCCCGGTCAGCCGGATCCAGGAGTTGCGGGACCTGCTGTGGGGAAGGGGAGGGGTCCCTTCCGCCTATCTCCTCAAGCGCGGAGAGGTCCTGGAGAGACGGAAGGTCGTCCCTGACCTCGACGGAGAAGAGAACCGCCTCTTCTATTATCTGTGCGTGGTGGGGATTCTCGGCCTCGGCGCCGGATGCCTGGCTGCCTGGCGACTCGTGGGTGAGCCGGCGGCGTCTCCCCTGCTCGCCCTGAGCGTGGCGCTCTATCTCATCCTCGTCTTCTCCCCGGGCGGTCGGGGAGGACCCCTGGACTGGATACTCTATTGGGGAGACCTGGCAGGACGGCTTCTGGCGCCGCCGCTGCTGGTTCACTTCGTCCTGCGCGTGGCGGACGAGGAGGGGGGTCGGCGCGTCCGGACCGGACGGCGGGTCGCGCTCTACCTGCCCCCCGCGGCCCTTTTGGCCTTCGGCATCTACCTCATCCCGCTGCGAGGCGCCCTCGCCTTCCCCGACCCGGAGGCGGCGGTGAGGCTCAAGGACAGGCTCGAGATCCTCGTCATCTCCGTTTACGCGGCGGTCGCCGCTGTCCTCCTTCTCCTGCGGCTCTGGACGGCCACCCGTTCCCGGGCGCGCTGGAGGCTGAAATGGCTGGCCCTTTCGGCCGTCGCGGGACTTCTCCCTCTGGCGGTCCTCTACGGGATTCCCGTTTCCCTGAACGTTCCTCCCGGCACCATCGGCGAGCTTTCCGTCTTTCCCATCTGCCTGGTCCCCCTGGGATTCGCCGCGGCCCTCTTCCAGGACCGGACGGTGGATCTGGATCGGACGTTGCGCGGGGCAATCCGGTGGACCCTGGGAGGCGCGGTCCTCCTGGGTGGATCGCTGGCCTTGTCCTGGGCCCTCGGACATCTGCCCGGGGGGCGTCCCGAGGCCGGAATTCTCAGCGAGGTGGTACTCCCGCCGGCGCTCTCGGCGCTTCTCATGGTTTTCCTCCGCCGGCCGATCCGGCGACTCTCCGATTCCCTGCTGGGCAGGACGCCGCCCGGCGTCGCCCACGCCCTGCTGGATTTCCGCTCGGCACTCGACGGAGAAATCAGGCTGGAAGCGCTTGGGCGGAATCTCCTGGGCCGGCTGGAGGAGGTTTTCCGCCTCGACCGATTGCGGCTGCTGGTCCGGGAGGGGACGAGCGGCGAGTTCCGGCAGGTCCCGTCTCCCGAAGGGGGCGGGGAAACCGGGACCGCGACCCTGTCCCTCGGGGCGGGTCAGGCCGCGTGGCTGGCCGCGAGGGAGACGGTCCTTCTCTCCGGCGGTGAAGGGGAGGAACTGCGGGAGCTCGAGCCCTTCCGCCGCTCCGGCTGGCTTTACCTCTTTCCCCTCGCCGTCCGGGGGGACCTGATAGCGGTGGTGCTCACGGGATCCCACCGGGACGGCTCCCCCCTCTCCGCAGAGGAACTGGAGGTCCTCGCCGCGCTGTCGGCCCAGGCGGCCCGGAGCGTGGACGGCGCGCGCCTCCACCGGGAGATCGAGGAGCGGATCGTCAGGGAGGAGAAGCTCCGGGTCCAGAGCCAGGGAATCCTGGAGGCGATCCGGATCGGGATCCTCCTGGCGGACGGCCGGGGAGTGGTGACCCGTGCGAACCGGGCGGCCGCGGAGATCCTCGGGCGCCCGGCCTGCGCCGGGGAGCCCCTGGACCGGCTGCTGCCCCGGGGTCTGCTCCTGCTCCTGGACCGGCCACGCAGGGCGGAGGGGCCGGGGGGAGTCCAGGGCCGCGCCTATCGTTATTCCTTCGGCCGCGCGGACGGCCGCATGAAGATCATCAACGTCACCCGCGCTCCTCTCACCGGGGGGCCGGAGACCGGGCAGGTCTATACTGTCGATGACGTCACCGAGGAGACGCGGCGGGAAGAGAAGATGCTCAGGCAGGAACACCTCGCCTCGGTGGGCCTCCTCGTCTCCCAGGTGGCCCACGAGGTCAACACACCGCTCACCGGGATCGCCGGCTACGCCCAGATCCTGATGTCCCGGATGTCTTCCCGCCTTCCCGAGATGGATCTCCTGCGCAAGATCGAGGCCCAGGCGTTTCGTGCGGCCGGGCTCGCCGGCTCGGTGCTCAACTTCACCCGCCGCCGGGAGGGAGAGCCGCTGCAGATCCTGGATCCCGGCCCGGTCGTGGCCGAATGCCTGACTCTTTTCGAGACGCACCTGAAAGGGAAGAGAATCCGGATGACCACCGAGCGTGCCGCCGCTCTCCCCGTCGTCCGTGGACACCGGGGACGGCTGCAGCAGGCGGTGATGAACCTCCTGATGAATGCCGTCGATGCCCTTCCCCAGGGCGGTGAGATCCGCCTGGGGCTGGATCGCGAGGGGGAATTCCTGCGAATCCGGGTGACCGACAACGGGGTGGGAATCTCCTCCGAGATCCTGCCGAAGATCTTCGAGCCCTTCTTCACGGCCCGGCCGGGGGGGAAGGGAACGGGGCTCGGTCTCTCGATCGTCCGTCAGGTCGTCCGGGAGCACAAGGGGCGCGTTGAGGTGGAGAGCGTTCCCGGCTCGGGAAGCACCTTTACACTTCTCCTGCCCGCCGAGGCCTCCGCCGAGGCCCCCGCCGTCCGGGAGGTGTCGCGTGGGGCCTGAGCGGAAGTGCAGTTTGACGGCTGCCGGGATGATGTTGGCGGCCCTGTGGTTGACCGGAGTGTCGGCTGAGACTTCCCGGGAGGCGGCGGACCGGCTGGCGGGGCCATCCCCCGGGACGGTTACGGGAAAAGTGATGGACTCCCGGGGAGAGGTGCTACCCGGCGCGCGGGTCACCCTCCGCCGGGGGGAGGCGTCGTGGATCGCCGAGACCGATGGGGAAGGCGTCTACTGCTTCTGTCGTGTGCAGCCCGCCCGGGACTACACCCTCAGGGTGGATAAGGAGGGCTTCGCCGCGGCGGTGGAGCCCGACCTGTATGTGGGAAGAGGGAAGGTCTCCGTCCTCAACCTGATTCTCAGACCCCAGGCAGATTTTCTTCCTTCCGGCAGGAAAGGGGAAAGCGGTGAGTGATTCTTCTCCGTCGTCCTTCCCGGGTCGCCTTCCGTTCCGGATTCTCGTGGTGGACGACGAGGAGACGGTCCGTGAGATCCTGGGCCACCTCCTGGGCGAGGCCGGATACCGGGTCGCTGCGGTCGGGTCGGCCGAAGAAGGGCTCGCGGCGCTGCAGCGGGATTCTTTTGACCTGCTGGTCCTGGACCTCATGCTGCCGGGGATGGATGGCCTGGAGATGCTGCGGGCCGTCAAGGCCCGGGACGCGGAGCAGATGGTGCTGATGGTGACCGCCTTCGGGTCGGTGGAGACGGCCGTGCAGGCCATGAAGGAGGGGGCCTTCGACTATCTCTCCAAGCCCTTCCGACACGATGAGGTGCTGGTCACGGTCCGTAACGCCCTGAACCAGCGCGAGCTCCTCAGGGAGAACAGGGTCCTCCGGCGGGCCCTCTCCCGGAGCGTGCGGGGCGGGGAGCTGGTCGGACAGAGCCGGCCCATCCTGGATCTCCAGCGGTTCCTGGACCGGGTGGCCCCCAGCCGCAGCACGGTCCTGATTCAGGGCGAGAGCGGCACCGGCAAGGAGCTGGTCGCTCACGCCATCCACGACCGCAGCCACCGGGCTGGGCGCCCCTTCGTGGTCGTCAACAGCGGCAGCGTCCCGGCGGACCTTCTCGAGAGCAACCTCTTCGGCCACCTCAAGGGCGCCTTCACCGGGGCGGTGGCCTCCAAGAAGGGCCTTTTCGATGTGGCCGACGGGGGCTCTCTCTTCTTCGACGAGATCAGCTCCATTCATCCGGAGGTCCAGTCCAAACTCCTGCGGGTGATCCAGGAGCGGGAGTTCCTCCCCCTCGGGGCCGTGGAAAGTGTCCGCGTCGACGTGCGGATCATCGCCGCCACGAACATCGACCTCAAGGACCTGGTGGGCCGGGGACAGTTCCGGGAGGACCTGTATTACCGGCTGAACGTCATTACGGTGAACCTACCCCCCCTTCGGGATCGACGGGAGGACGTTCCGCTGCTGGCGGAGCATTTTCTCCGGCGTTTCGCCCGGGAGAACCGGCAGCCGGTTCCCGACCTGCTGCCGGAGGCCCTGGACGCCCTGATGGCCTATTCATGGCCCGGGAACGTGCGGGAGCTGGAGAACATGCTGGAACGGGCCGTGGTGCTGGGCAATGGCGGCCCCATAGGGCTGGATCTCCTTCCCGGAGAGCAGCTGGCGGAGGGTGAGGGAGAGGGGGGGGATGGGGTGCCCATCGCCACACTCCAGGAGGCGCAACTCGATTACGCCGAGACGGTTGCCCGGTTCGAGCGGGAGCTGATCGAGGACACCCTCCGACGTGTCCACGGTGTCCAGCGCCGTGCCGCTCGGATCCTTGGGATCAAGCCCACAACCCTGAACGAGAAAATCAGGCGCCTGGGGGTCCGGCTCCTCCGCTGACCCGGGACCCATCCCGCTGTACGGAAACCGCATCCTGCCGCCTTCAATCCCTTGACAACCCGAGCGGTGACCGTAATATGGAGCCACGACGGGTTGCTCTCGGGTTTGCGGCGATAATTGGTATTGCGTTGACAGTCGGCGTTTCCCATGTCTAAAATATGCTCCTTCATTCGGTCATCGGGGCGACAGGGAATCCCCCCGGGGAGAGGGGTTCGGTCGAGGAGGCGCGAGGTCCCGTCCTCATTCAGCTTCTCAGCATTGCGGAGGCAGTTACCATGGTAAACCGTCGAGCCACGCGTCTCGCGGTGTTCCTCGTCATCGTCTCGGCCCTTGTGTCGGTGCCGGTCCTTGCCCAGTCTTCCCAGGCCACCATCAAGGGAACGGTGGTGGACAAGGACGGGAACCCTCTTCCCGGCGCCACGATCACCATCGAGAACCCTAGCCTGGGAGTGAAGGGTCTGGGAGGCATCACCAACGCCCAGGGCGAGTTCCGGATCACGGTCCTTCAGCCGGGCAAGGGATACGTCCTCCACGCCTCGATGCCCTCCTATCAGAAGATCGACTTCCGGGACCTTGAGATTCCCTCCGGCAGGACCATCGTCCAGAACGTCACCCTTCGTCCCGAGTACAGGGAGATCGTGCGGGTCGAGGGCAAGCCGGATGTCGTCGACACCGAGAAGGCGGAAATCAAGACGGTCATCAGTTCGGAATTCATCTCGGGGCTGCCGGTGCTCGGGCGCGACTACCAGGACGTCCTCACCCTGGCCCCCGGCGTGACCGACGTGGACGGCACGGGAAACCCCAACATTCACGGCGCCCGTGATACCGACGTGGTGACCCTCGTGGACGGCGTGAGCACCACCGATCCCTTCAGCGGACAGTTCGGCCAGAACCTGAACGTGGAGTCCATTGAGGAGATCGAGGTGATCACCTCGGGCGCGAGCGCCGAGTACAGCCGGGCGCAGGGCGGCTTCATCAACATCATCACCAAGTCGGGAGGCAACGAGTTCAAGGGGACCTTCAGCCTTGCCATGCGCACCAATAAGCTGGACGGAGACGGGGCCGGAATCGACGTTCCCGATCTCAGGGGCGGCCTGGGGGAAGGCGACGGGTTCCGCGGCACTTCCTTCACGGATCTGTATCCCTTCGTCTCGGTGTCCGGTGCCTTCGTCAAGGACCACGTCTGGTACTACTTCGCTCCCGAGTACTCCCAGGAAGAGGTCCCGGTCAACGCCGGAACCCAGGCCTACATCCAGACCACGAAGAGCGCGCGGGTCACCGGGAAAGTGACCTGGCAGGTGGCTTCCAACAACAAGCTGGCCTTCGTCGCGATCTGGGACGACGAGAAGAACTACAACCTGGGCCTGGACAGCACTCACGACCTGGAGACAGCCTTCACTTTCGGTCGCGGCGGTCCCACCCTGACTCTTCAGGACAACGCCATCATCAGTCCGACCCTGTCCCTGGAGTCCACCATCTCCCGGTTCGATCAGACGCACTTCATCGAGCCCGCGGTCAATCCGGACACCAACGGTAACGGCATTCTCACGATCGACGAACGGCTCGATCTGGGCGGAAACAATGACGGCTTCATCAACCTCAACGAGGTGGATCCCGGCTACGACACCGACAGCGACGGCGCTTGGGACGTTTTCGAGGACTACAACCACAACTTGACTCTGGACGGCGAGTGCCAGATCGACCTCGTCACGTTGGAAAAAACGTGCTATGGCCCGCCGTGGGGGGCGGGAGAGGACCGGGACCGGGACAAACGCCTTACCCTGCCCAACGCGTGCGAGGGGCCCGATCGCGAGGACATCAACTGCGACGGCCGCCTGAGTTTCGAGACGGATGCGAACGAGGATGGGATCGTGGATCCGTCGGAGGACGAGGGGATTCTCTGCAGCAACCTCAGCCTCTGCCCCGACGGGTACATCCCAGGTACTCGAGGCAACGGGGAATGGGACACCGAGGACCTGAACGACAACCAGATGCTCGACGACGAACCCTTCCCGAACTGGACGGACCGGAACAGCAACGGCATACCCGAAGTGGGCGAGTTCACCGCCCCCCTGTCACCGGATCGCCAGTACGTATTGAACTTCAATACGAACCGGTGGAGCGGTCCCTACTTCTTCAACAACAGCGACAGCCGGACCCGGGACAGCCTGAAGGAAGACCTCTCCTACTACATCGACGATCTGCTCGGAAGCCACGACATCAAGATGGGTCTCTCCTGGGAGAAGGAGGGATACCACTCCGATCTGCAGCAGCGGCCCATCTGGCAGATCCAGACGGGGGCCGTCGACCAGAACACCGGCCAGGTCGGCGGGACCATCGCGGCCTTCCTTCCGACCCAGCGGGAGGCAGTCAACTCCGCCAGCAGCGACAACCTTGGCTTCTACATCCAGGACAGTTACAAGCCCCTCCCCAACCTCACCTTCGGCCTGGGGCTCCGTTTCGACCGGGAGGAGGTGAGTTCCCACGGATTCGAGTTTTTCGATCCCGCCTTACAGCGAGAGGAGTTCGACCTCCTCCAGAACCTCAGGGGTACGGAGAATGGAGCCGACGTCAACAATGACGGAGTCATTACGCAGGCGCTGGATGGGGATCCCCTCTACGAGACCACGAGTGACCGGGTCCTCACGCTGAGCAATGATCTGGCAGATGCGTCCTACACCCGTTTCACGCGGCACAACTTCCTGACCAGCGTCATTGGCATGCTTCCGGACGATCCTGAAATGCTCCTGAACGGGCGGCCGCGCCAGCCGCAGGACTTCACCATCACCAACAACAACCTGGCCCCCAGGCTCAGCGTCTCCTGGGACCCCTGGGCCGACGGCAAGTCCAAGGCCACGGCGGGATGGGGCCGGTTCTACGACAAGCTCTTTCTCCAGTCCGTCATCTACGAGGAGGGGCCTGACCTCCTGAGCCCCTACTACGGCTACGACACGGACGGTGTGGACAACTCCGGCGTGCCGAACAACAAGGTGGGCAGGGTCCTCTCCTTTTCGCCTCCCTCCGCCTACCAGATCGATCGAAGCATGAGGACCCCCTTCACCGACGAGATGACCCTGGGCTTCCAGCGCGAGATCGCCCCGGAAGTGTCCGTTTCCGTCAACTTCATCCAAAGGAAATTCCGCGACCAGATCCAGGATGTCGACGTGAACCACTCCGTCCGGAGACCGGAGGGCAGTGTCCTCTGCAGCCCCGTCACGCTTTCCGGCTTCTGCGATACGTTCGGGCTCACCTTGGTGCCGCCGCCGACATTACCCGGCGTGACGCCCCCGGCGGACCAGCGCATATCCGACAGTTACGCGGACCTGTATATCAACAACTACAACTTCAACCAGATCCTGCGGATCGGCAACTACAACTACCAGGAGTACAAGGCTTTCGAGCTGGCACTCAGCAGGCGCCTGAGCCGGAAGTGGCAGATGGCCGTCAACTACACCTTCTCCAAAGCCACCGGCCAGGCGGAGTCCTTCGATTCCCAGAGCGGTGACGACCCGGCTCTTACCGAATTGAAGCAGGGTTACCTGGACTACGACCAGCGGCATGTGGCCAAGTTCCACGCCGTCGCCTTTCTGCCCGGCGACTGGCAGCTCGGCGGCGGCATCACCTGGGCCTCCGGCCTGCCCTGGTCCATGATCAACCGGTTCAGATCCTCCGACAGCGTGGGTTTCGCTCAGATCCGGAGGCTCTATGGGTACGTCCCAAGCACCGGAGGATTTAGCGAGGAGGACCGGAACATTCACCGGAACAAGGCGGTCTACCAGCTGAACGTCCGGACGGAGAAGCGCTTCGTCATCGGCCAGATCACGACGGCAGCCTTCTTTGAGATTTTCAACCTTCTGAACAACGACAACCTGCGCATCCAAGAAATCGACAACAGCTTCGATAAACTCCAGGCCACCGAGGAACGGGACTTCGGGAGACGTTTCCAGTTCGGCGTTCACATGGACTTCTGATCCCGCGAAGCCGCAGACCACTCCGGGGGGCCGTCATGGCCCCCCTTTTTTGCGCCCTCCCGGGGGCTCAGGCCGCGGGCCGGACCTCTCGAAGGCTCCGGAGGGGACGCGCGCGGCCGGCCCGGTCGCGTTGACACCCGCCCGGAGGGGAAGGTAGACTGCCGCTGTCGTTGCCGGGAAGGGTGCTCCCGAGAACCGCCGGCGAGGCTTTTCTGCTCCCCTCTCCACCCCCGGGGCGCACCGGATTCCGAACCGAGACCGCCGGGATGGCCGCTTGATCCGCTTCCACAACACCTACTCGCGCCTCAAGGAGGAATTCCGTCCTCTCGTGGAAGGGGAGGTGCGCATGTACACCTGCGGCCCCACCGTCTACGACTATGCCCATATCGGAAACTTCCGCGCTTACGCCTGGGAGGACCTTCTCCGGCGCTACCTGAAGGCGCGGGGGTATCGGGTGGTCCAGGTCATGAACATTACGGACGTGGACGACAAGACCATCCGGGGGGCCCGGGCAGCCGGAGTGAGCCTGGACCAGTTCACCGAGAAATACATCCAGGCCTTCTTCGAGGACCTGGACACTCTCGGGATAGAGCGGGCGGAGCACTATCCCCGTGCCACCCGGCACATCCCCGAGATGGTGGATCTCGTCCGGCGTCTCATGGACCGGGGCCATGCTTACGAGAGCAAGGGCTCCATCTATTTCCGGCTGGACTCGTTTCCCGATTATGGCAGGCTCGCAAACCTGGATCGGGAGGGGATGATCGCCAACTTCCGTGTCGATTCCGACGAGTACGAGAAGTCCGACGTCCGGGACTTCGTGCTCTGGAAGGCGCGGAAGGAGGACGAGCCCTACTGGGAAACGTCCCTGGGGGAGGGAAGACCGGGATGGCATGTGGAGTGCT
>Ga0315276_10003806_pt1 | contig 13821 bp, 14 predicted proteins | sample YL17G05_0_MG_FD_204542 | JGI IMG/M metagenome (GOLD analysis project Ga0315276, IMG submission 204542) | Sediment microbial communities from Yellowstone Lake, YNP, Wyoming, USA - YL17G05_0 | ecosystem: Environmental > Aquatic > Freshwater > Lake > Sediment | place: USA: Wyoming | collected...
TTGTCTCGTTGTAAAGTTAATAGCACGAAGTGCGTCTATAATCGGTCCTTTATTCGAACCCCAGCTGACAATCGTCAAGTCTGCTCTTTGGGGACCGAAAATTTCCGGCGCAGAAATTTCCCTAGTTAACATTGTCATTTTCCTTGCTCGCTTATCCATTTGAATCTGATGATCGCGAGTATAGCCCTCGACGCCAAATCCTTTTTCATCGTGCTCATAGCTATTAGAAAGATATTCGCCGTCTATTGTGCCTGGCAATGTTCGCGCTGATATGCCGCTTTTAGTATCTAAATAGCGCTGGTAATTTTCATTCGCTTTTGCCAAAATTTCTCCCCGGTCAATTTTTATTTTTTTAAGATCAGAAAAATTAACCGTATATTGATTTTCGCCTAAAAACTTATCCCCGATGATAATCACAGGCATTTGATATTTATCAGCCAGATTAAACGCCTCTTGAGTTAACGCATATGCCTCTTCCGGATCGCCAGGCGCTAAAACAAGCCTTGGAAAATCGCCATGACCGGCGCTTAAAACAAAGCTTAAATCATCCTGACCAGTCCAAGTTGGCAGTCCTGTTGCCGGCGCTGTCCTGATAATTTCTCCGATGACAAGCGGGGTTTCACTCATTCCTGCCAAAGATAATGCTTCTGTCATTAGGGCAAATCCGCCGCCTGAAGTCGCGACCATTGAGCGCGCGCCTGCAAAAGATGCGCCGATTGCCGAATTAATCACGCTGATTTCATCTTCTGCCTGGTGAACGACTAAATCCGCTTTTCTTTGAAGTCCTGCCATGGTTTGCAAAATCGCGGTTGAAGGCGTCATCGGATAACCAGCGTAAAATTTACAGCCGGCGACAATTGCACCGTGCGCCATTGCCTCATTGCCGGAAATAAATAATAGATTGCTATTTTTATATTCAGTTTTGGTTTTTTTGATAAAACGCTTGAAATTTTTCTTCAAATAATCATAGCCTTCTTTGGCAGCCAAAAGATTGTGCTCGAGAAGCGCTTTCTCTGCAAAATTCTCGCGCAGCGTTTCTTCAAGCCGCGCAAAATCTCTGCCTATTAACGCAAAGCTCGCGCCCAAAGCAACGCTATTTCTCATAATGATCCCGCCGGCTTTTTCGGCCAGTTGGGAAAAAGGAAGCGCAAGCGAATGTTTAGAAGGCAATCTCAGACCTTTTGTCTTAATATTACCATCGTAAAGCAAGATCCCGTCTTTGTTTAAAAATTGCACATCCATTTTAAGCGTTAGTCCGTCAAGCGCTACTAGAAAATCGATGGTTTGAGCAGAAGAGACAATTTTATTTTCGGAAAAGTCAACCTGAACTGTGTTGTGTCCACCGCGGATTAAAGACGGATATTCAGAATAAGCAAAAACAAAATAACCTTCGCGGATGAGCGACTTAGCAAAAATTTCGCCGGCGCTTTTAATGCCGAATCCGGCCGGACCGCAGATTTTCCAACTTAATGGCATAATTAATTTTTAATTTATAATTTCAAATTTCTAATAAATTATTTAATTCCTTAATTTCTAATTGAAAATTAGTTAATTAGAAAATTGATTGCCAGCTAAAAGCTGGTCGTCCTCTGGACGAAAAATTGATAATTGAAAATTGAAAATTAAAATTACTTTAGTAATTTTGCAATTTCCCTCGCAATTTGTAATTCCTCATCCGTTTCAATCGCAAAAACCGGCACGCCTTCCAAAATTTTCAGATCCTTGACAATTTCATTTCTTGTGATATCTCTTCCGCTGCCGATAGCGCCTGTAAAAACAAGCGCATCGAGCCTTCCTAAAATCGCAAAATAAGCGCCGATATATTTTTTAATCCGATAAATAAAAATCTCGAAAGCTAAGACTGCATTCTTGTCGCTTTTTTCGCGCGCATCTAAAATATCGCGAAAATCAGTCAATCCGGTAAGCGCCTTAAGCCCTGATTTGTGATTCAATAAATTATCCAAATCAAGCGCTGATAAATTTTCCTGTTTTAAAATTTTAACGACAATCCCTAAATCAAGATCGCCTGGCCGCGTCCCCATCACCAACCCTTCAAGCGGAGTAAAGCCCATCGAGGTATCAATCGCCTTGCCGTTTTTAATCGCGGTAATCGAACTGCCGCCGCCCAAATGAAGCGTGATGAAATTGCAATCTTTGATATTCTTGCCGATTTTTTTAGCCGCTTCCTCGGCAATAAACTGATGGGAAATGCCGTGAAAGCCGAAACGCTCGATGCCAGATTCACGATATTTTTGAGGAATCGGATAAATTCTGGCGCATTCGGGCAAATTGCGGAAAAATGCCGTATCAAAAACTGCAAAATTAGGCGCTTTCGGCATTAATTTCAGAGAAGCACGGATGCCTGCTAAATTATAAGGATTGTGAAGAGGCGCTAAATCGCTATAGTTTTCAAGTTGCGCTAAAACACCATCGTCAATCCTCGTTGTATCTCTGAATTCCTGTCCGCCATGAACAACCCGATGACCGATCGCATCAACATTGATCCCCTGTATCCCTTCTACCCCCTGTATCCTTTTTTCTATTTCCCCCATCATCTTCTGAAAATTTTCCTCCACGGTGATATCTTCTTGAGAAAATCTATTTTCTTTGACAATCGCAAAATCAGCGCTAAAAAGCTTGTATTTAAAAGAAGTAGAGCCGATGTTTAAAACGAGGATTGTCATGATGGTAAAATTAACTCTCCATCCCCGCCTGTTTTATCAAGTCCGGCGGCATTGGCTTCGTCAGTATCTAGATGGCACGCGAATTGGAAATATTCGCCAACGCGGGCAATCACATTATCAAAAATAACCGCTCGCTCGCCCTGAATTTGAATTTTATACGGCTCGCCGTCTTTAATAACTAATTCCTCGGCCTGATTCGGCGAAATATGAAAATGGCGCTGGGCAATGATTAAAGGAATTTCTGCCTTGCCAGCTGGGCCTTCGACTGAAAATTCAGGGGCGCCATCAATATTGCCAGAAACTCGCAGAGGCGCTTCAATCCCCAGCGTAATCGCATCGGTCATCGAAATCTCGACCTGAGAATAAGATCGTTCCGGACCGATAACCCTTAAAGCGATTGCCTTTTCTCCTATCTTCAATATGGCTTTTTCTTGAGCGGCAAAATCAGGCGGCTGCGAAAGTTCGCGCTCTTTTTTTAACGCGTATCCTTGTCCAAATAAAAAATCAATATCTCGTCTTGTTAAATGAATATGGCGGGCGGAGACTTCAACGTGGATTCTCATAACCTTAAACATTAAACTATAAATAAAGAATTAAGAATAAAGAATCAAGAATTAAGAATGATTTATAATCATAATTCCTAATTCGTAATTCATAATTCCTGACTCTAATTTACAATTTTACCAGATTAAAGAAATCGCCGCAATCAAAAAATTGGGGACAACGCCAAAAAATGTAATCCTTACAGGATATTGATTGCGTCCCGTAAAACCTGATGAGTTTTTAACGAATCTTGGTTTTACGAGGATCCCGTGATTCATACATAGTTTTTTTCAATAATTCATATGGTTTACGGGATCCCTAAATTCTAAATTCGTCTTTGACTCATTAAGAATTTCACGGGATAATCTTCACTTCGTTCAGAAAAAACATTAATGTAATCCTTACAGGATATTGATTGCGTAATCTTCACTTCGTTCAGAAAAAACATTAATGTAATCCTTACAGGATATTGATTGCGTAATCTTCACTTCGTTCAGAAACGCAATCAATAAAAAGTCCCCTAATCATATTGATTAGAGGACATCTTAAACATCTTGATTTCGTGCAGCTCTGCCCAAAGAACTACTCTCTGCCAGCTGCTGCGCCTCAAAAGCGCTGACAAGAAATACGGTCTGAACTACTAAAAGCTTTCTGTTATTCCTGTAAGAACAACAGTAAAGCCTATCTTTATGTAATCGATATCCATCGCCAGCTCTCAATTTTCTGGTAACATTAATGCCGTAATCTTTGATCATGCCAGTGGCAATCAAACTAGATTGGCGAAGCTCTATTCCGATTCGGACTCTAGCTGCATCAAGATTATTCTGAGTGACGCAAGAAAGATCCAATCCTAGAACTCGCTCACAATATCTTTCAATGGCATGCTGAGAAATTTTTATGCTTGTCTTTCCTCTATCAGAAAACCTTTTGCTATCGACAATCAATCGTTTAACCTCATAATCTTTTATAATTTTCAGATCGCCTACCAAGAATTCTTCCGATTTTCGATTGTAAAAACAATAATAGAGGTTATTCCCAAAAAGTCTGTATTGATTGTATTTCTGTCCATGTGCGCTAATCCTGGGAAACGATGGATGACTTACAGCTGTTGATTGTTTAATTTCTTGCTCTATTTTTTCCTTGGCGGCATTAAGGTCCGCCTGAATGGCTTTTTGATCTTTCAATCTCATTATTAATTCGCGATATTTATACGCTGTGCCACGCGTAACAATAATCCGCATCTCCACCTCCATTAGAGATTGTTGACGAGCTTGCGAGTCTTACAAGCTCTTATGTCCTGAGCGAAGTCGAAGGACAACATCTTGAGCTTGCGAGTCTTACAAGCTCTTATGTCCTGAGCGAAGTCGAAGGACAACATCTTGAGCTTGCGAGTCTTACAAGCTCTTATGTCCTGAGCGAAGTCGAAGGACTACATCTTGAGCTTGCGAGTCTTACAAGCTCTTATGTCCTGAGCGAAGTCGAAGGACAACATCTTGAGCTTGCGAGTCTTACAAGCTCTTATGTCCTGAGCGAAGTCGAAGGACTACATTTTGAGCTTGCGATTCTTACAAGCTCTCTTGTCCTAAAAAGTTTTAAGAACTGACGCAATTCTATCATGTAAAATTCTAAATATCAAGAAAAAAGCCGTCTTATTGGACGGCTCTTGTTATTAGAACTGATCTTTCTGGAATGTATTGTTTAATGGTCTTGAAAAGATGATTGCGAAGCGACAAGTAATTCTTCATATTGTCAAAATCTGTTTGCGCCTTCGACAAATAGAGGCCCATGAATGATCCTGCCACGAAAGTATCTTTGGAGCGATCGTATGTCAGTTCGATAGACGCTCCCCAAATAGCAACAGTTCCTAGCTTAATCGTTTCAAAAGGCATGTCTGGATAAAATGTATATTCTACAAACGAGAAAGGACCGCTCATGTATCGATCTGTTATTTTGATGCCGCATAGATTAATATCAATGCCCCGCTGATGGAGAGCATAATTCATAAAAGTGCTGATTGCGACCACGACAATAGCAACAACGCTAAGACCTCTAAAGAAATTCTGCCAACTCAGTTTCTGAAAAGCTATTAACGCTCCCCAAAAAAACATTACTGCGCATAATCCCAAAAAAGGCACTAACGCATATCCAGCAATTCTTGTCCCCATAAAACTCATCAAAAAAATCAATGCTGCCAAACACAAAACCAATAAAACTATGAAAACGATTTTCTGGACTCCCTTTTTGATCATCTTTTTCCTCCTTTTTGTTTTTGAAGAACTAATCTCCTGCTTTATATCCTATCATGCCGAATTCTAAATATCAAGAAAAAAGCCGTCTTATTGGACGGCTCTTGTCTTGCTAAATATCATAGAGCAGATGGCCATATCTCTGCCATCTTTCGTCGCGCAATACAAGTGCCTCATCGTATGTCTTCTGAATTTCAGCATCCATTGGAACAATTACTTCTCCTTTTGTCTTAAGATTCTGAATTTTGACTTGTCCATCTTTAAGGAAATACATCATCGAACTCGACCTTGCTATAGCTGTAATCCGTTTCTCATCTCTGCTGTAATAGATCATTAGCTTGCCATTAGGCAATTGGATAGTTTCTTCTCCAGAAATAAGATCTACTCTATATTTCGCAAATCCGCCATAAGGATTAGTCAATCTCGTAACATAAATCCCTGCGCTATTTACATCTGTTGCTTGACGAAAAGTGTTAATAAACCAAGGCACGCCAACACTAAAAAACGCTATTAGTACTAAGAGTGCTATTACGCCTTCCCCAAAACCCGTTGACTTTATATCTCCATTAGTTCCGTTCATTTTTTCCTCCTTTTTGTTTTTGAAGAACTAATCTCCTGTCTTATATTCTATATGCATATAATTTAAATGTCAACATCAAACACAAAAGAGCCCCGAATGGAGCCCCTTTGTTGTTGTTATAAGAAGTTCTACTGTTAGAATTCGTCGCGTGAGCGAAAAGGCTTCTTGAAGGGTCTTTCCTTCATTGGTCTTGCTTCGTCAACGACGATCTTTCTTCCGTCTAAATCTTTGCCGTTGAACATTTCAACCGCTTTCTTGGCTTCCTCGTCAGATGACATTTCAACAAAGCCAAAGCCTTTTGAACGTCCTGACATTTTGTCCAAGATGATCATTGCTGATTCAACTGTTCCAGCGCCAGCGAAGCAATCTTTAAGACCGTCTTCTGTGGTGCTGTATGAGAGACTTCCTACGTATAGCTTTTTTGCCATTGTAAAAAATACTTTTATAAATTAAACCGACCTACTCTCCATTTATCTTCCGACTCACTTAGTCCTGCTTTTGGCAAGAAAAGCTTGAACGTAAGACTAACTCCAAAAAGGAGAGAGAGCACGACATTGCCGGCATATGCCAAAAAGGCATAAAAACCGCATGTTCTCCTATTATACTCCTATTTTAGGGGTTGTCAATAGGTTTAACCTTACAACAAGACAACGAAACAACTTTACAACGAGACCACGTAAAATTCTTAGCGAATATTTAATGTCATTCTGGGGAAGCGAAGAATCCTTTGATCCTTCATTGCTATATTGCTAAATGGTTAAATTCAGTTCTGCGGACGTCTGGCGTCCGCGAAACTTCTCTTTTTATTTATTGAATTGACGGCGTTGATGTAGTATTGGCAGGCATAGCTGGCCGAATCTGGATTGACGATGCTGTAACACTGCCATCCGAATTGGCTTGGCCGTTAACGCTCACTGTCTTGCCGATTTCTAAATCAGCTACTGTCCCGATAACAAACTTACCGACTTCAGTGCTATCTGAGAAAAAAACAATCTTTGAGCCGCCGTCGCGCAATTTAATAGTTACGCTTTTTTCATCTTTGGCAATAATATCTCCTGAAACAAAACCAGAACCTTGTGCTCCATTACCCCTACCTGCGCCAGGGATACCAAGCTGTCCAATCCTTTGCTGGCGTTCCTCAGGCGTCAAATTACGCAGATTTTGAAAATCTCTCTGGCTAAATGACGATTTATTTTTGCCATATAAAAACCCGCCGTAAAAAACAATACCAATTATAACAATCATTGCAATAGGCAAAATAAGTTTTTTATTCATTTTTTTTGTTTCCATGTTTTAAATTAAAAATTAAAAGTGAAAAACGACAACTTAAAATTTAAATAACAGAACCCTTCCAATATTTTGCATTTTGAATTTTGCATTTTGCATTAGTTAATATTACTCATACCTCAACGCATCTATAGGATTCAAAGATGCTGCTCTTCGCGCCGGATAATATCCAAAAACAATCCCTATTAAGGCAGAAACACCGAATGCTAAAATAATGGAAGATAATGAAACGGTCGTAGGAATGCCTGCGAATTTAGTGACTCCGGAAGCAAGCATCCATCCTAAAATAATACCCACAAATCCTCCGAAAAAAGTCAGCATCACTGATTCCGTCAAGAATTGCAAGCTGATATCTTTTTTTCTTGCACCAATCGCTTTGCGCAGACCGATTTCGCGCGTGCGCTCAGTCACGGTAGTCAACATCATATTCATAATTCCGATTCCTCCTACAATAAGAGAGATGCCAGCTATTGAAGCAAGCAAGATGGTAAAAGTATTAGTCACGGTAGATGCCGTCTGAACTATGTCCTGTTGATTCATGATTTGAAAATCCGCTAACTGAGGATCTGAAATATTATGTCTTTGAAGCAATAAATCCGTAATCTGCTGTTGAATCGCTGCCATCGATTTTTGATCGGCTGCTTCAACACTGATAGTCGAAACATAACTTTCGCCCGCAAGATATCTCTGAGCAGTAGAAAGAGGCACAAAAATCATATCGTCCTGGCTGCCAAATCCCGTTCCGCCTTTTGATGCGGTAACACCGACCACTTTAAAATCAACATGATTAATTCTAATCGTTGCTCCGATAGGGTCTGTACTGGTTCCGAAAAGATCGTCTCTTGTCGTAGGACCCAAAACTGCGATTTTCGACAAACTCCTGACATTTTGATCAGAAATGAAAACACCGCTACCCATTTGAACATTGCGCACTTCCGGATAATCTCCGACCGTGCCGATAACTTGCGTATTAGTATTATTGCCTTTTACGGTCACTTGATATCTTCTTGAAATCTCAGGAGCCACTGCTTTGGCCAAAGTAATATTTTGCTTGATGGCATCAGCATCCGCCTGAGTCAAAGTTATCGCCGCGCCACGGCCAGAACTGACCGGACTCGTACTTCTTTGAAATCCAGGCATAACCAATACCAAATTTGAGCCAATCGACTGAATACTTGATTCAATAGATCCTTTAGCGCCTTGCCCAATAGAAATCATAGCAATAACCGAACCAATGCCGATGACAATGCCTAAAATTGTCAAACCGGAACGAGCCTTATTTACTATAATCGCTGAAAATGTTTCTTGAAGTAAATCTTTGAAAGTCATGATAAAAATTAAAAATGATTTGAATTAACATTCTGCCTTTTAATATTTTTTTCATCTTCTGTAATTTCTCCATCGCGAAGATGAATAATTCGATTGGCGTGTTCGGCAACATAACGTTCATGAGTGATAAGAATAATCATACGGCCATATTCCTTGTTCAATTTTTGAAAAGTGTCCAAAACAATCTCGCCGGTTTTGGTGTCTAAATTACCTGTTGGTTCGTCTGCAAGAATCATCGATGGATTATTAACCAAAGCACGCGCAATCGCGACTCTTTGCATCTGTCCACCTGATAACTGATTGGAAAGATGATTCCAGCGATCTTCTGGAAGCCCCGCGGATCTAAGAGATTGCTTTGCTTTTTCTTCGCGCATCTCGAGAGAAGCGCCGGCATACATTAAAGGAAGCATTACATTGCGAAGAACGCTAGATCGTGGAAGAAGATTATATGATTGAAAAATAAATCCGATTTTATTTTTTCTAATATCTGCTAATTCATCATCTGACAACTTCGAAACATCTTGCCCATCAAGAAAATAGGTGCCGCTTGTTGGCGAATCTAAACAACCTAAAAGATGCATCAAGGTTGATTTGCCTGAACCAGAAGGACCCATAATTGCCACGAATTCGCCATCGCTGATTTTGAAAGAAATATTTTTAAGCGCGACTGTTTCTGCAACTTGCCCTGAACTTATTGAAGGGTTAGTTTTATAAATTTTTGCAATATTTTTACATTCAAGCATGTTTTTATTCTGTTTAATCTCTTCTAAATCCCCCGCTTGCGCCTCCGGTAATACCGGGAATGCGAAAACCATTGCTTTGCTGGATTTGGTTTTGAGCAGAACTTACAGAAATCGTCTGCGTGACAACTTTGTCGCCTTCTTTGAGGCCGCTTATAATTTCTGTCATCGTATCATTGGCAATGCCAACCTGCACTGTCTGCATCTGCAGAGGATTAGTAAGCATCACGCTTTTAATATTGGCAGCATTTGAAGTTAAAGAAATATTGTCATTGATTATTTCCACATATGATATATTGCCTTGCTGTTTTATGGCAGAATTGAGAATTGATAAAACATTTTGTTTGACATCAATGATGATTACTGCTGAAGTGCTCATTCCCGGTTTGACTCTCTCGTCTTGCGTATCAAAGCCAATCTTTACATTATAAGTTACGACTCCCTGTGTTGCCGTTCCTAACGAATCAATCTCTATAATCTTTCCTGTAATACTTAAACCGTCAATAGCATCAAAAGTCAAAGTCGCTTTTTGTCCAACTTTTAGCTTTGCAACATCAACTTCATTAAGAGGAATTTCTGCAACTAACTGCTTGGTAATTAAAGCGGCAATTACAGTGCCTGAAGAAATCGAATCACCTTTTTTAGAATTAACTTCGGCGATAATGCCATCAATTGGGGCGCGAATCGAATAATCGGCAAGCTTTTGCTTGGCATCCAAAAGCGCATCTTCCTTCTGCGCTACAGTAATTTTCTGCGACCTGATATCTAAAGGATCAGCGCCTTCTTTAAGATTCGCCAATGATATTGTTTTTTCTTTAATAGATCGCTGGGCGCTCAAAATTGATTCTTTTGCATTCTCAATCGTTGTCTTCGCGGAAAGCAGATTCGAAAGAAATCCATTTGTCGTGCCTGTATAGCCGTCAAGAGTAGTCAAATGAGCATCTGCTAAAGGTTGTGTTCTTAAATTGCGCTCTGTAAGTTTATCTTTATAAAATTGGATAAGATTAATAGCGTCTTTAATGGATTCTGAAATGCTTTTAGCAGTTTCGTATGTTTCATCAATCAATGATACTATTGTGTTGGTACTCGAAGATCGACTTATTGCTTTATAGTCATCAAAATTTTCATTATACTTTATGCGCGCAGCTTGATAAGAGTTATCAGCATCTTCTCTAATTTGCTCTGCGCTATCGTCATATTGCTTAACCATATCGGAATAATAGTAAAGATTTGATTGGTTCGTATTATAACTAATGCCAAAAAGAATATTGTTAAGGCCTGTCATAATAGTCGGCAAATCAAGAAAAGCATTGGATACGGCATTGAAGCCATCCTCATATGCTTTTTCAAGATTATCCTCTGTGTTTTGTTTTGACGTTTCTGCATTAAGCAACGAATTTTCCGCCTGAAGCAGGGAAAGTTCGTCAACTGGCTCTTGCAATTTTTCTAGCGATAATCTTGCGCTTTCAAGACTGATTTCAGCATCTCTGACTGTTTTTTGCGCATCGCTTGAGTCTATCTGCACTAAAAGCGCGCCTGATTTTACTTCATCGCCTTGTTTTATATTCAAATAAATAATGTCGCCGGAAGCTTTCGGCTTAATATCGATTTGCTCAGAAACAGAAACCTGGCCGCTGCCTGAAATAGATGAAATAATGGTGCCTTTTTCAACAGCGGCAACCGCATAACTAATACTAGCTTGTCCTCCCTTAAAAGAGCTGAATATCAGATAAATGCCAATAATTATAATGATAGCACTGAATGCAGAAACAATTTTATGTTTTTTGACGAAATTTCTCGTAGAGTTAAAAATTTTTTTAATCATATTTTTAATTATTTATAAAGGCCTGAAGTCGTTGGGAAATGGCAAAATATCTAGATGAGGCGCGCCACCTTCCGGCGGTTCAGGAAAAACTCTGATTAATTTTGCCTCGATCTGACCGGCGCTATTCGGTTCTCCAATCACAACAATCCTATCGTCAATACCAAGATCGCTCGGTTGTAGCGTTTCTTTAAAACGCCTAATGGTAGTTGTTTTTTCGTTAATCACAATGATTTTCTCAACGTCATTTGCTCCTTTGACGACAATTTTGAGACCGTCTATTTTCATAACTTGTCCAAAAGTACCGCTTGTTTCAACAACATCTCGGTCAAGCAATTCCTGAAAAAAGCCTGCGCGGGGACCAGCAAAGTTGCGATGGTAATTTGCTCCCCAGCGATAAGAAAAATCCGCTTTTCTAAAACCGATGGTCATACCAATCTTAAAAACAATCAAAATAACAATGAAAATACTAATGCCAAGCAAAATGCCCTGAAAAATTTTTGAGCTGAAAAATTTATTGAAATCCATAAATTTAAATATTATGAGTTAATTGTTTTGCGCGAAAAATAAATTTTAAATCTCTTGCTAAAAATTTAAGCGATCCCAAAAATACAAAAGTAATCGCAAGCAATATCGCCAGATGGATAATCGGAAGTGTTTCTAAAAGTGAAATCATAAAATTCTGCCAATAAGTTGCGATAATGCCAAAATCGGAAAAAAGCAAGGAGAAAAAATGCGAAAATCCGGATTCTGAAAATCCGGCTTGAACCATGCGTACTGCTGGAATAAAAGCCACGACGGATCCAATAATTCCCAAAGAAAAAATCGCCAATCTTCGCTTCAGAATCGCAATCCGATGTTCTTCTTTTTTAATGCTTAAGATCACCTTATCAAAAAGATCGTCCGGCGTTTCAGGTGATTTATTATAGCTAAAAAGTTTTTTGTCGTTTTTGTGCATATAGTTTAGATTATTTTCCCAATGATATGTCATCCTGAGAATCTCCGTAATCGTTATCTTCATCATTGGTATCTTCGAAAACCGTTTCGCCGTCTGGATAAGCGTCTTTAAGATTATCAATAAGAACTGCTGAATATTCCTTACTATAAGGCTTACCGGCCAATGAACTGTCGCCTATTTTCATAAAAAAACTCAACCCGATGGATAATAGCAGAATAACGATAAAATTCTTTTGCCGCATAATTAATATTTACATAATTAATGCTCTTATTATTAATACGAAAAAGAAGCACCTTTTGGTGCATCTCGTAATAAACTCAAAGCTCAAAACTCAAATCTCAAAACTACAACTTAAAATTCAAAACTAACTCAAATTCTTTCTTAGCTGGATTAGCGCTCGTCTGTTCCTGCTTTTAACCGTATCAATCGGCTCTCCTAGGATTTCGGCAATTCTGTCAAAAGTTAATTGGTCATTATAGCGCAATGCCAAAACCTGTTGATATTTAAGAGATAATTTTGCAATTGCCTGGTTAATGTTTCCCATAATATCAGCGCGCTCCGAAAGTTGATCAGGTAACAAAGAGGAATCGGCCAAGGTTTCGATAATAGCGTTTTTGCCCTGCTCATTGTCAAATTGCGAAAAAGGCACGGTTTTTTTCCTGCGCAGAAAATCAATGGCGGTATTTTTAGCAATGGCAAAAATCCAAGTCTTAAAACTTTTTGCGCGCTTTTCGCGCAGAGTTCGAAAACGGCTTTTGGCCGGATTGAATTGTTTTAAATTCCGCCAAACCTTGACAAAAACTTCCTGAGTAATATCTTCTGCGTCTTGAGAATTATTAACATACTGATAAATAAAACCGAAAATCGGGCTCAAATATCTTTTAATCAAAACTTCCAGTGCTTTTTTATCGCCGTGAAGATAAGACGCTATTAAGTCTTGATCGGTTAGCTCATCAAGTTGTTCATCTGAATTATATTGCATGCTGTGACTAGTTGAGATAATTTTCAATTTATAATTTCTAATCAATTTTTTAATTCTTTAATTTCTAGTTAAAAATTAAGTAATTAGAGAATTTATTAAAAATTAGAAATTAATAATTAGAAATTTTAAACTAATCCATTTTACTCACTAAAATCCGTTAACCCGTTAACCAATTAACTCATTTCAAACGCATCTTCATTGTTCTTAGTAGCATGAGGTTCTACCAGCATCTGTAAGCATTATACTGCAAGCATCAAAACCGATTCTTTTGCTATGCACTAATTGATGGACACTAGCCGTCATCGTATCGTGTTTGTAAACATTATAATATAAATATCTAAGACAAAAAAATAGAATCGCGATGATTATTAAAAATGTTATGATTTTTTTCATTTTTACTTGACTTTTTTAAAAATTAGAGTAATGTGGTTAATAAGCTAAAGGAGGGATCAAAATGGAACAAAGAAAACGAAGGCCATGGACATGGAATGATAGGGTTAAGAAAGCCTTGTCAAAATCAAAGAATCTAAACAAAGATGAGATTGAAAAGATTATGGATAAAATTATGGGCTGCGGATCTGTCACTTTCAAAGTTGCCAAAGGAAAAGCCGAGGAAGTGGCGAAAATCATCGGTGATGTATATCCTGATA